>Ga0265296_1000095_pt1 | contig 180255 bp, 184 predicted proteins | sample MunlanPumphouse1_FD_189073 | JGI IMG/M metagenome (GOLD analysis project Ga0265296, IMG submission 189073) | Groundwater microbial communities from a municipal landfill in Southern Ontario, Canada - Pumphouse #1 | ecosystem: Environmental > Aquatic > Deep subsurface > Groundwater | place...
GGTGACGGTAAACGCTGAGCGGGCGCCGTTGCCGACGGTGGATGAGCTTGCCGCCCTGGCCGCGCATATCATCGCGAGGTTGGATCCGGATGGGGCGGAGCCGTCGGATCGTGCGGGCAAGCGGCGCAGGTTCTTCACGATCGGGAAACTCCGTGACGGGTCGGTGCCGGTGCGGGGCGAGGTGTTGCCGGAGGTCGCAGCACAGTTGCAGAAACTCATCGATTCGCTGTTGAACCCGAAAGCCGAAGACAAAGGCAGCAGCAGTACGGTGCGCTTCCGACCCGCAGACGACAGCGGCGACGGCCGCCGCAGCGCCGACGATCGCGACGGCAGCCGCAGCGGCGACGATCGCGACGGCAGCAGCGCCGATAGCGACGGCAGCGGCGATGACGAGCCCAACGGCGGTCGCGGCAGCGGCGGGGAGACCGGCGGCGCCCGCGAGGGCAGCGGCGACGATCGCGACGGCGGCAGCGGCGATGACTGGTTCGATGCGAAGTACTCCAGCAGCGCCGAGTACGGTGCCGGCGAAGACGAAGACGTCTCGGATCGTGTGGACGGGCTCCCCGAGCACAAGGCGAAATCGCCGCCGGTGGAGTTGGCGGACATGCGCACGCACGCGCAGAAACGTCACGACGCGTTCGCGACCGCCCTGATGGTCGCCGCCGCCTCCGGAGGCATGCCCACCTTGGGTGGTGCGGCACCGACGCTGGTCGTCTCCGTCACCGCCGAGGACTACACGAACCGCACCGGGCGGGCCAGAGTCGAAGGCACCGGCTACGACGTCCCCCTCGGGGCGGCCGATCACGCCGGGTGTGCGGGCGGGATCCAGCGGGTGCTGTTCGACGACAAGGGTGCGATCGTCGCGATCAGCACCAGCGCGCGGTTGTTCACCGCGACCCAACGGCGGGCGATCGTGCTCAGAGACCGCGAATGCCTCATCCCCGGCTGCGACGTCCCCGCCGACTGGTGCGAGATCCACCACGTGCAAGAACACGCCCGCGGCGGGCCCACCCACACCTCTAACGGGGTTCCGTTATGTTGGCACCACCATCACACCCTCGATGAGGGCATCTGGAAGATCCGCATGCGAAACGGCCTCCCCGAAATCCGCGGACCCGGCTGGTGGGACCCCTACGCCAAATGGCGATCCCCCCACCTCGACTACCAAGCCGTCGACGAAGCCCTCGACCACGAACGCCACACCGAACCCGAATCCACATGGAACACCCCGTGACAGCGTCTCGACGCATTTCCGTATCGACCCGGTCGGCGACCCGCCGACGGCATCCGATCGCTTCGACCTGACCGTCCCGGGCTGAACGACCTCCTCCCCGACCTCGGGTAATGTTCCACCTGAACACACATGTGCTCCGGGGTCGGTGCAATTCCGAACCGGCGGTCATAGTCCGCGACCCGCAGTTCTTCGGAACTTCGGTTGAACCGGTGGAACTCCGGCACCGACAGTCAAAGTCTGGATGGGAGAAGCACAGCGTGAGCTATGCGCGGCGACGCGCACGGCGAAGCGCAGCATCCTCCTCGGCAGCATCGATGCCGAACGGAGAACGATGGAAATCCTGCGCTGGCTGGTCGACGCATTCAACTCGCAGTGGATGCTGCCCGGCGGGCAGAGCCTGCTCATCCGCGAAGTCGTCGGCAACGTCTTCGGCCTCGCCAGCGCGCTCGGCGGCATGCGTCGCAAGATCTGGGCGTGGCCGGTCGGCATCATCGGCAACCTGCTGCTGCTGACAGTTTTCCTCGGCTCCATCCTCAACCCCGCCCACTCCCTCCCGAACCTTCTCGGCCAGGCAGGGCGCCAGATCATGTTCATCGCGGTCGCGATCTACGGCTGGATCCGCTGGCGCCAGGCATCCGCAGACGGCGGAAAGCTGACCCCTCGCTGGGCACCGAGAAGTGCACGCATCTCACTCGTGCTCGTCATGGTCGTCGGCACGATCGCCCTGACCCCTCTGTTCCGTCTGCTCGGCTCATGGGAACCGGTGTGGGCCGACGCCTGGACCTTCGTCGGTTCACTGCTCGCGACCTACGGCATGGCGAAGGGCTGGACCGAGTTCTGGCTGATCTGGATCGCCGTCGACGTCGTCGGCGTTCCGCTGCTCTTCAGCTCCGGCTACTACGCGACCGGATTCATGTACGTCTTCTACGGCGTCTTCACCGCCGTCGGCTTCGTCGTCTGGTGGCGTGCCCACGCGAACGCCAAGCCGACGATCGAAACGATCCTGCCGGATCCACGGGTGGTGAAGACCGGCGAGAATGGAGAGTGATGTTCGACAGCCCGCTCTCCGCCTCGGCCTACGAGGTGCTCGGCGTCGACCCCACCGCCACCGCTGACGAGATCAAGCGCGCGTTCCGCCTGCGCCTGCGTGAGACGCATCCGGATGCCGGCGGCGATGCCGCGGCGTTCATCCAGGTGCAGCGGGCATGGGAACTGATCGGCACCGTCGACGCACGCGCCTCCTACGACCGCGGCCACGGCTTCACCGAGGAAGAAGTGACCTGGAACGGCTGGCAGGCACCGCCCGCCCGCACCGACACCCGCCCGAAGGCGCGCTCCTACGGCCACCCCGGCGGGTGGCATCGGGAGCGCTACCTGTCGCTGATCCGCGAGTGGGCCGGCCACGGCGTCGACGTGCCCGACCCCTACGACCCCGCACTCGTGCGCTCGGCACCGCACGAACTAAGGCGCATGCTCGCTGACGCCCTCGCCGAAGAAGAGACCGCTCGCACCGTCTCCGACCTCGGCATGGGCTTCACCGTCTGGCACGACGTCGCCACCGGCCAGCGCGCCGACGACAAGCTCGATCACGTCATCCTCAGCCCGTCCGGCCTGTACGGCGTACTGTCGGAGGACTTCGGCGAGACCGTGCGATTCCGCCGCGGCGAGATCATCGGACCGGCGGTCGACGGCGCCGCCCCCATCGCCGCCCTCCTCGCGCGCATGCGCGTGATCGCCCGCGCGGCCCGCGTGCGCTTCGGCGGCGCGATCGTCGTGCTGCCCGACGACGACCTCGACCAGGCGATCACCCCGCTCGGGAAGGTGCGCGGCGTCCCTGTGGTCGTCGTGCGCCGCAGCGCTCTGCACACCGTGCTGCGCCAGGGCGTGCCCGGCGCGCGCGACATCGGCGGCAATGAGCTGTTCGATGTGCGCACGCGCCTGCAGCAGAGCGTGCGATTCGTCTGAACGCCGACCCGGCGCTCAGCAGAAGGTGCCTGCGGCCTCCCACGCGGCGGGCACTTCGGCCTGACCGTCACGGGTCACGGCCGCCTCGATCAGCCCGTAGGAGCGATCGGAGGCGAAGAACACCTCGTTCGGGTTGTCGAGGCCGTACGGGTCGAGATCGACGACGAAGTGGTGCTTGTTCGGCATCGAGAAGCGGATCTCCGCAATCTCGGGATGCGCCGCGAGCACCGCACGGCCCATGTCGAACAGCGTCGCCTGCAGCGCCGCCGAGTACTTGCGAGTGAACTCCTCAAGCAGGATGCGCTTCACATCCGCGTAGATCTCGTTGAAGTCCAGATCCCTGGATCCGGCATCCGGCGCATAGCGCCAACGCGCAGAGACGTCGGTCGCGAGGATGCGGTCGGTGGTCTCCTTCAGCGACGTGTAGCGGTCCTTCGGATATCCGACGAACCCGGACTGCGTGGTCTTGAGCACCGTGAGCCCCTTGAGTCCGGCGAGGATGTGCCGCTCGTCGCCGTCTGCGACGACCACGGCGGTGCGCGTCTCCTGACCGGTGCGCACGAACGAGTGGTCATGCCCCTCGCCGTCGACCTGGATCCGGTCCCACGCGTAGCTCTCAGCGAGCCAGCGACCGCCCTTGACCCAGTCGAACGAGCTCGTGAAGTGATCGGAGAGCCGCAGCAGGAACGCCTCGGGCGAACCGATCCCCTCCCGCGCGAAGCAGAACACGGTGTTCTTCTGGGTGTCGGTAGCGACGACGTGACCGTTGTCGCCGTCGAGGTGCGCGGCCTGGAAGTCGCCGCGCAACTGCGAAGTGACATTGAGGTCCTCGATCGAGTGCCGGTCACCGTCTCTGGTGACCTTGACGACGCGGACCTCGGCCTTGCCGTACTGGTTCGGGCCGAGAATGATGCCGTCGTCCGGCGTCGCGGTGGAGGTCTCGGTGCGGGTCATGATGTCGGTCATCGTTCTAACTTCCTCGGTAGGTCGAATATGCGAAGGGGCTCAGCAGCAGCGGCACGTGATAGTGACGCTGCTCGTCATCGACGACGAACGTGAGCACGACTTCGGGATAGAAGGTGGGGGTGTCGGTGCGGGCGAAGTACCCGCCGGTGTCGAAATGGAGCCGGTAGGTGCCGGCGGGCACGACCTCGGGGCCGAGCTGCTTGGCGCGGCCGTCGGAATCCGTGACGCCCTCGGCGAGCAGCATCCACTCACCGTCTCTGAGAGCGGAGAGCACCACCGTGACGCCCGGTGCCGGAAGCCCCTGGACGGCATCGAGCACGTGGGTCGTGATGTGCGACACAGCAGTCATGCGGTGATGGTTCCTCTCAGTCGGAGCAGTGCGATCTCTCGCAGTTGCCCGGCGATGATCCGCTCTTCCGAGGCTGGATCGTGCTGCAGACGTTCCCGCAGACTCGACAGGATCTCGCCCGCCGATCGCCCGGCCGCGCGGATCAGGAAGACCCGGCCGAAGCGCTCCTCGTACGCGAGGTTGCCGTCGCGAAGCGCCTGCTGCACGTCGGCATCGGACGGGTCGAGTCCGGCCTGCTCGGAGCGCGACAGCGTCGCCTCCCTGCTGTCGCCCCCCGCACGTTCACCGATCCGAGGATGGTGCGCGAGAGCCGAATCGATCTCCTCGGCCGTGAATGGATCGGCGGCCTGCGCCGCCTCCGTCACGAGGGAATCGACCGACTCGTACGGACGGCGATCGACGATGTCTTCACACCATCGCGTCACATCGATGCACGGCCTGAGCGCGGCGACAGCGTCGCCTCGCTCCGCCAGATTGAATTGCTCAAGCAACATCGCTTGATCTCTTTCTCTTGCGTGCTGGCATCCACGGCGTAAGGAATACGAGCGAATGCCTCTCGTATCGTGGAACTGTTATTTCAGCATACGACAATCATAGAACGGGATGCTGGAGCTGGCAAGCCCTGCACCCCAGTTCAGCGGTCATTTCAGCAGTTCGTCCCTGAGCCGCGCGACGTGCCCCTCAGGGTTCACGTTGTACTCCACGGACGAGATGACCCCGTCGGCGTCGATCACCACCGTCGTGCGGATCAGGCCGTCGAACGTGCGGCCGCTCACGGTCTTCTGACCCCACGCACCCCATTCCTTCGCGACAGCGGAATCCTCGTCGGACAGCAGCGGGAAGCTCAGCTGCTCGGCCTCCGCGAACTCCGCGAGCTTCGAGACCGGATCGGGCGAGATCCCGAGCACTGTGTACCCAGCACCCTGGAACGACCCGAGGTTGTCGCGGAAGTCGCACGCCTCGGTTGTGCAGCCTGGAGTGAACGCCGCCGGATAGAAGTAGACGATGACTGGTGCACCGCGCAGCTCGGACAGCGTGCGCTGGGTTCCGGATGCATCGGTGAGCGTGAAGTCCGGAGCCTTCTGGCCGACCTCGAGCTCTTCGGTTGAGTTGATCATGCGGTTTCTCCATTCTCGACAGGTTCGGCAGCTCCTCGATGAGCACTATTCTCCCGACGCAGCAGCCGGCCGCGAGGCGCGTCGCTCTCGATCCGCGCTCCGGCGAGGTAGGTCGTTCGCACGATACCCGTGAGCTGCTGGCCGTCATAGGGGGTGATCGGATGCCGGTGCGCAAGGCGCTTCGCATCGACGGTGAACGTCTCCTCCGGGGCGAAGACGGCGAAATCGGCCGCGCCGCCCTCGATGATGCGGCCCTTGTCGACCAGACCGACTCTTGCCGCCGGTTTCTCGGCCATGAGCGACACGACCTGCTCGAGCGAGTACCCGCGCTCGCGCGCGTGCGTCCACACGAGCGGGAGCCCCAGCTGCAGTGACGCGATGCCGCCCCATGCCAGCGAGAAGTCACCGTCGCCGGCGAACTTCATCTCAGACGTCGACGGCGAATGATCGGAGACGATGTAGTCGATCGTCCCCTCGGACAATCCGCGCCACAGCTCGTCGCGATTGTCACCCTCGCGAATCGGCGGACAGCATTTGAATGCTGTGCTCCCGTCGAGGATGTCTTCGGCGGTGAGTGTCAGATAGTGCGGGCAGGTCTCCACCGTGAGGTCGACGCCATCGGCTCGAGCCGCCGCGATCCGTCCGATCGAGTCGCCATTGGAGAGGTGCAGGATGTGTGCGCGTACGCCGGTGTCGGCCGCGCCCTGGATCACCTCGGCGATCGCCGCATCCTCCGCCGAGCGCGGGCGCGAGGCGAGGAACGGCGCGTATTCGCGGCTCCCCGGCTGCACCGACTCCTCGATGATGTGCGCATCTTCGGCGTGCACGACCAGCAGCGAGTCCAGCCCTGCGAGCACCGCCATCGCGTCGCGCATCTCGACGACAGACACCTCAGGGAACTCATCGACCCCGGAGGGAAGCAGGAAGCATTTGAACCCGTAGACGCCCGCGTCGTGCAGTGGAGCGAGCTCGGCGATGTTGCCGGGGATCACCCCGCCCCAGAATCCGACGTCGACGAAGACGCGCCCCTCCGCCACGGCGCGCTTCTCATCGAGCGCAGCGACCGAGACGGTGGGAGGGATGCTGTTGAGCGGCATGTCCACGATGGTCGTGACCCCACCGGCCGCTGCCGCCCTCGTGGCGGATTCGAAACCCTCCCACTCGGTACGACCGGGCTCGTTGACGTGCACGTGCGTGTCGACCAGGCCGGGCAGGAGCACCTCGTCCGCGGCGAGTTCGACGATCGTGTCGGCGCTGAGCCCGGCATCCGCAGGAGCGACCTTGGCGATTCGGCCGTCGCGCACCCCGATCTCAGCGGAGGTGATCGCACCGTCGATCAGGGCGCGACCGCGAAGAACGAGGTCATAGCGGTGCGCGCCTGCAGTATCGGGTCCTGCAAGATCGAGCTCTGCAAGATCGAGCTCTGCAAGATCGAGTTCTGCGATGATCGTGCGCACCAAGCCCTCGGCGAGCTCTTCAAGCAGCGGACCGGCCTCAACCATGCTGCGCTCGGCGTCTGGTTCGAGCTCGGACAGTGCGCGAGCACCGGCGAACCCGGCGTCCGCAATCGCATCGGCGGACAGCGTCGTCCGCCCGCAGACCGCGTACACCGGCAGGCCGGCAGCGATCGCCGCCCGCGCGACGCCGACCGGGGTCTTGCCCATCAGGCTCTGCTCGTCGAGGCTGCCCTCGCCGGTGATGACGGCATCCGCCCCCTCCAGCTGGGAGGCGAGGCCGGTCATTTCGAGGACGACGTCGACTCCCGCGCGCCTGGTCGCGCCGAGCGCTATGGCGGCGAATCCCACGCCGCCGGCGGCACCAGCCCCCTCTCGGGAAGCGGCGTCGGCCGCAGCGACAGGGAGCCCGCCCGCGGCAGAAAGCACCTCGACCAACCGCGCAAGACCCGCCTCGAGCGTCGCGACGTCGTCGGCACTCGCGCCCTTCTGCGGCCCGAACACCTCCGCAGCGCCGGTCGGCCCGGTGAGCGGATTGTCCACGTCGCTCGCCAGGATGATCTCGGCGTCGCGCAGCCGCGCATCCAACCCACTCACGTCCACGGAGTCGAGGCGCGCGAGTGCCCCGCCACCCGCCCGCAGTTCTGAACCGTCCGCGTCGAGGAACCGCACGCCGAGCCCCTGCAGCAGACCGGCCCCAGCGTCGGTGGAAGCGCTGCCTCCGATTCCGAGCACGATGCGCCGGCATCCGGCATCCAGAGCCGCGCGGATGAGCTGGCCGGTGCCGAGACTCGTCGCCCCGAGCGCATCCTTACGGCCACCGGGTAGCAAGTCGAGGCCAGAGGCGCGCGCCATCTCGACGACCGCTTCTTCACCGCGCACCGCGAACTCCGCCTCGATCCGCACCCCGGTGGGCCCGGCGACCAGAGCAGTACGGGAGGAGAATCCTGCGGCGAGCACGGCATCCAGAGTGCCCTCACCGCCGTCGGCGACCGGAACGGTCACGACCTCGATCGTCGGGTCGGCGCGCCGCGCTCCCGAGGCGACCCTTTCAGCCACCTCGGGAGCCGTCAGCGACCCTTTGAACTTGTCGGGGGCGATGACCAGACGCATCTCAGACCTTCGCGAGCGAACGGATAGCGGTCGGAGCATCCTCGGATGTGACGGCGAGCTCGCCGAACTCGTTGACGTTGTCGAGTTCGGTGCCCATCGGAATGTTCGTCACGCGCTCGAGGATCGCTTCGACCACGACGGGAACCTGATACTGCTCGATGAGAGACCGCGCCTCAGCGAATGCCGCGGCGAGGTCTTCGGGGCGCTCGACGCGGATCGCCCGGCATCCGAGTCCCTCTGCGACCTTGACATGATCCACACCATAGCCGTTCGCGGTGCTGCCCTCCACGTGCGGGCAGTTGATGTTCTCGAACGCCAGCGACACCTCGAAGTCCATCTCGAAGCCGCGCTGGGCCTGGCGGATCAGCCCGAGGTAGCTGTTGTTCACGACGACGTGGATGTACGGCAGCTTGTGCTGCGCCCCCACCGCGAGCTCTTCGATCATGAACTGGAAGTCGTAGTCGCCCGACAGTGCGACCACGGTCTCGCCCGGCTTGCCGCGGACGACACCGAGAGCGGCAGGCCCCGTCCATCCGAGCGGACCGGCCTGCGCCGCGTTGATCCACTTGCGCGGACCGAACACGTGCAGCAGTTGCGCGCCGGCGATCTGCGACAGCCCGATCGTCGTGACGTAGGTGGTGTCCTTGCCGAAGGCGCGATTCATCTCCTCGTACACGCGTTGCGGCTTCATCGGCACGTCGTCGTAGTGCGTCTTGCGCTGCAGCGTGGCCCTGCGCTCGCGGCTCTCATCGGCCCATGCCGAGTAGTCCGGCAGGGTGCCCGACATGCTGCGCTCGCGCGCTACTTCGAGGAACGCGTCGAGGGCGGCACCGGCATCCGACACGATCCCGAGGTCCGGCGCGAAGACGCGACCGATCTGCGTCGGCTCGATGTCGACGTGCACGAACGTACGCCCCTCGGTGTACTTGTCGACGCTGCCGGTGTGGCGGTTGGCCCAGCGATTGCCGATGCCGATCACGAAGTCCGACGCCAGCAGCGTCGCGTTGCCGTAGCGGTGCGAGGTCTGAAGACCCGCCATCCCGGCGTTCAGCTCATGATCGTCGGGGATGGTGCCCCAGCCCATCAGAGTCGGGATGACCGGGATGCCGAGCACCTCTGCGAATTCGACGAGCTGAGCGGACGCGCCGGCGTTGATGATGCCGCCACCCGCGACGATGACCGGATGCGCGCTCGCGGTGAGCATGTCGATCGCCTTCTCGGCCTGACGGCGCGAAGTGACGGGCTTGGCGATCGGCAGCGGCTCGTAGGCGTCGATGTCGAACTCGATCTCGGTCTGCTGCACGTCGATCGGCAGGTCGATGAGCACCGGACCAGGCCGCCCCTCGCGCATCAGCTGGAACGCCTTCTGGAAGGCACCGGGAACCTGAGCACCCTCCATCACGGTCATCGCCATCTTCGTGAGGGGCTTGGCGATGGTCTCGATGTCGACGGCCTGGAAGTCTTCCTTGTGCAGCTTCGCGACGGGCGCCTGGCCGGTGATGCACAGGATCGGCAGCGAATCGGCCCAGGCCGCGTACAGCCCCGTGATCATGTCGGTTCCGGCGGGGCCGGAGGTGCCGATGCAGATGCCGATGTTGCCGTCGGCGGCGCGGGTGTAGCCGTCGGCCATGTGGGCTGCGCCCTCGACGTGGCGGGCAAGGGTGTGCCGGATGCCGCCGTTGGCGCGCATCGCGGAATAGAAAGGGTTGATGGCGGCCCCTGGCAGGCCGAACGCCTCGATGGCGCCCTCCTTCACCAGGATGGCCACGGCGGCATCTGCCGCGCGCATGCGAGTCATGAGATTCTCCTTGAGAGTGATCGGTCCCTGAGCCTGTCGAAGGTCCCTGAGCCTGTCGAAGGTCCCTGAGCCTGTCGAAGGTCCCTGAGCCTGTCGAAGGTCCCTGAGCCTGTCGAAGGGCCCTGAGCCTGTCGAAGGTCCCTGAGCCTGTCGAAGGGCCCGACGCTTTGACAGGCTCAGCGGTCGGGGTGCGGGTCAGGCGCGACCGGCGAAGGCCGCGGTCAGCTTGAACAGCCCGGAGTGGTCAAGGCCGGCGTCGCCCTGCTGCACGGCGGAGCCGACGAGCTGGGCCACGTGGGCGCCGAGCGGGATGGTGATGCCTGCCTGTCGTGCGGCGGCGGTGATGATGCCCATGTCCTTGTTGTGGAGGGCGAGGCGGAATCCGGGCGAGAAGTCGCGATCGAGCATCTTCTGGCCCTTCTGGTCGAGCACCTTGGATCCGGCGAGTCCGCCGCCGAGCACCTTGAGCGCAGCATCCGTGTCGACGCCGAATGCCTCGAGGAAGATGATGGCCTCGGCCAGCGCCTGGATGTTCACGGCGACGATCAGCTGGTTGGCCGCCTTCACCGTCTGCCCGGCGCCTGCAGGCCCGACGTGCACGATGGTCTTGCCGACCGACTCGAGCACCTTCAGAGCGTCGGCGAAGTCCTGTTCGGTGCCGCCGACCATGATCGACAGCACGGCGTCGATCGCACCCTGCTCACCCCCCGAGACGGGAGCGTCGACGGCGCGGAGGCCCGCGGCGATCGCCTCGTCGGCGAGCTCCTTCGCGACGTCGGGGCGGATGCTGGATGCGTCGATCCACAGCGCTCCCTTCTCGGCGTGCGCGAAGATGCCCTCTTCGCCGCGGACGGCGGCTGCGACATCAGGGGAGTCCGGCACCATGGTGATGATGACGTCGGCGCCCTTGACTGCCGCGGGGATGCCGTCGGCGCCCTGGCCGCCCGCGGCGACGAGTTCGTCGATGCGGTCTTTGCTGAGGTTGTAGCCGGTGACCGAGTGTCCTGCGGCGATGAGGTTCTTGGCCATGGGAAGGCCCATGATGCCGAGGCCGATGACTGCGATGCTGCTCATGATGATTCCTTCGTGTGATGCGGCGACGATGCCGCGGAAGTGGATGTGTTCTCAGCGCGTTCTGCCGGCGGCTGCTGCCGCCCATGCGAACGCGGTCTCGATGGGCGCCTTGTACTCGAGGCCGATGTAGCCGGAATAGCCGAGCTCTTGGCTGCGTGCGATCCAGGTGTCGATGGGCAGGGAGCCCGTTCCGGGGGCGCCGCGGCCGGGCGCATCCGCGATCTGGATGTGACCGAACGATGCGGCGTGCTCTTCGATGACCTGGGGCACATCGTCGCCGTTCACGGCGAGGTGGTAGAAATCGGCGAGCAGGGCGAGGTTGCGCGCGCCGGTCGAGGTGCGGACGTGGTCGATGACGTCCAGAGCGTCCGCCGCAGTGCGCAGCGGGTACCGCTCTGCGCCGCTGACCGGCTCGACGAGCACGGTGCCCCCGACTGTCCCGACGGCTTCGGCCGCGGCCGCGAGGTTCTCGATCGCCACGGCATCCTGAGCGGCGGGATCGACCCCGTCGATGCGGTTGCCATACAGCGCGTTGAAACCCTTGGTGCCGAGTTCGCGTGCGATGCCGACCACGACGGCCAGGTTGTCGCGGAACTCTTTGCCGCGTGCGGGCCACGAGACCAGTCCGCGGTCGCCGTTCGGCATGTCGCCGGCGTTGAAGTTGAGGCCGGTCAGCTGCACGCCTGCGTCGCGGATGGCGGCGATGAACGCGTCGACCTCGTGGTCGAGCGGTACAGAGGTGGAGAACGGCCACCAGAACTCGACCGCGTCGAATCCGGCGGCCTTCGCCGCGGCGGGGCGCTCGAGCAGCGGGAGCTCGGTGAGAAGGATCGAGCAGTTCACCGTGTACGTCATTTCGACTCCTTCGTCTTGTTTGTGTCTTTCCGTATTGTGGAAGAAAACTTCTGCTACACGAAAGTCTACGGCGCGCCGGGCGAGGTGTCAACGATGGGATCCGTCAGGCGCGGGTGGCTGAGCGCGGGTGGCGCGCGCCGCCTGCATTGCCGGAACGCTTTCGCGGGTTCATCGCGTCTCGAACCCGCGAAAGTGTTCCGGTACGACCGCGGGCGGGATGTAGACGACTCTTCCTGCACGAGATGAGCAGAGGCGGGGGTTGCTCACATTCTCGGAGAACTCGGGATGCCGTGTCGCGCAGCTCCGTCAATATCGACGGATGCGACACCGTGTCAGACTTCCCCGCCGACTGGGCGACAGGTTCTCCGTGCGCACTGCGGAAGCCGTCGGCCTCCGCCCCGGCCGGTACAGCACTCCCGATCTGCACCGGCCGTTCCGCGGCATCCGCTCGGTCGAGGTGCCGACGACGTTCCATGACTTCGTCGACTGTTACGTGCCACGACTGAAGCCGGCCCAGCGATTCGGGGGCATGACGGCAGCCCGCGACTGGGGCCTGCCGATGCCGACGAAATGGACGTCGAAGGAACCGCTCGACATCTTCGTACCGTGGTCAGGGGCTCCGCCGAAGACACCGGGAGTCCGCGGTCGGCGCATGCGCGAGGATCGCGCTGAGACCCGCACCCTCCGCGGACACCCTGTCATCGATCCAGTCGCCGCGCTCTTCACCTGCGCTGCGACCCTGACCGTGACGCAGGCGGTCATCGTGCTCGACGCACTGCTGACAACGGCATCCAACTATCCCGATCTCGGGCCGGGGAGGCCGCTCAGCACGCGCTCCGAGATCACCCGTCGGCTTGAGGAATGGGAGAGGTTCCGCGGGCGCGCGACGATTCGCGCTGCGCTGCCGCAGGCTCGTGAACTCGTCGAATCTCCGAAGGAGACCGAGACCCGGCTGCTGCTCATCGACAGCGGGCTGCCCGAGCCCGTCGTGCAGCACGAGGTGTGGGTCGACGGGCAGTTCCTCGGACGCACCGACCTCGCATATCCGGAGTGGAAGATCGCGTTCGAGTACGAGGGAGACGGCCATCGTACGGACAAGGACCAGTGGCGCAAAGACATCCAGCGGCAGCGCTGTCTCGAAAGCGCGGGCTGGATCGTCATCCGCCTCACCCAGGCCGACCTCGATGAGCCCGAACTGCTGATCGCTCGCGTCCGGAGCGCGATCGCCTCACGTAGCAAGTGACCCGCGCCGCCCGCCCGCCGTCGCCCAGATCCGCCCGCCCGCCGGGACGCGGGAAGAGTTTCCTGGGTTCCGCCGCGAACGAACCCGGGAAACTCTTCCCGCATCTGCCATTCGGCGGCCTGGCGACGGTCGAGAGCTCGCCCGGCTCGCACCGGGCGCGCGGTGCGCCGGGCGCGCCCTCACCCCCAGGGACGCGGATCCCCGCCGCGGGTCAGCATGACCTGGCGGTTGACGTCCTTGTACAGCAGATAGCGGAACGGCCCTGGTCCGCCCGCGTAGCAGGCCTGCGGACAGAACGCGCGCAGCCACATGAAGTCGCCGGCCTCGACCTCGACCCAGTCATCGTTGAGGCGATAGACGGCCTTGCCCTCGAGCACGAAGAGGCCGTGCTCCATGACGTGCGTCTCGGCGAAGGGGATCGATCCTCCGGGCTGGAAGGTCACGATGTTGACGTGCATGTCGTGCGACAGATCATCCGGATCGGCGAAGCGCGTCGTCGCCCATGCCCCGTCGGTGTCCGGCATCTCACGCGGCGTGACGTCCTGATCGCGCGTCACGAACGACTTCGGCAAGGCGATGCCTCCCGCGCGCTCGTAGGCCTTGCGGATCCAGTGGAACGACGTCAGCTCCGCACCCTCGTTGGCCAGCGACCACGTCTCCCCGGGTGCGAGGAACGCGTAGCCGCCCTCGGCGAGCACATGTCGCTGTCCCGCGATCGTCACCGTCAGCTCGCCTGCGGTCACGAACACCACGCCCTCGACGCCCGCCTCGGGTTCGGGGTGGGAAGCGCCGCCGCCCGGCTGGATCTCGACGATGAGCTGCGAGAACGTCGTGGCGAATCCGGCGATCGGGCGGGCGATGATCCACGAGCGCGTCTTCGTGAAACCCGGCAGGTTGCTCGTGACGATGTCGCGGAAGACGCCCTTGGGGATGACCGTGTACGCCTCTTTGACGATGGCGCGATCCGTGAGCAGCGTGGTCTGGTCCGGCAGGCCGCCGGCCGGTGTGTAATAGCTCATGATTCTCCTTCGAATTCTGGGGGCGCGTCAGGCGCGCGCGAGCGCGTGGTCTGAGAGCCTGGGATGAGCGAGCGCGGTGAGCGCGTCGACCCGGATGCCGATGTCCGCAGCCACCTCGTCGGCGTCGATGGCTCCGCACTGCACGCCGCGGAGCACGAACCACGCCAGCGCCCGCGCAGTGGCCGGCTCGTCCATGACGGCACCCTCCTCTTGCGCGAGGTACGTGCGCAGCCGCGATGCCGAGTCCGGGTAGCCGTGTCGGTAGAAGGCGTACGTCGCGAGATAGCGCGTCGGCAGCTGATGCGGGTGCAGGTCCCAGCCCTGGTAGAAGCCGCGTTCGAGCGAGCGCCGCACGAGTCGCGCGTGCAGCGACCATGCCTCCGCCGCGCGCTCGCCCACCGGCAGGATGTTGGTCGAGCCGTCAGAGAGTCGGATGCCGGTGCCTGCGACCGCGAGCTGCATGACCTGCTTCGCGAGATCGGCGGCCGGATGCTCCATCGACTGATACTCCGCGGCGATGCCGAGCGAGGCACTGTAGTCGTAGGTGCCGTAGTGCAGACCAGAGATGCGGCCCGGGGCGACGACGGGCAACTGCGCCAGCGGCGAGCGCCCGTCGGCCCCGAGCACGAGCTGGGGCGTCTCGACCTGCACTTCGAAGCGCAGACGTCCGGCATCCAGTCCGTGTGCACGCTCGAGAGCCGCCACGGCGATGACCATCGCCTCCACCTGCGCGGTCGTCGTCACCTTCGGCAGGGTGAGCACCAGTCCGTCGGGCAGACCGCCGGCCTCGAGCAGACCGCCGATGAACCGATCGAGAGTGCGAAGGCCGCGGGCACGCGTCGGCTTCTCGAAGCATTTGAAGCGGATGCCGATGAAGGGCGGAGCCGACCCGGATGCCACGGCATCCGACACCTTCGACGCGGCCATCGCGACATCCGCGTCTTCGACGTCGCCGCGATCACCGTAGCCGTCTTCGAAATCCAGCCGCAGATCCTCGATCGGTTCGGTCGAGAGCTTGCGCGCCACCCGACCGGCCACTTCGCCGATGAGACCGGGCTCGATTCCTACCTGCGCGGCGAGGGCCTCCATCCCACCTGCTGCCTCGACAGCGGCGAGCGCCTGCGCACCCCACTGCGCGGCGAAATCCGGCGTGAACTGATCCGCGGGAACGTAGACCGTGTGCACCGGCTGGCGCGCACCGCTGTCTCCCGGGTAGACGGTGTCGAGAAGGTCGTCGGTCGTGGCGAGGTGTTGATCGATCCTCGCCAGGTCGTCGTCGCTGAGTCCACTTCTCATGCGTCCACCCTTGCCGCGGCATCCGTGAGCAGCTCATACGCCGGCAGCGTCAGGAAGTCGACGTACTCGTCATCGAGGCAGATCTGCGAGACCAGGCGAGCCGCCGGCTGGTAGTACTGCTCGAAGTCCGCGTCGCTCACTCCGGCGGCGAGCTTCGCGACCTCTTCGGCCAGCAGACGCTGCACGAGATCCGCGGTCACCGCCTCTCCGGTGTCGGCGAGCACGGTGCCGTTGCGCAGCTGCTGCCAGATCTGCGAACGCGAGATCTCGGCGGTCGCGGCATCCTCCATGAGGTTGTTGATCGCGACGGCGCCATTGCCGGAGAGCCACACCGCGGTGTACGTGACGGCCACGGCGAGGTTGGTGCGCAGACCGGCTTCGGTCGCGCTGCCGGATGCCGACGCCACATCGAGCAGGTCGTCAGCGGCGACCGAGACTTCAGGACGCTGGCGATCGAGCTGGTTGGGACGCTCGCCGAGCACCCCGTCGAACACCTCGCGGCAGATCGGCACGAGGTCGGGATGCGCGACCCAGGATCCGTCGAAGCCGTCACCGGCCTCACGCGTCTTGTCGGCACGGACCTTGTCGAAGGCCGCCTTGGTCGCCTCCACATCGTTGCGGTTCGGCACGAATGCAGCCATGCCGCCCATCGCGACGGCACCGCGCCGGTGGCAGGTCTTCACGAGAAGCTCTGTGTAGGCGCGCATGAACGGTGCGGTCATCGCGACATCCGCACGGTCGGGCAGGGTGAACGCCTCACCCTGGTCGCGGAACACCTTGATCAGGCTGAAGAGGTAGTCCCAGCGTCCGGCGTTCAGGCCCGAGGCGTGGTCGCGCAGCTCGTAGAGGATCTCGTCCATCTCGAAGGCCGCAGGGATCGTCTCGATCAGCACCGTGGCGCGGATCGTCCCCTGGGGGATGCCAAGAGCATCCTGAGCATGCACGAACACATCGTTCCACAGACGCGCTTCGCGGTGGCTCTCGAGTTTGGGCAGGTAGTAGTACGGGCCGTGCCCGTTGGCGATGAGCTGGCGGGTGGTGTGGAAGAAGTGCAGCCCGAAGTCGACGAGCGACGCGCTCGCACGTTCGCCGTCGATCAGCACATGGCTCTCGGAGAGGTGCCACCCGCGCGGGCGGGCGACGACGGTGGGGCGATGCACATCCGTGCGCAGCGCATACGGCTTGCCGGCGGGCGAGGTGTACGCGAGCGTGCCTCGGGCGGCATCACGGAGGTTCCGCACGCCCTCGACGACGTTCTCCCAGGTGGGGCTCGAGGCGTCCTCGAGGTCGGCCAGCCAGACGCGAGCCTCGGAGTTCAGGGCGTTGATCGCCATCTTCGCAGGTGAGGCGGGGCCGGTGATCTCCACTCGGCGGTCCTGCAGCGCAGCCGGCGCCGGGGCGACCTGCCAGTCCCCTTCGCGGATGTGCGCGGTCTCGGGGAGGAAGTCGAGATGCCCGGTGCGGGCGACCTGGTCACGGCGCAGCTGGCGGGCGACGAGCAGTTCGCGCCTGCGGGTGTCGAACTCACGGTGCAGGTCTTCCACGAAACGGAGTGCCTCTGCGGTGAGGATATCGTCCGCCGCGTCGATGCGGGGCTGACGTGTGATCTGGATGGTCATGCGACCCCTTCTGTCATGTGGATAATAACCTCCACAATACGGAAGTTTCAAGAGCGCATGCGATTCGTTGATGGGATAGCCTGATCGGGAAGTCGTTTCCACCATGTGGATAAGTGTGTCGAATTCGAGAGGTCTCTCAATGCCCGCAGCAGCATCCGACGGAGTGAAGTCCGTCACTCGCGTCTTCGATCTGCTTGAACTCATCGCCGACGCCGGGGGCGACGTCACCCTCAGTGAGCTCTCCGCATCCGCCGAACTGCCGCTGCCCACGATCCACCGCCTGCTGCGCACGCTCGTCTCTCTCGGATACGCCCGTCAGCTCGCGAACAGGCGCTACGCGCTCGGACCGCGGCTCGTGCGACTCGGCGAAGCCGCCAACCGCAAGTTCGGTCGGATCGCGATGCCGCAGCTCAAGGACCTCGTCGAGCGCCTGGGCGAGACGTCCAACCTCGCCACGATCGACGGTGACCGCGTGATCTACGTGTCGCAGGCGCCGTCTCCGCACGCGATGCGCATGTTCACCGAAGTGGGCCGCCGCTCGTACCTGCATTCCACCAGCGTGGGCAAGGCGATCCTCGCGCAGATGAGCGACGACGCCGTACGCGAAATCGTCTCGCGCACCGGGATGCCGCGTGACACCGAACGCTCCATCGGGACCGTCGATGCCCTGCTCGCAGACCTCGCGCTGACGCGTGAGCGCGGCTACGCGATCGATGACGAAGAACAGGAGATCGGCGTGCGCTGCTACGCCATGGCCGTGCCGGACATGCCCACCCTCACCGCGGTCTCGGTGTCGGGCCCCGTCGCCCGCGTCGACGAGGGGTTCGCCGAGCGGGCCATCCCCGTGCTGCGCGAGGTCGTCGCCGAGATCTCCGCGCTCTCCAGCACGTCCTGAGCCGATCTCGCCCCGTCGGGCGGAGATTCTGATGCACTTGACCGCACCGGACGCGCGGCCTATCCTTTCCATGGAACAGAATAGTGTTTCCGAATACTGGAAACAGGACAATCTGTTTGGCCCCCACCCGGCAGCGTCGGGCGCTTAGACTCGCATCATCGGCTCTCGGCGCCCGTACACGCAACACCGCCGGATCTGAGGAGATCCACCTATGAATGACATCGCCGTCAACGTCAACGGGAAGAGCCGCCCCCTCGCGGGCACCCCGTCGCACACCACCGCCCTGGACTGGCTTCGCGGAGCCGGACTCTCCGGCGCCAAGGAAGGCTGCGCCGAGGGAGAGTGCGGTGCCTGCGCCGTCATGCTCGCCACTCCTACGCCCGAAGGCGGCACGGCCTGGACGCCGGTGAACTCCTGCCTCGTGCCGGTATACGCACTGAACGGTCAGGAGGTCGTCACCTCTGAGGGTCTTGGCAGCCCCGATGCACTGCATCCTGTCCAGGAGAAGCTCGCCGAGGCCGGCGGCTCGCAGTGCGGCTACTGCACGCCGGGTTTCGTCTGCAGCATGGCAGGCGAGTACTACCGCGACGGTCGCGAGGCTGTGGACGAGAGCACCGACGAGGACTGCCCCGTTCACGACGCCGAGCACGGCCCGAACGGCTTCGACCTGCACGCGCTCAGCGGAAACCTCTGCCGGTGCACCGGCTACCGCCCGATCCGCGACGCCGCGTACGCGCTGGGTTCGCCCGAGAGCGACGACCCGCTGCTGCAGCGCCTTGCCGACCCCGCGCCCGTCCCGGTCGCCACAGCCGCGACAGTCGACGGCTCGCGCTTCATCCGTCCGGCATCCTTCGACGAGACCCTGCGTCTGATCCGCGATGAGCCGGATGCTCTGCTCGTCGCAGGTTCCACGGATTGGGGCGTCGAGGTGAACATCCGTGGCTCGCGCGCGCCCCTCGTCGTCGCGATCGAGCACCACGAGGAACTGCGCACGCTCGCCGTCACCGACGACGAGATCGAGATCGGCGCCGCCCTGCCGCTCTCGGAGATCGAATCGCGCCTCGGCGGCACGGTGCCGCTGCTCGCACAGCTGTTCCCGCAGTTCGCCTCCCGGCTGATCCGCAACCGCGGCACCATCGGCGGAAACCTCGGCACCGGATCGCCGATCGGCGACACTCCCCCCGCGCTGCTGGCCCTCGGAGCCCGTGTGGTGCTGGCATCCGCAGACGGCGAGCGCGAGGTCGACCTGGCCGAATACTTCACCGGCTATCGCCAGTCGGTAAGACGTCAGGACGAACTCATCCGGGCCGTCCGCATCCCCCGGCCGCTCGCAAAGGTGACCTCGTTCCAGAAGATCGCCAAGCGCCGCTTCGACGACATCTCCAGCGTCGCGGTGGCGTTCGCGCTCGACATCGAAGGCGGCTCAGTCACGGCGGCGAAGATCGGGCTCGGCGGCGTGGCCGCCACACCGTTGCGCGCCCGCGCGACCGAGGAGGCCCTCGTCGGACAGCCGTGGAATGTCGCCACGGTCCGCGCAGCATCCGCAGTGCTCGGCAGTGAGGGCACGCCGATGTCGGATCACCGCGCGAGTTCGGAGTACCGCGCGCTCATGCTCAACACCGCGCTGCTCAAGCTCTACAGCACGACAGTGATCAACAACAAGGAGGTGCCGGCATGAGTGCTCTCGCCGACCGTCCGGAAGGCCCCGTCGTCGGAAAGCCCGCCCCGCACGAGAGCGCCGCCCTGCATGTGACGGGCGCCGCCATGTACACCGACGATCTCGCCGCGCACACGGCCGGCGTGCTCACCGCGTGGCCGGTGCAGTCCACGAACGCGCACGCCAAGGTCACGATCGACGTCTCCGGCGCATACGAGGTGCCGGGTGTCGTCCGCGTGCTCACCGCCGCCGACGTCCCCGGCGTCAACGACGCAGGCATCAAGCACGACGAGCCGTTGTTCCCCGATGAGGCGATGTTCTACGGCCACGCCCTGGTGTGGGTGCTCGGCGAGACGCAGGAGGCCGCCCGCCTCGGCGCCGCCGCCGTCAAGGTCGAATACGAGCCGCTTCCGTCGCTGATCACGATTCAGGATGCCGTCGACGCCGGATCCTTCCAGGGCACAGCCCGCACGGTCGAGCGCGGGGACGCGGCATCCGCTCTGGCCTCGTCTGCGCACGTCTTCGAAGGCGAGACGGAGTTCGGCGGTCAGGAGCACTTCTACCTCGAGACGCAGGCGTCGTTCGCGACGATCGACTCGGAGGGCCAGTACTTCGTGCAGTGCTCGACGCAGCATCCGTCCGAGACGCAGGAGATCATCGCCCACGTGCTCGATCTCTCCTCGAACCAGGTCACCGTGCAGTCGCTGCGCATGGGCGGCGGGTTCGGCGGCAAGGAGATGCAGTCGCACGGTTTCGCGGCGATCGCCGCGCTCGGTGCCAAGCTCACCGGGCGGCCGGTGCGGCTGCGCCTGAACCGCACGCAGGACATCACGATGACCGGCAAGCGGCATCCTTTCCACATCTCGTGGAAGGTCGGCTTCGATTCCGACGGTCTGCTGCAGGGCCTGGATGCCGTGCTCACCTGCGACGGTGGATGGAGCCTCGACCTGTCCGAGCCGGTGCTCGGCCGCGCGCTCTGCCACCTCGACAACGCGTACTGGATCCCCAACGTGCACGCGCTCGGCCGGATCGTGAAGACGCACAAGGCGTCGAACACGGCGTTCCGCGGATTCGGCGGCCCGCAGGGCGTCTTCCTCATCGAGGACATCCTGGGCAGAGTCGCGCCCGCGCTCGGCATCGACGCGCTCGCGCTGCGCGAGAAGAACTTCTACCAGCCTGGTCAGAGCACGCCGTACGGTCAGCTCGTGAAGGATGCTGATCGCCTCGGCACCATCTGGAATCAGCTGCACGACGAGGCAGACGTCGACGAGCGCCGCGCCGAGATCGCTCGGTTCAACGCTGGTAGCCCGCACGCCAAGCGCGCACTCGCGATGACGCCGATCAAGTTCGGCATCTCGTTCAACTTCGCCGCCTTCAACCAGGCCGGTGCCCTGGTGCACGTCTACAAGGACGGCTCTGTGCTGATCAACCACGGCGGCACCGAGATGGGTCAGGGTCTGCACACCAAGATGCTGCAGGTCGCCGCGACCGCACTGGGCCTCGAGATGCATCAGGTGCGCCTAGCTCCGACCCGCACCGACAAGGTGCCCAACACGTCGGCCACGGCGGCATCATCCGGAGCCGACCTCAACGGCGGTGCCGTCAAGAACGCGTGCGAGCAGATCAGGGAGCGGATGGCCGCGGTCGCCGGGCGGCTGCTGAACGTCGACGAACGCGATGTGCGCTTCTCCGGCGGCCTGATCACCGGCCTCGGCAACACGTCGCAGACCCTCACCTTCGCCGAGGTGGCCGAAGCCGCCTACCTGCAGCGCGTGCAGCTGTTCGCCGCCGGCTACTACCGCACCGAGGGTCTGCACTGGAACCCCGAGATCATGCAGGGCTCCCCTTTCAAGTACTTCGCCTACGGGAGCGCGGCGACCGAGGTCGAGGTCGACGAGTTCACCGGTGCGTACACGGTGCGCCGCGTCGACATCGTGCACGACGTGGGCGACTCGCTCTCGCCGATGCTCGACATCGGACAGGTCGAGGGCGCGTACGTGCAGGGCGTCGGCTGGCTGACGCTCGAAGAGCTGCGCTGGGACACCAGCGACGGTCCGAACCGCGGCCGCCTGCAGACGCAGTCCGCATCGACGTACAAGCTTCCCAGCTTCTCGGAGATGCCTTCGGAGTTCAACGTCCGACTGTTCGAGAACGCGCGCGAGGACGGCGCGGTGTATGGCTCCAAGGCCGTCGGAGAGCCGCCGTTCATGCTCGCGTTCAGCGCGCGTGAGGCGATCCGCGAGGCCGTCGGCGCGTTCGGGCCGCAGGGCCACATGGTCGAACTCGGTTCCCCTGCGACGCCGGAAGCCGTCTTCTGGGCGGTCCGCGCCGTGCAACAGGCCGCGGCAGAGGCGGCGCCCGCTCGCGCCGGCGCCCACGAGCTCGCCGCCGTTCGCTGATCGGACGCGGGATGGACTGGCTCGACGCCCTTCAGGATCTGCGCACGCGGCGCGTTCCCGCCGTCGTCGTGACGTTGGCGCTCGTGCGGGGCCACGCGCCACGCAACGGCGGCGCGAAGATGGTGGTCTCCCCCGACGGCGTGTTCGGCACGATCGGGGGCGGAAACCTCGAGGCGACCGCGATCGATCGGGCGCGGGAGATGCTTGCGTCCGGTTCGGCCGAGCCCGAACTGCTCACGCTCACGCTCAGCGACAAGGCGACGACGGAGTACGGCGTGCAGTGCTGTGGAGGAGAGGTCACCATGATGCTCGAGCCGATGCGGGTCGTGCCCGTGGTCGCGATCTTCGGGGTGGGGCACGTCGGGCTCGAGCTCGCGCGCATCCTCGCGCGGCACGAGATGGATCTGCACCTGATCGATTCGCGTACCGAGATGCTCGCACCCGCGCGCGTGGGCGAGCCGGGTCGAGAGGGCGTCTTCGCGGATGCTGTCGCCAGGGTCCGCATCACACACTCCCCTGTTCCCGAGGCGGCGCTCACGACGTTGCCGGCCGGCGCCCACGTGCTGGTGATGACGCACGACCATGTCGAGGACCTCGCCGTGGTCGACCAGTCGCTGCGCACCGACGGCATCCGCTCGATCGGCTTGATCGGCTCGTCGTCGAAGTGGGCGCGCTTCCGCAAGAAGCTCACCGAGCTCGGGCACGGTGACGCAGAACTCGCCCGCGTGACCACGCCGATCGGCGTGCCGGAGGTGTCGGGCAAGCAGCCGGCGGTCATCGCGGTCAGCGTCGCGGCCCGCATCCTGCAGCTCATCGACGAGGCCGCGCCGGTCGCCGTGGCGGAATCAGATGACTGAGACGCCGCATGCTTCGGCGATCGTCACCGGGGCCGGCAGCGGAATCGGACGCGCGATCGCCCGAGCACTCCTCGTTGCCGGCTTCGGCGTGACCCTGGCCGGCCGGCGCAGCGGGCCTCTCGCCGAAGCGGCCGCGATCAACGGCATCCCGCACACCGACGCCCTCATCGTCGAAACCGACGTCACTGACCAGACGCAGGTGGAGCGGCTCTTCGCCCGCCATGTCGAGCGCTTCGGCCGCCTGGATGTGCTGGTGAACAACGCGGGGGTGTTCGGTCCGAACGCCGACATCGGCGACCTTGCTCCTGCCGGGTGGGAATCGACGCTTGCCGTCAATCTCACCGGCGCGATGCTCTGCGCAGGAGCGGCGTTCCGCCAGATGAAGACGCAGTCGCCGGCCGGTGGACGCATCATCAACAACGGATCGATCTCCGCGCAGACTCCGCGCCCGCGCTCGGTCGCGTACACGACGACCAAGCACGCCATCGCTGGGCTCACGAAATCCATCGAACTCGACGGGCGTGCGCATCGGATCACGGCCACGCAGCTCGACATCGGCAACGCGCGCACCGAGCTGATCGACCGGCTGGTCTCCGACGGGGCACTGCAGGCGGATGACTCACGTCGACCCGAGCCGACGATGGATGCCGGTCACGTCGCCGACCTCGTCGTACAACTAGCGGGAATGCCGCTCGAGGTCAGCGTTCCTCAGCTGACCGTCACCGCAGCCGGCATGCCGTTCATCGGCCGCGGCTGACCGATCGAGTCGAGCCGCGCACGAACGCCAGCGGAAAGGTCAGCAGCGCGAGCGCCGCAGCCGCGAGCAGCGCCGGAGGGAACGAGAACGCCGACGCGAGCAACCCGACGACCACTGCACCCAGACCGGTGCCGGCGTCGAAGCCGATGTTCCACACGGCGCTGGCGACCACCTGGTCCCGCCGCGGCACCGCGGCGAACGCTGCTCCGAGGGTGAGGTTCTGCAGCGCGCCGTAGGCGATGCCGATCAGTGCCATTCCCGTCAACAGCATCCCTTCTCTCCCGCTGCCGGCGGCCGCCCACGCTGTGGCGACAAGCCCCAGGATGGTCACGAGCACGAACGGCCACATCAACCGCTGCGCACCGACACGATCGGAGAGGTGCCCGACACCCCACCTGGTGAGCGCCGCCAGTCCCGTCAGTAGCAGCAGCCCGATCGTCGTGATCACAGCCGAGACGCCGAACTGCGGCACGAAGGTGATGAGCGCTCCGCCTGCGAGGGTGACTCCGAGCAGCAGGAACATCGGCGGAAGCAGCCCGAGGTATCGGCGCACTCCGCGGTGCGCGACGCCCGCCGGATCGGGATGCGGCGGCAGGCTGTCGACGCGTCGTCCCAGCCGCACCGCCGCGAAGACACCCAGCACCGGTGCGGTCGCCAGCAGGAAGACGAGCCAGAATCCGAGCTGCTCGGCGATCCACGGCGCCGCCGGAAGCAGGAGCACCTGGGGACCAGCGATCCCGAGTCCGAATGCGCCGATCGCCCTGCCGCGCCGCGCGGGTTCGACGAGCTCGGCGACGGCGCCGCTTCCGCACACGGTCAGCACGGCGAAACCGGCGCCTCGCACGGCAGCGAGGAACAGGATGAGCGGCAGGTCTTCGGAGAGCAGATGCGCTGCCGCGGGCAGCCCAAGCAGCAGCATGCCCACCACGAGCACCCGAGTCCAGCCGAATCGGCGCAGTGCGGCGGGGACGAACAGCTGCGAGAGGACGGTGAAGAGCATGAAGACACCGGTCACGAGTCCGGCCCCTGCTTCGTCCGCTCCTCCGCGCACCGCCCACAACGGGGCGATCGGCATCAGCAGGGCGTATCCGGAGAATCCCGCAAGGACCATGCCCAGCAGTGCGGGCATGCCTGGCGCGCGCCACACCGAGTTCTGCTGCATCCGCCCATCCTTTCATCCGCCCGTCACCGGCCCCCCGGCTCGGGTGGCCCACCGCAGGCGTCGCGGGCGCTCCCGACGCCGGAAGACTTTCGCGGGTTCCCGCACGCTCGAACCGACGAAAGTCTTCTCCCCACGCCTCCACCGACCCGCCACCCGCCACCCGACGCCGCCACCGACCCGCCACCCGGCTCCGCGCCCTGGCCCGGGCCCGGACCCCCACCCGACGCCGGAAGGCTTTCGCGGGTTCCCGCACGCTCGAACCGACGAAAGTCTTCTCCGCACCGTCCGGATGCCACGACCGATCCGGATGCCGCGACCGATCCGGATGCCGGGGCGAAGGGAAGCCGGGAACGCAACTGCGCCCGGCACCGCGCGACGCGGAACCGGGCACAGAGCGGATCGCACCTCAGCCGGCGAGCAGCTGTTCGATCGGACCTCGGACGAAGTAGAGCATGAAGCCGACCGAGACGATCCACATCAGCCAGTGCACCTTGCGGGCACGACGCGAGAGCGCGTTGATCAACGTCCACGCGATGAACCCGACGCCGATGCCGTTGGCGATCGAGTAGGTCAGCGGCATCGTGACGATCGTCAGGAACGCGGGGAGGACGACCGCGAAGTTGTTGAACTTGATCTCCTTGATCTGCGCCATCATCATCGCGCCGACGACCACGAGGGCAGCGGAGCCGACCTCGATCGGAACCGTCAGCGTCAGCGGTGTGAAGAACATCGAGAGCAGGAACAGCACACCCACCACGACCGAGGCGAGCCCCGTTCGGGCTCCCTCACCGATGCCTGAGGCGCTGTCGACGAAGACCGTGTTCGATGATGACGACGTCGCACCACCCGCGACGGCGCCGAGGCCCTCGACCACGAAGGCCGAACGCAGACGCGGGAACGTGCCGTCCTTGTAGGCGAGGCCGGCGTTCTTGGCGAGACCGGTCATCGTGCCCATCGCGTCGAAGAAGTTCGTGAACAGCAGGGTGAAGACGAGCATGGTCGCGGCGAGTGCACCGATGCGACCGAACGATCCGATCAGGTCGAACTGGCCGACCAGGCCGAAGTCCGGAATCGTCACGAGCGCGCTCGGGAGTTCGGGGATCGTCATGTGCCATCCGCCCGGATCCTCGACGCTCGGGCCGAGCTTGAGGAACGCCTGCGAGATGATCGCCGCGATCGTCGCGACGACGATGCCGATCAGGATGCCACCGGGAACCTTGCGAGCAACGAGGACCGCGATGGTCACCAGTGCGAACAGGAAGATGAGCGTGGGCACGGATGAGATCGAACCGCTGTCACCGAGCTGCACCGGCGGGCCGCCCGGAGTGCGGGTGACGAAGCCCGCATCGACGAAGCCGATGAAGGCGATGAAGAGGCCGATGCCCACGGTGATCGCGGCCTTCAGCGGTGCGGGCACTGCATTGAAGATCGCGGTGCGGATGCCGGTGGCGCCGAACAGCACGATGAGCAGGCCGTTGATGACGACGAGACCCATGGCCTCGGGCCAGGTCACCTGACCGACCACCGCCACCGCGAGGAACGAGTTGATCCCGAGGCCTGCGGCGAGCGCGAACGGCAGCCGGGCCACGACGCCGAAGAGGATCGTCATGACGCCGGCGGTGAGGCCGGTGGCCGCGCCGATCTGCGCGGCCTGCAGCGCATTTCCGGCGACGTCCTCGGTCCCGCCCAGGATGAGCGGGTTCAGGATGACGATGTAGGCCATCGTCACGAACGTGACGATGCCTCCGCGGATCTCTCGTCCGAACGTGGATCCTCGGCGGCTGATCTCGAAGAACCGGTCGACCCGGTTCCTGGGTTCGGCGTCGACGGTGGTCGTCGCGCCCGTGGGCAGCGGTGGGTGCACGACGGTCTGCGTGGATTCGTCCTCGGACTCGCCGCGGACGGATGTGGTTGAAGTCATCGTCGGATCCGATCAGTAGTCGACACGAGTGGTCGTCTGGTTCCACTCGGTGAAGGCGGCGACCCGCTGCTCCGGAGGAAGGGGTTCCTGTGCGACCGGCATGATGGCCCTGTCTTCGCTCGTGCCCTCGAAGTACTTGTAGAAGACGGCGTCGTCGAAGCCGGCATCGGCGGCGTCGTTGCGGTCAGCGGCGAAGTACACCTTCTCGACGCGCGCCCACAGCGACGTCGCCAGGCACATCGGGCACGGCTCGCAGCTGGTGTAGAGCACAGCGCCGGTCAGGTCGAATGTGCCGAGCGCCTGGCAGGCGTTGCGGATGGCCGTCACCTCGGCGTGCGCAGAAGGGTCGAGGTTGGCAGTGACGCGATTGACGCCTTCGAAGACCTGTCCGTCGGCCGAGACGATGATGGCGCCGAACGGGCCGCCTTCGTTCCGGACGTTCTCAGTCGCGAGATCCACGGCGCGAGCCAGGTACTCGGCGGGTGTCGGGGCGGTGTCAGCAGCTGACGATGCCGTGGACGGGGTGATACCGATCGTGTCCATGTGGGAGAGCTTCCTTGCGTCGGACGCTGATACGACGAGACCTGCCGGGTGTGTGTGCGTGATCCTCGTCGATCCGCTGGCTTCTGGTTTTCTTCCCTGCCCGTTGATCACGGGTTGCGGGGCTTTACGACAGTAACAGCGAAACCGGCACTCGTCCACCTTTTTTGGAATTGCATTTCCACAATGCGAGATTCACTGTTGTGATTCCGCAGATGCGGGGCTATTCTTCATCTCATGACGCAATTTCGGATCAGCGAGGCAGCCGGCCTTCTCGGCGTGAGCGATGACACCGTGCGCAGGTGGTGCGCCGACGGCATCCTCTCCGTCTCGCGTGACGAGTCGGGACGCCAGGTCGTCGACGGCGCCGAGCTCGCTGCCCATGCGAAGGTCATGGCCACCGAGGTCTCAGACGTCGGCGATGTGCGCCGCAGCGCCCGCAACCGCTTCACGGGACTGGTGACGAAGGTCGAGATCGACGGGCTCATGGCGCAGGTCGAACTCCAGTGCGGCCCCAATCGCGTCGTGTCGCTGATGTCGTCCGAGGCGGCCCGCGAGATGCGGCTCGACGTCGGCTCCAAGGCCGTAGCGGTCATCAAGGCCACCATGGTCATCCTCGAGACCGACAAGGAATCGCGCCCGTGATCACTGCCCCCCTCCGACGCGCGGCCGCGATCGCCATGCTCGTCGGCGCCCTAGGACTCGCAGGTTGCACAGGCAGCACGACGGATGCCGGACCCTCAGCCGGCACGGACGCATCGGGCTCCGACGAGCCCACCGGCGAGCTCACGATCTTCGCCGCCGCGTCGCTCTCCGGAGCCTTCGACGAGCTCGCGGCGCAGTTCGAGGCGCAGCATCCGGAAGTCGACGTCCTCCCGATCAGCTACGACGGATCGTCCGTGCTGGCGACGCAGCTGATCGAAGGCGCATCTGCGGACGTCTTCGCCTCGGCTGACGCGCGGAACATGACCAAGGTCGCCGATGCAGGGCTGGCCGCCGAGGCAGAGGACTTCGCGACGAACACGATGCAGATCGCCGTGGCGCCTGGCAATCCGGACGACATCGACGGCCTCGGTGCTCTCACCGACGACGAACTCATCGTCGTGATGTGCGCTGCCGAGGTGCCATGCGGTGCCACCGCGCACACGCTGCTCGATGCCGCGAGCGTCACCGTGACGCCCGCGAGCGAAGAGCAGAACGTGACAGCGGTGCTGGCGAAGGTGAAGTCCGGCGAGGCGGATGCCGGCCTGGTCTACCGCACGGACGTCGCGGCCGCGGGAGACGCGGTGGATGCCGTCGACATCGAGGGCGCTGAAGCCGCGACGAACGTCTATCCGCTGACGGCGTTGACGGATGCCGCGAACCCGGGCGCGGCGGCGGCCTTCATCGCCTTCGTGCTGTCGGATGCCGGGCAGAGCGTGCTCCGCGACTTCGGATTCGGTGCGCCATGAGCGTTACGGCAGAAGCCGTGACACGGTCGGCATCCGGTCCATCGCGGTCGGGATCGGCCCTCCGGCGCATCCCGCCGTGGCTTGCCGTCCCCGCGGCGCTCGGCGCCCTTGTGCTCGTGCTGCCGTTCGTCGCCCTCCTGACACGGCTGGACTGGGCAGGCGTTCCTGCCGCGATCACCTCCCCGGCGGCGATGCAGGCGCTCACGCTCTCGCTCTCCACCGCGTCGATCGCGACCGTCATCTGCGTGATCCTCGGTGTTCCGCTCGCCCTCGTGATCGCGCGGAGCCCGCAATGGCTCGCAGCGATCCTGCGCACGTTGACGACCCTGCCGCTCGTGCTTCCGCCGCTCGTCGGCGGCATCGCGCTGCTTTCGCTTCTGGGGCGCAGCGGCATGTTCGGCGGGGCATTGGCTGCCGCCGGACTGCAGATTCCGTTCACGACCGCGGCGGTCGTCATCGCGCAGGTGTTCGTCGCCCTCCCGTTCCTGGTCATCTCGGCCGAAGGAGCGCTTCGCACCGCGGGCACCGGCCACGAGCTGGTCGCGGCCTCACTGGGTGCGGGCCGGTTCACCGTGTTCCGCCGGGTCACGCTGCCGCTGGTCGCACCGGGACTCGTCGCCGGCACCGTGCTCTGCTTCGCCAGGGCTCTCGGCGAGTTCGGCGCGACGGCGCTCTTCGCCGGAAACGCTCCCGGCGTCACCCGCACGATGCCGCTCGCGATCTACACCGCCTTCAACGGCGCAGGCGTGCAGGAGGACACCGCGATCGCGCTGTCGCTGCTGCTCATCATCGTCGCGGTCGCGGTGCTCCTGCTCATGCGCGGCTGGCGTGCGGATGCCGTCCGATGACGCTCGAGGTCGACATCCGCGCCCGCGTCGGGAGCTTCACACTCGACGCGACCATCACCGCCGCAGAAGGCGAGGTGCTCGCCGTTCTCGGACCGAACGGCTCGGGGAAGTCGACGCTGCTCGGCGCGATCGCCGGGCACCTCGACAATCTCGGCCGTCACGCCGAGGTATCGGGTCGGATCGCTCTGGACGGTCGCGTGCTCGACCGTTCGGTGCCACCGGAGCGCAGGCGGATCGGTCTGCTCGGGCAGCACACCACGCTCTTCCCGCATCTGAGCGCGCTGGAGAACGTCGCGTTCGGACCACGTGCCCAGCGGATGCCGCGCGCCGAGGCCGCCGACGTCGCCCGCGGGCATCTGGCGGACGTCGGCCTCGCCGACCTCGCAGACCGACGGCCTGCGCAGCTGTCGGGTGGGCAGCGTCAGCGCGTCGCGCTCGCCCGCGCCTTGGCGGCGTCACCGGACGCCCTGCTGCTGGACGAGCCCTTCGCGGCACTCGATGTGCAGACGTCGGCGCAGGCGCGGCGCCTGGTGTCTGAGCTCCGCGATCGCGTCAGCGTGCCGATGGTGCTGGTGACCCACGACCCGATGGATGCGGTCATGCTCGCGTCGTGCACGGTCGTGCTGCAGGAGGGACGCGTGGTGCAGGAGGGTTCGACCAGGGACGTCCTCGGCCACCCGAACTCGCCGTTCGTCGCGGCCATCGCCGGTGTGAATCTCGTCTCGGGGGTGGCGGATCGCGACGGGGTGCTGCAGACGGACGGCCGGCACGCATCCGGGACGGACGCGAGCACGCGCTGGATCGGACGCGGCGAAGCACTCGTTCCCGGCGAGGCCGGCACGGCGGTGTTCTCCCCCGGTGCCGTCCGGATCCACCCGGATGCGGCGTCGCCATCGACCGGTCGCAGGAGCAGCTCGACACCGACCGACGGCCCTCCCAACACCTGGACCGGAACCGTTTCCCACTTCGAGGCGATCCCCGGCGGAGTGCGCCTGTTCACTGCCGAGCATCCGGACATCGCCGTCGACTGCTCATCCATGGTCGCCGTCGATACCGGGGTGCGTCCCGATGCCGTGCTGACGTTCTCGATCCACGAGCAGGATGTCTCGGTGCGCCGCTCGCTCTGAGCGGGTGCTACCGTTGCCCACACGAGAGGGACGGCGATGGCGATCATTCCGATTCCCGCACCAGAGCGGGCGACAGGGGCGTCGCGCCTGCCCTCGACCGGCGGGCTGGTCGACCGGTTCGACCGTCCGATGCGCGACCTGCGGATCTCGGTGACCGACCGCTGCAACTTCCGCTGCGTCTACTGCATGCCGAGAGCGGTATTCGGTCGCGATTACGCATTCCTCGATCGTGATGAACTGCTCAGCTTCGAGGAGATCGAGCGGATCGCTCGGGTCGCAGCGGCCCACGGCGTGCGAAAACTCCGTCTGACCGGCGGTGAACCGCTGCTGCGCCGCGGCATCGAAGAGCTCATCTCACGTCTCGCCGCGCTACGCACACCGGACGGCGAGAAGCTCGAGATCGCCCTCACCACGAACGGGTCTGCGCTGACCGTGAAGGCGCAGGCGCTGAAGGATGCCGGACTCGGCCGGCTCACCGTCTCCATCGACTCGCTCGACGACGAGCTCTTCCAGCGGATGAACGACGTGCGCTTCCCCGTATCGCGCGTCCTCGACGGTCTCGACGCAGCCCACGCGGTCGGGCTCGGACCCATCAAGCTGAACATGGTCGTCAAGCGCGGCCTGAACGACGGCGAGATCGAGGCGATGGCAGCCCACTTCAAGGGCACGCCCTACACGCTGCGCTTCATCGAGTACATGGACGTCGGCACGTCCAACGGCTGGTCGCTCGACGAGGTGGTGCCGTCGGCGGAGATCGTCGAGCGGATCAGCGCGCAGCATCCGCTCGAGCCGGTGGGTGCCACGGTGACGGGCGAGACGGCGCAGCGCTGGCGCTACACCGACGGTTCTGGCGAGATCGGCGTGATCTCGTCGGTGACCAACACGTTCTGCGGCACCTGCAACCGCGCGCGCATCTCCACCGAGGGCAAGCTGTTCACCTGCCTGTTCGCCACAGAAGGGCACGACCTGCGCGCACTGCTGCGCGACGGCGCCGACGACGAGCAGCTCGCAGCGGCCATGGCGTCGATCTGGGGGGCGCGGGATGACCGGTACTCCGAGATCCGCTCGAGCCTCACGCCAGAGCTGCGCGCCTCGCGCCAGCGGGTCGAGATGAGCTACATAGGCGGCTGAGCCGGCAGGTCAGAGACCGACCCACTCCGAGACGCCGTCTTCGTAGTGCTGCCGCTTCCAGATCGGAACGCCGCGCTTGATCTCCTCGACCACGAGCTCGCAGGCGCGGAACGACTCGGCACGATGACCACCGGATGCTGCGGCATACAGCGCGATGTCGCCGATGCGCAGATCGCCTACCCGATGCGCTGCCGCCACCAGGAGCCCGGTCTCGGCACGTACGCGTTCGACGATGTCGGCGAGGAACCGCGCAGCATCCGGATGCGCGCGATAGTCGAGCGAGCGCACCGAGCGCCCGCCGTCGTGATCGCGTACGACGCCGCAGAATGTCACGATGGCACCGTGCTCGTCGGAGCCCACCGCGGCCCGGACGGCCGCCTCGTCGATCGGGTCCTCTGAGATCAGCGCGAAGGTGGTCGTCATGAGGTCACTGTCTCCATCTGTGCGGCATCGAGGCTCTCCGCATCCGGAACGGCATCCCCGATCACGTCTCCACCGACGGCGACGTAGGCCTGGATCCCGCCGGCGAGATACGTCACGCGGAATCCGCGCTCGATCAGCGTGCGCGCGGCGCGGCGGGAACGCGGGTCGCGCTCGCAGTAGATGACGACCGGCTCATCGCTCGGGCCTTCCGGGTCCTCACCTGCGTCGAGGCGGCCCAGCGGCAGCAGCTGCCCACCGGCGATGCGACGCGCTCGTGCTTCGTGCGGCTCGCGCACGTCGAGCAGCCGCACCGGTCGGCGCTCTCTCATCCACTGCAGCAGCTCGGCTGCCGACGTGGTGGCCGCGTCATCGGCTGCCGGTTCGCTGCGAACTCCGCAGAACTGCTCGTAGTCGATGAGGTCGGTCACCGGCGCACGCATGTCGTCAGCGGCATATGCGATCTCACGCGTGCGGGCCGTGAGCGCGTCGTAGAAGAGCACCCGGCCCAGCAGCGGCTCGCCGATCCCGACGACGAGCTTGATGACCTCGGTCGCCATGAGCGATCCGATCGCCGTGCACAGGCTCGGCAGCACCCCGCCCAGCTCGCACGAAAGCGTCTCGTCCGCGGGGGGCGGCGAGGGGAACAGGTCGCGGAAGGTCGGCCCTTGGTCACGCCACGCAACTCCGACCTGCCCGTGGAAGCGCAGGATGCTGCCCCAGACGAGGGGCTTGCCCGCAAGCTCCGCGGCGTCGTTGGCAAGATAGCGCGTCGGGAAGTTGTCGCTGCCGTCGACGATGAGGTCGTAATCGTCGAGGATCGCGGGGAGGTTCTGCGAAGTGAGTCGTTCGCGGTGGATGATCAGCTCGCGCTCCGGGTCGATCGCCCGCACTGTGTCGGCGAGCGAGTCGACCTTGGAACGCCCGATGTCGCCGGTGCCATGGCTGAGCTGACGGTGAAGGTTCGAGAGCTCGACGACGTCATCGTCGACGACCCCGATGGTGCCGATGCCGGAGCCGGCGAGAACGGGAACGATCGCACTGCCGAGCCCGCCGGCGCCGATCACGAGCACGCGGGCTGCGGCGAGCCGCCGCTGCGCATCCTCACCGAACCCGGGCAGCATCAGCTGGCGGCTGTAACGTGTGATGCGCTCGGGCTCCAGCGCGGGGCCCGGCTCGACGAGCGGGATCATGGTTGCAATAGTACGCGTCGATCTCCGCCTGCTGACGATGAGTTTCCACGATACGAAGATCGAATTCCACACTCTGAACTAGAATGGACAGTATGGCAATCGTGACGGTGCGATACTTCGCTGCCGCCTCTGAGGCAGCGGGTCGCGAGCAGGAACAGCTCGATCTCGGCCCCGATCCCACTCTCGGCGGGCTGCGCGAGGTTCTGGTGCGCAACTACGGCGAGCCGATGGCGCGAGTGCTCCGATCCGGCTCGTTCCTTCTCGATGGCGTCGTCCGTCGCGAACCCGACCACCCCACCGGCGCACAGGTCGATATCCTTCCGCCGTTCGCGGGAGGATGATCGACCCATGACCTCGAACCCAGCCACTCCGGCGGAGCACGCCGACACCGTGGCACAGCTGCTCGCCCCCGTCATCGACAGCCTTGCCGATGACGCGCGATCCGAGTTGATCGCGCTGAGCCCCGGCACAGCATCCGGCCGTGTCCTGTCGGCGGATGTTCGGAGCCCGATCACCGTGCCGCCGTTCCGGAACTCGCAGATGGACGGATATGCCGTCCGCGCCGCCGACCTGGCGTCAGCCTCCGCCGATGCTCCGGTGGCTCTTGGCATCGGCGCGACCAGCGCCGCCGGCGATGCGGTGCACGAACATCTCTCCGGAACCGCGGCGCCGGTGATGACGGGTGCGCCGATCCCGTCGGGAGCGGATGCCGTCGTGCCGATCGAGATCGCCGATCCGCCGCGCTTCATCGGGATCGGCAGCGGGGCCGTCGAGACTCCTGCGGACACGACCGTCCGCTTCCACGCCCCGGTGCAGGCCGGTTCGTTCGTGCGCGAGGCCGGTGCAGACCTCGCAGCAGGTTCGACGATCCTGCCCGCCGGCACGCGGCTCGGCCCTGCGCAGTTGGGGTCGCTGGCCTCCGCCGGTGTCACGGAGGTGCAGGTGCGTGCGCGTCCGGTCGCGCTGCTGCTCTCCACCGGCCATGAGTTGCGTGCACCTGGCGACGAACTCGAGCCCGGGCAGATCTACGACGCGAACACCGCGTCGCTCACCGCGGCGATGGAGGAATCCGGCGCGATCGTGCAGGTCGCGTTCGCTCCGGACGACGCCTCCGCCGTGCTCCGCGCGATCGCGCAGCATCCGGATGCCGACCTCATCGTGACGACAGGCGGAGTCAGCGCCGGTGCCTTCGAGGTGGTGCGCGATGCTCTCGAACCGGCCGGCGTGCGGTTCGGGAAGGTCGCGATGCAGCCGGGTGGTCCGCAGGGGCTGGGCAATGCAACGGTGGCGGCCGCCGAGGGCGAGCGCACGGTGCCGGTCATCGCCTTCCCCGGCAATCCGGTCTCCGCCCTGCTGTCGTTCGAGATGTTCCTCCGCCCGATCCTGCGCAGGGCCGCCGGGCTCGATCCCTCCCGTCGGGTGCAGCGAGCGCCCCTGGCCGAGGCGCTCAGCTCTTCGCGCGAGAAGCACCAGATCCGCCGCGGCGGATTCCGCGCAGACGGTAGCGTCGAGGTGGGAGCCCCAGGATCGCACCTGCTGCACGACTACGCGCGGGCGACGGTCCTGGTGCACGTTCCGATCGGCGTCGACGCGCTCCCTGCGGGCGCCGAGGTCGAGGTATGGAGAATCGATGAGTGACCTGACGCACCTGCGTTCCGACGGCTCGGCCCACATGGTCGACGTCACCGACAAGGCGGTCACGCGACGCGAGGCGCGCGCGCAGGCGGTGCTCGTGACGACGGAAGAGGTCGTGGCGAAGATCGCGGACGGCTCGCTTCCCAAAGGCGAGGCGCTGGGAACGGCGCGTCTGGCCGGCATCATGGGCGCCAAGCAGACGTCGAACCTGATTCCGCTCTGCCACCCTCTGCCGCTGACCAAGCTGTCGGTCGACCTCGAGCCGCTGGGCGACCGGGTGCGGATCGTCGCGACGGCGGTGACCAACGGCGTCACCGGCGTCGAGATGGAGGCGCTGACCGCCGCGAACATCGCGGCACTGACCCTCTACGACATGATCAAGGCCGTCGACAATCGCGCCGTGATCACCGACGTGCTCGTGCTCGCGAAGTCGGGCGGCAAAAGCGGCGACTGGTCTCGCGAATGAGCCGGACGGCAGCGGTTCTCGTCGCCTCGACCCGCGCGTCGTCGGGCGTCTACGAGGACCGCACCGGTCCGGTGATCACCGATTGGCTGCGTGCCCGCGGATTCGAGGTGGCAGGGCCGGTCGTCGTGGCGGATGCTGCGATCGCCGAGTCGCTCGCGGAACTGCTCGCGCAGCATCCGGATGTGCTTCTCACCACCGGCGGAACCGGCGTCTCACCCGATGACCGCACGCCGGAGGCGACGACGGCGTTGCTGGACATGGAGCTGCCCGGCATCGCCGAGGAGGTGCGCCGGCGCGGGGCTGCGGTCGCGCCGACCGCGATCCTCAGCCGCGCGGTCGCGGGCGTCGCCGGGCGCACGCTCGTGATGAACCTGCCCGGATCCAGCGGCGGCGTGCGCGACGGGCTCGCCGTTCTCGGCGACGTTCTCGATCATGTGCTCGACCAGATCTCCGGTGGGGACCACTCGGGGCACTGAACGCCCTGCGCGACCGACTCGGGGTTGTTCGTCTCAGGCAGTTCGCGAGGATGTTGCTGGCGATGTCTTGTGGTTACGCTCGATCCAAGCGCAGAGCACAAGAGTTTGGGAGCTGACATGACTTTCGTATTCAGTGACATGGCGATCTCCGCCGACGGGTTCGCATCCGGATTGGGCCAGACGGCGCAGAAGCCGTTCGGCGACTGCCTGATGGACGATCTGCTCCGCTGGCGGTTCGAGGGCGCCGAGGAGAACGCGGCCGAGATCGACGACATCGTGAATGCCGGAGCGTTCGTGATGGGACGCAACATGTTCGGTCCCGACCGGGGTGAGTTCGACCAGGACTGGACCGGGTGGTGGGGTCCCAATCCGCCGTATCACGGCCCCGTCTTCGTGCTCAGTCACCACACCCGCGAGCCGCTCGAGATGGAAGGCGGCACGACGTTCACTTTCGTGACCGACGGCATCGAAGCCGCCCTCGAGCAGGCGAAAGCAGTCGCGGGCACCGACGGGCGTGTGTCGATCGCGGGAGGAGCGACCACCGTCAACCAATATCTCAGGGCCGGACTGATCGACGAACTGCGCACCCATATCTCGCCGGTGATCTTCGGAGAGGGCGAGCGTCTCTTCCTCGATGTGCCAGCGCAACCCATGAGCATCGTCTCGGCGCGCGCATCCCGGCTCGTCACGCACATCACGTACCGGATCGGATGAGTCATGGGGCGGAAGTACCGGCTCCCATGACGACGGCAGCCGGTCGCGGCGTGCGCGCGAGCACTGCGTACCCCGGGGTGACCCCGGAGAGAGCGGAACACATCGTGAACCACTCGCCTCGTCCGCAAGCCAACGCACGGCGCCACGATAGCAAGGAACACCGACATCCGGACGGCGCCTGCAGCATCCGCCACCAGCCGGCCGGTTAGCATTCAGGAATGACGAACGCTGATCAGATCGACGACGTGCCCATCGGGGGCGAGGTCATCCGCCTCGGACAGTTCCTCAAGTTCTCCGGCCTGCTCGACTCCGGCGGCAACGCCAAGGAGGTCATCATCGACGGCTACGTGAGCGTCAACGGCGAGGAGGAACGCCGCCGCGGCCGACAGCTGCACGACGGCGACCTCGTCACGTTCGAGGGACGCACGGTCCGCGTTCGCCCGTGAGGCCGTGACACCCGCCGTGCGTGCGGCGGCCCACCGAAGCGCTCAGCCAGACCCTTCCAAGCGTCGGACAGGGCATGGCCGAGCCGTGCGAGTGCAGCGGTGTGCGTCACCGTGGCCGACCGGCGGGCGCCCGTCATGTGACAGATTGGAGTCGATGAACTCGCTCCCCGATCCGCTCGTCGCACCGCCCGGCCGCACGCTCCTCGTGGGCTTCGGGAAGCTCGGGCAGAGTCTTGCGCCGCGGCTGCTCGCCGACGGCGGAGAGGTCATCGCGCTGCGACGCAGCGACGATGCGCTGCCCGAGGGCGTCGACGGCATCCGCGCAGATCTTGCGTCTCCCCTGCAAGCGGGTCTGCCCGCGGTCGACGCGATGGTCGTCACGCTGCCACCACCCGGCGGCGTCGACGGTTATCGCACGGCGCTGGCCCACCTCGCGGATGCTCTCCCCCACGCTCCCGCACGCACGGTGTTCGTCTCATCCACCGGCGTCTTCGACGGCGCGGCATCCGCGCACCCCATCACCGAGCGCGACGAACCAGCGCCGGTAGGCGAACGTGCGCGCGGTCTGCGCGACGGCGAGCGCGCGGCGATCGAGCTGTTCGGTGCGGTGATCGTGCGACCGGCCGGAATCTATGGCCCTGGCCGGGGCTTCCTTCTTCGGCAGGTGAAGCAGCATACGGTCCTGAACCACCGGCGACGCACGAACCGCATCCACGAGGACGATCTCGTGCGCACGCTCGACCTGCTGCTGCGGATGCCGGAACCGCCGCCCCTCGTGCACGCCGTGGATGCGGCATCCGCCCCGCTGGGTGAGGTCGTCGGGTACATCGCGGGCACGCTCGGCGTCGACGCACCGCCCGACGACGCGTCGGCCGGACCGACCGGGTTCGTGCACGACGGATCGCTGCTGCGATCGCTGCTCGGCCGCCTGGAGTATCCGACGTATGTCGAGGGGTACTCCGCGATGATCGCAGCATCCGCACGTCACGAGTCACCGCCCGAGTGACCGGGCGTCGGATCACGCCGCAGGTGCGGGCGGGCCGTCCACGCCGAGGTGCCGCTGGAGCGCGGCGGAGATGTCGTCGAGGTTCGCGAGCTGCTGCGGGCTGAGAGCCTCGATGAAGAGCTCGCGCACCGCACGCAGGTGCGGCACGGATCCGGCGCGAAAGGACTCACGACCGGTATCGGTCGCTGTGACATCCACTCCGTGCACATCGTCGGTGCACGGGACGCGCCGGATCAGGTGGCGCTTCTCCATCCGCCCCAGATGATGCGAAAGCCGGCTGCGTTCCCATCCGATGAGCGCCGCCAGCTCAGCTGATCGCAGCGTGTACTGCGGCGCCTCCGTCAGCGCGAGCAGCACCTGATAGTCGCCGCTCGACAGCGACGATTCGCTCTGCAGGCGACTATCGAGACGCGTGCGAAGCACCTGCGCCGTCTCGATGTAGTCGCGCCATATGCGCAGCTGTTCCCTCGTGGGCATCGTGCGGTGGTTCTGGGCCATCTGGACTCCTCGGAATAGACACGTCAATACCCATGTTGCAGCATTGACACGTCAATCCGGATCCGCCGGGACGAGAAGGATGCTGATCATGGCGATTCGAATCGGTGACATCGAGTTCGGACTGAACTCCTTCGGCGATGTCGCCACCGAGGGCGGACGAGTGATGTCGGATGCTGAATCGCTGCGGCTGCTCGTGGATGAGGCGCAGCTGGCGGAGTCCGTCGGCCTCGATGTGTTCAGCATCGGCGAGCACTACCGGGAGGGCATGGTCGATGCCGCCACTCCGGTGATCCTCGCCGCGGCCGCCCAGGCCACCTCGACCATCCGCCTTGGAACATCGGTCACCGTCCTGTCGACGCAGGATCCGGTGCGGCTCTATCAGCAGTTCGCCACGGTCGACGGTCTGTCGGGTGGGCGTGCGCACCTCGTGCTCGGGCGCGCATCGGCGATCGAGTCGTTCTCGCTGTTCGGCTACGACATCGCCGAGTACGAGCAGATCTTCGACGAGAAGCTCGAGCTGTTCCTGCGCCTGATGCGTGAGGACCGCGTGACCTGGAGCGGGCAGTATCGCGCGCCGCTGGAGAACGTGCGTCTGCACCCGCGGATGCCCGATGGTGGCATCCCGGCCTGGATCGGCATCGGCGGAAGCCCCGACTCGGTCGTGCGCGCGGCCAGCAATGGCCTGCCCCTCATGATGGCGATCATCGGCGGACGCCCCGAACGGTTCGCCGGGCACGCCGAGCTGTACCTTCGTGCACTTTCGCAGTTCGGCCAGCCGGAGCTTCCGATTGGTCAGCACTCCCTCGGATTCATCGCCGACACCGACGACGAGGCCAAGAACACGCACTGGAAGCACTGGCAGCCGGTCGTCACCGCGATGAGCAAGGAGCGCGGCTTCTACGCCCCCACCCACGAACGGTACGAGACCGAGGTCGACACCGGCGCACTGTACGTCGGGTCGCCGGAGACGGTCGCCCAGAAGATCGCGCGCATCGTCCGCGCCAACCACCTGTCGCGCTTCGATCTGAAGTACGACGTGCTGCACCTGCCGCGGGATGCGCGTGAGCACAGCATCCGCCTGTTCGGTGAACGCGTCGCGCCTCGAGTGCGCGAGCTGCTCGAAGACGACCCCGGCGAATGGCACCTCACCGGGCGCACACCCGCAGAGATCGTCAACGGCGGCAAGGCCGCCCACGCCTGAGCCCACCAGACCTGAGATCCACACGAAGGAAGAGACCATGAGCGACTTCACCGACCTCGAGTTCGGCATCGATACGTTCGGAGACCTGCCCCGCGACGACCAGGGGACAGTCGTCTCGTATGCTGCGGCCATCCGCGCCACTGTCGCGGAAGCCGTACTGGCCGATGACCTGGGCATCGAGGCGGTGGCGATCGGAGAGCATCACCGCCCCGAGTTCGCGATCTCCTCACCGGAGACCGTCCTGGCAGGCATCGCGACAGCGACCGAGCGCATCCGGCTCGGCTCGGGCGTCACTGTCCTGTCGTCGGACGACCCGGTGCGGGTGTTCCAGCGGTTCGCCACTCTCGACGCGCTCTCTAACGGGCGTGCGGAGATCATCCTCGGCCGCGGATCCTTCACCGAGTCGTTCCCGCTGTTCGGCTACGACCTCTCGGACTACGAGCTGCTCTTCGACGAGAAGATCGACCTGTTCCACGCCCTGCTGGATGAGAAGCCGGTCACCTGGGAGGGGACGACGCGCGCTGCGCTGCACGAGGCGGATGTCTTCCCGAAGACCGACTCGGGCCGGCTGCGCACGTGGGTGGGTGTCGGCGGCTCGCCGCAGTCGGTGATCCGCACGGCGCACTACGGGTTCCGGCTCATGCTCGCGATCATCGGCGGGGCGCCGGCCCGTTTCGCCCCGTACGTCGACCTGTACCGGCGGGCGACCGAGCAGTTGGGCACCACCGCCCACCCGGTGGGCATGCACTCCCCCGGCTTCATCGCCGAGACGGATGAGGAGGCGATGGAAGCGTTCTACCCCGGGTACAAGGTGATCCGCGACCGCATCGGAGCACTGCGCGGTTGGCCGCCGCTGCGTCGCTCCGAGTTCGAGGCCGACGTCGAGAGCGGATCGCTGTACGTCGGCTCGCCGGAGACGGTCGCCAGGAAGATGGCGGCCGCCATCCGCACGCTGGATGTCGGTCGGTTCGACCTCATCTACACGGCCGGCGGCGCCATGGCGGCAAGCGCACGGCTTCGCGCCGTCGAGCTGTACGGCACGAAGGTGATCCCGATGGTGCGGGACCTGCTGGCGGAGACGCCCGCACCGCCAGTGACGGCCGGCACGGCATTCCGGTCATGAACGCGGCGGATGAGAGCAGGCCGACCGTAGGCATTCTCGGGGCCGGCAAGGTCGGCACGGTGCTCGCCCGTCTCGCGGTCGCCGCCGGGTACCGGGTGCTGATCTCGGGCTCCGGCGACCCGGAGCGGATCGCGCTGACGATCGACGTACTCGCGCCGGGCGCGACCGCCGTCGGCCCAGAGGAAGCAGCCCGGAATGCGGACATCGTCGTGCTGGCGCTGCCGCTCGGGAAGTACCGTCGTATTCCCGTGGCGGAACTCGAAGACAAGCTCGTGGTCGATGCCATGAACTACTGGTGGGAGACGGACGGGATCCGCGACGACCTGAACGACCCGCGCACCTCGACGAGCGAGATCGTGCAGGAGTTCCTTCCCGGATCGCGCGTCGTGAAGGCGCTGAACCACATGGGCTATCACGACCTCGAGGAAGAAGCCCGGCCGGCCGGCGAAGACGGGCGCAAGGCGATCGCGATCGCGGGTGATCGCGAAAGCGACGTCGCGCAGGTCGGCGGCTTCATCGATGCGTTGGGATTCGATCCCCTCATCGCCGGGAACCTCGCCGCTGGCGCACTCTTGGAGCCGGGGATGCCGACGTTCGGCGCCGATCTTCCGATCGAGGAACTGCGCACGCTCATCGAAGTCGCCGCCGAGTCGTCCCCCGCCAGGGCCACGAACGTCTGAGGTCCGGCTCTTCGGCTGGGCACCTTCTCTTCGGCTGGGCCCCGCCTCGTCAGTTGCGCGCGACCTCTTCAGCTGCGATCGACGCCGGAATCGTCGGGGTTCTCGGCGAGAGCACGGAGTACGTCGAGCTGCCCTGTGTTCCAGGCGAGTTCGCTGAGGACGTGCGTGTAGAGGCTCAGCACCGTGCGCGGGCTGCGCCCCGTGACGACGTCGGCAAGATTGAGAGCTGCGAGATTGGATCGCGAGTGCTGATGGACCTCTTGGCAGTGCTCGGTGACGGATGCGATGCTGTCGGACTTGCGAGCCTTCCACGAGTTCGCTGTCGCGAACGGAAGGCCGAGTTCGGTGCGGGGCCGCCCGGTGATGGCTTCGCCGAACCATACTCCCTCGACGTAGGCGGTGTGTCGCACGACGCCGAGGAGCGAAGGTCGACCCGGCACGTGCACCGCGCGAGCCTGTTGTTCTGAAAGGCCGTCGAGACTGCTCAGGATGAGCAGACGGTACTGCTCGATCCGCCTATCGAAGTCCTGCCGCGTGGTGAAACCGGAGTCGATGTCGTCCTTGTCCATGGTTCGATCATCGCGCTGGTCGCCGACAATGCGCGCACCGCGTCGGAGTCACGGGGGCTGGCCGTCACGTTTCCGTGATCATCCACCCGGAGGACACGTTGGTGCGTGAGCACGTTGTCGGTGATCGAGTCGTAGCCATAGACGACAAGTTCAACGAACGGCACGGCGAGATACGCTTGGTCGCGAGTCCTTGGCTCCGAGGAGTATTCGTTTCGGTCGCGACGAAGCGGTGGGGAGGAAAGATGATCGATATCGACGAGCCCCTGGTGGCCGAACTCATATCGGAGCAGTTTCCACACTGGAGCACACTGCGAATTCGCGCGGTTCCGCAACAGGGGTGGGACAACCGGACGTTTCGCCTGGGAGATGACCTGTCCGTACGGTTGCCCAGTGGCGAGGCCTATGCCGCGGCTGTCGAGAAAGAGAAGCGCGCGCTCGACTTCCTCGACGGGAAGCTTCCGGTTCTTGTCCCCGGTGTCATGGCAGTCGGAGCGCCAAGCCAGGACTACCCGCTTCCCTGGTCCGTACGTCGGTGGTTGCCCGGCAACACGATCGACGAGAGTTCGCTGGTCGACCCGGTCTCCTTGGCCGTCGATCTGGGCTCCGTGTTGCGCGCACTGAGATCCCTCCCGACAGGTGCGGGCGCCTCAGCGGGACGACATTCCTTCTACCGCGGCTGTCACCCGAGCGTGTACAGCGATCAAGTGCAGCTTGCCCTCGAACGTCTGGGAGACGACGTCGATGCGGAGCGGTGCCGAGAGATCTGGCTCGCCGCGACGACGTCTGCGTGGGAGTCCGAGCCCGTCTGGTTTCACGGAGACATTGCCACCGGCAACCTCCTCACAGAGGAAGGAAGACTCTCGGCAGTCATCGATCTCGGCACATGCGGGATCGGCGACCCCGCATGTGATCTCGTCATCGCGTGGACCTACTTCGATGGCGAGGCGCGTGCGGCGTTTCGCGAGTCGGTCGCCCTCGATGATGCAACATGGCAACGCGCACGAGGATGGGCCCTCTGGAAAGCACTTGCAACCATGTCGGGCCAGTCCGGCCCAGACGCCGGGAGAGCTCAGCAGCGCGTGCTGGCCGAAGTCCTCTCCACAGTGCCCTAAGTATGTCTCCCGTTGAGACCCGAGCGCATCCAGCCAGCGACTCTGCGAAGTCCGTCCGCAATGACGTAACAGTCAAAGCACCGTCAGACGCTGATGAAGACTTTTGGTACGCGCGGGCTGGCGGGGAAGGAGGAGTTGACATCAAGAACTTCGTGTACATACGATGTACGTACACGAAGGAGACTCCGATGTCTGAGTCTGTAGTCGGCAATCGACTCGCCAAGAATCAACGGATCAACCTGCGCGCAACGGATCGGCAAGAATCACTGCTCCGTCGCGCTGCCGAGGCCACCGATCACACCCTCACCGAGTTCATACTTGGGAGCGCCGTGGACCACGCCGAGCGTGTCTTGGCTGATCGTCGCTGGTTCGTCGCCACCGAGGAGCAGTTTGAGGAGTTCACTCGACTCCTCGACGCGCCTCTGCCGTCGACGACGAAGTTTGAGAAGTTGTTCGCTCGACCATCCGTTTTTTCGGATGAGGTGTGACAAACTTCAGCACCCCGCGAAAGCTTGAGAAGAGCGATCCCAGAGGTACATTCCACAGTGGAGCACCCGAGCTTGACGAGTGGTTCGCCCGCTTTGCCTGGGAAAATCAGGCGGCAAACAATGCAACCACCTATGTGGCATGTCACGGTGATCGAGTGGTTGGGTTCTACTCGATCACCATGGCCGCCGTAGCTCGCCATGAGGCCCCTTCTCGCGTTGCGGAGCGACGGCCCACCCAGATTCCATGCATCCTCCTCGCACGACTCGCCGTAGACGAGGATTTCAACGGCAAAGGCCTCGGTTCGGGATTGCTCCGCGACGCCTTGCGCCGCTCATTCCACATCAGTGGGAGCATCGGGGCAGCCGCTGTGTTGATCCACTGTCGTGACGAGAGCGCTAAGAACTTCTACCTCCACCACGGGGACTTTCTCCAGTCGCCGGTCGAAGATCTGCACCTCATGATCCCGATGAAGGCCCTCCGTCAATTCGCGGAGTGAATCATCTCCTCAGCTTCGGCGAAGTCGTCTATCCACTCCGTGATAGATAGATATCGCACCTCCGGCTGCCCGCGGACCACGCGGAACCTACATCAGTTGAAGTCCCCGCCGGTCGCCATATCCGCGAACCGCGAGTAGTGACCCTGGAACGCGAGGTTGATCGTCGCGGTCGGGCCGTTGCGATGCTTGGCGACGATGAGGTCGGCCTCGCCCGGACGCACGTCCTTGTCGTAGACGGAGTCGCGGTGCAGCAGGATCACCATGTCGGCGTCCTGCTCGATCGAGCCCGACTCGCGCAGGTCGCTGATCTGCGGCTTCTTGTCCTGACGCGCCTCTGAACCACGGTTCAACTGCGACAGCGCGATGACCGGAACCTGCAGCTCCTTCGCGAGCAGCTTGAGGGCACGGGAGAACTCCGAGACCTCCTGCTGGCGCGACTCGACGCGCTTGCCGCTCGTCATCAGCTGCAGATAGTCGATCACGACCATGCGCAGGCCCTCGCGCTGCTTCAGTCGGCGACACTTCGCGCGGATCTCGACCAGCGTCATGTTGGGGCTGTCGTCGATGAAGAGGGGGGCGTCGTTGATGCGCCCGCGGGTCGCGGCGACCGTGGTCCAGTCGCGCGGGTCGAGTGTTCCCTTACGCATGTGCTGCAGCGGAATCGCGCCCTCTGCACTGAGAAGACGCATCGCGATCTCGCTCCTGCCCATCTCGAGGGAGAAGAAGACGGTCGGCTGCTTGTGCCCGATCGCAGCTGCACGCGCGATGTCGAGCGCGAGCGTCGACTTGCCGACGGCGGGCCTCGCCGCCACGACGATCATCTGTCCGCCGTGCAGACCGTTCGTGAGTTCGTCGAGCTCTTTGAAGCCGGTCGGCACACCCGTCATCGAACCGTCGCGGCCGCTGGCCGCCTCGATCTCCTCCATCGCGGCATCCACCGCGACCGTCAGGGGCACGTAGTCCTCAGTGGTCTGGGTGCCGGTCACGGCGTAGATCTCGGCCTGCGCGTTGTTGACGAGGTCGGTCGCGTCGCCCTGGCCGTCGTACCCGATCTGCACGATGCGCGTGCCCGCGTCGACCAGGCGGCGCAGGATGGAACGCTCGGCGACGATGCCCGCGTAGTACCCCGCATTCGCGGCGGTCGGGACGATCGAGGTCAACGTGTGCAGGTAGTCGGCGCCGCCGGCGCGGCCCAGCTCACCGGTCTTGATCAGTTCATCGGTGACGGCGACCACATCGGTGGGCTCACCGTGCGAATACAGCGAGAGGATCGCCTCGAAGATGAGCTCGTGCTTGGGGATGTAGAAGTCGGCGCCCTTGAGGGTCTCGATCACATCGGCGACAGCATCCTTCGAAAGGAGCATTCCGCCCAGGGCACTCTGCTCGGCGAGGAGGTCGTGCGGCGGCGTGCGCTCCGGCTTGCGCTGGCCCCCGAGGCGCTCCTCCGAGATGTCGGCAATCGACACTGTGCTCCCTTCGATGCGCTTGCTGCTGGTGCGGCGCGGGATGTGTGATCTCCGGTTGCCGTACGACGGCGGGTGTATCCGCGGTTGCACAGAGCGAACCACGTACCTCCGACATCTCGTCGCTCGTCCACGCTAGAAGGGCGCTACAGCACCCGCAACACAGCCTGTGGATAACTATGTGGAGAACGTGCGGAGAACCTCGGAGTGTCTGTGCACAACGGATGTGGATAACCCTGTGCTGCATCCCGGTGTCAAGGTTTTTAAACCCGTATGAACTGGGCTTTTCTCACTCCCCAGGCTGTGGATGACAATCTGTTTAAACTCCCGATTGAAGGTTTGCCCCACAACGACGGGGTGTGTACAACCTGGGGAGAAGTCAAGCCCGATTTTTCCCGGGCGCGTCAGGTGGGCGCCCCTCCAGAAGGGGCAGGTCAAACCTCAATAAGCTCTGGACACGGATCATCGACACGAGTATCTTCGGGCAAGACGCATCCGCGTCGAGAACGTTCCTTCGAGGGGGAGGTGAACGTGACCGCGACTGCACCCCGTCGGATTCTGAGCGGCGTCGCCTGGGGCACCTTCGGCGTGCTCGCCTGGGCCACGCTCACTGTTCTGATCGGCGGTGGCGCCGCGCACGCCGAGGAAGAGCTGCAGGCTCCGCTGAGCCCCCTGACCTCGCTCGTCGGCTCGACCGTGGACGACGTCTCTTCTCTCGCGACTCCGATCGTCGCGCCGGTGGTGGAGACAGTGGTGGAGACGGTGGTCGCACCCGTGGCGCAGCAGACTGCACCGCAGATCGTCGAAAGCACCGTCGGGGCCGTCGTGTCGACGCCGATCGTCGGTGATTCCGTCCGGCCTGTTCTCGACTCCGTCGCCCCGATCACGACGGGGGCCGTCGAAACCGTCGCCTCTCCGCTGACCGGCGCGCTGCAGAACGCCCCGGTCTCGACACTCACCGAGCCGGTGCTGCACACACTCTCCGGCATCGCGGACGGGACAGTCGGTGAAGTCCTGACCGACCTCGGGATCACAGACGCCCTGCGGGAGGTCGTCGGAGTCGTGGATGCGACCGCCGATCTGATCGGAGGCACGGCGGCCAGCACAGTGCCTCCCGTGCTCGGCGCTCTGACCCCGCCGGCAGCATCCGAAGTGCCCGACACCGAGCCCGTGGCGGAAGCGCCCGTTCGCGAGGACGAGTCGGAGACTCCCTCGTCCTCGCGCGACGACGATGCGGTCGTCCGCGCTGCTTCCGAACATGCCACCGGTCGGATGTCGGCTCACGTCTTCGAACAGCTCAGTGCCGCGGCATCCGATGCTGCCGTTGCGGAACCGGATGCCGTGGCATCCACGCGACCGCACGAGAACCATCAGGCGCCACCCGCCAGTCTGTCCACGCCCCTGCCCTCAACCGGATCGGGCGGCGGCTCCCACAGTGACGCTGCGCGCCTCGGCGACTCCGCATTCGACCCGCTTCATACCTGGAAGCGAACTCTCGGCGCACCCGATGACGCACTGCCGTCATCACCGGTCGCCGGCACCGACGTCTCTCCTGACTGACCGGGGTCTCGTCATCCCTCGTGGATGACCGACGTGTGCTGCGCGCGCACATCCGATCGCGCGCATCCAACCGACCCCATTTCAGTCAGGAGCTGAATCATCATGCATAAAGTCATCAAGCACGCCCTCTGGGGCGTCGTGGTAGCCGGCGGGATCACCCTGCTCGGCGCAACATCCGCCAACGCGGCGGAAACCGACGGAGAGGACGGCATCCTCTCCGGAACCCAGGCGATCATTCCCGTCTCGGTTCCCGTCGACATCGTCGGCAACGCGGTATCCGTGCTCGGCATTTCCACCGTGGAGGCGCCAGCGCCGGCACCTGCGCCAGCAGAACCGGCGCCAGCACCGGCACCAGCACCAGCGCCCGCACTCACGACGAGCGGCGCTGAGGGCGTCGCATCCGGTACGCAGGCCGTCGTCACGGTCGACGTCCCGGTGAACGTCCAGGACAACGCGGTGAGCGTCCTCGGCTCGTCCTCAGCGGAAACCCCTGCCGCCGCATCCCAGAGCGATGCTCCGGCGGCAGAGGCGGCATCCATCACCACATCGGGTGCGGATTCGCTGCTCGGCGGCACTCAGGCGCTGCTCCAGGTGAACGTGCCCATCACGGTCACCGGAAACAGCGTCGCGGTGCTCGGCACCAGCGACGTCGCGACTGCGGAGGACGCGGCGACGCCCGCCTCCTCTGCGGACGGCTCGTCGACGGCTTCCGTACCGGATGCTGTCACCGACGGATCCGATTCGATCGCCGGCGGCACTCAGGTGATCGCCCCGATCGCCGCACCGATCACGGTCACCGGGAATGCGATCAGCGTACTCGGCACCAGCACCGTCACCGGGGGCGGCACCAGCGCCCCTGGTGACGTGCCGGCCTCGGGTGGCGACATCGTGACCTCGGGTCTCGACTCGGTGCTCGGAGGCACGCAGATCGCGGCGCCGATCAGCATCCCCATCACGATCGGCGGCAACGCCATCTCCGTGATCGGGACGAGCACCGTGACCGACCCTGGGCCGGGCACGACGCCGACCGATCCCGGAACTGACCCTGGGACCGACCCGGGAACCGATCCCGGAACTGACCCGGGAACGGATCCGGGAACCGATCCCGGAACTGACCCGGGAACCGACCCTGGGACGAACCCTGGCACCGACCCGGGAACGAACCCCGGCGTCACGCCGACGGGGAGCGGTCAGGGCTCGACGATCGTCGCCTCGGGTGAGCGCCTCGCCACCACCGGCGGCGGAGACGGGTTCATACCCGCCGCCCTGGCGATCCTGCTGATGGTGTTCGGAGGAGGTCTGCTGCTCCGGCGCCGCATGGCCTGATCGCCGCGCGCCATAAGGCACGGCACGAGTGGCCCGGCGGGTCGACGTCCTCAACAGGAGCCGTCGACCTGCCGGATCGCGCTGCCATCATGCCGGCGCCGCACGCACACGGCATCCGGATCATCGTCGCAGGAACGCAGAACGCCCCCTGTCCCGAAGGACAGAGGGCGTTCCGAAAGGTGTTGCGGACTACTTGGCCGCGACGACCTGGAGGGTGATGACGGCCACGACGTCTTCGTGCAGACGCACGGTCGCCTCGTGGTCACCGGTCGACTTGATCGGCGAGGTGATGGTCACCTTGCGCTTGTCGATCGTGCCGAGACCGGCAGCCTCGACAGCGTTCGCCACGTGCTCGGTCTTGACCGAACCGAACAGGCGTCCGGCGCCGCCGGCCTTGACGGCCAGGCGGACCTTCGTGTCCTCGATCTTGTCCTTGAGAGCAACGGCCTCGTCGCGATCGTGGATCGCACGCGACTTGCGTGCGGCCTGGATCGACTCGACCTGCTTTGCGCCACCACGGGTCCACGCCGTAGCGAAGCCCTGGGGGATGAGGTAGTTACGGGCGTACCCGTTCTTGACCTCGACCACGTCGCCGGCGCTTCCGAGCCCGGCGACCTCATTCGTGAGAATCAGCTTTGCCATGTCGATACCCCTTAGCGGCCAGCGCCGGCGTAAGGCAGGAGTGCCATCTCGCGTGCGTTCTTGATCGCCGTGGCGATCAGACGCTGCTCCTGCACCGAAACACCGGTGATACGACGGGCGCGGATCTTGCCGCGCTCCGAGACGAACTTGCGAAGGGTTGCGACGTCCTTGTAGTCAATGACGCCGACCCGGATCGACTTCGCGGGAGCGGTGGGCTTGCCACCCTTCCGCGGCTTGCGGCGGTCGCCGCTCGACTTTCCAGCCATGGTTATTCCTTAAGATGTGTGCTTCGACCCTTCGACAGGCTCAGGGATCGAAACGGAGTTTAGAAGGGGGTGTCGTCGCCGAAGCTGCCAGGAGTGCTCCAGGCATCTGCGCTGGTCGAGGAACCGGGCGTTGACCACGGCTCCTCCGACACCTGCTGCTGCTGCGCGGGGCGCTGTCCTCCACCGCCGCCACCGGCACCGCCGGAAGCGGCACGGGTGACCTGTGCCGTCGCGTATCGCAGGGACGGGCCGATCTCGTCGACCTCGAGCTCGATGGCCGTGCGGTTGTTGCCCTCACGGTCCTGGTAGGAGCGCTGGCGAAGACGACCCTGCGCGACAACACGCATGCCCTTCGTCAGTGAACCCGCCACGTGCTCGGCGAACTCGCGCCACACGGACGCACGGAGGAACAGCGCATCGCCGTCCTTCCACTCGTTCGCCTGACGGTCGAAGGTTCGCGGCGTCGATGCGATGGTGAAGTTCGCCACCGGCAGCCCGTTCTGCGTGTAACGCAGCTCGGGGTCGGCCGTGAGGTTTCCCACCACGGTGATGACGGTTTCGCCGGCCATGAGCCTTAGGCCTTCGCTGCCTTGGCAGCCTTGCGGGCTGCCTTCTCCTCGGAGCGCTTGGCTTCGAAAGCGACCATCGCCTGAGCTTCTTCTGAGCGAAGAACCTTGGTGCGCATGATCTGCTCGTTCAGGCCCAGCTGGCGGTCGAGTTCCTGCGTGGCAGCGCTCGTCGCGGTGAAGTTGACGACGGCGTAGATGCCCTCGTTCTTCTTCTGGATCTCGTATGCAAGACGGCGCTTGCCCCAGATGTCGACCTTGTCAATCGAGCCACCATCGTTGGTGATGACCTTCAGGAACTTGTCGAGCGTAGGGGCTACCTGGCGCTCGTCGATCTCGGGGGTCAGAATGACCATGAGTTCGTACTGGTGCGTCACTTACCCACCTCCTTCGGACTAGAACGGCTTCCGGGCATTTCCCGAAAGCAGGAGGGTGTGTGCACGTGCCCGGCCGTGCGCGCAGGATGCACGCAGAAGACAGACAACCTGGACAGTCTAGCGGAGGCGCGGGCGTGTCGCGAACAGCATCAATCGACCGACCCCCGCGAGACCACCCAGCGATGCACGAATGCCGGCTCGATGGCGGCGATGCTTTCGAAGTCGGCGTCGTAGTGCACCACGCTCACGCGCCGGCCGTCCGTGCTGTACCGAAGCGCGGTGGCGGCGATCTGCAGATCGACGGCAAGGCGCGCCACCTCAGCATCCGGCTCGAGGAAGATCTTCGCCTTCATGCTCGCATCCGCGAAGCCCCACCCCTCGCGCACGTGCCAGAAGAGTTTCCCGGCTTCAGATGCACCTCGACCCGCGAAACTCTTCCGGCAACAGCTCCCCGGCCAGGACCCCACGAAAACGTTCAGACAACCGCCGGCGAACGGTCCGGCCTCAGCGGCGGATCGGGTCGTGATGCGGCGTCGGCTCGAGCGTGTAGTCGGTCGTGGCGTCCGACCACGTGTCCTCCCCGGCCTTGCCGCGCGCCCGGCGCATCGACAGGATGCCGTTCACGAGCGGTGCACCGATGCCCAGTGCGACACTTCCGAGCAGCGAACGGTCCTCGTCCGCGAGCACGCTCTTGCGGTGCCACGCGGCGTGGAGGGCGCCGCCGCGACCGGTCGGCACGACCTTCGCGCGCAGGCGCCCTTCGCGGCGCAGCGCGACGAGCTCCTCGACGCAGCGCCACCAGTTCGTGTGCGATTCCGGATGGAAGTAGTTGTCGCGCTGCCAGCCGGCGAGCGGATGCCGGAACCGGCGGCCGACGACCTCCTCGCCCCCTCCCAGCAGCCCGCTGCCGGTGAACACCGTGTTCAGCAGGGCCTTGTGCACGCCGAATGTGTCCAGAGCGATGACGGGGACCTTCTGCGCGAGCGCCTCGATCGCCGCAGTCGAGCTGACGGTCACCAACCCCTCGGCACGTGCGAGCGCCGTCGACATCGGCTCGTGAGAGATGACGAGGTTGCCCGGTCGGTCGGAGAGCAGATCGGCGTAGGCATCACGCTCCAGATGCGCCTCGGCCTCGCCTGGGCGCGAGCGCAGCTTGACGACGACGCGCTTGGCCGGATCCGCGACAGCCGCGAGGCGCAGCATCTCGGCGATCTGCTCGCGCTCGTGCCGCGCCGCCGGAACCAGTGCCTGGGCGGCGAACACGAGGTCCGTGCCGCCCGGTCCTGCGATCGGCGCGGCGGCGGGCGCAGCGACCGCGCGCGCGGACCGCGAGGCGCCACCCGTCGATGCACCGACCAGTTCGCGCTGCGAGACGCGAACGGACCCTGCTGTCACAGCATCCGGCGCCATCTGAGCGAAGGGAAGGGTCGCGAGCGCGGTCGGCACCTGGATGCCGATGCGACGACCCAACTCGGCGAAGGCCCGCTCCTCACGGTGCGAGTGCACGACCATCAGGTCGCTCTCGCGCCGGTACTCGAGCGCGCCGCGCTGGGCGGGGATCGACATGCCCGGCAGCCCGCTCACCACGACCGGCCGGTGCGACAGCCGGTCGATCTGGCGCGCGATCAGCCGCACGAACGGTCCGCGTCCGGAGAGCACGACCACGTCGGGCTGATGCCCCCTCAGCCATCCGTGCACCTCGTCGAAGCCGAGACGGGTGGTGTCAGCATCCGTGAAACTCGTGCCCGTGAGGGCTGTGCGCTCCTGCGCCGGGCTGACCGTGAGCGGGGTGCGCACGAGCAGCATGTGGCGGCGGATGCCCTCGACGCCCGACAGCAGCGACGCCGACCACTTCACGAAGGAGTCTGCATCCGCGATCGCGACGACGCGGAGTTCGACCGTGCTGACGACCGTGCTCATGCTCATGCCGGAACGCGACGCAGCTTCGCCATGGGGGCCTGCTCGCCGGGGAAGACGCGCTTGACGCCGTCGCCGAGAGCGGTCTCGATCACGCGGATGTCGCGCACGAGGTGCGAAAGTCCGGTCGGCTCGAGCGATGCGGCGTGGTCGGATCCCCACATGGTGCGATCGAGCGTGATGTGCCGTTCGACGGCCACTGCGCCGAGCGCTATGGCCGCGAGCGAGATCTGCAGTCCGCGCTCGTGTCCGGAGTATCCGATCGGCACACCGGGGTAGCGGTCGCGGAGCGTCGTGATGACGCGGAGGTTGGCCTCCTCCGGCTCCATCGGATACGTCGACGTCGCGTGCATGAGCACGACCCGGTCGGTGCCGAGGGTCTCGAGCGCGCGATCGATCTGCTCGATCGTCGACATGCCGGACGAGAGGATGATGGGCTTGCCCGTCTCGCGCAGTGCGGTGAGCAGTTCGAGGTCGGTGACGCTGGCCGAGGCGACCTTGTGCGCGACGACGTTCAGGTCTTCCAGGAATGCGACGCTGGGCACGTCCCACGGCGATGCGAACCAGTCGAGCCCGCGCAGCGTGGCGTGGTCGCCGACCTCCACGTACTCATCGCGGCCGAACTCGACGCGGCGGCGGTAGTCGAGGTAGGTCATGGTGCCCCACGGCGTCTCTCGCGGCACGTCGCGCATGTGCTCGGGAGTGGCGATCTCGGGGGTGCGCTTCTGGAACTTCACCGCGTCAGCGCCGGCCTCCGCCGCGACGTCGATGAGTCGCTTGGCGATGTCTACATCGCCGTTGTGGTTCAGGCCGATCTCAGCGATGACGTAGGCGGGTCGACCGCCTCCGATGACACGTGATCCGATGCTGACAGTCATGGTGCTCCTCCGGTCGTCGTACCCCTCATTCCTGAGTACGCCGCGACTGTGAACATCACGCGAACCCGCGGTTACCGGGGCCGGTCGGCTGTCAGAACGCGCTCGATGAGCTCGCGCACCGCGCCTTGCCCGCCCGACTTCGACAGCACGACCCTCGCCGCAGCGCGTACCTCGGGATGCGCGTTCGCGACCGCAACGGGCCAGCCCACGATGCGCATGGCCGGCAGGTCGTTGACGTCGTTGCCGAGATACGCGATGTCGGCGAGGGCGATGTCGTTCTCGGCGGCCCATGCGGCGAGCGCCTCTTCTTTGTCGTCGACGCCGTGCAGCACCGGAACGCGGAGCTTGTCGGCTCTGGCCCTGACGACCGGATTGACCTCGGTGGAGAGGATGAGCATCGGGATGCCGGCACGCCTGAGCCGCGCGACTCCCATCCCGTCCTCTCTGCTGACACGCACCTGCTCGCGGCCTTCAGCGTCGACCATGGCGGTGTCGTCGGTGTGCACGCCGTCGAAGTCGGTGACGACGGCCGTGACCGCGATGCTCTCGCACTGGTCCACGAGTGGGGCGAGAGCGGATGCCGCGGCGAGCTGCTGCTCGTCGTCGATCTCGATCGCCGTCAGCTCAGGGACCTCGACGATCCCGATCCGGCCGAAGAAGCGATGCCTGGCCCGGCGGAAGCCGCCCGCCTGGAACACGTAGAAGGCGCCGGTCTCGAGGTAGTGCGGTTCGCGGTCCTGGCGGCGGGGGCGGTGGGCGGCGTCGTGGTTGATCGCCTCAGCGGCAGCGTCGCCGTCGCCGTCGCCGCCGGAGCCGGAGCCGGCGCCGCCGCCGGAGTCGGCACGCCGCCAGAGGAAGCCGTACGTCTCGTACGCCGAGAACATGCTGTCGTATCGGCCCGAGCGCACCCCGTCGACTGCGACGTCGATGCGGTCACTGGGGATGAACGGCGACGTCGCCTGGATGAAGACGACGACATCCACCAGCTCGCCCGCGTCTTCCAGCGCGTCGAGCACGTGCAGCACGGCACTCTCGGATGACGCGGTGTCGCCCGAGATCTCGGCAGGACGGCGGATGACGCGCGCCCCTGCCGCGATGCTGAGTTCGGCGATCTCGTCGTCGTCGGTCGAGACCACGACCAGGTCGACCAGCTCGGCGGCTGCAGCCGCCCGCGCTGCGCGCTGGATGAGCGGGATGCCGCCGACGCGGCGGAGGTTCTTGCGCGGAACTCCCTTCGATCCGCCGCGCGCCGGGATGACCGCGACGGTGAGGCCGCCGAAGGGTTCCTCCCGCTTCGACAGGCTCAGCGATCGGGCCTCGTGGCGAATCGGTCCCTCGGCCGGAGACGAACCCTCAGCCGGAGACGATCCCTCAGCCGGAGACGAACCCTGAGCCGGAGACGATCCCTCAGCCGGAGACGAACCCTGAGCCGGAGACGATCCCTGAGCCGGAGACGGTCCCTCAGCCGGAGACGATCCCTGAGCTGGAGACGATCCCTCAGCCGGAGACGATCCCTGAGCTTGTCGAAGGGTCGGCACTTCTTGTGATGAGGTCATAGCCCGCGCGCCACCTTCCATACCCGTGCGGCGCGGCGGCGCGCACCCTTGATCGTCAACCGGATCTCCTCGGCCCTGCCCACCCCCCCGACCGAGCGCAGTGCACGACGCACGATCGGCTCGGCGGGCGCGCCGGGCAGCCGGAGCTCGATGAGCCGTTTCCGAGCGAAGTAGCGGTCTCGCTCTGGCTGATCGAGCCGGCTGAGCAGCTCTTCGGCCCGAGGCCGCAGGTGCGCGGCGATCTTCGGCTGCATCGCATACCCGACGGCGTCGATCAGCAGCTGCAGTTGCGCCGGGTCACGGTAGCGGTCGTCCGTACGTGTGAGCGCGTCGACGATCGTGGCCGGCACGCGGTTGCTGTTCTCATACGGGGTGAGCCTGCGCAGCACCGTCTGCGTGCCGGACGACGCGACGGGCCGGCCGAACAGCGCCTGCACCGTCGGGAGCGCGGTCGAGAACCCCGCGACGACACCGGCGACATCCAGGCGTTCTGCGACGAGCTCGGCCGACTCGACGCCGCGGTACTCGACGAACTCGGCCCCGTGGCTCTCGGCTCGTTCCCGCACGGCGTCGGTGACCAGCGACGGTGCGGACGGATGCGGCTTGAACACGATGCGCCGCGGATGCCACGCCGCCGCCCGATCGATCATGTCGCACTGCATCGCGATCTCCTCCGCGGCCGATACGAGGCCGAGGGCGGACAGGTACTGTCCGAGCACCAGCGCGGTCGGTGTGCCGTCGGCGAGCGCGTCGAGCTGCGGGTCTGCTGCAGTGGTCTCCAGCAGCACCTTGCGGAACGCGGCCGGGGGCACCGGCATCCGCTCTGCACCACCGGCGCCGCCACGAGACCGAGCCTGCGGCACGAGACGTGGCATGCCCGGCTCGGTCTCGCGCGGCGGAGTCGGCCTCGCCGCACCGAACACGAGCGGCTCGACGCCGGGTACGACGTCGGCGTACACGACGCGGCCGACCCGTTCGACGACGGTGCGCGGCAGCTTCACGCGCATCGGCGAATACGTCATCAGTCCGTCGCCGATGACAGTGATGCTCGCATTGGGGAACAGCGAGAGCAGGGTGCGCGCGGGGGCGACCTGCGGACTCTGCACGAACAGTTCCAGATCGTCGTCGAGGTTCCAGGCGCGCGCCAGGAGGCGGTTCAGGATCGGAAGATCAGCTGCGACCGGATGCCAGGAGCTCGGATGCCGCGGCGACAGGATCTCGTCGAGAGGCTCGATGCGGTCGAAGCGCGCGCACAGCGACCGCAGGTTCGGCTGCTCGTGGATCGCGAGGCTCGTCTCGGGTATCCGCGCGGAGTTCACGGGTACGAGCACGCGCTCCTGCCCCGCTTCGATGATCCCCTCGTCGAGTGCGGCTGCCGCCGTCGTGAGTCCGTACGCGCTGTGCAGGACGAAGAGCTGGGTCATCTCGCGTGTCCCGCCTCACGCAGAGTCCGCGCGAGCACGCGTCGCTTGGATCCCTCCAGGCGGTCGAGCGCATGCGCGACGTCTGCCGGTTGGAGGGTGGTGAGCAGGTCGCGGATGCTGCCGCGCATCTCGCGCCGCAGCGACGGGGCCATACGCCGGGACCGCACGATGTGATGCGAGCTCAGCGCGAGGGCCGTACGAACCACTTTCGGCATGAAGAGGTCTGCCTCGGCATCCTGCTCCACGATCTGCACCACCTGCGCGAGCGCGCGCGGGAAGTCGAGCTGGCGCCGATCTCGCACCTGGGTGAGCGAGGTCGCGATGCCGCGGCGGTAGAGCAGGGTCGGCGCATCGACGACGGCGAATGACGACGCCTGCAGGTGCAGCCGCCAGATCCATGGGCGGTCCTCGGCGGTGAAGAGACCATCGGGGAACGCGGCGAGGCCCTGGTCGAGGATGCGCCGGTGGAACATGCCCGCCCACGCGTACGGGTAATCGACCATCGTCGTGTCATCGGCGGGAAGGATCGCGTCGCGTGGCGATGCGACGGCGCCGCGCCAGGCGAAGGGGGCGCGCACGACCCTGCGTGCGGATCCGGTGACGCGCACGTGGTCGGTGCGGAGGAAGTCGCATCCGAGTTCGCGCAGCCTCGAGGCGAGCACCTGCAGGCGGCGCGGCTGCATCCAGTCGTCGCCGTCGATGAAGCAGAACGCATCGCCCTCGACGTGCGCGAGCCCCTGATTCCGTGCGCTCGCCAGCCCGACCGGTCGTGGATTGACGAGCACCTCGGCGTGCGCGAACCGCTCGGCGTAGCCGCGCATCCGATCGCCGGTGCCGTCACTGGATCCGTCATCCACCGCGACGAGCTTCAGCGAGGCCGGATCGTCGAACTGGCGCAGCAGCGTCTCGAGGGTCGTGCCGATGTAGGGCGCAGCATCCTTCGCGGGAAGGATGACGGTGACGAGCGGTGTGCGCACTGGGCTCCCGGTGGGTGGATGGCGTCCGGAATCGTCGCATTCGCACCTTGCGGTCTGGTGGCGTCGGGGTGAACGGCGAGTGACGCCCCCACATGTTCGAGAGGTGCACGGTTGTGGCGCGCGCCCGGGTTAGCGTAGGCGGGTGAGCATGCCCTCTCCTCAACCGCTGAGCTTCGACGCCCGCGCCCTCACCGAGCCTGTCGACCCGCGTGCGGTGCGCGCCTTCAGCGCCGCAGCGCGGGCAGGAAGCGCCTCGTCGACGTCCGCGACGAAGGTCATCACGATCGTCGTCGCGTCGTTCATCTCACTGGTGTTCCTGACCATCCTGATCCCCACCGTGTCGTTGCTCATGGCCGGTATCAGTCGAGGCGGGCCGCTCTTCATGCTGTTGCCCGTCGTGATCATCGCGGTGATCGTGATCGGCGGAGGGCTGCTGGTCTGGTTCTCATTCCGCAACCGCAGAATCGCGAACTATCGCCTCAGTCGTTTCGCCGCCGCGAACAACATGACCTACGCAGGTGACGTCGACGATCCGCCGCTGCCCGGCATGATCTTCACACTCGGTCGCGCACGCAAGGCTGCGCAGCTCGTCCGCGGGCACAGCCCGCGCTTCGTCGAGTTCGGCAACTACCAGTACACGACGGGTTCGGGGAAGAACTCGACCACGCACAAGTGGGGCTACGTCGCCGTCAAGCTCGATGTGCCGCTGCCCAACATCGTGCTCGACGCCCTCGGCAACAACGCGGTGTTCGGCACGAACCTTCCGGCATCTTTCCAGAAGGAGCAGAGGCTCTCGCTCGAGGGGGACTTCGACAAGTACTTCACGCTGTACTGCCCGGCGGGCTACGAGCAGGATGCCCTGTATCTGTTCACGCCCGACATCATGGCGCGCTTCATCGACAATGCAGCGCAGCTCGACGTCGAGATCGTCGACGACTGGCTCTTCCTCTACACGAAGCGCGAGGCGTCGACGCTCGACCCGAACACGTGGGCGTGGCTGTTCGGCGCTGTCGGTGCTCTCATCACGAAGTTCGACCAGTGGGCCAGGTGGCGAGATGACCGCCTGCTCGAAGAGCAGGGCCGCCCCTACTCTTCCGCCGTCGCCGGCGACCAGGCGGATGCCGGGATGACCGGCGGTGCGCCGATGGCCGGATCGAATACGCTGCCGTTCGCGCCCCCCGCCGGGATGCTGACGCCGCCGCCAGGGGTGGCCAGGCAGGGGCGTCGGCTGAAGCGGAGCGGGCCGTGGGTCGCGATCCTGGTCGTCGCGCTGTTCGCCGTGGGGTGGATCTTCCTGCGGGTGCTCGCGTAGCACCCGTCTCGCGGCTGTGGCGCGCGGGCGACATACGGGTGACGCGCCGGCAGACGACACTCGGGGGGCGTTACGCGAGCGCCTTGCGAACTGCGGGCAGCACCTCGGTCGCGAGAAGCTCGATCGAGCGCAGGGTGTCGCGCTGGCTGATACCGCCGAGGCCGACCTGCGCGAGGAAGCGCGTGTGGCCGAGCATCTCGTTCTCCCACAGGATCTTGTCGACGATCTCGGCGGGGCTGCCGGCGAACAGCGCTCCGCCGGGGTTCGCCCAGGTGTCGAGGGTTTCGCGGTCGAGGTGCCCGCCGCGCGGCATGTTCTCGGCGAAGTACGCGGCGTAGTGCGGGAAGAATGCGTCGCGTGCGGCCTGCGTGGTCTCGCCGGCGTGGAAGTGCGAGGTCACGCCCAGCTGCGGCGCCTCGTGGCCCGCCGCGGCGGCGGACTCGCGGTGCAGAGCGGCGAGCCCGCGGAATCGCGTCGGGGCACCAAGGATCGCAAGGTACATCGGCAGCCCGAGGGATCCTGCCCGGGCAGCGGATGCCGCAGTGCCGCCGACCGCGATCCACACCGGTAGCTTCTCCTGCTGCGGGCGCGGGTAGACGCCGGCATCCCGGAGCGGAGCCCGAGTCGTTCCCGACCAGGTGAGCTCGCCGCTCTCGCGGGCAGCGAGCAGAAGATCGAGCCGGTCGTCGAAGTACTCGTCGTAGCGCTGCAGATCCTGACCGAACAGAGGAAACGACTCGACGTAGGCGCCGCGACCAGCCGTGATCTCTGCGCGGCCGCCGCTGAGCAGGTCGAGCGTCGCGAACTCCTCGTGCAGTCGCACGGGGTCGGCGCTCGAGAGCACCGTGACGGTGCTCGTCAGGCGGATGCTCTCGGTCTCACGGGCCGCGGCGGCGAGGACCATCTGCGGCGACGAGACCGCGAAGTCGGGACGGTGGTGCTCGCCGACGCCGAACACGTCGAGGCCCGCCTGGTCGGCGACGCGCGCCCACTCCAGAAGCTGCTCGAGACGCGCGGAGGGGTCGGTGAACCGGCCGCCCGGGGTGCGGCTCAGCTCGCCGAAGGTGAAGATGCCGATCTCGAAGGTCACAGCGTCGGCTCCGCGAGTGAAACAGGCCCGGCCGCCTGAGACTGGTCGTGCGAGAGCTGCAGGGCCAGGAACGCCTGCACGTCGGCCAGCTCCTCCTGGTTGATGCCGTGGCCGAGGCCGGGGTACTGGCGGGCGTCGAGGGTGGTGTGTCCGGGCGCCCAGGCGTCGGTGCGCTCCACAGCTGCGGGCGCGATCACCTGGTCCTCAGCCCCGCGGCCGAGGAACATCGCCGGGCGCGCGTCGCGCAGCGCAGCATCCGCCGGCTGCTCACCGCTCGCGACGAATCCGCCGAGGACCACCGGCGCGAGCACGCGCTCCGGCGCGGTGCGCAGCAGCTGCGTGGCCATGAGGCCGCCCTGCGAGAAGCCGATCGGCACGATCCGCGTTCCGTTCGGCACCGCGGCGTCTACCCACGACCAGATCGCGGCGGTCGCGGCATCCAGAGCGTCTGCGTCAGGATGCCCTGGCGTCACGATCCGGAACCACGCGTAACCGCCCGGCATCACCTCGATCGGCGCTCGAAGCGAGGCCCACGGCAGTCCGTCGGGAAGAGCGGACGCCAGGGCGGTGAGGTCGCGTTCATTCGAGCCGTACCCGTGCAGGAAGAGGGCGACGGCCGGGACGTCGCCGGGGAAGTTCTCGGAGGCGATGGCGTTCAGGTTCACGGCTTTCAGAGTCATCGTCCCAGCACCTCGTCGACGTCGGCGCCGGGCAGGGCGATCGTGACCTGCGTGTTCCACGGGTCGGCGATGGTGACGGCTCGGCCGTCGTCGGCGAACTGCAGTCCGCGTGCCTTGAGGCGGGTGACAAGCGCATCGAGGTCTTCGCGGTCGGGCACGGTGATGGCGACGTCGCCGAGGCCGAGTTGCGAGCCCCGCGGGCCGGCACCCGAGCTGTTCCAGGTGTTCATGGCGACGTGGTGGTGGTAGCCACCGGCCGAGGCGAACAAGGCGCCCGGGTAGGTGGCGACGGTGGTCTCGAAGCCGAGGGCATCGACGTAGAACTCGCGGGCGGTGGCGATGTCGCCGACCTGCAGATGCACGTGGCCGACGGTTCCCGCCTGCTTCGCCACGGATTCGATGACATCCTCGCGGAGGTGCTGCTGAAGATAGGCGTTCGGGTCGAGATGCAGAGTCGACATCTGCAGCTCGCCGTTCACGTACTGCCACTCGTCGCGGGCGCGGTCGACGTACAGCTCGATGCCGTTGCCCTCGGGGTCGGTGAAGTAGAACGCCTCGCTGACGAGGTGGTCGCTGGATCCGGCGAAGTGTCCGCGATTGTCCTGCGCGGCGCGGAGCACGGTGGCGGCGAGTGCGGGGGCATCGTCGAACAGGAAGGCGGTGTGGAACAGGCCGGCCTGACGGGGGTCGACGGCCGGGAGGCCAGGAGTCAAGACGAGTCGCACCATCGGCGTCGTGCCGCGGCCGAGTACGCGGTGCACCTCGGTGCCGCGGCTGCGCTCCTCGATCGGGTCGAGCGCGAGGGCGTTCGTGTAGTACGACGACATGGTCTCGAGGTCGCCGACGCGAAGGGTGACGGCATCCATCGCGGTCTGCGCATTCAACGTACGGTCTGTGGGGGTCGCGGTCATGGTGTCTCCTCTGCGGACGTATTTACTTGCAGGTGCAACCAATCGTGATGCAGGAGTATTCCCTCGGTGCCGGCACTGGCACCGAGAGCGCGACACGGGTCGATTCGCTCTCTGCCGCCTTTCCCGCGGTACTGTGCAGTGCGTGGTAGTGTGCGATGCATCGAAGTAGAGGCAGAAGGAGCGCCGATGGACACGACTCAATTACTCAAGGGCGTGCTCGACGTGGCGGTGCTGGCCGTGCTCCGCCAGGAGGACGGCTATGGATACGACATCGTGCGTCGCCTCCGGGATGCCGGTCTCGGTGACGTCGGCGACGCATCTGTGTACGGCACGCTGCGCCGGCTCTACGCCGCCGGCTCGCTGTCGAGTTACGTCGTCCCCTCCGACGGTGGCCCGCATCGGAAGTACTACGCGATCAACCCCCAGGGCGTGAAGTCGCTCGACGCGCAGAAGGCGAGCTGGACGGACTTCGCCGACGCCATGACCGGGTTGCTCGCAGCAGCGCGCACAGAACCCAACGCAATCGGAGAGAAGTGATGAACAGCCTTGAGACCTCGCTCGATGAGCGCATCCGCGCCTTCGCCGACGCCGTGCGCACGCACCTCGACGACCTTCCCGCCGACGAGCTCGATGACATCATCGTCGGACTCACCGCCGACCTCGCCGAGCAGGCCGCCGACGGCGGCGGAGTACTCGAGCTCGGTGATCCGTCCGCCTACGCCGCAGAGCTGCGGTCGGCTGCCGGTCTGCCTGACCGGTCGGATGCCGTGAAGCACGAGACCGTGCGCGCGAGAGTGTCCCGACGCCTCGGGTACATCGCCGACAGCATCCGCCGCAACGCCTTCAGTGTGTGGCTGCTCGACCTGCTCGTCGCTCTGCGTCCGGTCTGGTGGGTGCTGCGAGGCTTCGGAATCTACGGGGTCGCGCATGCACTGTTCGGGTCGCCGTCGTTCGGCGGCACTGGATCGGTCCTGCCGGACACTCTGTTCGGATGGCTCATTCTGCTCGCGATGATCATCGTCAGCGTGCAGTGGGGTCGCGACCGCTGGCTGCCTCGGAACGCGCTGCGGCACATGCGCACCGTGGCCAGCGTGATCGCGGTGCTCGCGCTGCCGTTCGCCCTCGCCTCGGTTCTGATTCCGCGGGTCGAGTACGTCGACAACGGCGCCTACCAACAGCCCGGTCTCCTGCTTGACGGGGTTCAGGTCGGCAACATCTTCGCGTACGACGAGAACGGCGAGCTCATCGAGCGCGTGCAGCTCTACACCGACCAAGGAACGCCCCTGAACCTGTTCGGGGGAACGATCGAGGAGGGCGTCGACGGCACGTGGCAGGGCTTCGGGTGGGACGGCGACAACCCTGTCCGCGTACCGTTCCGCGACGCCCGTGAGGCCGAGGTCTGGAACATCTATCCGCTCAAGGAGGGCAGGGTCGATCCGAACACCAGCAAGGTCCGCACGTCGACGGTCAGGGATGCGGCGGCACCGTTCCTGCGCGCACCCGGCCTCCTCACGCCGTCGCCGACACCCTCACCGACCGATGCTCCGATCGACGGGATCACGCCGACTCCGAAGCCGTGACCGACGCGGCAGGTGAGCGCACCATCATCCGGCCGCGACCCACCCTCGCGACGACGCGTCGAGCACATCTCCGAGCGTGCTCAACGCATCGGTTTCGCGCATCGCCGATCCGATCCGCTCGGCGTTCGCGCGATAGGTCGGATCCTTCAGCACCTTCCCCACGGCGCGTCCGACCTGCTCAGGGGTGACGGTGCTCGCTCGCAGGTTCACCCCTGCCCCGTCCATCCGACCCTCGCCGACACCTCGACCTTGTCCTCGGTCTGACCGGCCACGACGATCGGCACGCCGTGCGCCAGCGCCTGCTGCACTCCGCCGTACCCGCCGTTGGTCACCATCACATCGACCAGAGGAAGCAGGCGATCGTACGGAAGATAGTCGGCGACGCGTACGTTGGCGGGCAGGTCCGCAGGCAGCGCCTCCACCGGACGCCCGCCGGTCGAGACGACCACGAGTACGTCGGATGCGGCGAGCGCGGTGATCGTCGGCATCACGATCTGCCCGAAGTCCGAGTTCGCGATCGTCCCCTGAGTGACGTGCACGACAGGCCTCGAGCCGTCGAGGTCCGACCACCAGGCGGGCAGCGTCCGTTCGGACTTCGGCGACGGCAGCGGCCCGGCGAAGTGCACGGTCGAGGGCAGATCGGAGCGGGGGTACTCGAATTCGGGCACGGTGAACTGCACATAGGCGTCGGCGCGCCCCGCCCAGTCGAGCACGAACCCGCCGAGTTCCCGGCCGACCTCGCGTCGGGCCATGTCATCCGCTTCGCGTTGGATGCCGCCGAAGACCACCTGTTCGGCGATCGTGCGCAGCACCGCGTTGCGGATCCGGCCGATCGGCCCTGGCATCGGGGTCACGCCCAGGCCGAACGGAGCGGCGTCTCGACTGCGGGCACCCAGCGGGAAGATCCCCAGCACCACGACCGGCGGACGTTCGCGCTGCGGCAGCAGCTGCAGCAGCGCTCCCCCGACGAACAGCGGCTCGGTGAGCACGGCGTCGATACTCCGCTCGGCGAGTTCGGCCCGAACCGCCCCCAGCTGCGCCGCACCCGGCCGTACGAACAGATTGCTCATGTCGAATCGCAGGGCTGCAGGGCCCGTGAGCCCGATCCGGTCCGGGAATGCGGAATTCGCATCGTCCAGGTCCACGTCGGCCTCCGTCGGCAGGGCGATGAAGCGCGCGCCGGCGGCCGAGACCTCTGCCGCGTACCGAGGACTCGTGAGGAAGCCGACCTCATGGCCGCGCGCGATCAGATGACGGGTGATCTGCAGCAGCGGCATGACATGACCGTGCGCCGGCGTGCACGTGATGAGGTAACTGGACATGGCGGGTTCTTTCCCTAAGATTGAATGTACTCCCGTAGTATTCATCACCCCGTGAGGAAAGTCAATGACGGATGCCGTGCCCCGCGCCTATCGATCCGAGCTGCGAGCACGACAGGCCAAGGAGACGCGGGCCCGTATCGTCGCGGCATCCGCCCGGCTGTTCGCCACGCAGGGCTATCAGGCCACCACGATCGCGGCCATAGCGCGCGATGCGGGCGTCTCAGCAGAGACGGTCAAGGCGGCCGCGGCGAAGGCCGAGCTGCTGATCGCCGCGTTCGAGGTCACCTTCTCCGGGTCGGAGTCTGCTGAGTCCCTCGCCGACACCGAAGTCGGCGCCGGGGTCATGGAACTGCCGGACGACGTCTTCCTCGATGCCGTCCTCGCTCAGATCACGACGGCCAACTCCCGCGGCCACGCGCTGTGGTCCGTGCTGCTCGGCGCCGCATCCTCCGATCGGGTCGTCGACGAGGCGCTGCGGAACATCCTCGAGCACCGCGCGGCCGACTTCCGTCTGCTGGTGTCGGAGTTCGTGCGCCGCGGCATCGCGACGGATCTCATCGATCCGGATGCCACGGCCGACGTGCTCTCGTTCCTGCTGTCGCCCGAGAGCTATCAGCAGCTGGTCGTTCAGTCCGGCTGGACCGACGAGCGCTACGGCGCCTGGCTTCGAGGCGCGGTGCTCGCCGAACTCGCTCACTGAGGCTGCGGCCCGAGCTCAACCCAGCCCGAAGTACTCCAGCTCCGCGTCGTTCAGCATGCGGGAGCGGATGAGGAAGCGCATCCCGGTCGGACCCTCCACGCTGAACCCCGCACCACGACCCGGCACGACGTCGATGGTCAGGTGCGTGTACTTCCAGTATTCGAACTGCGATTCGGACATGTACACCTCGATCCGAGCATCCAGCCCGGCGTCGATCTCGCCGAGCAGCACATCGCTCGGCCCGGTGATGAACATCCCGATCGGATAGCACATCGGGCTCGAGCCATCGCAGCATCCGCCGGACTGATGGAACATCAGCGGGCCGTGCTGCACGGTGAGCTCACGAAGCAGGGATGCCGCGGCATCCGTCACGTCGACCCGCTGGTAGGTGCCGATGCTGACCATGTCGTGCTCCTCACGTGGCTTTCGGGCGGGCGCCAGCGGCGGCGCCCGCCCGAAATCTGTTCAGTCGGTTCAGAAGAAGCCCATGGGGCCCTCGGCGTACGACACGAGGAGGTTCTTCGTCTGCTGGTAGTGATCGAGCATCTTCAGGTGATTCTCCCGCCCGATGCCGGACTGCTTGTACCCGCCGAACGCGGCGTGCGCCGGGTACTGGTGGTAGGTGTTCGTCCACACGCGACCCGCCTGAATGGCACGTCCCGCGCGGTACGCGGTGTCGCCGCTGCGCGTCCAGACGCCGGATCCCAGGCCGTACAGGGTGTCGTTGGCGATGTCGATCGCGTCGTCGTAGCCGTCGAAGCTCGTCACGGCGAGCACCGGCCCGAAGATCTCCTCCTGGAAGATGCGCATGTCGTTCGTGCCCTCGAAGACGGTCGGGGTGACGTAGAAGCCCTCGCTGAGATCTCCTCCGAGATCGGCGCGCTCTCCACCGGTGAGCAGCTTCGCCCCGCCCTGCTTGCCGATGTCGATGTAACTGAGGATCTTCTCCAGTTGATCGTTCGACGCCTGCGCGCCGATCATCGTGGTCAAGTCGAGCGGGTTGCCCTGGACGATCTTGCCGACGCGGTCGAGACCGTCAGCGAGGAAACCGTCGTAGATCGAACGCTGGATGAGCGCACGCGACGGGCAGGTGCAGACCTCGCCCTGATTCAGCGCGAACATGGCGAAGCCCTCGAGCGCCTTGTCGTAGAAGGCGTCGTCCGTCGAGCGGGCGACATCCTCGAAGAACACGTTCGGGGACTTCCCTCCGAGCTCCAGCGTGACCGGGATCAGGTTCTGCGAGGCGTACTGCATGATCAGGCGGCCGGTCGTGGTCTCGCCCGTGAACGCGATCTTGCGGATCTTCTTGTGCTGCGCGAGCGGGGCGCCCGCCTCGATGCCGAAGCCGTTCACGATGTTGACGACACCGGCCGGCAGCAGGTCGCCGATGATCTCGAACAGGAACAGGATGGATGCCGGCGTCTGCTCCGCCGGCTTCAAGACGATGCAGTTGCCTGCGGCGAGCGCTGGCGCGAGCTTCCACACCGCCATGAGGATCGGGAAGTTCCACGGGATGATCTGACCGACCACTCCGAGCGGCTCCTGGAAGTGGTACGCGACCGTGTTCTCGTCGAGCTGGCTGAGCGTGCCCTCCTGCCCGCGCAGCACGCCGGCGAAGTACCGGAAATGGTCCACGGCGAGCGGGATGTCGGCGGCCAGGGTCTCGCGGACCGGCTTGCCGTTCTCCCAGGTCTCGGCGACCGCGATCTCCTCGAGATGCTGCTCCATGCGGTCGGCGATCCTGTTGAGCACGATGCTGCGCTCGGCGGGGCTCGTCCTGCCCCATCCGGCGAATGCCTGCCACGCGACCTCGACGGCGCGATCGATGTCTTCCACCGTGCCGCGGGCGACCTCGGTGAACGGCTTGCCGTTGACCGGACTCACGTTCTCGAAGTACTGGCCCTTGACGGGTTCCACGAACTCGCCGCCGATGTAGTGCCCGTACCGCGGGCGGTATTGCGCAACGGCGCCGTCGGTGCCGGGCGCTGCGTAGGCGGTGGATACGGTCTCTTCGACGATGGTCATGTGCGTCTCCTTCGACGGGCAGCTGCACTGCTGCGGGCTTTGCGTCGAAGGTAGGCCGCGCAACGTTGCATGACGGTGCGTCACGTTGCATCCGGTTGCGCTCAGTCGCGCTGGAGCTTCTCGATCCGGCTCACGAGTCCTGTGCGGCGCGGCGAGCGCGCGGGCAGCATCTCGAGGCACAGCCGCAGGGCCTCTTCGTCCTCTGCGCCCTCGGGGATGTCGGCGTAGGCGAGAAGGACGTCCACGCTGGCCTCTGTGAGCATCGCCTCGCGGAGCGCTGCGCGGATGCCGGCGCGCATCTCCTCCACTCCCGGGGCCGTCGACTCGGGAAGCACCGGTCCTCGATACGAGCTCAGGGCGACGCGATGCGCACCACGGTCGAGCAGCGACAGCACGTTGTGCGCATCGGTCTCCAGCGGCACACCCAGTCGGTATGGCCTGGATTCCGGCACGAGCTCGGGCGCGGTGGCTTGGAGCACCTTGCGCAGGCGCACCATCTCGGGTCGCAGTGTGTCAGGCGACGCCCCCTCGCCGTACACGAGTTCCGCAAGGCGATCGGCGGACATGCCCTGTCGGTGGGTCGCCAGCATGAGCAGGATCTCGGCGTGCCTGGCGCTGAGTTCGACGACCGACTCGGCATCGTCGGCGTAGATCTCCAGGCGTGCGCGATCTCGTCCGAGCACCCGCAGCATGGCTCTGGTCGGGGTCGCCTTGCGCGCGTGCCGGCGGGGCGGCGGGGGCGCGGTCGTGCTGCGGGCCCTGAGCCTTGCGACCAGCAGCTCTGACTCCACTGCCCTCGCCGTGGCATCGACCAGCAGCCGGGCCTGCGGTGTCGCGACCTCGGGACCCCCTGTGACGTCGATCACGCCGAGAATCCTCTTCGTCTCCGGATCGAGCACCGGTGCCGCCGTGCACGACCAGGGATGCACGAGCCGGTTGTAGTGCTCCGCCTGATGTATCTGCACCGATTCACCGAGCTGGAGCGCGGTGCCTGGCGCTGACGTCCCGACAGCGTCCTCTGACCAGTCGGCTCCGGCGACGAAGCCCATCTCACCACTGAGCACTCTCTTGTCCAGGTCGCCCTCGACCCAGAGCAGACGGCCCGCATGATCTCCGACGGCCACGATCACGCCTGACGCCGCCGGATCACCGGGAAGCAACAGTCCGCGGATCATCGCCATCGCATCGGCGAGCGGATGCTCCAGTCGGTACCGTTCGAGCTCTTCCGCGTCGAGCGCAAGAGGAGGAAGGCCTTCGGCCCCGACGCGCTGCCGCCAGGACCGCTCCCACGAGTCGCGTACCAGAGGGCGCACGTGCTCGAGACGTCGATCTTCGAGGTTGCCTGCCACGAGCTCCTCGTGCGCACGCTCGATGATCAGACGCGATGCCTCGGCGGAGACGTCACGCGATGCTGACCATGATGATGACAAGGCTCTCCTGTCTTCGGTGACGGAGCGTGGTCTCAGTGTACGGCGATGTGAGATCCGCAGGCCGGTTCTGAATCTGCGGTGCTAGCATTATGCCATCAGGAGGTCGCCATGGCTGCCATCACGATCCGGAATCTGCCCGACGAGGTCGTCGAAGCGCTCAAGCGGCGCGCCAAGAAGAACTCGCGGTCGATGGAGGCCGAGGTACGAGATGCCCTCACACGACTGGCAGATGGCGACGACGTCGGTAGCGGGATGGAAGGGCGACTCGCGCGACAGGTGCATGCGCACCGTTTCTCCGTTCCGGGCAGAGAGATCATGGCTCGAATCGAAGCGAACCCACCGACCGAGGAGGAACGACAGGCCGCGAGGAGATGGGCCGAGGAGCTGTACCGCTTGAGAGACGACGACCCGCTCATCGACCCGTGGGAACGCTATGCAGCTCCTTGACACCTCGGTGCTGATCACCTTCGGGGAGTCTGCGCTTCCTGACGATGCGACCGTGTTGAGCGCCATCTCCGAAGCAGAGTTGCGGTTCGGTATCGAGCATGCGCCGTCACCACAGGAGCGAAGGTCGCGCACAACCCGATTCGCGCGAATCGAATACTCCGTCGCCGCAGGCTGGGCGCCATTCGATTCGGCGGCTGCAGCAAGCTACGGCCACCTTGCCGCGCTCGTCGCGAAGACCCGCCCATCACACGCACGCAGCAAAGACATCATGCTCGCCGCACACGCCCACTCCCTCGGCGCCGTGTTCGTGACATTGAACCCTAAGGATTTCGAACTCGTCGCAGATGAAGTCGAAGTCATCGTTCCCGAGCTGCGGACGCCCTGAGCGCGCCGTTCACCCCAGCGCCGTTCACCTCAGCGATGTTCAGCCGCGCGCTGACCACCACGCGCGCAGGCGCTGCTCTGCGACATCCGATCCGAGCACGCCCTCGTCGAGGCGCAGATCGAGCAGGAACTTGTATGCCTCGCCGATCTCTCGGCCCGGCCCGATCCCGAGGATCGTCTGGATCTGATTGCCGTCCAGCTCGGGGCGCATGGCGTCGAGCTGCTCCTGCTCGCGCAGGTCAGCGATGCGCTTCTCGAGGTCGTCGTACGCGCCGGCGAGGCGCGATGCCTTGCGCTTGTTCCGCGTGGTGACGTCGGCGCGGGTGAGGATGTGCAGGCGCTCCAGCAGATCGCCGGCATCGCGCACGTAGCGGCGCACCGCGGCATCCGTCCACGTCCCCTCGGCGTAACCGAAGAAGCGCAGATGCAGTTCGATCAGGGTGGCGACGGCATCCGTTGTGTCGCCGTCGAAGCGCAGGGACTGCAGGCGCTTGCGCGCCATGCGCGATCCGACGACGTCGTGGTGGTGGAACGTGACCGCTCCCCCTGGCTCGAGCTTGCGGGTGCGGGGCTTGCCGATGTCGTGCAGCAGCGCGGCGATGCGCAGCGGTACATCCGGCGCAGCATCCGGATGCCGGGCGTGCTCGAGTTCGATCGCCTGGGTGAGCACGGTCAGCGAGTGCTCGTAGACGTCCTTGTGGTGATGGTGCTCGTCGACCTCGAGACGCAGCGCGCTGACTTCGGGCAGGAACTCCTCGATGAGCTCGGTGTCGACCAGCACTCGGATGCCGCGCGCGGGGTCGTCCGTCTGCATCAGGCGCACGAACTCACCCTGGATACGCTCGGGGCTCACGATCTTGAGCGTCGCGCGCAGGCGGCCGATCGCCTCGAGCGTGTCGGCCTCGATCTCGAACCCGAGCTGCGCACTGAAGCGGGCTGCGCGCAGCATCCGGAGCGGATCGTCGCCGAAGCTCACGTTCGGGTCGGTGGGCGTGCGCAGGACGCCGGCGACCAGGTCCTCCACACCGCCGGTCGGGTCGACGAGCTTCACTGCGGGCACCTGCAGCGCCATCGCGTTGACCCGGAAGTCGCGGCGCACCAGGTCGCCTTCGATCGTGTCGCCGAATTCGACGGTGGGCTTGCGGGTGACGCCGTCGTAGCTGTCGGCGCGGTAGCTGGTGATCTCCACCTGCTCGCCGCGCACCTTGGCGCCGATGGTGCCGAAGGCTCGGCCGATGTCCCACTGCGTGGATGAGATCGGCGTGACGATCTTCAGGATCTCGTCGGGAGAGGCGTTCGTCGTGAAGTCGAGGTCGTTCACCTCTCGTCCGAGCAGTGCGTCACGCACCGGTCCGCCGACGACGGCGAGCTCGAACCCGGCGGCCGCGAAGGCGCGAGCGACTTCGGCGACGACGGATCCCTCGGCGAGCGCGCGCAGGCGTTCGAGCCCTTCGGCCATGTTCAGCATGGATTCCAGGTTACCGGGGTGCCTGGCGCGGTACGCGCGCGTCGAGCCTCGTCGCCGAGCAGTCGAACCGCATGCAGCGGCTCGGCGCCTGCTTAGCGGCCGGTGAGGTCGCGCATCTCCCTCGCGTGTCGACGGATCATCGACATCAGGCTCGTCGACATGACGAACGCGCCGACGGCGGCGATCCCGATCAGGATCCAGATGCCCTGTTCCGGGTCGATGAGCCCCAGCACGTAGACGGCGATGGCCGCGGCGGCGAGCGCGATGCCTTCGACCAGCGCGATCGTGACGAGGAGTCGTGTCTGACGCCGCTGATGCTGCCGCTTGAGCTCCTCGACGCGAGGATCGTTCGAACTGGCGTTCAGTGAGTAGCTCATGCCGGAAGCGTAGCGGTGCTCCCGCTCAGGCCGGGTCGCCCTGTACAGGCCCCTCGGTGTTCGGCTTCCATCCCAGCGCCGGTGCGACATGCTCGGCGAACGACTCGAGCACGTGCAGGTTGTAGTCGACGCCGAGCTGGTTGGGGATGGTGAGCATGAGGGTGTCTGCGGCCATCACGGCCTCATCGGCGCGGAGCTGCTCGATGAGTACATCCGGTTCAGCGGCGTACGTCTTGCCGAACGTCGAACGGAACCCGTCGATGATGCCGACCTGGTCGCCGTTCTCGGCGCTGCGCAGACCGAAGTAGGCGCGATCCATGTCGTTGACGATCGGGAAGACGCTGCGACTGACCGAGACCCGCGGCGTACCGGTGTGCCCGGCAGCCTTGTATGCCGCGCGATACAGGTCGATCTGCTCACGCTGCAGCTCGTGGAACTGGGCGCCGGTCGCCTCGGTGAGCAGCGTCGAGCTCATCATGTTGAGCCCCTTGCGACCGGTCTCCTCGGCGGTGGCGCGCGATCCCGATCCCCACCAGATGTGATCGCGCAGCGTCTCCGACCGCGGCTCGATCGCCAGGTAGCGCCCCTCGCCGACCTGCTTCGGGTCGCCCTGCACGACGCCGGCACCGTCGATCGCCTCCAGGAACAGGTCGAACTTGTCACGGGCCAGATCGGCGCCGCGCGGGTCCTCCGATCCGACATACCCGAACGCCTCGTAGCCGCGCAGCGCGGTTTCGGGTGAACCACGGCTCACGCCGAGCGCGATCCGGCCCCGCGCGATGAGGTCGAGGGCTGCGGCCTCTTCGGCGAATTGCAACGGGTTCTCGTACCGCATGTCGATGACTCCGGTGCCGACCTCGATGCGCTCGGTCTTCGCGGCCATCGCCGCCAGCAACGGCATGGGAGACGCCGCCTGACGTGCGAAGTGGTGCACCCGCACGTACGCGCCGTTGACGCCGAGCTGATCGGCACCGACCGTGAGGTCGATCGTCTGATGCAGCATGTCACCCGCGGTGCGTGTGCCGGAACCGGGCACAGGTGCGTAGTGCCCGAACGAGAGGAAACCGAAGGCTTTCATGGTTTCATGCAACCGAATGGATGCCGGCGGCATTCCCATCCCTTCGACAGGCTCAGGGAGCGAGCGGCACGAGGAATCCGTCGAGTACAAGCCGACGGATGCGGGGCTCGAGATCGTTCCACAGGTCCACGAGCGGCACGTCGAACAGGTCGGCAAGCGCAGAGACGATCTGAGTGACGCTCAGCTCGCCGTCGCACGCTCCGACGAATCCGGCGAGCGCTGAGTCCACCGACACCGTGCGGCCGAAACCACCGCCCTGGCGCAGCTCGATCACGCTCGGGTCGTCGTCGCCCGGCATGTAGTGCCGCGCCTCGGTCACGTCGGCTGCGGTGACGAGCGTGTGCGGGATGCCTCGTGTCAGCGAATCGTGCGCGTCGAGGCCGTCGCGCAGCGCCCGGCCTGGCGCCGAGAGCGACTGCGGCACCGTCTCGAAGCGGCGCAGGCGCGCACCTGGGTCGTTCGCTGAGCCCGTCGAAGCGCCGGTGCGACGCAGCAGCACGTACCCGAAGCCGATCGCGGTGACCTCTCGCTCTGCGAAGTCGTCGAGCCAGGCCTCGAGCATCGCTCCGAAGGCGTCTTCACGTGGAGTGGTACCGCCGTCGCGGATCCACAGTTCGGCGTACCCGAGCGGGGTGAGCTCTTCGCGCTGGATCACCCAGGCATCCAGCGCGGGATCGATCCAAGACTCGAGCCGATCCAGACCGGCAGCAGCGGGACGCGACTCCCAGTTTCCGAGCAGCTGGGCGATGCCGCCGGGCGTGAGGTGCGCGGGAACGTCGCGCACGAACTTCTCGACCAGGGCGTCGCCGATCAGCCCGCCGTCGCGGTACTCGTACGCGGTCAGGCCCTCGACGCGCGGGGTGATGACGAAGGGCGGGTTCGAGACGATCAGGTCGAACGCCTCGTCCGCGACCGGCTCGAACATGCTCCCCTGGCGGAACGTCACGTTGCTCACGCCGTTCAGCCGCGCGTTGAGCTCCGCGAACGCGAGTGCCCGTGCCGAGATGTCCGTCGCGACGACCTCACCCGCATGACGAGAGACGAGAAGGGCCTGGATGCCGCATCCGGTGCCGAGATCCAGCGCACGGCCGACCGGGACAGGCACGATCAGCTCGGCGAGCGTGCGCGACGCCCCACCCACGCCGAGTACGTGGTCCGGGGGCAGCGCGGTGCCGAGCGCGAGTTCATCGAGGTCGCTGGCGATCCACCACTCGCCGATTCCCTCAGCATCCACGAACGACTGGGGACGGATCAGCGCCGAAGGCGTGAGGTCTTCCTCATCCTCCGAGAATCGCGCCATCCCCAGACCGATGAGCCCTTCGAACCCGAGGCGCGGCAGCGCGTCATCGACCAGCGTGATCGGCTGCGGCATCCCGAGCACGAAGAGTCGACCGAGCGTCGCCAGCGCGCCCACATCTCGGGCGATCGCGCGCAGCACCGGTTCGCGCACGCCGCGACCGAGCGCGTCGTCGGCTTCTTCACCCCACAGGCTGCGAAGCGGCTCGGAACGGAAGTCGGCAGCATCCAGATCCGCCGCCAGCGCGGCGACGAGAGATGGATCGGGCGTGGGTGGGAGCGCGTCGGACACGGCCGTCACTCTACGCGCCTTCAGGGTTCCCCTACCCCACCGGCCTAGAATCACAGGGTCACAACTCACGGGCTGACCCGCCGCGGTGCCCGAGGAAGACCAGAGACGTTGATCAGCCCCCGATTCAGCCGTCGCGTGCGCGCGCAGCGCCGTGCACACGGTGTCCGTGCACACGGTGTCCGTGCACACGGTGCCGTCGTGTTCGCGCTGGCCGCCGCGCTCATCCTCGCACCGCAGCTGACGGCCCTGACACCCGCCGTCGCCGACGAGGACGTGCCGGATGAGGGGACGATCGTGCTCTCACTCTCCGCGGGTGTCCACGGAGTCGCAAAGCCGGGTGCCTCTCTGATGACCACCGTCACGGTCGACAACGGCACGCAGGACGAACTTGCGGCCGGGCAGGTCACGCTCGAACTGAATCGCACTCCCGTCGCCGACGGCGCCGCGCTCACCGCCTGGATCGACTCCGGAGAGGCGCCAGGCGCGTTCGCGTCGCTCGGCACCGAGGAATCCGAGGCAGTCGCGGCATCCGAGACATCCGCGCTTTCCGTTGTCACTCCGGCCGGCGTGCTCGGGAACCTGCCCGCGGGTGTCTATCCGATCAGGGTCAGCCTCGCTGAGGACGCCGGACCTCCCGCACCACCGACCACCGCGCAGAGCGTGCTCATCATCGATGGCGGCGTCGCGGCACAGGTGACGGTGCTCGTACCCGTCACGGCGACACCGGCCGAAGGCGGTCTGCTCACTGCGGACGAGCTCACGACACTGACGGCGCCTGACGGCGCGCTCACCGCTCAGCTCGACGGCATCGCCGGCACCTCGGCGGCACTCGCCGTCGACCCGCTGATCCCCGCCGCGATCCGCGCTCTCGGCACTGCCGCGCCGGCGAGCGCACTCGACTGGCTCGACAGGCTCGAGGCGCTCCCCAACGACCGCTTCGCGCTTCAGGCCGGGGATGCGGATGCGACGACCCAGTCCCGCGCGGGGCTTCCAGGTCTCCTGACGCCGCTGCCCCTCTCGTCGTATCTCGAGCCTGTGAACTTCGCCGCCACGACGACGCCGACGCCCACCGCTACTCCCACCCCCTCCGCATCACCGACGCCGACGGAACCGGAGCTTCCCACCGACGCCGAGCTGATGTCGATCGAAGGCCAGTCGCCCGCTGTGCTCTGGCCGACGGCCGGCGTCGACACGGCCGATCTCTCGACCTTCAACACGTGGATGGCGACGGATGCGACGACGATCCTGCCGTCGACATCGATCGCGGCATCTTCCGGGGCCGTGGCGGATATCGACGGCAATCGCGTGCTCGTGATGGATTCGGCCGGCTCCGCCGCTCTCTCGGATGCCGCCGCAGAGACGGACGACGGCGCCCGCGAGCACGACATCGCGGAGGGGATCGCGCATCTGGCGCTCACCGGCCCCGCAGCATCCATGCTGGTGGGACTCGATCGGAACGAGACCCGCACTGCCGAGGCTCTGCGCGAGACCATCCTCTCGGTCTCGTCGATTGCCGAGCCCACGGGCTTCAGCGCCCTGCGCACGACCTCGCCGCAGTCGGCGACCCTCCGAGTGTCGGAAACGGATGCGGCGGCATCCTCCGACCGCGCAGCCCTTCTGAACACATTGATCGCCGATGAAGCACGCCTGACCGCCTTCGCGACGATTCTCGAGGATCCGCTCGTGCTGCTCTCGCCCGAACGTCTTCAGATGCTGCGGGTGCTCGGTGTTCGCGACGCGTCGGAGTATGCCACGGCGGTCTCCGCCCATCGGGTCGCGTCGACGACGACACTCGATGCGGTCGGCGTGCAGGAGCCCAGTCCGATTCAGCTGTTCACCTCAGCGGCGCCGCTGCCGGTCTGGGTGCGAAACGATCTGCCCTGGCCGGTCAATGTGCAACTGACAGCCACGCCGTCCGACGCTCGCCTCGATGTGCAGCCATCCACTCCAGTCGAGGCCCTGCCGGCCAGCAACACGCGCGTCAAGGTCCCTGTGGAAGCGCGGGTCGGCAGCGGCGAGCTCAGCGTCGACTTCGCCCTGAGCTCGCCGACCGGTGTGAGCATCGGCACGGATCAGACCGCGATGGTCACGGTGCGCGCCGAATGGGAGAGCATCGGTCTCGTCATCCTCGGCGCGGTCATCGGACTGCTCCTCCTGCTCGGCATCATCCGCACCATCGTGCGGCGGCGCAGGGGGTAGAGCGCGCCGGTGCGCGCCCGGCCGCCGCGCGGGCAGGTTTTCACCAGGCGGTAGAGGACACGGGCGCGGGAATGCCGCGCGGTTACCATTGGTTGAAGCATCCGAGGCAAGAAATCTAAGACGGGGAGCACATGCGTCAGGTCATCATCATCGGTTCGGGTCCTGCAGGATTCACCGCCGCAATCTACGCCGCGCGCGCCAATCTGAAGCCGCTTCTCATCGCAAGCACCGTCGAGGTCGGCGGCGAACTGATGAACACGACTGAGGTCGAGAACTACCCCGGCTTCCCTGAGGGCATCCAGGGCCCTGAGCTGATGGCGAAGTTCCAGGAGCAGGCCGAGAAGTTCGGCACCGAGGTCGTCTACGACGACGTCACCTCCCTCGACGTGAACGGCCCCGTCAAGAGCGTCACCCTCGGCAGCGGCACGACGCACGAGGCCGCGACGATCATCTACGCGACCGGATCGGCGTACCGCAAGCTCGGCATCGAGGGCGAAGAGCGACTCTCCGGCTACGGCGTCTCATGGTGCGCGACCTGCGACGGCTTCTTCTTCCGCGAGAAGAACATCGCTGTCGTCGGCGGCGGCGACTCGGCGATGGAGGAGGCCACCTTCCTTACACGCTTCGCTTCGAAGGTGTACGTGATCCACCGCAAGGACACGCTGCGCGCCTCGAAGATCATGCAGGAGCGGGCGTTCGCGAACGAGAAGATCGAGTTCATCTGGAACACAGAGGTCGAAGAGATCACCGGTGGCGACAGCGTCAACGGCGTGAAGCTGCGCAACACCGTCGACGGCACGAGCAGCGAACTCGCCCTCGACGGACTTTTCGTCGCCATCGGAAACGACCCGCGCACGCACCTGATTCACGACAAGCTCGACCTCACCCCCGAGGGCACGATCTGGGTCGATGGCCGCTCTTCGCGCACCTCCGTTCCGGGCATCTTCGCCGCGGGCGACGTGATCGACCCGACCTATCGCCAGGCCATCACGGCTGCCGGAACCGGAACCATCGCGGCTCTCGACGCAGAGCACTTCCTCGCGGATTTTGACGACGCCTCCGTGGAGTTCCCCGCGGCGGAGGCGGCGGAGATCATCGTCTGACGGGAACACTTTCCATTCCTGCGCTGTTGTAGCGGGTGAAACTTCAATCCAAGGAGAAATCTGATGACTGCCAAGGTAACGAGCCAGGCGACCTGGGACCAGGATGTGCTACAGGCCGAAGGCCCCGTACTCGTGGACTTCTGGGCCGAATGGTGTGGACCGTGTCGCATGGTCGCGCCGGTGCTCGACCAGATCCAGTCGGAGAACCCCGACAAGATCACGATCGTCAAGCTCAACGTCGACGAGAACCCCGAGCTCGCCATGAAGTACCAGATCACGTCGATCCCGGCGATGAAGGTCTTCCAGGGCGGCGAGGTCAAGACGACCATCATCGGCGCGAAGCCGAAGCCCGCGCTCGAGAAGGATCTCGCCGCTTTCATCGGCTGATCCCGCTTCTCTTCAGGCCCGTCTCTCCATTCGGAGGGGCGGGCCTTTTTGTATGCACTTCACGGCATGCGATCCGGACCGGCCATGACGGGAACGCCGGTGACGTGATTCACTGCACGTCGGCGACCGTCGTGTCCCATTTGCGATGTCGAGTCTCGACGCCCAGAAGGCGCCAGACCGCAGGCGTCAGCGCCGGGTACTCCAGTGCGATCTGGCGCATCACACGGTAGTTTCGCGTGGCGTTGGGGCGCACGCCGTCGTTCGCAGCGATGTTGTCGGCCCGCAGCAGGTACACGACGAGTTCGTCCACGCTGGGAAGATCTTCCATGAAGTCCCACGGATCTTCACCGCTCAGAAGGCGTTCCTGGATGAGCACAGCCAGCTCATCCGCTGCCTCAGCCCTCAGTACTTCGAGGCTGGCACGGCGCGGAACGGCTTCTGACATGGTTCAAGCCTACGCGCGCTTACTGCCGCCCCGGCGCGGAAGATTCACAACATCCGTCATCGTCTCGAGCTCGCGGCCCTTGGTCTCGGGCACTTGGTAGAAGACGAAGAAGAACGACACGACGGCGAAGAAGGCATAGAACCCGTACGCGAACGTCAGCCCGATCTCCGCGAAGGCCGGGAAAGTCGTCGAGATGAAGAAGTTCGCGATCCACTGCGCGGCCGCGGCGACGGCGAGGGCGCCGGCACGGATGCTGTTCGGGAACATCTCCCCCAGCAGCACCCAGACGAGCGGACCCCAGGTCGCACCGAAGAACACGACGAAGCCGTTGGCGCAGATCAGTGCGATCAGCGACCACGGTTGCGGGAGCACGACACTGCCGTCCTGCAGCGTACCGAACGAGAATGCCACCGCCATCATGCCCAGCGTCACGGCCATGCCGATGGACCCCGTGAGCAGCATCGGACGTCGGCCGACCTTGTCGACGAGAAGGATCGCGACGATCGTGACGACGATGTTCGTGATCGAGGTGATCACCGATGTCATCAGGGCCTGGGACTCGTCGAACCCCACGGACAGCCACAGCGTCGTCGAGTAGTAGAAGATCACGTTGATGCCGACGAACTGCTGGAAGACGCTCAGCAGGATGCCGACCCAGACGATGGGTTTCAACCCGAAGCGATCCCCGCGCAGGTCGCTCAGAGACTCCTTCTTCTCCGCATTCAGAGTCGAGCGGATCTCTTCGATCTTCACGTTCACGTCAGTCTCGCCGGTGAAGTCGAACAGCACCTGAGACGCCTTGTCGATCTGCCCACGAGCGACCAGGAACCGTGGCGATTCCGGCAGGCGCAATGCCATGACGCCGTAGACGATGGCCGGGATCGACTCGACCATGAACATCCAACGCCAGGCTTCGATCCCGAACCACAGCACATCCGCCGCGGAACCGGCGATGCTCGCCAGGAGGGCGTTGGAGAGCAGCGCGGTGAAGATACCTGTCACGATCGCGAGTTGCTGCAGAGACCCGAGCCGGCCGCGTACCTTCGCCGGTGACACTTCGGCGATGTACGCCGGGGCGATGACGGATGCTGCACCGACTCCGATGCCGCCGATCACGCGCCAGACGATGAGGTCGATGACTCCGAATGCGAAGCCCGAGCCGATCGACGAGGCGAGGAACAGCACCGCGGCGATCACCATCACGGGGATGCGTCCGAGCTTGTTCGCCAGGCTTCCGGCGAACCACGCTCCGACCGCGCAACCCAGTAGTGCAGACGACACGGCGAAGCCCTGCAGGGCGGGGCCGAGGTCGAACGCTCCGGCGAGAGCATCCACTGCTCCGTTGATCACGGCGGTGTCGAAGCCGAACAGGAAACCGCCGAGTGCGGCGGCGATGCTGATTCCGACGACTCTGGCGCTGAAGCGTCCGGACGTGCTCTTCTTCTCTGACATGTGCCCTCCCCCGTCTGTGCTCACTCTAGGAGGTCATGCAGTCTCACCGCGATGACACGGTCAGATATTCAGGATCCGTAGCCTTCTTCGCCGAGTTCGGAAAGGATGCGGTTGAGATCCTGAATTGATGCGAATTCAATCGCCACCTGGCCTTTTCTTGCCCCAAGACTGATCTTCACCCGGGTGTTGAGCCGGTCGCCGAGCTTTCCCGAGACCTCGTCGAGGTAGGCCCGGCGTGCGCCAGGCTGCGGCTTGGGACTCTTCGTCCCAGCGGAGGGCGAAGATTTGGCCGCTTCCTCAGTCGCGCGGACGGAGAGATCTTCGTTGATCACCTTGTCTGCGAGCTTCTGCATCGCCTCGGGACTGTCGAGCGAGAGCAGGGCCCGCGCATGACCGGCCGAGAGAACGCCGGCGGCGACACGCTGCTGCACGGGAACAGGCAGCTTGAGAAGCCGGATCGTGTTGCTGATCTGCGGACGCGAACGGCCGATGCGCGTCGCGAGTTCTTCCTGAGTGATGCCGAAGTCCTCGAGCAGCTGCTGGTAAGCCGAAGCCTCTTCCAACGGGTTGAGCTCCGAGCGGTGCAGGTTCTCGAGCAGCGCGTCGCGCAGAAGGTTCTCGTCGGCGGTCTCTCTCACGATCGCCGGGATCGCATCGAGGCCGGCGTCGCGGGCAGCGCGCGTGCGGCGCTCCCCCATGATCAGTTCGTACTCGCCGTCGGTGTTCTTGCGCACGATCACCGGCTGCAGCACGCCGAACTCACGCACGCTGTGCACGAGCTCGGCGAGGTCGTCCTCGTCGAAGTGCGTGCGCGGCTGCCGCGGGTTCGGCACGATCAGCTTCGGGTCGATCTGAATCAAGTGGATGCCGGGCACCGCAGCAAGATCGGGGGCGTCTGCGGGCAGCTCGTCGGTCATTGTGATCGTCATGTCTGCGGCTGGTCGCAGAGATGCGCCGGGGAAGAACACGTCGACCGGACGCTCCGACTGATCCGCCGTGGGGATGAGTGCGCCGATTCCTCGGCCCAATCCGGTGCGCTTGGCCATCAGTTCTCCTTGCTCTGCGTCTTTTGCGACGCGATCTCTACAGCGGCCTCGCGATATGCGATCGCTCCGGCGGATGTTCCGTCGTACGCGATCACCGTCTGGCCGAAACTCGGCGCCTCCGACACTCGCACCGAACGCGGGATGACCGTGTGCAGTACCTGATCGGGGAAGTGCGTGCGCACCTCATCCGCCACCTGCTGCGCCAGTCGCGTGCGCCCGTCGTACATGGTGAGCAGGATCGTGGAGAGGTGCAGGTCCGGATTGAGGTGCTTCTGGATCATCTGGATGCTGCCGAGCAGCTGACTCAGACCCTCGAGTGCGTAGTACTCGCACTGGATCGGGATGAAGACCTCGGATGCCGCGGTGAATGCGTTGATCGTCAGCAGCCCCAGTGATGGAGGGCAGTCGATGATGACGAAGTCGACGGCGTTCTCGTCCAGGTATGCATTGAGGGCGTTGCGCAGTCTGTGCTCGCGGGCGACCTGGGAGACGAGCTCGATCTCTGCTCCTGCGAGATGGATCGTGCTGGGCGCGCAGAGGAGGTTCGGTGACTCCGGACTCTGCTGAACGATTTCTGCCAGAGGAACGTCATCGATCAGGACGTCGTAGACGCTCGGCGTCTCCGCGTTGTGCGGTACGCCGAGGGCTGTCGATGCGTTCCCCTGCGGATCGAGATCGATGACCAGAACCCTGGCGCCGAAGCTTGCCAGAGCGGATGCGATGTTGACCGCGGTCGTCGTCTTACCGACCCCGCCCTTCTGGTTCGAGACCGTGAGAACACGCGTGTTCCCGTCGAACTGGACTGATGTCGCCTCCAGCGCACGTCGGCGCGCGCTCAGATCAGCGATTTCGCGTGCCAGTGGAGTGTCTACCCCGAAAGTACTGTTCGGTGCTGCCTTTTCAGACTGTTTCACGTGAAACATCCACTCCTTTCGGGACCGTGTTCCACTCTAATCGCTGGGACGGACGTTGCGAACCGACGTGCACCTGTGGAGGCGAAACTGCCGGGGTGCGGGATGCCGACTCTCTCGCAAAGCGGGTACCCTCCCGCAAGCTGGGACCCCTCCCGATGCTCGTTCGCTCGGCATCTCGCACCCCTCACCCATACTTGAGTCAGGGTGCTCCCGCCCTGCGATGTTTCACATGACATCTGCGAATCAGAACGTGCACGAGACGGGCGGCAGTACAGTGACGACATGAGTGAGCAGGGGCGGGCTTCATCGCGTATCGACGCGGCTATCGTCTGGACAAGCGTGGGAGTCATCACCTCGTTCGCGACATTGGCACTCATGCTCGGCGTTGCCATGGTCAGCTTGGGGGCATCCGATCCCGACCCCACCGAGGGCGTATACGGCTACGGGTTGGGCGCGATAGGGCTGGGCGTCTGGGTCGGGCTCGTCATCGCCTCCGGCCGCATGCTCCGCAAGTCGACCTCAAGAGGTCTACACGCGATCCTCCCCACTCTGGTTAGTGCTGTGTGGTGCGGGTTTGCAGTCGCGGCGCTCAGTACCGCGTTGGATATCACGAACACACTCTTCTCTCTGGTGTCGTCATGGGTCGCGCCGATGTGGATGCTGTTGGTGATCTCGGTCACCACAGCCGGAACCATCCCCATCGCCTTCGCGCTCCTCATCACCAACGTGGTTCTGCGCGTGGTTCGTGCTCGCCGCACCGCAGCGCCGCGACTGACGCTCCATGTGGGGCAGCCCGATGTTTCACGTGAAACATAGCGTCCATTCCCCGAGCACTGACCTGAACTCCCCTGGTTACGATGGCGGCGGACGCGAAGCCGACGGAACGAGCATCGAGTCGACTGCGAAGCAGAGACGCTCCGGATTCTGTCAAGAGTCGCATCCAGAACACGACTGCACATCGGCACATCCCTGATGAATCCAGACGACCGAGTGTTTCACGTGAAACATCACTGGTCGCAGCTTCTGATCGCGTGGTTGAGCTCGCTCACTAGCGCCGGCGGGGTGTTCATGGATGCCGAAGGAGCAAGCAGCAATAGGCCGCGACACCGGCGTGGCTCCTCCTCTGTCGAGACAGCTCACGTCCAGTCCCGTCACCAGGTTGCAAAATCAGCTCGTTTTGGCCGTGATGTTTCACGTGAAACATGCGCACCCGAGTGAGTGGCAAAACTCGCTCCCGCTCCGTGCAGGACAGGGCGCAGGGATGCCGGATGAACGAGCATCGGGAGGGGCCGCCGCTTGCGGGGAGAGTACCCGTTCTGCGAGAGAGTCGGGCATCCCTGCGCCCGAAAGTACGGACATCCCCGAACCGGTCAGAACCAGTCAGAACCAGTCAGCCCCGAACTGCCGCCCGAACCACCCGCGTCGTCTCATCAAGCACGCCTTCACCCAGAACTTCGACGCGCACGTCACTGAGCCGGTACTTCTTAATCTGCTTGGCAGCGGCGTCGATCTCAGCCGGCGCGTTCACGCCCTTGAGCAGCGCGAGTTCTCCCCCGTCGCGCAGTAACGGCGCCGTGAGGGGGATCAGTGTGCGCAGCGCACTGACGGCGCGTGCCGTGACGAAGTCGAATGTTCCAATCGCGCGTACTTCTTCAGCGCGTGCCCGCAGCACTTCCACGTTGTCCAGACCGAGCTCTTCAACTTGCTCGTTGAGCCAGGTGACACGCCGCTCCATCGGCTCCACCAGCGTCCACCTCACGTCCGGCCGCGCGATCGCGAGGACAATGCCCGGAAGGCCAGCACCGGAACCGATGTCTACAGCCATCCCGTGGAAGATCGGCGCAGCGATAGCGCTGTTGAGAACGTGGCGGGTCCACAGACGAGGAAGCTCAAGAGGTCCGATCAGACCACGTTCTTCGCCCTGCGCTGAGAGAGCGCTCGTGAATCGACGAGCGAGCTCGATCCGTTCGCCGAACAGTGTCGCGGCAGCATCCGGCTCCGCCTCGAGCGAAGTCATCCCGCTCCCCCACGATGTTTCACGTGAAACATCAGCGACGACGGATCACCGTGTGGCGATCCGCGCCGTCGCCGTATGACTCCGAAACCAACTCGCGGTCAGCGACGATGTCATGCACCAGCTTGCGCTCGTAGCTGGACATCGAAGGAAGCGACGCCTGCGATGCACCCTCGTCGAGCTTCACGACCGCAGCATCCACCAGCTTCTCGAGCTGCCGGCGACGTGCATCACGCGATCCACCGACATCGAGGATCAGGCGCGAGAAGGAACCAGTCTTGCTCTGCACCGCGAGGCGGGTGATCTCCTGCAGAGCCTGCACAGTGTCAGGGTCTGCGAGCACGGAGATCTCCTCTCCCTCAGCGTCGACCGAGACATAGGCCCGTCCCTGACGAACGTCGAGGTTCAGATCTCCATCGATGTCTGCGATGTCGAGAAGCTCCTCAAGGAAGTCCGCAGCCACATCGCCCTCATGCTCGAGCTGCTCGACAGTCGGCTCAGAACGATCAACGGCTCGCTCGACGACGTTCTCACCGGTCATGCGTTGGGGCCCTTCTTCTTGGCTCGCTTCTTACCCACGGGCTGCTGGCGCTTCGGAGTGTTCTGCTTCGCCTTCTCGGCCTCATCCAGCATCCGCTTCTGCTCCGCCTCGTAGACCGACATGGGCACGACCTTGCCAGAGGAATCGATCGCCTTGCCTTTGCGAGCGAGACGCTCTTCGCGGGCCTTGGCTGCTTCGGAGCCAGGAGTCGGCATCTCGCGGATGACGAGGAACTGCTGCGCCATGGTCCACAGGTTCGAGATGAACCAGTACACGACCACACCGAGCGGGAAGAAGACACCGGAGAAGATGAAGCCCAGCGGCAGCACATAGAGCATGATCTTCTGCATCTGGTACGCCTGGCCGGTCTTGGCCTCAGGCGAAAGGTTCTTCGAGATGATCTGCAGCTGGGTGAAGAACTGCGATCCGATCATCAGTACGACGAGGATGACCAGCAGCACGATGGCGATCGTGTTCTGGGTCTCCACCGCCTGGCCGAGTGTCCCGTGCAGCGATACCGACCCGAAGATCGTGGCGTCATAGAACTGCTTCGTCAACTCGGGGCTGAGCAGCCCGACACCGCCGAGGTTGTTCTGTGCGTGCTTGGTGACGTCGTTGAGCACGCTGAACAGCGCGAAGAAGATCGGCATCTGGACGATCAACGGAAGGCAGCTCGACATCGGTGATGTGCCATGCCTCTTGTACAGAGCCATCGTCTCGCGGCTCATCGCCTCACGCGAGAGCTGATCCTTCTTGCCCTTGTACTTCTCCTGGACCTTCTTCATCTCAGGAGCGATTTCCATCATCTTGCGCTGGCTCTTGATTTGCCGCACGAACAGGGGAAATACTGCGCCACGAACAACAATGACCAGGCCGACGATAGAGAGGATCCACGTGATACCGGATGCCTCCGGAAGTCCCATGGTGGTGAACAGCCAGTGCCAGGCGACCAGGATGAGCTCAACAGCCCACTTCAACGGCCAGAGGATGGTTCCGAGCAGGTCGAAGCCACCCCCGCCGGAATCGGGAGCAGGTGTCGCAGAGGCGAGCAGAAGGTCAAGACCCACTGATCAGTCCTTTCGGGAAGGTACGACGAAACCTCGAGCGGTCAAGTCGTATCGGAAATGGTCGTGAGGACGAACGTCGTCGACGCCGCCTTTGGTCCAGGGGTTGCAGCGCAGGATCCGCCATGCCGAGAGCACCGCTCCCTTCACCGCACCGTGCTGCTGCACCGCACCTACAGCGTAGGCCGAGCAGGACGGGTAGTACGCGCAGACGTCTCCGTAGAGAGGCGAGATCACGGCGCGGTAGCCGGCCAGAAACCCGAGGACGAGATTCCGCGGCACGAGCGGGATGCTTCGCAAGACGTCGTCGCCATGCAGATGCGCCGAGCCGATGGCGTAGGAGGGAAGTGCACTCATACCGACGCTCGTTCGCGACTCAGACGCGCCAGGCACCGGGTCACATCGGCATCGAGCTCAGCGAAACTGGCGGTCGCGGATGCAGGAAGGGCACGGATGACGACATCCGTGCCCTCGGGAACGTCTGCGATCACCCGTGCGCACACGGCTTTGAGCCGTCGACGCACGGTGTTGCGGATCACAGCGGTGCCCACCTGCTTGCTGATGATGAACCCGAACCTGGGTTCACGTGCCTCACCGGTCACCAGCATGGAAGTGACGACACGGGCGCCCCCGCACCGAACACCGCGACGGACGACCGATCTGTAGTCGGTGCCTCGCGTCAGTCGGAACGGACGGGCGAGCACGAGGCTTACGCCGAGAGCTCGGTGCGGCCCTTCGCGCGGCGAGCAGAGAGGATGCCACGGCCGGCGCGCGTGCGCATACGGGCGCGGAAACCGTGCTTCTTGGCGCGGCGGCGGTTGTTGGGCTGGAACGTACGCTTGGTCATGGGATCACTCCGGGAACGCTGTCACCGGATGTGTACGACCGGAGACATAGGGAACTGCCCGATTTCGGACATAAGTCAACCGATTAAGGGTACGTCTTACCGGCGCAGAGGGCAAATCTCCACGCCACGACCGGTTCGAGCATCAAGACTCCGCACGGCAATTATCCACAACCTCGACACTCGCGGGCTCCGCAACACACCCGAAGTTTTCCACAGGCAGGTTGCCGTTCACAGCGCGGATGACTACCGTGGCATCCGAAGTTATCCACAGGGGGGAACAGCCGATCAGGCCTACCCTCCGCGAGCCCTTGCCCGGAGCAACATGTCCTCTCCTGCCCAGCCCGACGTTCCGATCTGGGCGCAGGTGGCGGATCTCCTCGACCACGACGACCGCGTCACACCCCAATTGCAGGGGTTCCTCAGTCTCGTGGTTCCAGCCGGGGTCATGGGTGCGACCCTCTACCTCGACGTGCCGAACGACCTCACTGCGGCGCAGATCAACAAGCGCCTTCGCATGCCGATCATGGAGGCACTGACTCACCTGGGTGACGAGGTCACCGCATTCCGCGTGGTCGTGAACCATGAGCTCGCCGAGCAGCCCACTGCGCCGATCGTCGTCGCAGACTTCAGTCGGTCCGACATGCCACGCAGCGAATCGCCCATGGAACAGCCAACGCCGATGCGCCATGAATCCAGGCTGAACCCGAAGTACACGTTCGACAATTTCGTGATCGGACAGTCCAACCGTTTCTCGCACGCGGCCGCGGTCGCCGTCGCCGAGGCGCCGGCGAAGGCGTACAACCCACTGTTCATATACGGCGACTCCGGCCTCGGCAAGACTCACCTACTCCACGCGATCGGCGACTACGCGCAGTCCCTCTACACGGGGGTCAAGGTCCGATACGTCTCCAGCGAGGAATTCACGAACGACTTCATCAACTCGATCGCCAACAACCGCGGCTCCGCATTCCAGGCCCGGTACCGTGACGTCGACATCCTCCTCATCGACGACATCCAGTTCCTTCAGGGTCGCGCCGAGACGCAGGAGGCCTTCTTCCACACCTTCAACACGCTGCACGACCACAACAAGCAGGTCGTGATCACCAGTGATGTCGCACCGAAGCACCTCACCGGTTTCGAAGATCGGATGCGCAGCCGCTTCGAGTGGGGCCTGATCACGGATGTCCAGGCGCCCGACCTCGAGACGCGCATCGCGATCCTCCGCAAGAAGGCGCAGAGCGAGGCCCTGCACATCCCCGATGAGGTGCTCGAGTACATCGCGACCGTGGTGTCGTCGAACATCCGCGAACTGGAAGGCGCGCTCATCCGCGTCTCTGCCTTCGCGAGCCTGAATCGGTCGTCGCTCGACATCTCCCTCGCCCAGACCGTGCTCCGCGACATCGTCGACACGGCGGAGGACAACATCATCTCGCCGACCGACATCATCACGGCGACCGCGCAGTACTTCAAGCTCACGGTCGACGACCTGTACGGATCGAGTCGTTCGCAGCAGATCGCGACCTCTCGCCAGATCGCGATGTATCTCTGCCGCGAGCGTACGAACCTGTCGTTGCCGAAGATCGGGCAGCTGTTCGGCAATCGCGACCACACGACCGTGATGTACGCATACAAGAAGATCAGCGAGCTGATGAAGGAACGTCGCTCGATCTACAACCAGGTCACCGAGATCACCACGCAGCTCGGCCGACGCTGACAAACATCCTGTCGGAGAGTTGACAGGGCCGCGACGCATCAGATAAATGCCGGTTTACACATGTGGATAACTTGTGGATGAATACGTGTCGAGTTCGGGACGAATGTGTGTCGATCACGACATCCTGTGGATAACTCCGAATCACATCGATGTCACCCACACCCTGTTTTAGTGCGGATTCCTCACTGATTCCACATCTCACACGCATGTAGTTCCTTACTCGCGATTGATATCCACCGAGTTATCCACAGTTTCCACAGCGGTTAACACCATTAAGGAGTTAACCCTCTGAGAGCCGGATCCGATCACCTCAAGAACGGGAGAAGTCGTCGTATGGCGCATCGCTGCTGTGGGGATACGATGGGAACCCCTGACGGGGGTCCACCCGTCTCAGTTCTTGTGATTACGACGAGGGAGCGCCCGTGAGGTTCCAGGTCAACCGCGATGTCTTCAGCGAAGCTGTCTCATTCGTCGTCAAACTGCTGCCCCAACGCAACCCGCAGCCGATCCTCGCCGGTGTCCTGATCGAAGCAGGCGAGCAGGGGCTCACACTCTCGGCATTCGACTACGAGGCATCCGCCCGCACGACGATCGAGGCGACGGTAGACACACCTGGCACGATTCTCGTTCACGGCCGACTGCTCTCCGACATCGCCAGCCGACTGCCGAACGCACCGATCGAGATCGCCGTCGAGGAGGACGGCGGCATCACGGTCACCTGCGGATCGGCACGGTTCACCCTGGCTGCCATGCCGGTTGAGGAATATCCCTCGATTCCCGAGGTCTCCGGATCTTCCGGCGTGGTCCCTGCAGACGACTTCGGCACCGCGATCGCCCAGGTGGGCTTCGCAGCGTCGCGCGATGACGTGACTCCCGTGCTCACCGGTGTGCAGCTCGAAGTGTCGGGTCACAATCTCATCCTCGTGGCCACCGACCGCTACCGGGTCTCCCTTCGTGATGTGCCCTGGGACGGCGATGCTCCCGAGCAGACTGCGCTGGTCCCCGCCCGCACGCTGACCGAGGTCGGCAAGACATTCGGGCACGCCGGCACGATCCAGGTCTCGTTCTCGGGGGAGGGCGATCGTGAGATCATCGCGTTCACCGCGGGCAACAAGACCGTCACCTCCCTCCTGATCAAGGGCAATTTCCCGCCGGTTCGTCGGCTGTTCCCCGAGCAGACCGAGCACTACGCGGTCGTCAACACCGCCGACCTGATCGAGGCAGTCCGACGCGTCGCGCTGGTGCTCGATCGCGCTGCTCCGCTGCGTTTCACCTTCACATCCGACAGCGTGACGATGGATGCTTCGGGCAGTGAGCAGGCGCGCGCATCCGAGTCGGTGGATGCCCATCTCTCCGGCGGCGACGACGTGATTCTCGGATTGAACCCGCAGTACCTGACCGAAGCGCTCAGTGCGGTCAAGAGCGAGTTCGTACGCGTGACGTTCACCTCGAGTGACAACGCGAACAAACTCAGCCCGGTGCTGATCACCAGCCAGACCTCGGTCGACCAGGTGGGCAGCGACTCGTTCAAGTACCTTCTCCAGCCCAACCTTCTTCTCCGCTGACCTCTGTCGCCGGCCCGGCGTCTTGTCCGTGGCAAAAGGTAGGGTGAACCCGTGATTGTGGAGCATCTGAGCCTGGTGGATTTCCGCAATTATGCGACCGCTGAACTCGCCTTGCTCCCTGGGCCCAACGTTCTGGTCGGCCGAAACGGTCAGGGCAAGACGAATCTCGCGGAAGCCGTGGTCTTCCTCGCGACGCTGGGTTCGCATCGGGTATCGTCGGATGCGCCGATGGTCAGAGACGGTCAGGAATATGCCGTGATCCGTGCGCGTCTCTCGGTCGGCGAGCGAAAAGTGCTCGCCGAGGTGCAGATCAACAGGCAGGGTTCGAACAAGGCGCGCATCAACGGTTCGCCCTCGAAGACGCATGAGCTTCCGCGCTACGCGCACGTCGTGCTGTTCGCCCCGGAAGATCTGCAGATCGTGCGCGGTGATCCGTCGTCCCGACGACGTTTCGCCGATCAGCTGCTCATTCAGCGCACTCCGCGGATGGCCGGCGTCCTCGGAGACTACGACCGTGTGCTCAAGCAGCGCACCGCGCTGCTGAAGTCGGCCCGTGCCCGCGGCATCCGCGGCGAAGCCCTCGCGACTCTCGACGTCTGGAACGACAAGCTCGTCGCGCTCGGATCCGAGATCATCGATCAGCGGCTGCGCCTCGCGACCGATCTGCAACAGCCGCTGGCCGACGCATACACGGCGATCGCCGGTGCGGATCACTCCCCGCAGATCGAGTGGGCGCTGTCGGTGCGAGGCGGTGACCCGGAAGAGGGCGAGGTGGGCTCGTCGGATTCACGCGGCGAGATCGCCGAGATGTTCCGTGCGGCCCTGGAGGCGAAACGCACGCAGGAACTCGACCGCGGACTGACTCTCGTCGGTCCGCATCGCGACGATCTGCTGCTGAGGGTGCGCTCGCTCCCGGTCAAGGGGTATGCCTCGCACGGAGAATCCTGGTCGGTCGCACTCGCGCTGCGCCTGGCATCCGCCGAACTGCTGCGCGCGGAATCGCCCGCCGGCGACCCGGTGCTGATCCTCGACGACGTGTTCGCCGAGCTCGACGCGGATCGGCGACAGCGGCTCGCCGGTCTCACGGTCGGCTACGAGCAGGTGGTGGTGACCGCCGCGGTCGAGGAGGATATTCCAGAGGCGCTGCATCGTCATGTCGTTCGCATCGACGCCGGAACGATCACAGACGACCGCGCCGGTTCTGACGAAACCGCTCCCGAGAGCACTCCCGAGAGCACTCCCGAGAGCAATAACGAGAGCAGCACAGACAACGGCCCAGACAACGGCGAGGAGGACGACGGTGAGTGACGCGGCATCCGACGTCCCCGAGACGGTCGCGACCTACCTGCGCCTGCGCGGCCTGAAGCCGAGCTCGAAATCCTGGAAGCGCAAGCGTCGCATCCGTGACGACGATGACAACGCCCCGTTCACACCTGGGCGCGACCCCGGTGTCCTCGGCGCCGTGCTCGACAAACTCAGCCGGGAGTCCGGCTGGGAGATCACGCTGGCTCGCGAAGACCTGGTCAGGCAGTGGGCGGATCTCGCCGGTTCGGACACCGCGAAGCATTCCGAACCGGTGTCGTTGGAGAACGGGATGCTGACGGTCAAATGCGACTCGACGGCCTGGGCGAAGAACCTCCAGTTCATGCGGGCGACCATCCTCACCGAGATCGGCAGACGCTACCCGCAGGCGGGTGTGAACAACCTTCGTTTCATCGGGCCCGACGTCCCCTCCTGGAAATGGGGCCCGAGAGCCGTCCCAGGGCGTGGTCCACGCGATACCTACGGGTAGGGCACCAAGCGAGGCATCCCGATCGATTTCAGGGCCACACACGGCCGTATAGCCACATCATCTCCTCCCGAACAGGCTAGACTGGGGATTCGAGATATCGATGTGGAGAATCACCTCTGATGACGCCTGAAACCCCTGCTGACGAGCCTGAATCGACAACCGGGGGCACCCCCGAAACTGAGCGAACCATCAGCCCGAAGCAGAAGCAGCAGGGTGAGTACGGCGCAAACGAGATTCAGGTCCTCGAAGGTCTCGAGGCCGTTCGCAAACGCCCCGGTATGTACATCGGCTCCACCGGGCCCCGAGGACTTCACCACCTGGTTCAGGAGATCGTCGACAACTCGGTCGATGAGGCGATGGCCGGACATGCCGACACGATCCTCGTCACGCTCCTGGCCGACGGCGGAGTCCGGGTCGTCGACAACGGCCGAGGCATCCCCGTCGACCCGCACTCCTCAGACCCGAGTAAGTCGAGTGTCGAGGTCGTGCTGACGATCCTGCACGCCGGTGGCAAGTTCGGCGGTGGCGGGTATGCGGTCTCGGGCGGTCTGCACGGTGTCGGCTCGTCGGTCGTGAATGCGCTCTCCACGCGTTTCGACATCACGATCAAGCGTCAGGGCCACATCTGGAACCACAGTTTCAGTCACGGCGGTGTTCCGCAGGAGCAGGGACTCATCCAGGGCGCTCAGACCGAAGAGACCGGTACGGACATCACGTTCTGGCCGGACCCCGAGATCTTCACCGAAGGCGTCGAGTTCGATTACGAAACTCTGCGCACGCGGTTCCAGCAGATGGCCTTCCTGAACAAGGGCCTGAGCATCGAACTGCGCGACGAACGCGAGGGCGCGACCTACGAGGTGGAAGAAGAGGGCACCACTGTCACCAAGCAGCGGGCCGACCTTTTCCTCTATGAGCGGGGCCTTGTCGACTACGTCGAATACCTGAACAAGGTGCGTCACGCCGAGGTCGTCAACGACGAGATCATCGACTTCGAGTCGGAAGACCTCGAGCGCAAGATCTCGCTCGAGGTCGCGATGCAGTGGACGACGGGCTACAGCGAGAACGTCTTCACCTACGCGAACACCATCAACACGCATGAGGGCGGTACGCACGAAGAGGGCTTCCGTGCGGCACTGACGACACTCGTCAACAAGTACGCCCGCGCGAACAACCTGCTCAAGGAGAAGGACGACAACCTTTCCGGTGACGACGTGCGCGAGGGCCTGACAGCCGTCATCTCGATCAAGCTCGGCGAGCCGCAGTTCGAGGGACAGACCAAGACAAAGCTCGGCAACACCGAGGCGAAGGCGTTCGTGCAGAAGGTCGTCGGCGATCAGCTCGGTGACTGGTTCGACCGCAACCCCGCGCAGGCGAAGAACGTCATCCGCAAGGCGATCGATGCCGCCACCGCTCGCATGGCCGCCCGCAAGGCGCGCGAGACCGCGCGCCGCAAGAGCGTCTTCGAGTCGGCGGCGATGCCGGACAAGCTGAAGGACTGCACCAGCAAGGATCCGTCGATCAGTGAGATCTTCCTCGTCGAAGGTGACTCCGCAGGCGGATCGGCCGTGCAGGGGCGCGACCCGCACACGCAGGCGATCCTCGCTCTTCGCGGCAAGATCCTCAACGTCGAGCGTGCGCGCCTCGACAAGGCGCTGGGAAACCGCGAGGTCCAGGCGATGATCCAGGCCTTCGGCACCGGCATCGGCGAGGACTTCGACATCGAAAAGGCGCGCTATCACAAGATCGTGCTGATGGCGGATGCCGACGTCGACGGCCAGCACATCACCACGCTGCTGCTGACGCTGCTGTTCCGCTACATGCGCGGACTCATCGAGGCCGGATTCGTCTACCTCGCGATGCCGCCGCTGTACCGCCTCAAATGGTCGAACCAGCCGCACGAATACGTGTACTCGGATGCCGAGCGCGACGCCCTGCTCAAGCACGGGGTGGAGAACGGCAAGCGCATCCCGAAGGACAACGGCGTGCAGCGCTACAAGGGTCTCGGCGAAATGAACGCCAAGGAACTGTGGGAGACCACGATGGATCACACCACCAGGACCCTCCGCCAGGTGACCATCGAAGACGCCGCATCCGCGGATGAGATCTTCAGTGTGCTGATGGGCGAGGACGTCGAATCCCGACGCAGCTTCATCCAGCGCAATGCGAAGGATGTCCGCTTCCTGGACATCTGACCCGCAGGAACTCTGAGCGAGGACCGGATGCTTCGACAAGCTCGGCAAACGAAAGAAACACATGACTGACGAAGACCGCCCCGACGCGACACCCTTCCACGAGCACGGCAAGATCGACCAGGTCGATCTGAAGTTCGAGATGGAGCGCAGTTATCTCGACTACGCCATGGCCGTCATCGTCGGTCGTGCGCTGCCGGATGTGCGCGACGGCCTCAAGCCCGTGCACCGTCGTGTGATCTACGGCATGTACGACGGCGGTTACCGTCCTGACAAGGCGTTCTCGAAGTGCGCTCGCGTGGTCGGCGAGGTCATGGGTCAGTACCACCCGCACGGTGACACCGCGATCTACGACACCCTCGTACGTCTCGTGCAGCCGTGGGCGCTGCGCTACCCGCTCGCGCTCGGCCAGGGCAACTTCGGCTCCCCCGGCAACATGGGCGCCGCCGCTCCTCGGTACACCGAGACGAAGATGGCGCCACTCGCGCTCGAGATGGTGCGCGACATCGAAGAGGAGACCGTCGACTTCTCCCCGAACTACGACGGTCAGACCCAGGAGCCCGACGTCCTGCCGGCGCGGTTCCCGAACCTGCTCGTCAACGGTTCTGTCGGCATCGCGGTCGGCATGGCGACGAACATCCCCCCGCACAACCTGCGTGAGGTCTCGGATGCTGCGCTCTGGGCGCTGGACAACCCCGACCTGCCGCGCGAGGAGCTCCTCGAGGGGCTCATCCAGCGCATCCCCGGTCCTGACTTCCCGACCGGCGCGCAGATCCTCGGATCCAAAGGCATCCACGAGGCGTACCGCACAGGACGCGGCTCGATCACGATGCGCGCGGTCGTCAACGTCGAGGAGATCCAGGGCCGCACATGCCTTGTGATTACCGAACTGCCGTACCAGGTGAACCCCGACAACCTCGCGGTCAAGATCGGCGATCTCGCCCGTGACGGCAAGATCACCGGCATCGCCGACATCCGCGACGAGACCAGCGACCGCACCGGTCAGCGCCTCGTCGTCGTGCTCAAGCGGGATGCCGTCGCCAAGGTCGTGCTGAACAACCTGTACAAGCACACCCAGCTGCAGGACAACTTCGGTGCGAACATGCTGGCGATCGTCGACGGCGTGCCGCGCACGCTCGCGCTCGACGGTTTCATCGCGAACTGGATCGCGCACCAGATCGACGTGATCGTGCGCCGCACCACTTTCCGCCTGCGCAAGGCGGAGGAGCGCATGCACATACTGCGCGCGTACCTCAAGGCGCTCGACGCGCTCGACGAGGTCATCGCCCTCATCCGCCGCTCCCCCACGGCCGATGACGCGCGCGAAGGGCTCAAGTCGCTTCTTGACATCGACGACGACCAGGCCGATGCCATCCTCACCATGCAGCTGCGTCGCCTCGCGGCTCTGGAGCGGCAGAAGATCCTTGATGAGGCCACCGAGCTCGAGCTCAAGATCGCGGACTTCAAGGCGATCCTCGCCGATGAGGCCCGCCAGCGCACGATCATCCGCGACGAGCTGACCGGTATCGTCGAGCGCTTCGGCGACGACCGTCGCACCCATGTGCTGCAGGGCTTCGACGGCGACGTCTCGATGGAAGACCTCATCGCCGAAGAGGAGATGGTCGTCACCGTCACGCGCGAGGGCTACATCAAGCGCACTCGCAGCGACAACTATCGCTCGCAGCACCGCGGTGGCAAGGGAGTCAAGGGCGCCCAACTGCGCGCAGACGACATCGTCGAGCACTTCTTCGTCACGACGACGCACCATTGGCTGCTGTTCTTCACCGACAAGGGTCGCGTCTACCGCACGAAGACGTACGAGGTGCCCGAAGCCGGCCGCGATGCGAAGGGGCAGCACGTCGCCAACCTCCTCGCTCTGCAGCCGGACGAGAACATCGCGCAGGTGCTCGATATCCGCGACTACGACGTGGCGGAGTACCTGGTGCTCGCGACCCGCGACGGCCTGGTGAAGAAGACCCGTCTGACCGAGTACGACACCAACCGTCAGGGCGGGGTCATCGCGATCCGCCTCCGCGAAGAGGACGAACTGGTCAGCGCCCTGCTCGTCGACAACACCGATGACATCCTGCTCATCTCCCGTCATGGCATGTCGTTGCGCTTCAACGCCACGGATGAGGCGCTGCGCCCGATGGGTCGCGCCACCGCCGGAGTGAAGGGAATGAGCTTCCGCGGCGAGGACAATCTGCTCTCGGCATCCGTCGCCGACGAGAACGCGTTCGTGTTCGTCGTCACCGACGGGGGCTACGCGAAGCGCACCGCGGTCGACGCGTATCGCGTTCAGGGACGCGGCGGAATCGGCATCAAGGTCGCCAAACTCAACGACGACCGGGGCACTCTCGCGGGTGGTCTGATCGTGTCCGAGGACGACGAGGTCTTGGTGGTTCTGTCCAGCGGCAAGGTGGTACGCTCTGCCGTGGCCGAGGTGCCCGCCAAGGGCCGAGACACCATGGGAGTGGTGTTCGCCCGTACTTCTGAGAAGGACCGGATCCTCGCCATCGCACGTAATGGGGAACGCCGCATCGTCGAAGAACTGGACGAGGCGGACCCCGACACTGAGACCCCTGAGGAAAGCAACGACGTATGAGCACAGTAGCCGACAAGCTGGCGAAGAAATCGACGCGTAAGACCGGCGGCAAGCAGGTCCGCCTGCGTTTGGTCTACGTCGATTTCTGGTCGGCTGTGAAGCTGTCGTTCCTTGCCGCCGTCGCGCTCGCGATCGTGACCATGGTCTCGTTCTTCCTGATCTTCCTCGTGCTGCAGGCGACCGGCATCATGTCGCAGACAGACGAGTTCGTCGGCAACATCACCGACGGATCGGTCTCGCTCGCCTCACTCATGGGACTGCCCCAGGTGATGGCGTTCGCCGCGGTCGTCTCGATCCTGAACCTGATCGTGGTCACCGTGCTGGGCGCCGTCGGCGCCGGCATCTACAACCTGGCCGTGAAGGTCACCGGTGGGCTGCTCGTCGGCTTCACCTCGAACTGACTCTCGACGCGCTCGACGGTCGAGTGAAGGGCGGATGCTGCGGCATCCGCCCTTTCGTCGTCATACGACGCCGGCGGTGCCGAGCAATGTGCCGATCAGCCAGGTGGCGGCCAGTGCGAGCGCCCCGCCCGCCACGAGGCGTATCGACGGCCGAAGCGGTGGTGATCCTCCGATTCGCGCGGCGACCGCGCCCGTCACAGCGAGCGCGATCAGGACTGCGACGAACGTGACGGGCACGCGCCACTCGGGCGGGGGCAAAAGGATGGCAAGCAGCGGCAACAGGGCGCCGAGCGTGAACGCGATCGCAGACGACAGGGCCGCGTGCCAGGGATTGACCAGGTCTTCCTGATCGATGCCGAGTTCTACCTCGAGGTGCGCAGTCAGTGCATCATGCGCGGTGAGCTCCTCTGCGACCCTCAGCGCCGTCTCATCGCTCAGCCCTCGGTCACGGTAGAGACCCGCGAGCTCGGCGAGCTCGGCATCCGGCATCGTCCGAAGTTCTTCACGTTCCTTCGTGATGAGCGCCCGCTCGCTGTCGCGCTGACTGCTCACCGACACGTACTCGCCGAGGGCCATCGAGATCGCGCCGCCGACGAGACCGGCAAGGCCTGCGGTCAGCAGCGCCGCGTTGTCGGTGGTCGCGCCGGCCACGCCGACGACGAGGGACGCGACGGACACGATCCCGTCGTTGGCGCCTAGCACTCCGGCGCGCAGCCAGTTCAACCTTTGTCCGAGTCCGGCGACGTGCGGTTCTCCCTCATGTGCGGTCATGGCTCCAGTGAAGCAGATCAGATCGTCGTAGTAGGGGAAACCCGAACGGAGCTCTCCGGGTGACACGGTGTCGCGGCCTGCGGCCTGCGGCCTACGTTTGAGGCATGACCACTCAGACTGTCCCCTCCGCGGTGTCTCCGGCTATCCCCTCCGCGGTGTCTCCGGCGCCGGCGAAAGCGCCGCCGCTGCGGCTGTTCTTCACGATCCTGCACCTTGCAGCGCTCGGCGTGCTCGGCGGCGGCGTCATCGGAATCCTGGCCGCCACCTTCGGAACCGGCCTGGCCCTGCTCTTCGTCCTCGGAATCGGACTGCTGTTCCTGGTGGGCTTCGTCTACGCCCTGTTCGGGCTCGGCTGGTTCGAGATCGTTCGCATCAGAGGACTGTACGGCCTCGATGTCCCCGACCTGCAGCCTCGCCGCCGTCAGCGGCCGGGGTTCGGAGGGTGGCTCCGCTCGCTCGGTCGCCAGAGCATCGACGGGCGCATGTGGCGGGCGGTGGCGAGCTTCGTCATCGCGTGCATCTTTGGTGCATTCGTGCTGCGATTGTTCTGGGCCCTGATCTTCTCCGCGATCACGATCTTCGCTCCACTCGGCGCGGCGGAGACGATCTCCATCCCGCTCGCGTTCGGTGTCGGACAGATCGGCGTCGAGTGGGCCGTGCTCGTCGGCATCCTCGGTGCTCTTGCCGCGGCGGCCGGAATCATCGGCCTCGCGCTTCTGCACCGCACGATCAGCCGCGCACTCGTCGTTCCCAACCGTGAGGCCGAACTGACCGAGCAGGTGCGCACGACCAGTGCACAGCGGGAGGGCGCGGTGCGCGCAGCCGACGTCGAGCGCACCCGCATCGAGCGCGATCTGCACGACGGCGTCCAGCCCCGGCTGGTCTCGGTCGGTATGACCCTGGGTCTCGCCCAGCAGAAGATCGACGACGACCCGGCGGCGGCCAAGCAGCTGATCGGTGAGGCGCACACCTCGACGAAGGCGGCGATCACCGAGCTGCGGCAGCTCGCCCGCGGCATCCATGCGTCCGTGCTCGACGATCGCGGCCTGGATGCTGCGCTCTCGGCGCTCGCCAGCAGATCTCACATCCCCGTGCAGCTCGATGTGCGCATGGACGGACGCTGCAGCCGTGACGCCGAGGCGGCGGTGTACTTCTCGATCGCGGAATCGCTCACGAACGCCGCGAAGCATTCGCGGGCCAGTGAGTGCCGCGTGATCGTGCGACTGCGCGAAGGCGGTGTGCTGTGGGCGCGGGTCGAGGACAACGGCATGGGCGGCGCGCAGGTGCAGCCCGGCGGCGGACTCGACGGCATCTCCAACCGGGTGCTGGCGGCGGGCGGCACGTTCCGCCTCGACAGCCCGCAGGGCGGTCCGACATCGCTGGAGGTGAGCGTGCCATGCGCATCCTGATCTGTACGCATCTCGACCAGCAACGTCACTTCGCACCGAAAGGACAGATCTCATGCGCATCCTGATCTGTGAGGACTCCGTGCTGCTGCGTGAGGGACTCGTGCGACTGCTCGAGGACTCCGGCCATGAGGTCGTCGCGGCGCTGCCAGACACCGAAGGACTCACCGATGCGGTGCAGACGACGGATCCCGAACTGTGCATCCTGGATGTGCGACTGCCTCCCACGTTCACGGACGAAGGCATCCGCGCGGCACTCGGGCTGCGCAGGACGCACCCTTCGCTCCCCCTCCTCGTGCTCTCGCAGTACGTCGAGGAGCGCTACGCCAGCGACCTGATCGCCGCGCAGGGCGGCCCACTCGGCTACCTGCTCAAGGACAGGGTCGCCGACGTCTCCGAGTTCGTCGCCTCGATCGAGCGCATCGCCGAAGGCGCATCCGTTCTCGACCCGGAGGTCGTCGCGCAGTTGCTCACTCGTCGCAATCGAGACGATCGGATGCTGCAGCTCACCGAGCGCGAGCGCACGGTGCTCTCGCTCATCGCCGAGGGCAAGTCGAACCAGACGATCGCAGGACTGTTGTTCCTCTCCGAGGGCAGCGTCGAGAAGTACATCACCTCCATCTTCCAGAAGCTCGGCCTCGAACCCGAAGCCGGCAACCGCCGAGTGCTCGCAGCGCTCGCCCACATCGAGAACACCGGCAGCGGCAACGGTCCGCTCGGGAACACGCCACAGACAGGAGCGGCACGATGAACGCCGAATCAGAGAACAACCAGGGCGGGCACGACGTGCCCCTCAGCCCGCCGCCGGCGGAGCAGGCGCCGTTGACGAATGCCGCGGCTCCTGGTGGGCCGGCTCCGGGTGGGACGGCTCCGGGTGGGCCGGCTCCTGGTGGGCCGGCTCCGGGCGCTCCGGCATCGGCCAGTTCTGCACAGGGCCCGCAGACTCCGCGCGGCTCGGGGGCACGAGCGGGTGCGATCGCGATCGCCGTGTTCGGCGGCGTCGCTCTCCTCGCGACCGGAGGCACGGCGGCAGTCGCTGCCGTCAACGATGCGAGTGCCCCGGTCGATTCCCGTCAGCAGATGGATGCCTCGGGCATCACTGGTATCGATCTCGATGTCGGCGGTGCGGCGGTGCGGGTTGAGTTCGGTGATGTCGAGCAGGCACAGCTGGAGCTCTCCGGCAGTGGCGATGACCGTTGGAGTCTGTCGCGCGACGGTGACGAACTCGTCGTGAACAGCCCGGAGATGAACTTCGGGTGGTGGTTCGGCGATTGGTTCAACGACGACCAGAGTGTGGTTCTGACCCTGCCCGACGAGCTGCGCAGTGAAAGGCTCGATGCCGACGTCTCGCTCGGCGCAGGAAGTCTCGATGTACAGGGTGACTTCGGTGACATCGACGTCGAGGTGGGCGCCGGTGCACTGTTCATCACGGGATCGGCGGACACCATCGAGGCGGATCTGAGTGCGGGGCGCGCCGAGTTCGAGCTGGCTGACGTCTCCACCGCCGATTTCTCGATCTCTGCAGGACGGCTGGAGGCTGAGCTCACCGGGACAGCACCGCGTGACGTGCAGGTCGATGTGAGCGCGGGATCGCTCGAACTGACACTGCCTGATGAGGAGTACGACGTACGTCAGGATGTCAGTGCCGGATCGCTCGACAACGGGCTGCAGACGTCGTCGAATGCGCGGAATTCGATCGTGGTCAGCGTCTCTGCCGGCAGCGCGGTTCTGCGGCCGGGTGACTGACCGGCGTCGATTCGGATTTTCCGTCGATCTCCGGTAAAGTCTTGGAGGTTGACGGGGCTATAGCTCAGTTGGTTAGAGCGCTTCACTGATAATGAAGAGGTCCCAGGTTCAAATCCTGGTAGCCCCACTTTTCACCTCAACTAAACACCCTCGCGGGGCCTTAGCTCAGTTGGTAGAGCGCCTGCTTTGCAAGCAGGATGTCAGGAGTTCGAATCTCCTAGGCTCCACAGGATAGAACGCCCGGTCGTTGCTCACGCAGCTGCCGGGCGTTCTGCATTGTTGGGCAACAAAACCCGGGTCGACTTGATTTTTCTGCGTTGCGAGATGTCGTACGAGGTGTCGGAGCTACCCGATGGCATCGCTTCAAATAGTAGTTGGCTAACGTTCAACAAGATCACCGAGCACGCCCCGGGGGCGTCGGTCGCGCGGCGGCTGGACGTGTCGGACTCCAAGGTGAGCTACTGGCGCCGGGGTGAGCGACACCCCACTACTCGCGAGGCAGTGCACGTTGCCCGCGCATGCGGGCGGAACCCGCTGGAAGCCCTTCTCGTCGGCGGCCACCTCGATGCGGGCGACATCGCTGGTGCTGTCATTGTCGTCCATCACACCATTGCCGATTACAGCGACGTCGAGCTGGCGCAGGAGATAGTGCGTCGCTCCAAGCCGTGAGCTCGCGGCAGTCGTGCGATGATACCTGGGGTGGGATCGTAGTTGGTATCTAGCCTGTCCTCATGACTGGGATGGTGGTATCCTAAGGTCATGATCACAGTGATCGAAGCAGCAGGGCTGAAGGCCTACAACGACTCGATCCGGCACGCCACTGCTGAGATCGTCGACGACCTACGTGTCGCCCTCGGCGCAAAGCTGGTGGCCTACATCGCGGGCGTCTCCGAGACCCGGACCGTGCGCGAGTGGGCCGAAGCTGCTCGCCGCCCGACATCCGCGACCGAAGAACGACTGCGCCTGGCGCACCGCGTTGTGACCCTCATCGGCCAGAGCGAAGGCGACGCTGTCGTTCCCACCTGGTTCCAGGGGATGAACCCCCACCTCGCCGACCGTTCGCCGGCGCGCGTGCTGCACGAGGACCCCTTCGAGGAAGCAGGGCCCCGAGTGCTCGCCGCGGCGCTTGCTTTCGTCGGCGCCTGATGCCGGCTGCTCAGATCGCAGTCGTCGACGCCGGAGGTGTTGCAGTCTGGCGCATCGGCCGAGCTCCTGACCCCTGGGCGTGGGTTGACCACCAGTACTCCGGTCGTAACCGCTGGGACGATGCAGACGGCGTGTTCAGGACGGTCTACGCGGGCGACAGCCTCTACGGCTGCTTCGTCGAGGTGCTCGCATACGCCCGTCCTGACCTCGGCGCTGACGACACTGACCTTCTGTCCGGCATCACCGAGGATCCCGAGGACGCCGCCGAGTTCCCGGTGCCCACTCCCGGATCGATTCCCCGGGAGTGGATCGGCGGGCGCCTGGTGGGCGCTGCCCGACTGACAGGTCCGTTCGCTGACGTACGCGTGTCCGAAACGGTCTCCGCACTGCGTCCGACGTTCCTTCAGTTGGCACTCGACCTCGACTATCCGGACTTCGACGCTGCCGCCCTCAAGAGCGCGCAGCCGCGTGATCTCACGCAGCAGGTCGCCGATCGTCTATGCGCTCACCACGAACGAGGGCGCACCAGTCGTCGACGGTGTGCGCTTCGCGTCACGTCACGGTGATGAGCTGACGATGTGGGCGATCTTCGAACGTCCTGGAGACGATCCGTCGAGCGCGCACCTGCACGGCACCTACGCGCGAGTGGTCGACATCGATGATCCAGACCTGACGCGCGCCATGGAACTGCACAATCTGGTGTGGCGTTGAGTTACCGCCCCTGCCCGAACATCTCTGAGCTCACACACGTTATCCGGCTCTGTGGAAGTAGGGCGAAGGCAAGCAGCCGTCAACTCACCAGGAGAACTCGTCAGGACGGGTGACGTTGGGTGTGCGTGCTGTTCTCGCGATGCGGGTCGCGCGGGCTCAGCCGCAACTGACTATTGAGTACTGCCCCGTCGAGGTGTTGGTCTTGCGCAGTTCGCCGTTCCCTGCAATCGACGTAGGATCGAAGTGTGCTGATCGGTCTGATGCGTCCTGTGGAAACCCACTCCGCCGACGTCGAGGCCGCAGATCTCGCCGGCGTCCAGACACAGCTGGCCACGCACCGGCCGGAGGGGTTCGACCTCATCTCAGCTCCTGTCGTGATGATCAAGGGCGCCGCGATCCTCAAGGCGAAGGGCACATTCCAGAGCCGCGACCGCATCGAGCAGATCGAGGCCGACGATATGGACGCGTTGCTCGCCAAGGTCCCTGAAGGATGGCAGCTCCTGAACGTTCGCGCCGCCTGAAGCCCCGGCATCCAACAGTTCAATGCCGGTGGGAGCTTTTCGCATGCTCCTAGCGTTCGTGACGTGCGAGAACCTCCTATCGACGCCGGCGCACAGCTCGCTCACGCGCGGCGTCGCCGCACCCCCTCCGCCAGCTGTGTGAGGGCAGACTCCGTGGCATCCCATCCCATGCAGGCATCCGTCACGCTCTGCCCGTAGACCAGACGGCTGCGGGTGGACACATCCAGCTTCTGCGCACCGGCGACGAGGTTGCTCTCCAGCATCACGCCGGCGATCGCCGTGCCGCCTGCGGCGATCTGCTCGCCCAGTTCCGCTGCCACGATCGCCTGGCGCAGGTGGTCCTTGCCGCTGTTGCCATGGCTCGCGTCGATGACCACGCGCGGTGCCAGCATCGCCGCATCCAGCCGGCGGGCCGCCTCCGCGACATGAGAAGAGTCGTAGTTCGGTCCGTCGGCGCCGCCACGCAGGATCACACCGGTGTCGGGGTTGCCCGTCGTCGCCACCAGACTCGCGCGACCATCCGCGCCGATGCCGAGGAACGCCTGCGGGGCGGATGCTGCGGCCGCAGCATCCAGCGCCACCTGAAGCCCGCCGTCCATGCCGTTCTTGAAGCCGATCGGCATCGACAGACCGGATGCGAGTTGCCGGTGGATCTGGCTCTCGGTGGTGCGCGCGCCGATCGCGCCCCACGTGATGAGGTCGGCGGTGTACTGCGGGCTGATCGGCTCGAGGAACTCCGTCGCGCACGGCATCCCGAGCGCGGTGACGTCGCGAAGGAACCCGCGTGCCATGCGCAGCCCCTCCTCGATGTCGTGGCTGCCGTCGAGGTGCGGGTCGTTGATCAGTCCCTTCCAGCCGATCGTCGTCCGCGGCTTCTCGAAGTACGTGCGCATCACGATCAGCAGGTCGTCACGGTGCTTCTCGGCCTCACGCACCAGCCGTCCGGCGTACTCGAGCCCTGCGGCGGGGTCGTGGATCGAGCAGGGTCCCGCCACGACCAGCAGGCGGTCGTCCTCGCCGGACATGATCGCGCGCACCTGGTCGCGCGTGCGCGAGACCAGCGCGGCGCGCTCCACCCCGACCGGCAGCTCGGCGGCGATGTCGCCGGGGGTGGGAAGAGTCGTGAACTGCGAGACGTGCAGATCGGATGTCGCATCAAGAGTGTTCATGGGTCCTGTCCTGTGATCAGGCGGACCCCGGATGCAGAGCCCGCCGATGAAACGGCGAAAGCCAGAGCAAATGCTCTGGCTTGTCGGCTCTGAAGGTGTGGTGTGCGCTAGATCAGCGCCGGCCCCTCCAGAGCCGACTCGAAATACGCATACCAACGGGTTGTCATGCGAAAGACACTACCCCATGTGCGCGGGCGTCGGCGCCCGACGCCCGCGCACATGCCGTCCGATCAGCCCAGCGGCGTGAAGTCGCGGTTCGCGATGTGGCCCGGGCGCGGGCTCTTCGCGGCGAACGGATCGACGAGCGCGTTGTCGACGCTGTTGAACACCATGAAGACGTTCGAGCGGGCATAGGGCGTGATGTTGTTGCCGGAGCCGTGCATGATGTTCGAGTCGAACCACAGCGCGGAACCTGCGGCCCCGGTGAACTGGTCGATGCCGTACTCGTCGGCCATCGCCGTGATGGCGACGTGGCTCGGCACGCCCGCCTCCTGCGCCTGCAGCGACTGCTCGTGGTTGTTGTCGGGCGTCTCGCCGACCGCCGGTACGAACGTGCGGTGCGACCCCGGCATCACCATGAGCCCACCGTTGAACGGGTAGTTGTCGGTCAGCGCGATCGACAGGCTCACGGCGCGCGGCACCGGCATGCCGTCCTCCGCATGCCAGGTCTCGAAGTCGGAGTGCCAGTAGAACCCGGTGCCGGTGAAGCTCGGCATGTAGTTGATGCGCGTCTGGTGCAGGTACACCTCTGATCCGACGATCTGCCGCGCCCGGTCGAGCACCTTCGGATCGCGGGCGAGGGCCTCGAGCACCGAGCTCAGCTTCTCGATCTCGAACACTGACCGCACCGTGCCAGTGGTGCGCTCGGCGATCATCCGCGGGTCGTCCTTCAACGCGGGATCCGCGGCGAGCCGGTCGAGCTCACCGCTGTAGAGGGCGACGTCGTCGCTGGTGATGAAGTCGTCGAGCACCGTGTACCCGCGCCGGTCGTGGGCCTCCAGCTCGGATGCCGTGAACGGGCCGTCGCCCTCCGAACCCCACACGGCAGGCTGACTGCGGGTGATGAAGTCCGTGGGAGTCGGCAACCGGGTCGGGAACAGGTCCTCTGCGGTCGTCGTCGTGGTGGTCATGCTTCGTTCTCCTGTCTCTCGTTCGGGTGGTGAAGCCGTGCGCGGGAGCGCCGGCCGGGTGGGAGGTGTCGCATTGTGCTGCTCGGACGAACCGTATGCCGCACAACGCGCCACCTCCCGCAGGTGGTCGGTGCCGAACGGCCCGGTCACGCGGGTTCGGTGACCAGCGGATACACGCCGTTCTCGTCGTGCACCTCACGCCCGGTGACGGGCGGGTTGAACACGCACACGACGCGCATCTCGGTGCGAGGCCGCACCTCGTGCTTGTCGTGGTCGTTCAGCAGGTACAGCGACCCGGGCGCGAGCTGGTGCGTCTCACCGGTGCCGAGATCGGTGATCTCTCCCTCACCCTCCACGACGAACACCGCCTCGATGTGGTTCGCGTACCAGAACCGGCTCACGGTGCCCGCGTACAGGGTGGTCTCGTGCACCGAGAAGCCGACCTTCTCCTTCGCGAGCACGATGCGCTTGCTGCGCCAGTTCTCGGTCTTGATGTCGGCGTCGGTGTCGGTGATCTCATCGAGTGTGCGGACGATCATGCGGGGGTGTGCTCCTTGCTCTGTGCGTTGTGGTGGTCGGCGACGTCGCCCTCGGCGCGATCGGCGTCGTGATCGATCGTGTGATCGGCGGCCTGCGGGTCGGGCTCGCCGAGCACGGCGCGCACCGACTCGTCGATGATGCGCAGTCCGCGCTCGAGCTCGACGTCGGTGATGGTGAGGGCCGGGAGGATCTTCATGACCTCGCCCTCAGGACCAGAGGTCTCCATGAGCAGCCCGCGTTCGAACGCCGCCTGGCACACGGCATCCGCCAGCTCTCCGGAGGGGAACTGCAGACCGCGGGCGAGGCCGCGACCCTTGGCGATGAGCTCGTGCTGCGGGTAGCGCGCGACGAAGGTGTTGAACCATCCTTCGACCCGCGCGCCCTTCGTGATGGTCGAGTCGCGCAGCTCGTCATCCGACCAGTACCGGCGCAGCGCCGCCGCAGCCGTCGCGAACGCCGGGCTGATGCCTCGGAACGTGCCGTTGTGCTCCCCCGGCTGCCAGACATCGAGGTCGGGGCGGATGAGGGTGAGCGCCATCGGGATGCCGTAGCCGGAGATCGACTTCGACAGGCAGACGATGTCGGGAACGATGCCGGCCTCTTCGAAGCTGAAGAAGTCGCCGGTGCGCCCGCAGCCCATCTGGATGTCGTCGACGATCAGCAGGATCTCGTGCTGCTTGCACAGCGCCGCGAGCTGACGCAGCCACTCCGCGCGTGCCGCGTTGATGCCGCCTTCGCCCTGGACGGTCTCCACGATCACGGCGGCCGGGGTGTTGAGTCCGCTGCCGGAGTCCTCGAGCAGACGCTCGAAGTAGAAGAAGTCGGGGTAGTCGCCGTCGAAGTAGTCGTCGTACGGCATGGGGGTCGCGTGCACGAGGGGAACACCGGCGCCGCCGCGCTTGAGCGAGTTGCCCGTGACCGAGAGCGCGCCGAGGGTCATGCCGTGGAAGGCGTTCGTGAAGTTGATCACCGACTCGCGGCCGGTCACCTTGCGAGCCAGCTTCAGTGCGGCTTCAACGGCGTTCGCGCCGCCGGGGCCGGGGAAGACGATCTTGTAGTCGAGATCGCGAGGCTTCAGGATCAGCTCGTCGAACGTCTCGAGGAAGTCGCGCCTCGCGGAGGTGAACATGTCGAGCGAGTGCACGATGCGGTCATCGGCCAGATAGTCGAGCAGCACGCGCTTGAGCTCAGGATTGTTGTGCCCGTAGTTGAGCGCGCCGGCGCCGGTGAAGAAGTCGAGGTACTCCTTGCCGTCCTCGTCGTACATCAGGCTGCCGACTGCGCGGTCGAACACGACGGGCCATGAGCGGGAGTAGCTGCGAACCTCTGATTCCAGCTGCGTGAAGATATTCATCTTGTGGGTGTTCTCCTCCTTGATAGATCACGTGCGGGGAGTGCACGCCGCCCCGGGTGGGCGGAAGTGACGGCTACATCGACGGACCGATCTCGTAGAGCCGTTCGGGTTCGTGATGCGCGGCATCCGACGGGTGCGTCAGATGTGCGCTCTCGAAGAGCGGGGTGACGACCATCGGCGCGTCGTTCCAGCGCTGGGCGAGGCTGCGGAACGTCTGCTGCGAGGCGGCGTTGTCGTCGGTGATGGTGGTCTGCAGGCTGCGCACCGGGGGGAGCGCCGTCTGATCGTGGAGCAGGTCGTCCAGCATCCGCCCGGCCAGGCCGAGCCCGCGGAAGCGTTCGTCGACGGCGACCTGCCAGATGAACAGGCATGAGGGGTCGGACGGACGGCGATAGCCGATGACGAAGCCCGCGGGCTCACCGCCGATCAGTGCGATCCTGCACGTCGATGCGAAGTCGCGGGCGTAGAGCACGTAGGCGTACGACGAGTTCAGATCGAGCGTCTGCGAGTCGCGCGCGATGCGCCACAGCTCGATCCCCTCGTCGACGCGAGGCGGACGGATCAGGCTCGCCTCACCCGACCGCGCATCGATATGCGTGGCCTGAACTGACGTGCTCGGCTCGAGTGAGCCGGGGGAAGTCAGAGCGTGTCACCGTCCCGGATCGGGGTGTGCAGCTCGAAGGAATTCATGTCCATGGTGTGTGATCTCCGCTGGGTGAAACAGCTTCGGTCCGTCTTCCACACTGTCATGCACGCCGGTCGACCTCAAATCCATCACGGCCTGATCGCCGTTCGCGAGGCGCTGTGGGATGCTGGGCGCATGAGCTTGCCGCACGATGATGTCGACCCCGATGGCCTCCTGGAGTACTCGGTCGTCTTCACCGACAGATCCCTGAACCACATGTCAGCGCGCTTCATCTCGGTGATGCAGCAGACCTTCGAGATCCTCGGTGCGGCGTACAACGCCCACACCTCGGCCATCGTGCCGGGCGGAGGCACCTACGCGATGGAGGCGGTCGCACGCCAGCTCGCGACCGGCCGCCGCACCCTCGTCGTACGCAACGGACTGTTCTCCTACCGGTGGTCGCAGATCCTCGAGACCGGCGGTGTCAGCGATGACGTCACGGTGCTCGCCGCGCGACCGGAATCCGACGACATCCAGGCGACGTGGGCGCCGGCGCCGATCGACGAGGTGGTCGCGGCGATCCGCGCTCGCCGCCCTGAGGTGGTCTTCGCCCCGCATGTCGAGACGGCTGCCGGCATGATCCTTCCCGACGAGTATGTGCGGGCGCTGGCGGATGCCGTGCACGAGGTCGGCGGTCTGCTCGTGCTGGACTGCATCGCCTCCGGAGCGATGTGGGTCGACATGAAGGCGCTCGGCGTCGACGTGCTGCTCAGCGCTCCGCAGAAAGGGTGGAGCGGATCGCCCTGCGCCGGTTTCGTCATGCTCAGCGAGGCGGGAGCGGATGCTGTGCGCGAGCGGGTCTCGACGAGTTTCGCCGCCGATCTCGGCAAGTGGCTGTCCATCGCCGACGAGTACCGTGCGGGTAGAGCGGCGTACCACGCGACCATGCCCACCGACCCGCTGACCCACAACCTCGCCGCGATGATCGAGACTCGCGACCGCGGCTTCGAGGCGTTGCGGTCCGCGCAGATCGAGCTCGGCACGCGGGTGCGGGAGCTCCTCGCAGAGCGCGGATTCCCGTCCGTCGCGGCAACCGAGTTCGCCGCACCCGGCGTCGTGGTCGTGCACACGGATGACACCGCGCTGAAGTCGGGTGCGGCGTTCAAGGAGCAAGGGCTGCAGATCGCGGCCGGAGTGCCGCTGCACTGTGACGAACCGGAAGGTTTCTCGACGTTCAGGATCGGGCTGTTCGGCCTCGACAAGCTCGCCGACGTCGACGGGACCGTGTCCAGGCTCGCCGCGGCGCTGGAGTCGATCGAGCGCTGACCCGATCCCTGCCAGACTGACGCCATGACGACAGTCTTCACCGGCCGCATCCGCCCCCTCGCCGGAGACGCCGACGTCGGCGCGGATGTCGAAGTCGAGGCGCTCGCCGTCGAGGACGGGCGGATCATCGCGCTCGGCGCCGCCGCCGCGCTGCAGGCGCAGCATCCGGATGCCGACACCGTGGCGCTGGGAGGCTGGGTCATGCCGGGGCTGATCGAGCCGCACGGGCACCCCGCGTACTCGTCGATCCTGCTCTCGGACCTCGTCGTCGACATCCGGCCGGTCACGATCCCGGATGCCGCGGGTGTGCTCGCGGCGCTGAAGAAGGCCGTCGCTGACGCCGAAGGGCAGGCCGTGTTCGCGAACGGCTGGGATGCGTTGCTGCAGCGCGGGCTTCCCGACCCCGACATGCGCTGGCTCGACGAGCTCGCAGGAGACGTTCCGCTCGTGGTCATTCACAACTCGGGGCACTCGGCGTACTTCAACAGCGCGGCCGCTCATGCTGCCGGCATCGACCGCGACACCTCCGATCCCGCCGGTGCCCGCTTCGCCCGCGACGCGGATGGCGATCTCATCGGCGTGGCGTTCGAAGAAGCGGCGGTCGAGCAGGTCGTCGCGCCCATGCTCGCTCGTGCGCAGCAGCACCTGCCCGAGTTGCTCGTCGCGCACCTGCGCGATCTGTCGCGCTGCGGCATCACGACCGTCTCCGATCTGTCGTGGAATCCCGACCTGAATCCGCTGATCCAGTCTCTGCACGCGCAGGGTCGGCTGCCGGTGCGCCTCCGCTGGTACGAGATGTCACGGCCCGGCGGCACGGCAGCACCGCGCGGTGATGACGATCCGATGTTCCGCCAGACCGGCGTGAAGACCTGGTCGGACGGCTCGCCCTGGATCGGCAACATCGCGACGTCCTTCCCCTACCTCGACACCGACGCGACGCGTGCGCTCGGCCTCGAACCGCACCACATCGGCACCGCGAACTACACGGCGCAACAGCTCCTCGCGATCGCCGAGCCCTACGCTGCGGGTGGCTGGCAGCTCGCCTGTCATGCCCACGGCGACCGGGCGATCGACTCGACCCTCGACGTGTACCGGCAGATCATCACCCGGCACGCTCTGACCGACCACCGCTTCCGGCTCGAGCACTGCGGGGCCATGACGGCAGCGCAGTTCGCGCGCGCAGCATCCCTCGGGGTCACCGTCAGCCTGTTCGTCGACCACATCACCTACTGGGGCGAGGTGCTCGTCGACGACCTTTTCGGCGCCGTGCACGGCGGTGCATGGGCGGATGCCGGCGCGGCGTTCGCTGCCGGCCATCGCGCGACGTTCCACAATGACGGCTGGGTCACACCGAATGAGCCGTTCCGCAACATGGCGGTCGCCGAGACGCGCACCACGCGCTCGGGATTCCGGATGCCGGGCGGCACACCCGTCACGCGCGCTCAGGCCCTCGCGGGTCAGACGACGAATGCCGCCTGGCAGCTGTTCAGCGAGCACGAGGTCGGAAGTCTTGCGCCCGGGCTGTTCGCGGACTTCATCGTGGTCGACCGCGATCCGGTGACCGTCACAGCCGCAGAGTTGGCCGAGACGGTTGTGCAGGCGACCTACCTCGCCGGCGTAAAGGTGATCTGATCTCCGCGGCAGTGACAGTAGTGTGATGCCATGGATCTGCGTGTCGCAGCATATGCGGTCGTCACTGATGACGACGACAGAGTACTGCTCGCGCGGTGGACCGAAGGTCGTCGCGTCGCCTGGACGATGCCAGGAGGCGGACTCGAAGCCGGGGAGGACCCGGAAGACGCCGTTCGCCGCGAAGTCCGTGAGGAGACCGGCTACACGGTGCACGTGCAGGAGCTTCTCGGCATCCATTCCCGGGTGATCCCCGCCGGGCGGCGGGTGAAGCGATCGGATGCTCCGCTGCACACCCTGCGGATCGTCTACCGCGCCAAGATCAGCGGCGGCAAGCTGCGCTTCGAGGAGAACGGCTCCACCGACATGGCGGGCTGGTTCGCCCTGCCGGCGCTCGCAGAACTCCAGCGCGTCAAGCTCGTCGACATCGCTCTGCGGATGGCCGAGATCCTCTGACCCTCCGCGGGGCGGGTCAGCGCGGCTCCTCAGGAACCGTGATGTCGGCGACCGTCGCGCCGTAGGCGGCGATCAGCTCATCCGCGTCGACGAAGAGGCTGTAGCCGTGCGCACCCGCGCCCATCGCGACGCGCTGACCGACGATCGACTCGTCGGCGAAGATCGGCCAGTCGGTCGTGCTGCCGATCGGGACGATGGTGCCGCGCTCGTATCCGGTCGCGGCCAGTGCGAGCTCGGCCTCCGGGAGGCGCAGCTTGTTGACGCCGACGACGGCGCGCAGCTTCGGCCACGAGATCGACCGTCCACCGGGAACCAGCGCGAACAGGTAGGTGTCGTCGGCGCGCTTGACGACGAGCGTCTTGACGATGCCCGACGGATCGATCCCGAGCAGGGCCGCGGCCTCATGCAGGCTGCCTGCCTGGGGGCGCTCGCGGATCTCGATGTCGAGACCACGCTGGGCCGCGGCATCCCGCACGCGCGAATGCGGATCAGCCCCATCAGGGACTGATCCGCTGGAACCGGCGTGGCTCACGCGTCGGGGGCTGCGAGCGGGTCGTCAGCGACCCAGAGCTCGTCGTCCGTGCGCAGCGCCTGCCATGCGGCGTAGAGCACACCGACGGCTGCGGCCGCGCCGAGGATGATCGCGATGACAGAGCCGACGCCTGGGCCCTGCTTCTTCTTCACGATGCGTCCGCCGGTGAACTCGAGCCCCTGACGCTTGGCGTTCGCGACGTCCCACGCGGAGAGCGCGGAGCCGACGACGCCGCCGACGATCGGGACGACCTTGTCGTCCACGACGTGGCGACCGAGCTTCACCCCGCGGTCCACAGCCGGGGCGACACGGCGGTTGTAGGCGTCCTGCACGACAGGAAGCACCTGCTCACGACCGAGGCCACTGAGCTGACGGCCGGCCTCACGGGCGACATCGGCGGCGTGCCCGACCACGACCTGCTGGGATTCCCACAGCTGATTGGCGTCGTTCTGGAGACGACGCAGTTGCTTCTTACGCTTGCGGCTGATGCTCACGGTGTTCTCCTGTCCATTGGAGTACGGAGATTCCATACTGCCAGACGAGACTGGATGCCGGCAGTGATTGCGCCGACCCTTGTCATTCTTCGCCGCGCGCGATAGCGTGACCGCGCTTCCGGCCAGCACACTGCAAGCTCTGCGACAATGGGGACATGGCTCAGCACTCTCACGTCGCAACCCTGCACACAAACCACGGCGACATCGTCGTCAACCTCTTCGGCGACCACGCCCCGAAGACCGTCAAGAACTTCGTCGGCCTGTCCGACGGCACCCAGGAATGGACCCACCCCGCAACGGGTAAGCCCGGTGAAGGCGCCCTGTACAAGGACGTCATCTTCCACCGCATCATCCCGAACTTCATGATCCAGGGGGGCGACCCGCTCGGGCAGGGCGTCGGCGGCCCCGGATACAACTTCGACGACGAGATCAACATGGAGCTCAACTTCAACGAGCCCTACATCCTCGCCATGGCCAACGCGGGCCTGCGTCGCAACGCGATCACCGGCAAGGCCGAGGGCACCAACGGGTCGCAGTTCTTCATCACGACCGACCCGACCCCGTGGCTGCAGGGCAAGCACACGATCTTCGGCGAGGTTGCCGATGACGCCTCCAGGAAGGTCGTCGACGCGATCGCCGCTGTTCCCACCGCTGCGGGCGACAAGCCGCTCGCGGACGTCGTCCTGCAGTCGGTCGACATCGCCGCCGTCTGAGTCCAGACTCCTCAGACTTCTCAGGCCGATCCGGATGACGACACCCGAGTTCACGAGCAATCGCGACAACTTCTGCTACCGCCATCCGGATCGGCAGAGCTTCGTGCTCTGCCAGCGGTGCATGCGCACCATCTGCCCCGAGTGCCAGACGCAGGCCGCTGTCGGCGTCATCTGCCCGGAGTGCATGAAGGCTGAGCGCGGCAGCCGCACTCCAGCGCAGAAGCGCGCTCAGCGACAGTGGGGCGGACGCTCCCGTGCGCGCGGCTCGCTCACCGCCGTTCAGTCCGGTCGCCCGATGATGACCTACGCGATCATCGCGGTGACGGCATTCGTCGGCCTGCTGCAGCTCATTCCCGGCTTCGACGTCACGGGTCTGCTGCTGTTCCACGTCGGCTATCTCTTCCCCGACCTGTCGGGATTGCCGTTCCAGCCTTGGCGTCTGATCACCGCGGTGCTCGTGCACAGCGGCATCTGGCACATCGGCCTGAACATGCTGGCGCTGTGGATGATCGGCCGCAGCCTCGAGCCGATGCTCGGGCGATGGCGCTTCCTCGCGCTCTACGTGCTCGGGGGTCTCGGCGGCTCCGTGGCCGTCGGCATCATCTCGCCGGGGACGGCTACGGTCGGCGCGTCCGGGGCCGTGTTCGCGTTGTTCGGGGCCCTGCTCGTGATCGGCCTGCACCTCGGCGCCAACATGACCGGTCTGTTCGTGCTGCTGGGCATCAACCTCGTGATCGGGTTCGTCCCCGGCTTCAACATCGCGTGGCAGGCCCACGTGGGCGGTGCGGCCGTCGGCGCTCTGGTCGGTCTGATCGTCCTGCGCACGCGCAAGCGCAGTCAGCGCAAGTGGCAGATCCTCCTGCTGATCGTCCTCGCCGCCCTTCTCCTCGCCGCGGTCTTCATCGTCCCACCCATCCTCGTCGGCGTCTGAGGATGCACCTGGCCGGGCACCTTCACCCCCGGTCAGGAGTTGTTAACACCTTTATCCCCCGTTGTGAATAACACCCGTGTAATTCATCCCCAGGCTGTGGATAACTCTGTGTACAACTTCTTCCGGTGTCTGGTACGCAAGCGAAAAGGCCCTCGCAGATGCGAGGGCCTTTCGAAGATCAATGGATGCCGACTCAGCGCCACCGCGTCGTCATCAGGAATCCGATCAGCGCGATGCCGAGACCGATGGCGAGGTTCCATGAACCGATGCCTGGAACCGGGAACTGCATGCCGGAGATGTAGAACACCAGGATCCACGCCAGGCCCAGCAGCATGAAGCCGAGCATCACGGGCTTGAACCACACGGCGTTGGGCGCAGCCTCGCCTTCCGCGCGCTCGACAGCGGGTTCTTCGCTCTTACGGTCTCGTGCCATGGGGTCAGTCTACCCAAGACCGCGATGACTGCCTGCTCCGAGGGAAGGTGTCCATCCAGGCGGGATAAGATCGCGCCTATGAGTGCAGCAGGTCCGTCGACGCGCGCGCGCTCTCGGCGTCCTCGCCGGCGCTCGCGGGCCACGTTCACCAGCGTTCTGGGTGAGCTGCTGCTGACCGCCGGCGTGCTCGTTCTGCTCTTCGTCGCCTGGCAGATGTGGATCGGCGACATCATCATCGGCGCGCAGAGCAACAACGAGGGCAACGCGGTCTCGCAGAGCTGGGAGCAGCAACCTGCCCCAGAGCCTCCGCCGGTCGTCGAGAACGATGACGGTGAGACCTGGTTCGAGCCACCGGTGCTGCCGCATCCGGCTGCGGGGGAGATCTTCGCCCAACTGCGCATCCCGCGGTTCGGCGATGAGTACAACGTGGCGATCGCGGGCGGAACCACGCGTCCGATCACTCTCGACAACGGCTGGATCGGCGTGTACGACCAGTCAGTGATGCCGGGGGAGGTCGGTAACTTCTCGGTGGCCGGCCACCGCACCACGTGGGGCGCTCCGCTGAACCGGATGGACAAGCTCCGCCTCGATGATGCGATCGTCGTCGAGACGCAGGAGGGCTGGTACACGTACCGCTTCCGCACGCTCGAGTACGTGCAGCCGAACGAGGTGGACGTGCTCCTCGATGTTCCCCAGGTTCCCGGAGCCGCCACGGGAGAGCGGTACCTCACCCTGACCGCATGCTCGCCGCTGTACTCGCTCGCCGAGCGCATCGTCGGATACGCCGTGTTCGACGGGTTCCAGCCTCGAGCCGAGGGCGCCCCGGAATCGATGGCTTCCGTCGATCAGGTCGCGTCCCCGTCCCTGTAAGGAGGATCAGATGTATGCAGCGCTCTGGCGCATCCTGCCCGGCCCCTGGTGGCTGCGCCTGTTCATCGTGCTGATCGCGGTCGCCGCGATCGTGTACGGACTCTTCTTCTACGTGTTCCCCTGGGTGAGTCCGCTCATCACGCCCGGTGAGGTCGACCTGGAGTGAGCGTGCGGGTGCTGGTCGTCGACAACCACGACAGCTTCGTGCACACGCTCGTCGGCTATCTGCGAGAGCTCGGTGCGGTCGTCGAACTGATCGAAGCGGATGCCGCTGATGCGGCGGGCTTCGCCCGTCTCCTCCCCGACTTCGACGCCGTGCTGATCTCGCCAGGGCCGGGCAGGCCCGAGGACGCAGGGGCGTCGGTCGAGATCGTCGCACTCGCCGCCGAGCGAAGGATGCCGCTGCTCGGCGTCTGCCTCGGCCATCAGGCGATCGGCGCCGCGTTCGCCACCGCGGTCGCCACCGCGGTCGCAGAGGCACCGGAGCTCATGCACGGCATGGTGTCCGCGGTCCTGCATGACGGATCGCCCCTGTTCGACGGCATCCCGTCGCCTTTCGATGCCGGGCGGTATCACTCGCTCGCCCTCGCCGAAGCCGAACTGTCGACAGCTCTCCGGGTGACCGCGCGCACGGCATCCGGCACCGTGATGGCGATCACGCACAGCGAACTTCCGATACAGGGAGTGCAGTTCCACCCCGAGAGCGTGCTCACCGCGCACGGCTACCGCCTGCTGGCGAACTGGCTGGCGCAGGTCGGATCAACGGATGCCGTCGAGTTGTCGGCCCGCCTGCATCCGCTGGCCGGCTAGCCAGCGAATGAGCGTGGTTACTTCGCCGCGCCGGTGCAGAACCGCAGCTGCACCTCGGAGTGCACCGGGACATCGCCGGGTGCGGCGGACATCGACGCGATGGTCGCAGGGTCGGTCGCGGCGCAGTCGGCCATCTCGGTCGGGATCGCGGTGAGGCCGAGTTCCTCGAGCTTCGCGCTGGCGGCATCCAGCGTCCAGCCCGTGACATCGGGCAGCGTGACGCTGCCGCTTGCGACGACGAGATCGACGACCGTCTTCGGTGCGATCTCCGCCCCGGCTTCGACGCTCGCCTCCAGCACCGTGTCGGCGGCGCTGTTCGGATCGTTGCGCTGAATCACGGTGCCGAGCTCGAGACCCTCCTTGGCCAGGGCGTCCTTGGCCGCAGCCTGAGAGAGTCCGATGAGCGTGGGAGCCTTGACGGTCTCGGTGCCGGAGGAGACATAGATCGTGACGCGCTGCCCGGCCTCGACGGACTGCCCGCCCTCCGGGTCGGTGCGGATGACATTGTTCTCGGTGATCGAGGCGTTCGCTTCGTACACGAGCGTGGACTGCAGGTCCAGATCTTCGAGATCTTGTTGTGCGCGCTCGTACGACACGTCGATCAGGTCGGGAACGGTGCGCGACGAGGTGGGGATCTGCTCGCCACGAGGCATCATGAGCACCCAGACCAGCACGGAGATCAGCAGCACGGCGAGCAGGGCGACACCCGCCCAGATCCACACCACCGGCGGCCCGGACTGCGTGCGCGTCATCGTCGTGTCGCTGCTGAGCTGTCGCAGCGACCGCGCGGTCTCCTGCGCCTGGCGGGGGCTCGGGCCGTACAGTTCGCTGGTGAGCGCGCCGAGCTGTTTCTTGCTCGGGGCCTTGCCCGCGACGGCGTCGTCGAGCGCGGCGCGGAAGTGCGCGGCATCCGGATACCGCTGATACGGATCCTTCGCGAGCGCACGCAGCACGATCGGGTCGAGGGCGCCGGGGGAGCTCTCGTTCACCTCGGTGGGCGCCAGCGGCGTCTCGCTCACGTGCTGGTACGCGACCGCGACGGGTGACTCACCGCGGAACGGCTGACGCCCGGTGAGAAGCTCGTAGAGCACGACGCCGGTCGAGTAAAGGTCGGCGCGCGCATCGACCGGCTCGCCCTTGGCCTGCTCCGGCGAGAAGTACGCCGCCGTGCCGATGATCTGCGTGGTCTCGGCGACCGTCGATGAGGATTCGGACACCGCGCGGGCGATGCCGAAATCCATCACCTTGACCTGGCCGGCCGGGGTGACCATGACGTTTCCCGGTTTGATGTCCCGGTGCACCACGCCGGCCCGGTGCGAGTAGTCGAGCGCCTCGAGGATGCCGTCGACGTAGCGCACCGCATCCTCGACGGGAACCGGCCCCTCGGCGATGATCTCCTTCAGCTGGCGGCCCTGGACCAGCTCCATGACGATGTACGGCTCGCTGCCGGCGGAGCCGACGGCGGGAGCGCCATGCGGAGCGGACGTCGGATCGCCGGCGTCGTACACGCGCACGATCGACGGGTGCGACATGCGCGACGCAGCCTGCGCCTCCAGGCGGAAGCGGGTGCGGAAGGCGGTGTCGCGTGCGAGATTCGGATCGAGGATCTTGATGGCGACCGCGCGCCCGAGCGTGACGTCGTAGCCGCGGTAGACCTTCGCCATGCCACCGTGTCCGATGAGCTCATCCACGCGATATCGCTCAGCGATGATGCGCGGCTCTGCGGTCACTGGTGACTCCCCCTGGTATGACAACGGCATGGACTTCCTAAGGTTACCCTCAGCCCCCTGAAACGGCTCTCAGCCTTCGGGGAGGATGGAGGCCGGCTGAATGGTCACGGAGAGCGGCGGCGACGAGGGCGTCACGCGCTCGTCCGTGCTCGCGCACGTCGCGGTGTACGTCGCGATCAGCTGCTGGCCCTCCGCGTCGGCGACGGTCACCTCGGCACTGCGCTGCGTCGGCGGGAAGTTCGGACCCCCGGAGACGAAGGTGCCGTTGGTGAGCTGCACCGTGTAGCGGGTGAGGTTCGTGCCGCTGGGGCAGACGAAGTCGCTTCCCCACGAGAGGGTGACCGTCCCACCGGCGACAGGGTCGCCGGAGATCGCGGGAGCATCCGCCGGTGCGGGCAGCGCAGCGCGGTCGCCGTAGGTGGTCAATGTGACGGTCTGATCGACCGCGACGTTCCCGAGCGGCTCGACCTTGTAGACCTTGCCCACCTGGTCGTCGGATCCGGCGGGATCACCCGGTACGCAGGTGATGTCGCTGAAGCCGTTGTCCGTCAGGGTCGTGGTCGCGGCCGCGCAGTCGAGGCCGACCAGGTTGAGCGATGCCACATCGACGCGATCCGGCTCAGGAGGCGGAGTGGGCGTCTGCGAGGTCGGCTTGGGCGTCGGCGTGTTCGCCGAGGTGGTGGTGGTCGTCGGGTCGGGTTCGGGGTCGCCCTGGTTCAGCAAGGCGAACACCGTGCCGGCGAGCACGATGGCGATGAGCGCGATCAGTGCGATCAGCGGCCACGTCCAGGGGCTGCGTTTCTTCTTCTTTCCCTCGACATCGGTGCCGTCGCCGTCGGCGGGCAGCGCGGCGGTTGTCGGCAGGATGCGCGTGGTGCCGTCATCGCCGGTGGCGGTGAGGATGCGGGTGGCGTCATCGCCCGCGATGCCACCGGTCGCGATGGCGGGAACCGCGATCGCTGCGGAGTTCAGGTCGCCTCGCCGCAGTGCCTGCGCTGCACGAGCCACAGTGGCCGACGACGAAGGCCGGTCCGCCGGCTTCTTCGCGATCATCGCCATCACGAGGTTCTGCACCGGGATCGGCACGGTCGGCGGAAGCGGCGGCGGCTGCTCGTTGATCTGCGCCATCGCGATCGCGACCTGCGATTCGCCAGTGAACGGACGCTTGCCTGCCAGGGACTCGTACGCGACGATGCCCAGCGAGTAGGTGTCGGTCGCCGGCGATGCCGGGTGCCCGGAGGCCTGCTCAGGCGACAGGTACTGCACGGTGCCCATGACCTGACCGGTCGCGGTCAGCGGCACCTGATCGGCGATGCGGGCGATGCCGAAGTCGGTGATCTTCACCCGGCCGTCCGGCGTGATCAGCAGGTTTCCCGGCTTGATGTCACGGTGCACGAGGCCGGCCGCGTGCGCAGCCTGAAGAGCGGATGCCGTCTGCGCGACGATGTCGAGCGTCTTGTCGGCGCCCAGGGCGCCGTCGCGCTCGAGCAGTGTGGAGAGGGCCTCACCGGGGACGAGTTCCATGACGAGGAACGCGCTGCCGTTCTCCTCGCCGTAGTCGAAGACGCTGGCGATGCCCTCGTGATTGACGAGTGCGGCATGACGGGCCTCGGCGCGGAAGCGCTCGAGGAAGCCCGGATCCCCCATGTACTCGTCCTTGAGGATCTTGATGGCGACGGTCCGTCCGATGACGTGGTCTGTCGCTTCCCAGACCTCGCCCATGCCACCGATCGCAATACGCGACTGAAGCTCGTATCGACCACCGAACGACACACCCTGCGTCGGCCTCATCTGTTAAGCACCGCCTCAATGACCTTCTTCGCGATCGGGGCGGCGAGCGTGTCACCGGATCCCGACTGTCCCATTCCGCCGCCGTCTTCGACGACGACCGCCACAGCTACCTGTGGATTGTCCGCCGGTGCGAAACCGGTGAACCACAACGTGTACGGCTCGTCGCCATCGTTCTCGGCCGTCCCCGTCTTACCGGCGACGTCGATGCCGTCTATTCTTGCACCCGTCGCGGCGCCGTCCGCGACGCTCGCCGTCATGGCGTCGGTCACATCGTCTGCGACGTCCGCCTCCGTGGCGCGACCGAACTCGCTGTTCTCGTACTGACGCACCACTGACAGGTCATTCCCGATCACGGCATCCACGAGCCGGGGGTTCATCACCACGCCGTCGTTCGCGATTCCGGCCGAGACCATCGCCATCTGCAACGGCGTCGCGGTCACCTGACCCTGCCCGAACCCGGTGAGCGCGGTCTGCGCGTCGTCGAGTCCGCGCGGGTAGCGGGAGGCCGTCGACTCGAGCGGCGTGGAGAAGCTCTGGTTGAAGCCGAACTTCTCGGCCATCTCGAAGATCTTCGCATCGCCGAGCTCGACCGCGAGCTCGGCCATCGGGATGTTGCAGCTGAGGCGGATGGCATCGGCGATCGTCACGGTCGAGCCGGATCCGCACGTGCCCCCCGTGGCGTTCGAGACCTGAGAAGACGAGCCGGGCAGCGCGTAGCGGGCCGGGTTCGGAAGAGTCGACTCGGGCGTCCACTCCCCTGTCGCATAGGCGGCCGCGGCGACGAGCACCTTGAACGTCGAGCCGGGAGGGTTCAGGTTGCCGCGGATGGCGCGGTTCTGCAGCGGGTTCGGCTTCAGCGCGTCGAGTGCGTCGTACGCGGCCTCTGCCTGTGCGCCGCTGTGCATCGCGACTGCGTTGGCGTCGTAGCCGGGGGTGGAGACCATCGCGAGGATGCGTCCCGTCGCGGGTTCGATGGCGACCACGGCGCCCTGCAGTCCGCCGAGTGCCTCGTAGGCCGCCTTCTGGGCCGCGGCATCCAGAGTCAACTCGACGCTGAACCCGGTCTGCGCCTGGCCGGACACGATCCGCTCGATCTCGGCGAGGAACGCGCTCGCGCCGGTGCCGGACAGATCGCCGTTCAGCGCGTTCTCGATGCCGGTCGATGACTGCAGCGCCGGGTTGAAGAACCCGGTGACACTCGACCACATCGGTGAGTCGGTGTACATGCGCTGGTACTGGAACTCGTCTTCGCTGGCCACGGAGTACGCGATCTGCACGCCGTCGGCGATGATCGACCCGCGCTGGATCTCGTAGCTGTCCAGCAGCGAGCGCGTGTTGCGGTCGGCCTGCCCTAGCTCGTCGGCCGCGACGACCTGGATCCAACTGGTCGCGGCGAACAGCGACAGGAACATGAACAGCATCACGATGCTGAGTCTGCGGAGCTCTTTCGTCATCCGATCACCACCCTGGGCTGGCGGCGTACGCCGTCGGAGATGCGCAGCAGCAGCGCCACGATGAGCCAGTTCGCGACCAGCGACGATCCGCCGGCGGCGAGGAACGGCGTGGTGAGTCCGGTCAGCGGGATGACACGGGTCACGCCGCCGACCATGATGAACACCTGCAGGGCGATCGTGAACGAGAGTCCGGTCGCGAGGAGCTTGCCGAAGTCGTCCTGGCCGGCGATGCCGATCCGCATGCCGCGGCTGACGAACACCATGTACAGGGAGAGGATCGCGAACAGGCCGATCAGCCCGAGCTCTTCGCCGAGGCTGGGGATGATGTAGTCGCTGTGCGCCAGCGGGGTCACGGTCGGGCGTCCCTGACCGAGGCCGGTGCCGATCAGGCCGCCGTGTGCGAGACCGAAGATGCCCTGCACGAGCTGGTAGCTGCCGCCTGCGGCATCGACGACCGCGGGGTTGAACGCATCGAGCCAGTTCGTGAAGCGGCCCTGCACGTAGCTGAGGATCTGGGTGGCCACGGCGACGCCTGCGGCGACCATGACGAGGCCGATCAGCACCCAGCTGGTCTTGCCGGTGGCGATGTAGAGCATCGCGATGAACATGCCGAAGATCAGCACTCCGGTGCCGAGGTCGCGTTGCACCACGATGATGCCGAGTGAGATCAACCAGACGACGATGACGGGTCCGAGCTCGCGCATGCGCGGCCAGGTGATGCCGAGGAAGACCTTGCCGACCGAGGTGAGGCTCTCCCGGGTGCGCACCAGGTAGCCGGCGAAGAAGATCGCCAGGCAGATCTTGGCCAGCTCACCCGGTTGGAAGGCGAAGATGCCGCCGATGGTGACCCACACGTCGGCGTTCGAGCCGGATGCTCCGAGTCCAGGCACGAACGGCAGCAGCAGGAGGAGGATTCCGGCGAGGCCGAACAGGTACGTGTAGCGGAACAGCACCCGGTAGTTGTGCAGCAGGATGACGATCGCGATGGCGCCCGCGAGCGAGATACCAGTCCAGGCCAGCTGCTTGGTCGAGTACGCCTCCCACCCGGTGTTGTTCAGCGCGATGTCGATCCGGTAGATCATCGCGATGCCCAGGCCGGTGAGCAGCGTCGCGATCGGCAGGACGAAGGGGTCGGCATCGGATGCCACGACGCGAAGCACGAAGTGCAGGGCGAAGGCCAGCACGGCGAGCCCGCCGCCGATGAACAGGATGAAGGGGTCGATCAGCCCGAGCGCACCGAGTTGCACCAGGCACAGCGCGGCACCGCTGATCGCGCAGGCGAACAGCAGCAGCCAGAACTCGCGGTTGCGCTGCGTCTGCGGCAGTCGCATCCGCTTGAGTGCTTTGATGACCGCGGTGTCGGCGGTGACGTCGGTGCTCATCATCCGGCACCCCCTCCGCTCGTCGCGGTGGGCGTGGGAGTCGGGCTGGGTGCGGGAGGCGGCGTCGGGGCCGGGGTCTCGCCCGTGACGGCCTCGGAGCCGGCCCGCAGGCGGTCGACGATCGCCATGGCATCGGACAGAGAGCGCGCGTTGATCGTCCGCTCCACCGAGGCGCGCTGGTACGGCGGCAGGTCGGCGAGCAGGATGCCGGTGTCCTCGAGCTCGGTCGACAGCGAGATGGGGCCGATGTTCTGCTGGACACCCTGGAAGATCACGACGCTGTCTTCGTCCGCGCCCACGAAATAACGCGTCTGTGTCCAGCTGTAGGCCAGCATCCCCGCACCGGTGAGCGCGAGCAGAACGACCAGGAGCGCGGCGAACCAGCCGACCCGGCGGCGCTTCGCGCGGCGGCGATCTTCCTCGATGAGTTCCTCGAGGTAGTCGGCGGCCGGTTCGAAGTGCGATGGTTCGTTCGCGGCCTGGCGCACGGGGTGCAGCCAGTTCGTGCGTCCGACACGGGCGGCGGGGATCAGCACGCCGGACGGAGTGGATGCCGCGCCGACGATCGTCGCGGTGCCGGAGGAGACCGGGTGCACGCCGCCCACTTCGACGAGCACGACCGTGACGTTGTCGGGGGCGCCGCCGTCGAGTGCCTGCTTGAGCAGGTTGTCGGCGGTGCGTCCTGGCGGAAGCCCGAGTCGCATGGCCTTGAGGATGTGCGGCTCGTCGACGACGCCGGAGAGACCGTCGGAGCACAGCAGCCAGCGGTCGCCAGGGAGCGTGGGCATGACGAACATGTCCAGCTCGGGGTCGTGGTCCATGTCGCTGAGCACGCGCATCAGCACGGAGCGGCGCGGGTGGTAGCGCGCCTCCTCGGGGGTGATGCGGCCCGAGTCGACCAGCCGTTGCACGAACGTGTGGTCGGCGGTGATCTGGGTCAGTTCGTCGTCGCGGTACAGGTAGATGCGCGAGTCGCCGATGTGGCCGATGACGGCGTGATCCTCGACCATGATGATCGCGCTGACCGTCGTGCCGAGTCCGGCGAGCTCCGGGCGCTCCTTGGCGGCGCGGATGAGGTCGCCCGCCGCCGTGGTGACGGCGGCCTGCAACGACGCCTGGGCCTCGTCGACATCGGGGAACGAGTGATCCAGGCGCTCGAGTCGCTGGATGGCGATGCTCGACGCGACATCGCCGCCCGCGTGGCCGCCCATGCCGTCGGCGACCGCGAAGAGGTTGGCGCCGGAGTAGCCGGAGTCCTGGTTGTTGGAGCGCACCTTCCCGGTATGGGAGATCGCGGCGCTCGAGCCTTCGAAGACCATGCCGGCGTCAGGCTCGCAGCTCGAAGGTCGTGGCGCCGACCTTGACGGCGTCGCCGATCTCGATCGAGACGGGCGCTCCTGAGATGCGCTTCCCGCCCAGGTAGGTGCCGTTGGTGGAGTCGAGGTCCTGGATGGCCCAGGTGTCGCCGCGCAGCAGCAGGCGGGCGTGGTGACTGGAGGTGTAGTCGTCGCGGATGACGAGACCGGATTCGCTGGAGCGGCCGATCGTCATCGGATCGGTGCCGAGGGGAAGCTCGAGGCCTGCCTTGGGGCCGGAGGTGATGACGAGCTTGGAGACGCTGTTCACCCTGGCGGCGCCACCGGAGCGCGGCGACGCCTTCGGCTTGGCCGGGGCGGGCGCCGCTGCGGGGGCGCCTGCACCGGCTTCGGCGGGGAGCTTGCGCACCTTCACACCGAACAGGTCGGCGCGCAGTGAGTACACGACGCCGAACACGAAGAACCACAGCAGGACCAGGAAGCCGATGCGCAGCAGCAGGAGGACGAGCGGGCTCAGTTCAGTCATCGATTCGCCCCCGACGGTCGGTCGGCGGACACTGGTACGACCCGGAAGACCAGGTCGGTGCGCCCGATCGTGATCGTCGTGTCGGTGGGCAGCGGTGCCTCGCGCACCTTGGTGCCGTTGACCTTCGTGCCGTTCGTGGAGCCGAGATCGCGCATCATGGCGCGCTCGCCGTCCCACAGGATCTCGACGTGCTTGCGGCTCGAACCGGCATCCGCGATCGTGATGTCGGCATCGCTGCCGCGGCCGATCACGCTGCGCGCCTTGGTGACCGAGTGACGGCGCCCGTCGACGTCGACGACGGCCTGCCAGCTGACGCGGCCCTCTGCCGTACCGGAGTTCACGCGGACGGTTCCGGTGGCGACCTTCTCGTCCGCTTCGAGTGCGATCGAGACCGGGCCGGAGAAACTGTAGCCCTGGGCCTTGGCGTGGGCGTTCATCAGAGCGTGCAGCTCTTCCGTGAGTGCGCCGCCCAGCCCCTGCATCCGTTCGAGGTCGTCGGCGCTGAGGCGCACGACGTAGCTGTTGGGCGTGATGATGCGGTCGCGGCTGACGACGGCGGCCTTGATGTCGGCTTCGCGGCGGAGCGCCGATGCGATCTCCACCGGCTGGATGCCGCTGCGGAAGGTCTTGGCGAATGCGCCGTTAACGGCGCGCTCAAGACCCTTCTCAAAGCTGTCAAGTAGTCCCACTGGGCTCCTCTGGCATGGCGACGGTAGCAACATCGTAGCCAGGTGACCTGTATATGCGCCTCTCGGCCGCCATACGGGCGCGAGAATTGACCCGCTGCATGAGAAGGCACTTGCCTGTTCCCTTCTCACGCAGCAAAAACATTCTCGCCGGATGAGGTCGGCCCGGCGCATGGTCGGGCGAGTTCTTCGACGGCGAGAGTGCGTGATATCCTCGTGAAGTTGACTTCTTCGGAACGAGACACTCGCGCGAGTGGCGGAATGGTAGACGCGCTGGCTTCAGGTGCCAGTGTCCTTACGGGCGTGGGGGTTCAAGTCCCCCCTCGCGCACGCGAATGAAATGGCCCCTGACCTGGGATTTTATCTCTCGGGTTGGGGGTCATTCGCGTCGGAGATGCGAGAAGCCGGTCACCGGGTGTCCGACGAAATGCCGATGAGGATCTTCGTTCGCCCGCCGCAACTCACGATGCTCGCTCGTTTAGGGTTTTCGCGTATCCGGGGCAGATCATGCCCAGCGCGCGGTGAGCGTGTGCACGCCGTTCGCACTCGATCGCACCGCAGATCCGATGGCATCGGCGATCGGGGAGACATCCTCACGGATCGCACCGGCCGTGACACGGATATGAGCTGGCTGAAACTCATTGCGTGGCAGGAACGGTGTGCCGCCTGCGACGCGGATGCCGGATGCGGCGAGCTGCAGGATGGCATCCTGCTCGTCGTCCACCGCCAGCCAGGTGTTGATGCCGTCCGCCGCCGGGGCGCTGACCCCGACGGCGGCGAGGGCGGTGGAGAGCTCGTGCTGACGTCGTGCGTACTCGGCTCGGGCGGCGCCGACCTGGGCGATGCTGGTGCCGTCGACGAGCAGTTCGTGGAGGATGGTCTGCAGCATGCGGCTCGTCCAGCCGGGGCCGAGCATACGGCGTGCCACTACCCGATCGATGATCTTCGATGGCCCGCCGAGAGCGGCGATGCGCAGATCGGGGCCGTGCGATTTGGAGTAACTGCGCACGTGCAGCACCCGATCGGCGATCCATCGGCCGAGGCTGACATCGTCCGCCAGGCTGATCTCACCCGAATGGTCGTCTTCGATGACGATCATTCCGCTCGCCGTCGAACTGGCACGCACCAGAAGGGCGAGTTCGTGGGCCCGGTCCTCGGTCATCGATGCACCGGTCGGATTGTGCGCTCGAGGCTGCAGCAAGGCGGCGACCGGCGACTGCGCGAGAGCGGCCGCGAATGAGCGGGGTATTGGGCCGTGAGCATCGACGGCGACGGGGACAGCGGACAGGCCGAGCTGATCGAGGAGGTCGAGGAACGGCGGGAACGTGGGACTCTCGACGATGACCCGGTCACTGAAACGTGCGATCTGCTCGAGACTGCGGGAAATCGCATCGAGGGCGCCGTTGACGACGGTGAGCGCTTCCGCGCGGTACGGCCACGAATCGTCGAGAACGGTGAGCAATTCGGGGATGACCGGAAGATCCTGATAGGTGGAGGTCACCGCCCGTTGCGAGACCCGGGCGAGTGCGGGACCGAGCGCTGGGAGAAGATCGGGATCGGGTGTGCCGCGGGACAGGTCGATGCGTGCGGGCAGGTCACGGCCCGCCATCACCTGGCTCCGAGCGGGCAGCCAATCCTGTCGTGGCCCCCGCACGAACGTGCCGCCGCGTCCACGGGAGACGATGATCCCCGCAGCCCCTGCGGCTCGCCAGGCCTGACTCACCGTGGCAGGGCTCACCCCGAGTTCTGCAGCGATCTCACGCACCGTCGGAAGTCGATCCCCTGCGTTCAGTCGACCCGTCGTCACGAGCCGGCCGAGAGCGGCAGCGATGCCCGCGGGATTGCGCTGTTCGATCTCATCGATCAGAGGATGCATGGGGCAAAGCTCGCATATCTATTGCTTGGAAGTCTCTGGCACGTGAGGATCATTAACACTTGCGTCACACGAGGAAACAGAACAGAAATGTTCACGTCTAAGAATAACAAAACCGGACGACGTCGTCCTGGTTTCGACTTAACCGCATCGGTGCCGGCTCGAACGGCCGTCCCGAGCTGAACGTGGAGGTCACGATGACCGTTGTACGAGCAGCCATCACCCAGACGACATGGACCGGCGACAAGCAGTCCATGCTCGACAGGCATGAGAGATTCGCGCGGGATGCCGCGGCCGACGGGGCGCAGGTCATCTGCTTCCAGGAACTCTTCTACGGCCCGTACTTCGGCATCACCGAGGACATCAAGTACTACGACTTCGCCGAACCGGCGGATGGGCCCATCGTGCAGCGATTCGCCGCCCTCGCGAAGGAACTGAAGCTGGTGATGGTGCTTCCCATCTACGAGGAGGACCAGCCGGGGGTGTACTACAACACCGCGGTCGTCGTCGATGACGACGGCACCATCCTCGGCAAGTACCGCAAGCACCATATCCCGCACCTGGAGAAGTTCTACGAGAAGTTCTACTTCCGCCCCGGAAATCTCGGCTATCCGATATTCGATACAGCGGTCGGTCCTATCGGCGTCTACATCTGCTACGACCGGCACTTCCCTGAGGGGTGGCGTGAACTCGGCCTGGCCGGAGCCCAGATCGTCTTCAACCCGAATGCGACCAAGCCCGGTCTCTCGAACCGCTTGTGGGATCTGGAGCAGGCGACAGCGGCCGCCGCGAACGGCTACTTCGTCGCGGCAGCCAACCGCGTCGGGCGCGAGGACAACGAATACGGTGACGAAGCCGTCACCTTCTACGGCACCAGTCAGTTCCTCGATCCGCAGGGCAACTTCGTCGGAGAACGCGGCAGCAGCGAGCACGAAGAGCTCGTCATCCGCGACCTCGACCTCGACATGATTCGCGAAGTGCGCAACAACTGGCAGTTCTATCGCGATCGTCGCCCAGACAGCTACACCCTGATCACAGCACCGTGAGGACGATCATGAAGACACTCATCAAGAACGGAACCGTGGTGAATGCCACGGGAACAGCGACCGCCGATGTCCTCATCGACGGCGAGACGATCGCGGCCGTGCTCGCGCCGGGGTCCACACTGCTCGGCTTCGACATCGAGCGAAACGTGGACACCGTCATCGATGCCGCGGGCAAGTACGTCATTCCCGGCGGGATCGATGCGCACACGCACATGGAGATGCCCTTCGGCGGAACCTTCGCGAGCGACACCTTCGAGACAGGGACCAGGGCCGCGGCATGGGGCGGCACGACGAGCATCGTCGACTTCGTCGTGCAGTACCCCGAGGAGAGTGTGATCGATCGGTATCAGGCCTGGCATGAGAAGGCCGCCGGCAACTGCGCGATCGACTACGGCTTTCACCAGATCCTCTCGGATGTGCAGGACAGCTCACTCACAGCGATGGATGAGCTCATGAATGAGGGAGTGACGAGCTTCAAGCTCTTCATGGCCTACAAGGGCGTGTTCCTCTCGGATGACGGACAGATCCTGCGCGCATTCCAGCGTGGCGCCGAGAACGGCGCGATGATGATGATGCACGCAGAGAACGGCGCCATGATCGACGTGCTCGTCAAACAGGCGCTCGAAGCAGGCAACACCTCGCCGTATCATCACGGCATCACCCGCCCGTGGCAGGCAGAGGAAGAGGCCACGCATCGCGCGATCATGATTGCTGATCTCACCGGTGCGCCCCTCTACGTCGTGCACGTCTCGGCGAAACAGGCCGTCGCACAGATCGCCGCTGCGCGCGATCGCGGGCTCAACATCTTCGGCGAGACGTGCCCGCAGTACCTCTATCTCTCGCTCGAGGATCAGCTGGGCGCCGAGGGCTTCGAAGGTGCCAAGTGGGTGTGCTCGACGCCGCTGCGTTCGAAGCATGAGGGACACCAGCACCACATGTGGCAGAGCCTGCGCACGAACGACATCCAGATGGTCTCGACCGACCACTGCCCGTTCTGCATGAAGGATCAGAAGGACATGGGCATCGGAGACTTCTCGAAGATCCCCAACGGCATCGGCTCGGTCGAGCACCGCATGGACCTGATGTACCAGGGCGTGGTGACCGGCCAGATCTCGCTGCCGCGTTGGGTCGAGCTGACCTCCACGACTCCTGCGCGCATGTTCGGCATGTACGGCAGGAAGGGCGTGATCCAGCCGGGTGCCGATGGCGACGTCGTCATCTACGACCCGAACGGGCACACCTCGATCGGCTTGAACAAAACCCATCACATGAACATGGACTACTCCGCATGGGAGGGCTTCGAGATCGACGGCCACGTCGACACGGTCCTCTCCCGGGGACGAGTCATCGTCGACGACAAGCAGTACATCGGATCGAAGGGCGACGGCAGGTACATCAAGCGCGGACTCTCGCAGTACCTGATCTGACACTTCGACAGGCTCAGCGACTGACAGCTCCCGGCCCGGGACGCAGTCACCGAAAGAACGGATTCACATGGATTTCGGAGCAGTACTTCAGACCAACCCGCCGTCCGCGCGCACCGTGCAGCTGGCCAAGCTCGCCGAGGCGCACGGCTTCAGTCACGTCTGGACCTTCGACTCGCACCTGCTCTGGCAGGAGCCGTACGTGCTGTACAGCCGCATTCTGGCAGAGACCGACAAGGTTATCGTCGGTCCGATGGTCACCAACCCGGCGACGCGCGACTGGACCGTCACGGCATCGACGTACGCGACGCTGAACGAGATGTACGGCAACCGCACCATCTGCGGCATCGGCCGGGGGGACTCCGCCGTGCGTGTGACGAACGGAGCACCGACGACGCTGAAGACGCTGCGGGAATCGATCCACGTCATCCGCGAGCTCGCGAACAGCCGAGCGGTCGAGTACAACGGTGCCACCCTGCAGTTTCCGTGGAGTAAGGGGTCGACACTCGACGTGTGGGTCGCAGCTTACGGCCCGTTGGCGCTCAAGCTCGCGGGTGAGGTCGGTGACGGTTTCATCCTGCAGATGGCAGACCTCGATGTGGCCGAGTGGATGATCAGCACCGTTCGCGCGGCGGCCGAGAAAGCCGGCAGGGACCCGCTGTCGGTGAAGTTCTGCGTCGCGGGCCCGATGTACATCGGCGATGACCGGTCGCACATGCGCGATCAGTGCCGCTGGTTCGGCGGCATGGTCGGCAACCACGTCGCCGACATCGTCGCCAAGTACGGCGAGGGCTCGGCCGTGCCGAAGGCGCTGACGGACTACATCAAGGGCCGTGAAGGCTACGACTACAACGAGCACGGTCAGGCGGGAAACTCGCACGCCGACTTCGTTCCCGACGATATCGTCGAGCGCTTCTGCCTGCTCGGCACGGCTTCGGAGCACATCGAGAAGCTCAAGGCGCTCGCCGAACTCGGCGTTGACCAGTTCGCCGGTTATCTGCAGCACGACAACAAGGAGGAGACGCTCCGCGTCTACGGCGAGACCGTCATCCCCGCGCTCAGCGAGCACATCGTGGCGAAGGCATGAGAAGAGCGGGCCGATGACCGACGAACGCACGTTGGCGCCGGCACTGCGCCGACGTCGATCGAGACCCTCCAGGGGACTCGCACGATGGGGAGCGGGTGTGCTCGGCATCCTCGCTGTCGTGATCATGTGGGAGCTCGTGAAGCTGCTCGTGCCGGCCGACGGGCTCGTGCTGTTCGGAGTGCGGGTGCTTCCCCGCACGAGCGATCTGGCGATGCCGCACGTCTGGGACATGCTCACCCGGCTCCTCGCCCCTGTCACGGCTGCGGAAGGGGCGCGTCCATTGTGGCTGGAGGTCGCAGCCGCGGCGGCTCTCACCCTCGGCATCGCAGCTGCCGGGTGGCTCATCGCGCTTGTGGTGGGGGTGGCCCTGGCCCTCGCCATGCAGCGGTGGCGAATCGCGGAGTGGAGCCTGCTGCCGTGGATCGTCCTCAGCCAGACGATCCCGCTCATTGCCTTCGCCCCCGTGGTGCGCAGCTGGGGTTCCCGTGTCGAGATCGGCTCGTTCGAGTGGCAGGACTGGATGTCGGTGGCGCTCATCGCCTCGTATCTCGCCTTCTTCCCGATCGCGGTCGGCGCGCTCAGAGGCCTGCAGTCGCCGGACACGATCCACGTCGAGCTCATGCACAGCTACGCTGCCGGCTGGTGGACGACGCTCATCCGTCTTCGCCTGCCCGCGGCCGTCCCATATCTGCTGCCGGCCCTGCGGCTGGGCGCTGCGAACGCCGTCATCGGCGCCGTGGTCGCCGAGGTGTCGACCGGGCTTCAGGGCGGCATCGGCCGCATCCTCATCCAGTACGCCGGTCAAGCCAGCGGGGATCCGGCCAAGGCATGGGGTCCGATCTTCGGAGCCGTCGTGCTCGGGCTCGTCGCCGCAGGGTCGATCGCCGTTCTCGGCGCACTGCTGGGTCGCTATAGAAGAGTCGAGGTCAACGCATGACAGAGCACGTGCACGCAGACGGGGGCCGCAGTGCGATCGATGCCGTCCGCATCAGCGGTGTCGACAAGGTCTTCGAGACCCGCGGCGGCCAGGTGGCCGCGCTCGAGGGGATCGACCTGACGGTCGCGGCCGGCGAATTCGTCTCGCTCATCGGGCCGTCCGGATGCGGGAAGTCGACGCTCATGCGTCTCATCGCAGACCTCGATCAGCCGAGCGGCGGAAGCGTGTCCGTCTTCGGCAAGTCCGCCAAGGATGCGCGCATCGCGCAGGACTACGGCATCGCATTCCAGCAGGCAGGACTGCTCCCGTGGCGCACCGTCGCCGAGAACATCGAACTGCCGCTGTCCCTGCATGGCAGAGGAAAGATCGAACGCTCGGATCGAGTGGCGGAGCTCATCGAGCTCGTCAGCCTCGGCGACTTCGCAGATCGCTATCCCGACCAGCTCTCCGGGGGCATGCAGCAGCGTGTCGCGATCGCACGTGCGCTCGCGGAGAAGCCGCGCCTGCTGCTCATGGATGAGCCCTTCGGTGCGCTCGACGAGATGACCAGGGAGCGGATGCAGTCCGAGCTCGTGCGGATCTGCGCCGAGACGGGGGCCGCCGTCGTCTTCGTCACGCACTCGATCCCTGAGGCGGTGTTCCTGTCTGACCGCGTCGTCGTGATGTCGCCGCGGCCGGGGCGCATCCAGCAGGTGGTCTCGATGGCGCTCGCGGACGATCGCTCAGAAGGTCTGCGTGAGCAGCACGAGTTCTTCGACATGATCACCGCCGTGCGAGAGGCCCTGCATGACGGATCGCCCGTGGCGGCTGTGCGCGGAGTGGAGAATCGATGAGGAGCCAGGGCGCCGAACTCACCACGCGCACGCTCGCCCCGATCGTGCTCGGCCTCATCGTGCTGGGGGCATGGCAGCTCGCGGTGACCGTCGGCGGCGTCGATGACTATATGCTGCCGAGCCCTGCATCCATCATCGGACAGTTCGTCGAGTTCGCCCCGTCCATGCTCTCGGCGGGGATCGTCACAGGCACGAACGCGCTCGTCGGCCTCGTCGTGGGCTCGATGCTCGGCATCCTGATCGCGATGCTCGCAGCCGCGGTGCGTCTGACCGACTGGATGCTGGCGCCGATAGTCGCCGCGCTCGCCGTCATCCCGATCGTGGCACTGGCGCCCGTGCTGAACACGATGTTCGGCTCCGACTCGCAGTTCGGTCGGCAGGTGATCGCGGGACTGGCCTCCTTCGTGCCCGTGTTCATCAACACGCTGCGAGGCCTGCGCCAGACGCTGCCGGTGCACCGCGATCTCATGACCGTATACGCGGCGAACCCCGGCCAGGTCATGCGCACCGTCACCCTGCCGACGGCGACGCCCTTCGTGTTCACCGGCATCCGCATCGCCTCTTCTCTCGCCGTCATCTCCGCGCTCGTCGCCGAATACTTCGGCGGACCGCGCGGGGGCCTGGGCGGGCTCATCTCGACGTCTGCGGCATCCAGCGCGTATCCCCGAGCCTGGGCGTATGTGCTCGTCTCGATCGTGCTCGGTCTGATCTTCTACCTCGTGGCGCTCGGTGCCGAGCGGGTCGCAGTGAGAAGGCGCGGCTGAATCCACCTCACGTCCTCACGTCCGCCGGACGCGATGGCATTCACAGCGATACCAGCACCTCAGAAAGGGACCGATATGAAACACAGCACACGTCGCGGCGCCAACTTCGCGGCAGCGACAATCGCGACAGCGCTCGTCCTCTCGGCTTGCTCATCGACACCGAGCGATGAGCAAGGAGAGGCAGCCGAAGGCGAGGCCCTCACCGAGGTGAAGCTGCAGCTGCAGTGGCTGCCCCAGGGCCAGTTCGCCGGGTACTTCGCCGCTGCGGAGCAGGGATATTTCGAAGAGGCCGGCTTGGACGTCGAGATCATCCCCAGCGGTGGTGACATCGTGCCGCAGGATGCTCTGGCCAACGGCGATGTCGACTACGCCATCGCCTGGGTGCCCAAGGTGCTCGGCTCGATCGAAGCAGGTGCCGACGTCACCAACATCGCGCAGATCTTCCAGCGCTCTGGAACGCTGCAGGTGTCGTGGGCCGACTCCGGCATCGACTCCGTCGCAGACTTCGAAGGCAAGAAGATCGGCAGCTGGGGGTTCGGGAACGAATGGGAGATCTTCGCGGCGATGGCGGCGGAGGGCTTGGACTCCTCGACCGTGGAGATCATCACCCAGGACTTCAACATGAACGCGTTCCTGTCCGGAGACATCGACGCGGCGCAGGCCATGACCTACAACGAGTACGCACAGCTGCTGGAGACTGTGAATCCCGACACCGGAGAGCCGTACACGGCGGAGGACTTCACCGTCATCAGCTATGAAGACACGGTCGGTGCGATGCTGCAGGACGCGATCTGGGCGGATACGGAACGGCTGGAAAGCGACACCGAGTACCAGCAGACGACCGTCTCGTTCCTCAAGGCGGTCATCAAGGGCTGGAGCTACGCCGCAGAGAACCCGGAGGAGGCCGCGCAGACGACTGTCGACGCCGGCTCCGGCTGGGGCATGAGCCACGAGCTGTGGATGGTCAACGAGACCAACAAGCTCATCTGGCCCGCCCAGAACGGCATCGGCTACATCGATGAAGCGGCATTCTCCGCGACGGTCGAGGGCGCGCTGAGCGCCGTGAACGAGACCGGTGCCAGCCTCATCACCGAGCAGCCGCCGGCATCCGCCTGGACGAACGAGTACATCGAGCAGGCACTCGCGGAGCTCGAAGAGGAGGGCGTGGACGTGAAGGGTGAAGGCTTCACCCCGATCGACGTCGAACTGCTCGAAGGCGGCGCCTGAGTGCCCATGGCCGGGCGAGGCGAGTCGCCCGGCCACATGACCACTCCGTCCACACCACCAACTATGAAAGGACGCGTGATCGCAGTGAACGACCGCACCACCTCGAATGAGCGCGTGATCGGGCTCGACCGTGCCCATGTGTTCCACTCCTGGTCGGCTCAGGCAGGGCTCGCCCCGCTCGTGATCACCGGCGGCTCCGGCTGTCGCGCCTGGGACGATGAGGGCACCGCATACCTCGACTTCTCCAGTCAGCTCATCAACCTCAACATCGGGCATCAGCACCCGGTGGTAACCGCGGCGATCGCCGAGCAGGCAGCGGTGCTCACGACGGTCGCACCTGCGGCAGCCAACCTGACGCGTGGCGAGGCGGCCAAGCGCATCGTGGCGCGCGCACCCGAACGCTTCGAGAAGGTGTTCTTCACCAACGGCGGTGCCGACGCCAACGAGAACGCCATCCGCCTCGCCCGCCTGCACACCGGGCGTGACAAGGTGCTGTCGACTTACCGCTCGTATCACGGGAACACCGGCGCGGCCATCGTCGCGACCGGCGACTGGCGCCGGATGCCCAACGAGTTCGCGCGCGGGCATGTGCACTTCTGGGGTCCCTACCTGTACCGCTCCGAGTTCTGGGCTACGACACCGGAGCAAGAATCGGAGCGGGCGCTGCAGCACCTGGAACGGTTGATCCAGGGGGAGGGCCCCGCAACGATCGCCGCCGTGCTGCTCGAGACGGTGCCGGGCACCGCAGGGATCCTGCTGCCGCCGCCGGGCTATCTGGCCGGTGTCCGCGAACTGTGCGACCGCTACGGCATCGTGCTCATCCTCGACGAGGTCATGGCAGGATTCGGGCGCACCGGACGATGGTTCGCGTTCGACGGCTACGACGTCGTTCCCGACCTGATCACCTTCGCCAAGGGCGTCAACTCGGGGTACGTTCCTGTCGGCGGGGTCGTCATCTCCGATGAGATCGCCGCAGAGTTCGACGATGTCGTCTTCCCCGGCGGGCTCACCTACAGCGGGCATCCGCTCGCGATGGCATCCATCGTCGCCGCGCAGGATGCCATGGCGAATGAAGGCATCGTCGACAACGCCGCTCGAATCGGCGCCGATGTGCTCGGGCCCGCGCTGCACGAGCTCGCGCAGAAGCATCCGATCATCGGAGAGGTGCGCGGTGAAGGAGTCTTCTGGGCCATCGAACTCGTGGCGGACCGACAGACGCGCGAGCCACTGGCGCCGGCGGTGATGGCACGGATCAAATCCGAGCTGATGGCGCGCCGACTGCTCGCCATCACCCAGGACAACCGCATCCACGTCGTGCCGCCGTGCATAGTCACGGACGACGAGGTCGCCGAAGCCGTAGTCGTGTACGACGAGGTCCTCGGCCTGCTCGCCTGAGCCGGCGCACGTCACCACTTCTCTCAACAAAGGAAAGATCATGACCACGACCCTCAACCACTGGATCAACGGTGTCGAGAACGAAGGTGCTTCGACGCGGACATCTCCGGTCTTCAACCCCGCGCGCGGCGAGATCAGCACACAGGTGCGACTTGCGAGCACTGCGGATGTCGACGCGGCCGTCGCATCCGCTGCCGCGGCGTTCCCCGCCTGGCGTGACGCCTCGCTCGCGAAGCGGCAGAGCATCCTGTTCAACTTCCGCGAGCTGCTCAATCAGCGAAAGGGCGAGCTGGCCGACATCCTCACGGCTGAGCACGGCAAGGTCACCGCGGATGCTCTCGGTGAGATCGCCCGAGGGCTCGAGGTCGTCGAGTTCGCGCTCGGCATGCCGCATCTGCTCAAGGGCGATTACAGCGAGAACGTCTCCACCGACGTCGACGTGTACACGATCCGGCAGGCGCTCGGAGTCGTCGGCATCATCAGCCCGTTCAACTTTCCGGCCATGGTGCCGCTGTGGTACTTCCCGATCGCGATCGCGGCCGGCAACACGGTCGTACTGAAGCCGAGCGAGAAGGACCCCACCGCTGCCAACTGGATGGCCGCGCTCATGACCGAGGCGGGGCTCCCCGACGGCGTCCTCAACGTCGTGCACGGTGATAAGGAGGCCGTCGACGCGCTGCTGGAGCATCCCACGGTCCAGGCGATCTCATTCGTCGGATCCACGCCCATCGCGAAGTACATCTACGAGACCGCCGCAGCGCACGGCAAGCGGGTGCAGGCGCTCGGCGGCGCGAAGAACCACATGCTGGTGCTGCCTGATGCCGACCTGAACCTGGCCGCGGATGCCGCCGTTAACGCCGGCTTCGGCTCGGCCGGTGAGCGCTGCATGGCGATCAGCGTCATCGTCGCCGTCGAGCCCGTCGCCGACGAGCTCATCGAACGCATCACCGCGCGCATGGCCGGTCTGCGGGTCGGCGATGGGATGCGCGGGTGCGACATGGGACCGCTCATCACCGAGGCGCACCGCGACAGGGTCGCCTCCTACATCGACATCGCGGCGGCCGACGGTGCCACAGTCGTGGTGGACGGGCGCGATGTGGAAGCCGACGGCGAAGCATCCGGATTCTGGCTCGGCCCCACCCTGTTCGATCGGGTGTCGACCGACTCGGCGGTGTACCAGGACGAGATCTTCGGCCCAGTGCTGTCGATCGTGCGGGTGGACAGTTATGAGGAGGGTCTTCAGTTGATCAACGCCTCACGCTACGGCAACGGCACCGCGATCTTCACGAACGATGGCGGCGCGGCCAGACGATTCCAGAACGAGGTTCAGGTGGGCATGGTCGGCATCAATGTGCCGATCCCCGTCCCCGTCGCATATCACTCGTTCGGCGGATGGAAGGACTCCCTCTTCGGTGATGCGAAGGCGTACGGACCCGCGGGAATCGCATTCTTCACGCGCGAGAAGGCGGTGACCTCACGCTGGCTCGATCCCTCTCACGGGGGAATCAACCTCGGATTCCCGCAGCACGACTGAGGAGACGCCATCGAACTGTGCATCACGCTCTCAGCGCCAGTTCGCGGAGTCGCTGATTCGAGAGCGCACGTCAGCGCACACGAATCCCGAGCTGCGCGAACGGGATGCCGCGCACCACGCGCCGCCACGGGTGCTCGCCCAGCGTCCACAGCATCCGCCCCTCCGGGTCGAGCGCGAGATCCTCGCAGCCGATCGGCAGGGGAACCTCGCTGCGTTGGAGCGCGTCGTCATCGCCGTCCCACAGCGCACCCGGCTGCAGACCGCGCGACTGCGAGACGAATCGCCGCGAGCCCCACTGCACGGCACCCTGCATCCGGGCGATCTGCGGGGCGCTCCGGTCGATGGCGACGAACGACCCGTCGATGTCGCTGGGGATCGTGAACTCGCCGATGCGTCCGAGCTTGTCGCCGCGGTACTCGCCGATGAGCACGCGCGGCAGCGACGTGCCCTCGGAGTCGAACACCCGACCGAGGAACGAGCACCGCAGCGGTACCGGATGCACGCGCGTGCGGACCGCCGCCAGCGCCACCGCGCCGAAGCCGCGGCCTCGCGCTCCGACCACTCGCCGCGCCGCCGCACCTCGCAGTCGGCGCGATTCGCCGAGGTCGAATTCCCAGATCCCTTGCCCCGTGGCGGCGACGAACAGGCGATCGCCGAACCAGGCGAGGCCGCCGGCATGGATCTGGGCGGGGACGAGTTCGCCGTCATCGCCCTCGATCGTGAGGGCGACGTCCAGATGTCGCGAACGCTCCAGATCGATGAACGTCACACGCGACGCGAGATGCTGACCCGACTTGTCCTTGCGGAACCAGCTCACAGCAAGGGTTCGCCGCCCCTGCCACGTGCCGAAGTCGACGCCCTGCGGATACCACTTGGTCGTGTAGGTACGAGCGCTGAGCCACTTCAGCTCGACGACACCACGGCGTCGATGGCGCATCGGGCGCCACATCGACCCGAAAAGCCCGGAGAACCCGAAAAAGCCGGAGAGACCGAACATGTCAGATCCAGCCTCGCTCTTCCGCCATCAGCACTGCCTGCTGGCGCGTGGTGACGTGCAGCTTCCCCAGCACGGTCGAGACGTGATTGCGCACAGTCCCAGGGGCGAGCGACAGTGCGCGCGCGATCTGTCCGGTCGTCTCTCCGCGCCGACCCGCCCGCAGCACGTCGAGCTCACGATCGGTCAGAGGCGAGCGCTCGTCGCTCAGCGCGTCGGCCGCGATCTCCGGGTCGACGTAGCGCGCACCTGCCGCGACGCGCCTGATGACCTCTGCGACCTCGTTCGCACCGCGCGATTTCGGCAGGAATCCGGCGACTCCGGATGCCAGCGCTCGCCGCAGTACGCCGGGCCGAGCATGCCGCGTGACGACGACGCAGCGGATGGACGTCTGGCGCCGCAGGCGCTCCGCGACCTCGACCCCGTCGAGCCCCGGCATCTCCAGATCGAGCAGGCAGACGTCCGGCGTCAGCCGGATGGCCTCGGCGAGCGCCTCCTCCCCGTCGGTGCATTCCGCCACGACGTCGATGTCGTCCTCCAGTCGCAGCAGAGCGGCCAACGCCGAGCGGATCATCGCCTCGTCATCGGCCAGCAGTACACGGATCATCGCGCATCCTCTCCCGGCGTCCCGGCCGGAACGGTCACGACGACCGCGAAATCCTGCTTCCCCCGTCGCACGTCCAGGGTCCCACCCGCTTCCGCTGCTCGCCGCCCGATGCCCTCGAGCCCCGAGCCGTCATCGGACGCCGGATCCCCGGCCGAGTCGTTCACGATCTCGTACCGCCAGGACTCGCCGTCCTTCTTCAACGAGAGCTGCGCCCACTTGCCGCCGCCGTGGCGCAGGACGTTGGTCGTGGTCTCGCGGATGACGGGCCCGAGAACGGATGCCGGAGCTCGATCCGCCCCCGCATCGACGCTCGCCTCCGCGGAAGTGCCGGCGGCACGCAGCAGATCGACGGCGTTGGCGATCTCATCGGTCAGCGCGGCCGTGCGGAATCGCAGCGCCAGGTCCCGCGTGCCTTGCTGAGCCTCGGCCACACTGCCTCTTGCAGCGCGCAACTGCTCGAGCGCAGCATCCGGATCCTTCGCCATGAGGCGTTCGGCGAGTTCGAGCTGCAGGGCGATGACCTGCAGATGGTGGCCCTGCAGATCGTGCACGTCCGTCGCGACCCGCAGGCGCTCCTGCGTGGCGGCGAGACGGCTCTCGGAGGCGCGCGCCCGATCGAGTCGCACCAGCACATCCCACCACCACAGGGAGGCGACGGTCATGGCGGGCAGCATCGCCGAGAACAAGGCCAGCGGCCCGAAACCCGCCGCTGCTCCGTCGTCGAACATGCGGAAATCGACCACGGCGAGACCGATGATCACGACAGTGGCGGCGAGCATCGCACGCATGCGCACCCCCGGCTGCCAGTTGAGCAGCAGAAGCGATTGCAGTACGGGTACGGCGGCGACCGTCCACAGCCCGGACACCGTGCCGGCCAGGATCGCATAGGCCACGGCCACCAGGAGCGGGAGGAGTTGTCGGCGCCACCGCACCAGCCCGGCGGTGTCCGTGCGGTGACGGTAGTCGATCATCAGTGCCACGGTCGAGACGACCCAGACGAGTCCGCCGATCGAGATCGCGACGGCGGCGGCGGCCGACGGGCGGATGCCGGCGCCGAGGATGAGGAGCACAGTGTTCGCGACGATGAAAAGTTCGAAGAACAATAGGGCCGAGATCGTGTAGTACCAAGTGGCGGTCACTCCCCTGGCCAGTCGTACGGAACCCTTCGACGCGGCGGCATCGGAGCCGTCGGGAGCGGATGCGGACGAACGGACCATGTCGTCCACATTACGGCCATGACACATGTCACCCATCGATCGTGCGAACACCCCGGGAAGCGGTGACAGCGGGGCACTTCTGCGCATCGCGCGGATCCGATGGACTGGAGTCTCAGCCGGGCAGACGCCCGGGCAGTCGCAACGACAGGAACATCCCATGAACCTCATCGAGACCTTCCAGAACCTGGTCGCTCAGGTGCCCGAACTGGTGCAGCCCCTCATCGTCGCCCTGGCCGGCGCGGTGCCCTTCATCGAGGGCGAGGGCGCGGCGAGCATCGGCATCATCGGCGGCATCCATCCGGTGATCGCCGCGATCGCAGGCATCATCGGCAACTTCCTCTGCGTGCTGGTGCTGGTGCTGCTCAGTTCCGGGGCCCGCAATGCGGTCGTCAGCCGCAACCACGCGCGCAAGGCGCGTCTGGCCGCTGCCGGAGGTGCGACGACGGGAAGTGTCACCGTTGTCGACGCAGAGGACGAGGCCGACGGCAGCCGCAGCGCCGCCCGCAAGGTGAAGTTCCGTCGTGCGCTCGACCGCTACGGCGTCCCCGGCGTCAGCCTGCTCGGCCCGCTCCTGCTCCCCACGCAGTTCACGGCGACGATGCTCGCGGCATCCGGTGTCAGCAAGGCCCGCGTCCTGATCTGGCAGGCGGTCGCGATCATCGGATGGACCACGATCCTCTCTGTGTTCGTCGGCAGTGTCGTCCACGCCGTCAGCTGACTGGCTGGACGCAACGCCTCGTGCGGGCGAGATGTCCAGAGCGCATGATCAACCTTTCGAGCGATGTCGGGATCGGGCCTCGCTGATGGGCTGGATGCATGACAGCTACTCGCCCGCGCCTCCCCGACCGGCTCACATCCCGGCGGGGAGCCTGGATATCCCTCGGCATCGTGCTCCTCACCTTCGTGGCCCTGTTCGGGCTCTTCAGCCGTATCGACGGCCCGACCGGAAACGAGACGGCACCGCCGGACTCCGAGTCGTCGCAGGTGAGCGCGCTGCTGGAGGAGTTCGCGAATGCGGATGAGCAGTCGGTGCTCGTGGTCGCCTCTCGAGCGGATGCCGCAGACCTCTCCCTCGCAGACATCACCGCGCTGGAGGACATCGTGCCGGCGCTCGACGCGCACACCGGTCTGGAGTCCTCTGCACCGACCGTGAGCGATGACGGCGCGGCCGCGGTCATCGTCGCGCCGATCACGGTCGGCGCCGACAACGCTGAGACCGCCGACATCATCAAGGACCTGCGCACCGAGGTGGGCGACAACACGCCCGCCGGCCTCACGCTGCAGGTCACCGGAGGGCCGGCATTCGGCGCGGATGTCACGAGCTCCTTCGACGGCGCAGACTTCACACTGCTGCTCGTCACGATCCTCATCGTCGCGGTGCTGCTGATCGTCACCTACCGCTCCCCCATCCTCTGGCTGCTCCCGCTGGTGATCGTCGCGTTCGCCGACCAGCTCGCCGGCAAGGTCACCGGCGCCGTCGGCAACCTGCTCGACCTGCAGTTCGACTCGGGGATCATCAGCGTGCTGGTCTTCGGTGCCGGCACGAACTACGCGCTGCTGCTCATCTCCCGCTACCGCGAGGAGCTGTTCGTCGAAGAGAACCACCGTGCAGCATTGAGCACCGCGTGGCGCAAGACGATGCCGGCCATTCTCGCCTCGAACATCACCGTCGTCCTCGCGCTGCTCACGCTCGCGCTCGCCGTGATCCCCGGCACCCGCGGCCTCGGCATCTCCTCCGCCGTCGGTCTGCTGATCGCGCTCGCCGCGGTGCTGTTCGCTCTGCCGCCGCTCCTGGCGGTGTGCGGACGCAGGGTGTTCTGGCCGTTCGTGCCGAAGCCCGGCACGAACGCGGAACACGGCAAGGTGTGGAAGGGCATCGCCACCGGCGTGATGCGTCGTCCGTGGCTGAGTCTCGGCGCCGGTGTTCTCGTGCTGACGGTGATGGGCGCAGGTCTCGTGGGAACGACCGTCGGGCTCGATCAGGTCGAGAAGTTCCGCGTGCAGTCCGAGTCGGCGGCCGGTCTCGAGGTGCTCGGCGATCACTTCCCGCCCGGGGAGTCCCAGCCGATCTTCATCGTCGCGAACTCGGCAGAGGCCGACAGCGTGCTCGACAGCGTCGACGATGTCGACGGCGTGGTGCGTGCGAACCCGATCGGTGAGACGACCGACGGCGCGCTGACGAAGATCATGGTGACGGGCGAGTACGCGCCGGGAACACCCGAGAGCCTCGACCTCGTCACCGAGCTGCGTGACATCGTCCACGACGTGCCGGGTGCGGATGCCGTCGTCGGCGGTGCAGTGGCGACGGATCTGGATGCCAGGGCCGGAAACCAGCAGGATCTGCTGCTCATCGCCCCGCTCGTGCTCGCGGTGAGCTTCATCGTGCTGCTCGTGCTGCTGCGGTCGCTGGTCGCACCGGTGGTGCTGCTGCTGATCAACGTCGCGAGTGCAGCGGCGGCGATCGGCGCAGGCTCCTGGTTGAGCCGGGTTCTGTTCGATCAGCACGCGCTGGATCTGCAGGTGCCACTGCTGGCGTTCCTCTTCCTCGTCGCGCTGGGCATCGACTACACGATCTTCCTCGTGCATCGCGCCAGGGCCGAGGCCGAGAGCCACGGCACCCGTGAAGGAATGGTGCGGGCGGTCTCGCACACCGGCGCCGTCATCACCAGCGCCGGGATCGTGCTCGCAGCGGTGTTCGCGGCGCTCGGCGTTCTGCCGCTGGTGACTCTGGGCCAGCTCGGGCTGATCGTCGGGGTCGGCGTGATCATCGACACGCTGGTCGTGCGCACCGTGATCGTGCCGGCGGTGTTCGGGGTGCTCGGTGACCGGATCTGGTGGCCACGTCGCCGCCCGCCGCTCTGACGCTCAGTTCTCGAAGGCGTCCTTCGCCTTGTCCCCGGCCTTCTTGAGATCGGCCTTGGCCTGTTCGGCCCTGCCTTCGGCTTCGAGCTTCTCGTTGTCCGTGGCCTTGCCGGCGCCCTCCTTGAAGTGACCGGCGATGTCCTCGGCGGTGTGCTTCGCCTTGTCTCCAATGCCCATCGATCCATTCCTTTCGTCGGGGATCAGGTGATCCGTGTGAGCGACTCTCACACCGACTGGAAGATTCGGCGACGGGGTTGACGGGCGCGACGGCGAACGTTAGGAGCGAGCGGATGGCGCGTCAGCCCATGATTCGGGCTGGAGTCAGTCGCGGTTCGAGCGGGATGAGATGCCGGAGGCGAACTCCGTGCTGTGCATCCCATCCCGTCCCGAAACCTGCGGTCCCCGCGGGACGGGGTGATCGTCGTCCTTCTTCCCCAGAATCCGGATCTCGGCTTTCCCCAAAGCCCGACGATCAGCGCATGCAGTGGGCCCACTCGAGTAGGTCAGTCCCCAATGATCCATCCGCGGGAGCCACTATCGAGTCATCCTCCCACGGTTTTTCAGATTTGTCCCCCAAATGGGGGACAAGATTCATGGTTTGGGGTTAGGGTGTTTCGTGACGCACCCTCCGGTCGTCTTTGGCCCTCACCGCTCCCCCCGCGGTGAGGGCCGCACTATTCGACGGCCCTTTTCCCTGCGTGCACCCGGTGTGACGCTCGTGCAACATTTGGGTTACCTTCTGCTTCGGGCTGTTCCGCTCCGGCGCTGCACAGATATTGTGGGCATCGTCGGGGCACCCTGCGTCGACACACATTTCAGCAGAACGGCAGTACATGAGTACCCAAGGCACGGTCAAGTGGTTCAACTCGGAGAAGGGCTTCGGCTTCATCTCCCCCGATGACGGCGGCGCTGACGTCTTCGCGCACTACTCCGCCATTGAAGCAAGCGGCTACCGCTCACTCGACGAGAACCAGCGCGTCGAGTTCGAGGTTGCACAGGGCCCCAAGGGCCTGCAGGCCGAAAACATCCGCCCCATCTGAGGCCGATACACACGACGCTCCCCGCCGGGCGCACGTCAACAGCGCGCTCCCGGCGGGGAGCGACGTGCTCTCTACGTGAGAAGCAGGGCCCTGAGCGCGTCCGCGTCGGCAGCTCGGGACACCGCGCCGTCGCCCTCTGAGGCCTCGCCGAAACCCCACTCGGCGAAGATGACGGGCACACCGTGCTCAGCCGCGCCCTCCACATCGTGGTGGCGATCTCCGACGAGTACCGGGTTCGAGGTGTCGACACCCGCGGCCTGCAGCCGCTCCAGCGCCCAGCCGACCACATCCGACTTGCTGTCGCTGCGCCCGACCGTGCCGCTGCGCGCACCGGAGACGGCGGCGAACAGGCCGAGCAGATCATTGTGCTCGAGGATCGCGGTGACCTGATTCTCGGGCTTCGTGCTCGCGGTGGCCTGGGGGATGCCTGCGGCTGCGACCGCGCGGATGACATCGGGGATGCCGTCGTAGATGTCGACAGACGCGGCATAGCCGTCGCGGGCGGCGAGCGCGCGGTAGCGCGCAAGAGCATCCTCGGCCTGGGTCGCGCTCAGCCCCGCAAGGCTCTGGAAGGACTCGTACATCGGCGGTCCGACCCAGCGCGGCAGCGAAGCCGGGTCAGGTGCGGGCTGGCCGAACGACGCGAGCACTTCCATGAGACGAGGGAAGATGCCGGGGGTCGCATCGGCGATGGTGCCGTCGACGTCCCAGAGCACGCAGGAGTAAGGGGAGTGAGGCATCCTTCAAGCCTATGGGCAGCCGCCGGGTCGGCCGTACGCCACATCGCTCCGGAGCCGTCAGAACAGCCGCGGGACTCCGGACTCGATGCCCTTCATGTCGTCGTAGTCGAGAACCAGGCAGCGGATGCCGCGATCCTCGGCGAGCACGCGCGCCTGGGGCTTGATCTCCTGGGCGGCGAACACACCGTGCACGGGCGCGAGATGCGGATCGCGGCCGAGGAGTTCGAGGTAGCGGGTGAGCTGCTCGACGCCGTCGATGTCGCCGCGGCGCTTTATCTCCACCGCGATGGCAGCGCCCGCAGCATCCCGCACCATGAGATCGACAGGGCCGATCGCTGTCGGGTACTCGCGGCGAACCAGGGTCGCGCCCTCGCTGATCCGCTCGACCTGTTCGGCGAGCAGGCGCTGCAGATCGGCCTCGACGCCGTCCTTCTGCAGGCCGGGGTCGATGCCGAGCTCGTGTGCGGAATCGTGCAGCACCTCATAGATCTGCACGCGCAGTGCGTCGCCGGTCTTCTTGTGGGTGACGCGCCACACGTCGATGACGCCGGCGCCGGCCTCTTCCTCATCCGGGATCTCTGTGACGAGGGTGCAGGGAGGGCTCATCCAGTTCAGCGGCTTGTAGCTGCCGCCGTCGGAGTGCACGAGCAGACTGCCGTCCCCCTTGTGCACGAGCAGACGCGTGGCGAGGGGGAGGTGGGCATTGAGCCGGCCGGAGTAGTCCACGGCGCAGCGGGCGATGACGAGACGCACTCGACGAGCCTACTTCGTCGTCGAGCGCTCGGCGTTCGCCTTCAGCGGCCGGGCGGCGCCGGATGCGAATCCGGATGCCGCGACCAGCGCGACGAGGATGAACAGTGTGTTGAGCAGGCCGATGTGCTCACTGATCAGCCCGAGGATCGGCGGCCCGCCGAGGAACGCGACATAGCCGATCGTGGCCGCTGCGCTCACTCGCGCCGCAGCCTTGGCGGGGTCGTCGGCCGCCGCGGACATGCCGAGCGGGAAGCCGAGTGATGCGCCGACGCCCCACAGAGCCGCGCCGACGAAGACGAGGGGGAGTGTGGGCGCGAGGATGAACAGCAGGATGCCGCCGGTCGCCGCCACCGCGAGGATGCGCAGCACCAGCACGCGGCCGAAGCGGTCGACGAGCGGACCGCCGAAGATGCGCACCGTGGTCATCGCCACCGAGAACACCGTCAGCGCTGCGGCGCCCATCGCCGCGCCGCCGCCGTGGTCTTCGCTCGTGCCGAGTGCGAGCCAGTCGTTGGCCCCGCCCTCGGCGAAGGCCATTCCGAGCATCACGACGCCGAGGGCGTAGGTGCGCGGCTCGCGCCATGCCGACAATGCCACGTGCATGCGCTCGCGCCAATGCGGCTTCTCGCCGGACTCGGCGGGGTCGAGAGTCGCGTCACGGTTCGGCACGTTCGCGATGCACACGAACGCTGCGACGAAGATCAGCGCGGCGACCACCGTCGCGTGGAATGCGACCGTGAGGTGCGTGGTGGTGGCGACCCAGCCGAGGCCGGCTCCGATGACGGTGCCGAAGCTGAAGAACGCGTGGAACAGCGGCAGGATCGTCTTGCCCGCCTCCTGCTCGATGGCGGTCGCCTCGACGTTCATCATGACGTCGAGGCATCCGTTGCCGTACCCGAACAGCGCAAGGCCGATGATGACCACGGGGAACGACGCGAACACCGTCGTGCCGACACCGATCAGGACGAGACCGATCGCGAGGGTGATCATCAGCGCCAGCATGCCCCGGCGCGCGCCGATGCGCGCCATCACTGCCGGGCTCGTGGAGATTCCGAGGATCGACGCGATGCCCATGCCGAGCAGCAGCAGGCCGATCTGCGCGTTGTCGATGCCGAGGGCGATTTTGATGTCGGGCACGCGCGACGCCCAGGTCGCGATCGAGACGCCGCTGGCGAGGAAGATCGCGAAGATTGCGCCCCGCCAACGCACGTACTGCGAACGGGTGAGGGCGTGGTCCATGCAGAGAGCGTATCGAATCGATTCGATTTTCGGAAATGGTCGAGTTATCCTCGGATCATGACGTCGTCCTCAGCACCTGCGCCACGTCGCGCGACGCTCGCAGACGTCGCGCACGCTGCAGGCGTGTCGACGTCCACGGCATCCGTCGTCTTCAGCGGCCGCACGAGGGTCTCGGACGCGACGCGAGAGCGTGTGCTGGCGGCAGCGGCCGATCTCGGATATGCGGGTCCCGACCCGCGCGCGGCATCGCTTCGTCTCGGACGCAGCGGCATCGTCGCCGTCGTGCTCGAGGGGCACCTGCGGACCGCATTCCTGGACCCCGTGACGATTCCGATGATGGACGGGCTGACCGACGGCCTCGCCTCGCTCGGAGCGGGAGTGCTCCTGCTGCGCGACGAGCCGGGGGAGGGCGAGGTCCCCGCGCTGGCGACGGCACCGGTCGACGCCGTCGTGCTCATCGGATGCTCCGGAAGAACCCGCGCGTCACTGGAGATCGTCCGGGCCCGGGGCCTGCCGGTCGTCGTGATCGAGGGAGACGCGGGGGAGGGGATCCCGCAGATCACGCTCGACAATCGTGAGGCGGCGGCGGAGATGGCCAGGCACATCCAGGGTCTCGGACACGAGCGCGTCGCCGCCGTGACGCTGCCGTTGGACAGCGATCGCATCCGCGGGCGGGTCACCGACGAGCGACTGGGACGCGCGACGATCGACGTCACCATCGAGCGACTGGCCGGTGCGCGAGACGTCTACCCCGATCTGCCCGCGGTCTCGGCAGGCAGCAGTTCGATCGACGACGGCGTGATCGCGGGACGGGCGCTGCTCAGCGACCCTGCCGCCCGTCCCACCGCGATCCTCGCGCAGAGCGACCTTCTGGCTGCGGGCGTGATCCGCGCGGCGGAGGACCTCGGTCTTCGAGTGCCGGATGATCTCAGCGTCGCCGGCTTCGACGGCATCCGCGTCGACGGCATCGGACCGCACATGCTCACGACCATGGTGCAGCCAGCCGTCGAGAAGGGCAGAGCGGCGGGGGAGCAGGTGGCCCGGATGCTGCGCGGCGAGTCGCCGGAATCGATGCATCTCACCTGCCGATTCCGCGCCGGAACGACCACCGCTGCCCCCACCATCTGACCGCAGAGGCGAGATCCGACCGCACTTGCAGAATCCATGGAGGGCATGAACCGGTAAACTCGAAGAAACCCCCCGCCCGCCTGTGCCGCAAGGCCTCGACGAGCCATTGAGGAGCCGCTTATGCTGTTGCTCCTTGCCGTGTTCCTTCTCGGGGCTCTTCTTCTCCCCGCGTTGGTACGTTGGCTCGGGGCGCGAGCGTTCGCGATCGGCGCTCTCATTCCCGCTGCGGCATTCGTCCAGGCGCTGGTGATGACGCCGCAGGTTCTCGACACCGAATCGGTGCCGTTCGAGAGCGTGGAGTGGATCCCTCAACTCGGCCTGAACCTGTCGATGCGCATGGATGTGCTGGGCTGGGTGCTGACTCTCATCGTCACCGGTGTCGGGGCTCTGGTGCTGCTCTACTGCCGCTGGTACTTCCACGACGAGGCGGGTGAGCTCGGCCAGTTCGCCGGTGTTCTGCTCGGCTTCGCCGGTGCGATGTACGGGCTCGTGCTCACCGATGACCTCGTCATGCTCGTGATGTTCTGGGAAGTCACCAGCATCCTGTCGTACCTGCTCATCGGCCACTACCGCCGTCGCGCGGTGAGTCGTCGTGCCGCGCTGCAGGCGCTGCTGGTCACCACGCTCGGCGGACTCGTGATGTTCGTCGGCGTCGTGCTGCTGGTCGTCGACACCGGCACGTCGAGCATCACCGAGATGCTCGAGCTCGCCCCCACCGGCCCGCTCGTGAACGCCGCGGTCGTGATGCTGTTGATCGGCGCGCTCAGCAAGTCGGCGATCTTCCCATTCCACTTCTGGCTCCCCGGCGCGATGGCGGCGCCGACGCCGGTCAGCGCGTATCTGCACGCCGCTGCCATGGTCAAGGCCGGCATCTACCTCATCGCGAGGTTCGCTCCGATCTTCGCGCTTTCCGAGCCCTGGCGTCCGATCGTGATCTCGTTCGGCGTCTTCACGATGCTGCTCGGTGGAATCCAGGCTCTGCGTGAGACCGACCTCAAGCGCATCCTCGCCTTCGGCACGGTCAGCCAGCTCGGCTTCTTCACCGTCATGGTCGGCTACGGCACGCAGGCGACAGCACTAGCCGGTCTGGCGCTCGTGGTCGGGCACGCGCTGTTCAAGTCGGCGCTGTTCCTGATCGTCGGCATCATCGACCGTCAACTCTCCACCCGCGACATCGACGAGCTGTCCGGCGTGGGCAGGCAGGCCCCGGTCATGGCCACGATCGCGTTCATCTCCGTCGCGTCGATGGCGGGCATCGCCCCCACCGTCGGCTTCGTGGCGAAGGAATCGGCGCTCACCGGGCTGATCGACGATGCGCTGGGCGGCTCGCCGTGGGCACTCGTCGCCCTGATCGGCGTGATCCTGGGTTCCATGCTCACTGTGGCATATGGGGTCCGCTTCCTATGGGGGGCGTTCTGGAGGAAGCGCGACGTCATCGGCGCGCGCATTCCGGACACGGAATGGCCGGACCCTCCGGTGGGGTTCCTGTCGGCTCCGATGATCCTGGGCGGCGCGACCATCGCCCTCGGCATCGGCGCCCCGGCGCTCGACACCGCACTGTACGGCTACGCGGTGACCGCCGTGCCGGGCCTGAGCGCTGACGGAACGGCGAGCGAAGGTCCTGGGCACCTGGCACTGTGGCACGGGTTCGAGCCGGCGCTGGGCATCTCGGTCCTCACCGTCCTGCTCGGATTCGGGCTGTTCGTGCTCACGCGACGTACAGGCTGGGACCGCAAGGCGCGTCTTCTGAAGTTCACGGCCGCCGACGTCTACTTCGTGGTGATGCGCGGCGTCGACCGGCTCTCGGTCATCACAACGACCCTCACGCAGCGCGGTTCGCTGCCGGTCTACGTCGGCACGATCTTCATCGTGTTCGTGGCCGCGGAGACCACGGCGCTGCTCGCCAGCGACGTCGATCAACTGAATCTGTCGGCCTGGCACACCCCGACCCAGATCGCCGTCGCGCCGATCATGGCGATCGCCGCCGTCTTCGCGGTGCAGGCGCGAAAGCGCTACACCGGTGTGGTGCTCGTCTCGGTCACCGGCCTCGGCATGGTCTCGCTGTTCGCCACGAGCGGTGCCCCCGACCTCGCCCTCACCCAGATCCTCGTCGAGACCGTCACGATGGTCGCCTTCGCCCTCGTGCTGCGCCGGCTGCCGTCGCGCATGGGCGAGCACAACGCCTCTGTCTCCCGCATTCCGCGCGCCGTGCTGGCGATCGCTGTCGGCGTCACGATGGCCTTCATCGCCGTGGTCGCGACGCAGGCACGCATAACCGACCCGATCTCGATCTCGTTCCCCGAACTCGCCTACGAACTGGGCCGCGGGAAGAACGTCGTCAACGTCGCGCTCGTCGACCTGCGCGGCTGGGACACGATGGGCGAGCTCTCCGTCCTCGTACTCGCCGCCACCGGCGTGGCATCCCTCGTGTTCGTCACCCACCGCGCGGACATGCTGTCCCAGCGACCGTCGTTGCCCCAGCGCATCAGGCGGAAGGCCCGCATCGCGCCGCTCGTCGAGACGACCGACGGCATCCGCTTCCAGACCACCGAGAACCGCAGCAACCCGCGGGCATGGCTCATCGGCGGCCAGCAGATGAAACCCGAGAACCGATCGATCCTGCTCGAGGTGATCGTCCGCATCCTGTTCCACACGATCATCGTCGTCTCGATATACCTGCTCTTCGCCGGGCACAACGGGCCGGGCGGGGGCTTCGCCGGCGGACTCGTCGCGGGCATGGCACTCGTCATGCGATACATCGCCGGCGGACGCTGGGAACTCGGTGCCGCCGCGCCGACCGATGCCGGTCGCCTGCTGGGTGCCGGACTCATCCTCGCCGTCGGCACCGCCGTGCTCCCGTTGTTCTTCAACCTCGCACCTTTGAAGAGCTCGTTCTGGGAGTGGGAGATCCCCGGCCTCGGCCACATGGAGTTCGTCACATCGACGATCTTCGACGCGGGCGTCTACCTGGTCGTCATCGGGCTCGTGCTCGATGTGCTGCGCAGCCTCGGTGCCGAGGTCGACAGGCAGTCGCAGGAGATGCGGTCGCGGGGGGTGAGCGTCTGATGGATGTCTCGCTGACCCTCATCATCGTGATGGCGGTGCTCTTCGCCTGCGGCGTCTACGCGATGCTCGAGCGCAGCCTGACCCGCGTGCTCATCGGATTCCTGCTGCTGGGAAACGCCACGAACCTTCTGCTGCTCATAGTCATGGGAGTGCCGGGCAACGCGCCGTTCTTCGGCACCGAGGGCGACTTGAGCGATCCGCTCCCGCAGGCGCTCACGCTCACGGCGATCGTCATCACCTTCGCCGTCTCGGCATTCCTGCTCGCTCTGATCTACCGCTCCTGGCAGCTCGGCCAGGCCGACACGGTGGAGGACGACGAGGCCGACCTCGCTCTGCGTGCCCGCACAGATGAGGACGAGGACGTCATGGACGACGAGGACGACGTCGCCGACGAAGAAGCCACCACCGACTTCGTGGACGTGCGCACCTCGCCGATCACCGTGCTGCACATGCGCGATCATGCATCGATCCAGGACGACGCCCCGATGGATCGGCCGTGGGTACCGCGCTCGCGCCCTGAGCCCGTCGAAGGGCACGAGAACGCGCCCGACGCATCCTCCGACGATGAGGGGAATCGCACATGAACGCCCTAGTCCCCCTGCTCGTCGCCCTCCCGCTCCTCGGCGCCGCGATCACCCTGGTGTTCGGCCGCAGCCCTCGGCTGCAGGTGTTCGTCACCGTCGCCGCGCTCGCGGCGGTGGCCGTCATCGCCGCCGTGCTGCTCATCGCGGTCGACGGAGGCTCCCCGCTGGCCGTCTCGGTCGGCGGATGGCCGGTGCCGTTCGGCATCGTGCTCTACGTCGACCGGCTCGCCGCCCTGCTGGTGCTGATCTCCAGCATCGTGCTGCTCGCGGTGCTGCTCTTCTCCATCGGCCAGGGCGCCGCAGACGGGTCGGATGAGACGCCGATCTCGATCTTCAACCCGTCGTACCTGATCCTCGCGGCCGGTATCTTCAACGCCTTCATCGCCGGTGACCTGTTCAACCTGTACGTCGGGTTCGAGATCCTCCTCGTGGCGTCATACGTGCTCATCACACTCGGAAGCACCGAATCGCGCATCCGCACCGGAGCGGTCTACATCGTCGTCTCGCTCGTCTCGTCGATCCTCTTCCTCGCCTCGATCGCGATGATCTACGGCGCCCTCGGCACAGTGAACATGGCGCAGATCGCCGAGCGGATGGCAGAGCTCCCGCAGGAGACGCAGCTCGTGCTGCACCTGATGCTCGTGGTCGCGTTCGGCATCAAGGCGGCCATCTTCCCGGTGTCGTTCTGGCTGCCGGACTCCTATCCGACAGCGCCAGCGCCCGTCACGGCGGTGTTCGCCGGATTGCTGACCAAGGTCGGCGTCTACGCGCTGATCCGCACCGAGACGCAGCTGTTCGCCGACAACAGCATCGACACCCTGCTGCTGATCGTCGCGCTCGCGACCATGATCATCGGCGTACTCGGCGCCGTGGCGCAGGCCGAGCTGAAGAGGATCCTCTCGTTCACGCTGGTCAGCCACGTCGGCTACATGATCTTCGGATTGGCGATCGCGACACCGGCGGCGATCGGTGCGACGGTATACTACATCGTTCACCACATCGTCGTGCAGACGACTCTGTTCCTCGCCGTCGGACTCATAGAGCGCAGAGCCGGCAGCACGTCGATCCTCAGGGTCAAGGGGCTGCTGAAGGCGGCGCCGCTGCTCGCCGTGCTCTACTTCGTGCCGGCCATCAACCTCGGCGGTCTGCCGCCGTTCTCCGGGTTCATCGGCAAGTTCGCGCTCTTCGAAGCCGCGGCATCCGTCGGCACTCCGATCATGATGGTGCTGATCTTCGGTGGCATCGTCACCTCACTGCTCACCCTCTACGCACTGATGCGCGCCTGGAACCTGTCGTTCTGGCGCGAGGAGGAGGACTCGGCCGAGACTGACGGACGAATCGAGTACCTCGCAGGCGCGCCGGCCGCCGACGAGCAGCAGGAGCGCCGCCGCATCCCTCGGATCATGACGCTCGCGACCGGGGGGATGGTCGGCGTGACGCTGCTGCTGACGATCTTCGCCGGTCCGCTGTACGCGCTGTGCGATCGCATCGGCGACGCGCTGCTGCAGCCGGTCAGCCTCGTGCAGTTGGAGGAGGAGGTGGCCCCGTGAGTCCCGAGACCCAGCGTCATCGTCTTCACGACGTCTGGCTTCAGCTTCCGTTCCTCGCCTGGCTCATCGTGCTCTGGATGCTGCTGTGGAACCAGTTCACCCTGCTCTCGTTCGTCACCGGACTCGTCGTCGCCGTCTTCGTCACCCGCGTCTTCCGTCTGCCGACAATCGAACTCTCGGGGCGCGTCAACCTCTGGTACGGCGCGCTGTTCGTGGTGCAGTTCCTGTTCGCCGTCCTCCGCGGTGCGATCGCGGTGTCGGTGCAGGTGTTCGACTTCCGGCGCCAGCCGGGTGCGGCGATCATCGCGGTGCCGCTGAAGTACGCCGATGACCTGATCATGACGCACGTGTCGGTCACGTCTTCGCTGATCCCCGGGTCGCTGGTGGTCGAGACGGATCGCGATCGCCGGGTGCTCTACCTGCACATCATCGGCGTGCGCACACGAGCCGACGCGGATGCGCAGCGCGACGGGATCCTGCGCTGGGAGAAGCGGATCGTGAGGGCGCTCGGCAGCCCAGCGCAGTATCGTGCCCTGAAGGCCGACGAGCGCGCGGGAGCCGATGAGCGCGCGGGAGCCGATGAACGCGCGGGAGGTGGGCGATGAACATCCTGATGATCGTGATCATGGCTGTCTTCAGTGTTGCTGCGATCCTGACGCTATTCCGCATCATCCGCGGTCCGTCGATCCTCGACCGCGCCGTGGCATCCGACGTCCTCCTCACCGAGGTGATGTGTGTACTGGGCGCCGAGATGGCGATCAATGGGCACACACGCAGCATTCCGGTGATGCTCATCATCGCCGCCATCGGGGTGTTCGGATCGATCTCAGTCGCTCGATATGTGGCGCGAAGGGACAACACGACATCATGAACGTGTTCGACATCGAGATTCCGAATGCCGTCATCGACGTGACGGTGCTGGTGTTGATCCTGCTCGGCGCGGTGCTGTGCCTCTCCGCCGCGGTCGGGCTGCTGCACTTCCGCGATGTGCCCTCCCGCCTGCACGCGGCGACCAAGCCGCAGGTGCTCGGAGTGATCCTGATCTGCCTGGCCGTCGCGCTCGCGCAGCGCTCGGTCGGCGGCATCCTGCTCGGCCTCGCGCTCGTCGCACCCATCGTGCTGATGCAGTTCGCGACCGCACCGCTGTCCGCGCATATGGTGGGGCGCCAGGCCTATCGCAACGGCACGACGGAGGAGCGGCGGCTCGTCGTCGACGAGCTCGCCGAGTCGAAGCAGACCCCACCGGGGGCCGGGTAGTCCGAGCGGCGAGTCCGAAGTATCGTGGGCCGGAACGCGGACGACGGAGGGGGACGAGTGAACGCACAGCCGGGTTGGTATGACGCCGAGGTGCCTGGCGTGCAGCGCTGGTGGGACGGTGCGCAATGGACCGTGCATCAGCGCGGGGGCGAGTCGGTGTGGGCCGCGGCGCAGCCGATCCAGCACGCAGCATCCGCCGCTCCGATGGGCTGGTTCCCGGTGGCGGGCACTTCGGATGTGCGGTGGTGGGATGGTGCGGTGTGGACGCCATACCGTCTTCGAGATGGCAGGCCACGCCCGGATGCTTTCGCAATCGAACCGGGAAGCAACGGATTCGCACTCGGGATCGTCTTCATCGCGCTGAGCATCTCGCAGTTCAGCACCTCTCAGTTCATCGACGGGCAGCCCTTCTTCGCTTTCACACCGATGTTGTTCCTGGTCGTCGGTGCACTCTGGCTCATCGGAGGGTTTCGCACTCGCCAGCTGACCAGGCGCCCCGCTCCGTCGACTCCGCCGGTGTTCGATCCTTCGATCCGCCCGCTCCCCGGCGAGGTCGAAGGAGCCGGGGCGGGCTGGTTCGCAGTGTCCGGTTATGTGACCCGATGGTGGACCGGAACCCGGTGGAGTCCCTACGTCGGACAGAAGATCGGCGTTCGACCGACCCAGCACGGTGAGCGTTCGTACCGTGTCTCACTGATCGTCGGATGGGTCTTCGCCGTACTCGGCGTGATCGGCACTGTGCTCGGGTTCGTGCTGATCTACGCGCTGGATCGTTGGGTGGGCGTGGCCTTCGTCGTCCCCGGGCTGATCGGCGTGTTGGTCGGAGCGATCGCCCTGCCGATGACTTATGTCCGCCGGTACACCATGATCCTCCCGCCGCAAGCTCCACCGCTGAGCTGAGCGGCGGCGCGCTCGAGTCACAGCGAGCGGGCGAACTCCGAGATCAGGTCGGCGGCGAGGGCCGCATCGCTGATAAGTGTGCCGTGGCCGTGGTCGGGAATCTCCTTCATCTCGGCACGTCCGGGCACGAGAGAGACGATCTCGCGGCACCAGACCGCGGGAGCGAGGGGGTCGCGCTCACCGCGCACCACGAGCACGGGGCACTTCACCCTGGCGTACGCCTTCTCGGGTTCGTGCACCACGGTGGCGCGGATCTTCCGGATCAGATGCGGACCGCCGCGCAGGTACTCGCGCGCACCGCGCAGCAGCACGATCGGGCGCTCGCCGATCAGGTCGCGCAGCAGGTACGTCGCCTGTTCGCGGATGCTGCGCGTCGCACTGTTCACCGTGGGGCCGGCGAGCACCAGGCCGTCGACGAGCTTCGGATGCCGCGCCGCCAGCTCCGCGCCGATCTGGCTGCCCATCGAATGGCCGATGATGACGGCATCCGTCACGCCGATGCTGCGCAGGAACGCCGCGATCAGGTCGGCGTGGCGCGCCATGGTGAGGGTACGCTCGGGTTCGGGCGCCTCGCCGAACCCGGGAAGGTCGAGGGCGATGATGCGTCCGGGCAGGCGCTCGATGAAGTCGAGGTAGACGCTGCGGCCCATTCCGATCCCGTGCACGAGCACGTACGGACGCGCGCCGGTGCCGAAGTCCTCGGCGATGAGGGTCGCGCCGCCGTGCTCGAACTCGATGACGGATGCGGGCACGCCCTCAGGAGCGAGAAGACGGGAAGGCATGGAACGACCCTATCGAGGGATGCTGACCGTGAGCGACGCGCGAAGGCTGTGTCCGTGCCCTGTGTGAAACTGGCATGTGCCTTCGCAAGACCCGTCTCCGACTGCCTCCGTGAAACCGCGCGTGCGCGACCGCCTGGCGCAGACATTCTCCGACCCGGTGCTGCGCGCACTCGTCACTGCGACGGCTGTGTCGCGCATCGGCCGAGGTGTCTTCCTCACTGTCACCGTGCTGTTCTTCACCCTGATCATCGGGTTGAGCGCCGGCGAGGCCGCAGTGGTGCTCGCCGTCTCCAGCGCCTGCGGAGTGCTCGCCTCGTTCCTGGGTGGATGGCTCGCCGACCGATGGAGCGCGCGCCGACTGGCGTTCGTCTTCGAGACCCTCGGAGGGCTGCTGCTCGCGACCTACGCCTTCGCCGACTCCTTCGTAGCTGCCCTCGTGATCGCGAGCCTCGCCGGCTTCTTCGACACGATCGGGTATTCGGCGCGTTCGGCGATTATCGCCAGAGGGTTCGCACCGGAACGACGGGTGCATGCCCGTGCCGTGCTGCGCACGGTGACGAATCTGTCGATCGCGATCGGCTCGGGCATCGCCGCAGTGGCACTGGCTCTCGGAACCGCCGAGGCGTACCGGATCGTCATCGTCATCGCCGGCGTCATCGGCGTGCTCGGTGCATTGCCGCTGCTGCGACTGCCGGCATCCGTCGATGCGCCGGTGCGCGAAGTGGACGCCGTGCTCACGGAGACGGGATCCATCGACACCCACGGCACGGCCGAAGCCACGCTCGCCGCACCGAAGGACTGGCGCCGCCGTTCGCCATGGCGCGACCCGCGCTACCTGCTGCTCTCATTCCTCTCGGCGGTGTTCGGCATGCAGTTCGGCGTCGCCGAGCTCGGGATGCCGCTGTGGGTGACCCAGCGGACGAACGCTCCCGAGTGGGTCGTCGCGCTGCTGCTGATCGTCAACACCTCGCTCGTCGTGCTCTTCCAAGTGCGCGCGTCGCGCGGCACCCACGACGTGCGTATAGCGGGCAGGGTGACGATGATCGCCGGATGGCTGATGGCCGCGGCCTGCGTGATCTATGCGCTCGCGGCAGGGCTGCCGGCCTGGGTCGCGATCGTCGTGCTGATCGTGGCCGCCGTCACCCACACCTTCGCCGAGATCCTCTCCCAGGCGGGAGCGTGGGGGCTCAGCTTCGAGCTCGCCGATCCCGTGCGTGCCGGGGCCTATCAGGGCGTTTTCGGCATGGGGTTCTCGCTCGGCGCGCTCGCGTCGCCGATCGTCGTGAACGCGACCGCGATCACGTTCGGCCTGCTCGGCTGGGTGATGCTCGGTGGGATCTTCCTCGCCGCAGCCTTCGGCATCTGGATGATCTCGCGGCGTGCGGCCGCCGTCGTCGACGCCTGAGCTGCGCGCAGCCGAGCCGCGCGCAGCCGAGCCGCGCGCAGCCGAGCCGCGCGCAGCCGAGCCGGAGCTCAGAGCACGGCGGAGAGGAAGTCCCTGGTCCGCTGCTCCTGTGGGTTGCTGAAGATGTCCTCCGGCTTGCCCTCTTCGACGATGCGTCCGCTGTCGAACATGAGCACGCGGTTGGACACGTCGCGCGCGAACTGCATCTCGTGCGTCACGATCAGCATGGTCACGTCGGTCTCACGGGCGACATCGCGCAGGATGTTCAGCACCTCGCCGACCACTTCCGGGTCGAGCGCACTGGTGACCTCGTCGAGCAGCAGGATCTCGGGCTCCATCGCCAGCGCCCGAGCGATCGCGACGCGCTGCTGCTGACCGCCGGAGAGCTGGGTGGGGTGAGCGTTCTCCTTGTCGGGAAGGCCGACCTTTTCGAGCAGCGCGCGGCCTCGCTCGATCGCTTCCTTCTTGGAAAGACCGAGCACGTGCACGGGTGCCTCGATGATGTTCTCGATCACCGTCATGTTCGGGAACAGGTTGAACTGCTGGAAGACCATGCCGATGCGCTTGCGCATCTCGTTCTTGTGCTTCTCCTTCAGCTCGACCCGCTTGCCGCCCTGCGAGTAGTGCGTGAGCGGCTTGCCGTCGATCAGGATGTAGCCGTCGTTCGCCTCCTCCAGCGTCATGACGAGGCGGAGGATGGTCGTCTTTCCCGAGCCGCTCGGGCCGATCAGTGTCACTCGATCCCCGCGCCGAACGGTGAAGTCGAGATCGTGCAACACGACGTGGTCGCCGAATCGCTTCTCGACCTTGTCGAAGAGGATCGCCGGCATCTCGCCGTCATCGAGCGTGATCGCACCGGTATGGGTGTCAAGCGGTGGTGTACTCAAGACGTTTCTCCAATCGCCTGGCCAGCAGCGAGCTCAGAAGGCTTGCGACCAGATAGATGAGTCCGGCGATGATGATCGCCTCGACGAAGCGGAAGTTCTTACTGCCGTACAACTGCGCCTGGCGCACCATTTCGACGACGGTGATGACCATGAGGAACGGAGTGTCCTTGAACATGGAGATCACGTAGTTGGCCAGGGCCGGCAGTGTGGAGCGCAGCGCCTGGGGGATGATCACGGCTGTCCACGTGCGTCCGGGTGACATCGACAGCGCCGTCGTCGCCTCCCACTGGCCGGGAGGGACCGCATCGATTCCGGCACGGTAGACCTCGGCCATGTACGTGGCGTAGTGGATACCGATGATGATCGTTCCGAGCACGAGAGGCGGGACAGTCGTGAACACGTAGTACGCGAAGAGCAGCTGCACCACGAGCGGGGTCATGCGCACGAAGTTCATCAGCAGAGTGATGACGGCGGCGACAGGACGCGGTGCCGTGCGGCGGCCGAGCGCGATCACGAGCCCGAGGATGGCGGCGATGATGCTGCCGATGATCGTCACGACCAGCGTGACCGTGAGGAATTTCTCCAGGATGTCGGGGAACGCCGCGATGGCGTGGTCCCAGCTCCAGAAGCTGTTGTCGTCGTTCATGCGGCTTGACCTGCCCCCTTCATGTCGGGGACCGGAGTGGTGGTGATGGAGTCACGCCACTTCCCGCCCTGCCCCAGACGGTGCTTGGCACGCGTCTCGAGCGCGTTCATGCCCAGCGTGAGCAGGTAGGCGATCGCGAAGTAGATGAGCAGACCGAGACCATACGCGAAGTACACGTCGGTCTGCACGCGCAGCTTGTTCAGCTCGGCTGTGAGGTCGACGATCGTGATCAGGTAGACGACCGCAGTGCCCTTCAGCAGCTGGATCAGCAGGTTGTTCAGAGAGGGGAGCATGAGCGCCCAGGCCTGCGGGAAGATCACGCGCCACATCCGGTGCGTGCGGGAAAGGCTCAGCGCCGTGGTCGCCTCCCACTGGCCGGCCGGCACCGAGTTGATCGAGCCGCGCACGACCTCGGCACCATAGGCGCCGTAGTTCAGGCCGAGGGCCAGGATGCCGGTGAAGACGGCGGGCATCTCGATCTCGAAGGGCGGCAGCGGCAGCACGAAGAAGAAGAAGAAGAGCTGCACGAGCAGCGAGGTGCCGCGGAACAGCTCGATGACGACGCGCGCGAAACCGCGCAGCAGGACGTTCTCGAATCGTGCCAGCAGCCCGAGGCCGATGGCGACGACGATCGCCAGGAGGGCGCCGCCTGCCGTCAACTGGAGTGTGATGAGCACTCCGTCGAAGAGTTGGGGCAGCGCCCTCCAGAGCGCTTCGAAATTCTCAGTCACAGGAGTCGGATCAGCCCAGCTCGCCGGAGCAGAGCTGCTCGGTGGTCAGGTCGGCCGGGGGAAGGTTCTCAGCGGTGAAGCCGAACGGCTCGACCAGGTCGAGGTACTTCGTCTCGTCGCCCGTGATCTTGGCGAGTTCCTCGTTGTAGGCCTCGAGCAGCTCGGTGTCGTCCTGACGGAACACCGTGGCACCGGCGCCGATCTGCTCGACCCCGTCGATCTCCTGCACGAAGGCCTCGGTGGTCTCGACGTCATCCATGCCCTCTGTCATCCAGTTGAGCGAGACCGCGGTCAGGGTGAACGCGTCGGCGCGACCGGACTGCACGATCTCGATACCGGCCTGGGCGCTGTCGACCGGCACGGTGTTCGCGATGCCGAGATCGGTCGCGTAACCCTCTTCGATCGCCCCGGACTGCACCGCGAGAGTGACGTCGCCGGCCGCGGCGACCGAGTCGAGGTCGCTGAGGTTCTTGGGGTTGCCCTTGGGGACGACGAGGGTGGTTGTGTACATGATCTCGGGATCGCTGAACGCGGCCTCTGCGCAGCGCTCAGGGAGGATCGACATGCCGGCACTCACGGCATCCCAGCGGCCGGCGTTGAGCCCCGGGATCAGTGAGTTCCAGTCGACTTCCTCGACTTCGATCTCGTCGATGCCGAGATTCTTGAAGATCTGCTCGTGCATCGCGATGGTCGCGCCGGTCGGCTCGCCGTCTTCCACCCACGAGTACGGCTGCTCGGAGGCGATCGCAAGTGTGATCTTGCCCTCTTCCTGCGCCTTCTCGAGCGTGTTCATGCCCTCGGTGTCGTTGCCGCCCCCTGCTGAGCACCCGGCGAGAAGGCCGAGCGTCAGGGTTCCGACGGCGGCTGTGGCGATGCCGATCCGTGTCGTTCTCTTCGTCATGATGTCCTCGCGTTCCGTATGAGTTCCGTATCCGGGCGCTCTGCACGGGCGCCGTTGACCGTGCCCCAGACTATGGAATCTGTCGATGGATGTACAGTCAGGCGCGCTGATTGTCGACAAGTATACAAAAACGTGATCATGAGGCAGACTGAGGAATCCTGACTCGACTTCGCAGAATGACGCGGAGGATCGACAATGAGATGTTCGCGGTTTCGCGCGACGGCTGGAAGGGATGCACATGGCTTCACACACCCCTCGCGCGGTTTCGCCGATCTCGATGGTGCGCGTCGCTCGACCGTCGACCGTCGACCTCATCACCGCCGAATTGCGCAGTGCCATCTTCACCGGAGCGCTGCCGGTGGGCAGCCCCATCGGTGAGGTCGAGATGTCGTCGCAGTTGGGGGTGAGCCGCAGTCCGCTGCGGGAGTCCACGCAGCGACTCGTGCAGGAGGGGCTGCTCACCGCGTCCCCGGGCCGCGGCATGCGCGTGAGCATGATCGGACCTGAGCACGTCGCCGACGTGTACGACGCACGGCTCGCGATCGAGGGCCAGGCGGTGCGCCTGATCATCAGGTCCGGCGCCGCGTCGGTGCTGGACAGGCTTGAGCGCGCGTACGATGCCCTGGTCGCGGTGAGCGAGGGGACGGATGCTCGCGCCATCGGCGATGCGGACATCGAGTTCCACCGGGAGCTCGTCGACTCGGCCGGCAGCCGCAGGCTGACGCAGTACATGGCGACGCTCGCGATCGAGACCCGTATCGCCAGCTTCAGCGACCCGGGTGGCTATACCGTGCGCCGTTCTGTCTCCGACACATATCGGCAGCTGCTCGACGCGCTCGCCGCGGGCGACGTGGCTGCGGCTTTCCTCGCGCTCGAGCAGCAGTTCGCCGAAGCCGTCGACCGGCTGACCGGCAAGGACGACGATGTCGAGACGGTCGAGACTCCCGCCGACGTGGAGCCGCCCGCGATCGGACCGATCGAGATCACTGAAGAGGTCTGAGCGCGCTGGTGCTCAGCCCTTCGGCCGGAGCACCAGTGTGTCGACGGTCGCCTCATCCACGGCATCCGCAGTGAACGCCCACGGCGTCTGGATGCCGCGTGACCAGTTCTCGGTCTGATCGACGTAGTGCGGGTGGAACGCATGTCCGGAAGCACCGGTCAGCTGATTCCACGTCGAAGCGTCGAAGTCGGACAGGTCGATCACCATCCGCATGGATGGCACAGTGGTCGTCGCATATCCCTCACCGAGCTCCCAGCCCGTGGCATTGACGACAGAGGGTCCGCCGCCGACGGGATAGGGCCCGCGGTTGAACAGTGCTTCGATCGGGGCGATTCCGGATGAGCCGAGGGTCGCGTTCTTCAGGGTGATGGCGTGCAGGCTGCCCCAGTTCCAGCGCGAGACGGCCGAGCCCTGCAGCCCGGCGAGCTCGGTGTAGGCCTGTTCGGCGGAGAAGGCGAGCATCTCCTCCATGCCGGAGACGTCGAGCTTCTCGTTCTTCCAGAGCGGGTCGGTCGGGTCGTCGAGCAGTGCGGAGACCACCGTGAACAGGCGGGCCTGACCGTCGTGCGGCAGCGGCTTCTCACGCTGCTCGAACAGGTTCAGCACCAGGTTCGACCACAGCACGTTCGCGTAGGCGGCCGCCGCTGAATCCGCGTTGTTCTGCGCGTCCCAGGTGCGCAGAAGTGCGACGGCTTCTTTCGGGCCGGTGCCCTCCACCTCGATGTCGGCCATGATCGCCGCGAGCTTCTTGCCTATCCACATCTCGTTGTCGTTCTGGATGTCGCGCATGTCCTGCGCGGTGAGCGGTGCTGCCGCAGCGCGGCGTTCGATCATGTGGGTGATCCGAGCCGCACGGTAGCCGTAGTCCCAGTCGCGGGAGAGGAAGCGGTCGTAGTCGTCCGTGACGATCGCGTTGTTCGCCGTGACGATGTAACCCGAGCTCGGATTGTAGGAGACGGGCAGCTCCTCGAAATCGATGAACCCGGTCCAGTCATAGCTGCTGTCCCACCCGGGCTGCGGGAGCCATCCGTCGCCTGCGCCCCGGATCGGCAGGCGGCCGGGCGCCTGGTATCCGATGTTGCCCTCGACGTCGGCGTAGATCAGGTTCTGCGCCGGCACATCGAACAGCGATGCTGCATACCGGAAGTCGTCGAAGTCCTGAGCCGTGGCGAGAGCGAAGATCGCGGTCGCGGTGCTGCCGGCATCCAGCGCCGTCCAGCGCAGGCTCACGGCGTACTCACCCGAGAGTGCCGCTGACGCATCCGTCTCTCCCTGGGTGAGCGCGTCGCCGTCTGCCGCGACCTGACCGTCGGCGACGGCGGTGAAGTCGTCGGTGAGGCCGGAGATGATCGGACCGTGCACTGTCGAGCGGATCGTCAGATCGATGTCGTCTCCGCCGGCCACCTTGACCGTCTCCTCGCGCACGTCGAGGGGCACCAGTGCCCCGTCGCGCCAGTACTCATCGCCGTCGACCTTCTCGATGTAGAGGTCGGCGACGTCGGTCGTGAGGTTCGTGAAGCCCCAGGCCACCTGTGCGTTGTGGCCGATCACGATGCCAGGCAGGCCGGAGAACGAGAAGCCTCCGACGTCGAACGGGCATTCGTCGGTGACCGCTGAGCACCGCAGCTGCACCTGGTACCAGACAGACGGCAGCGATGACCCCAGGTGCGGATCATTCGCCAGCAGAGGCAGCCCACTCTCGGTGAGCTCGCCGGAGACGACCCATGAGTTCGAGCCGATGCCCTCGCCGACATCTCCGATCAGCATGCTCGCCGCCGCGACGACGCTGTCGGCCTCCTGCCATTCGATCGTGGACACCGCGGTCTGCACCTGCGAATCCTCGGTCGTGCCTGTTTCGGTCGAGAAGGCGGCGGGCGCGGCATCCGTTGCCGCTTCCAGCGCGGGCACCGTTGAGAGCTTGGGCACGATCACCGGGTTCTCGTCGAACGGATATGCGGGGTAGAGCTGTTCGAGCAGTTCCACGCTCTCGGCCGGGGCCGTGGGGTCTCCGACCTCGGCGATCAGCAGCGCGCGCTCGGTCTCGTCCTCGATGTTGGTGCGGAGGTCCCAGGCCATCGCCTTGAGCCACGCCACTGAATCGGCGGGCTCCCACGGCTCGACCTCGTAGTCGGGGTTCTGTATGCCGAGAACGGCATATTCCAGCGAGAGGTCGGCACCATCACGCGTTTCGAGGTAGGCGTTCACGCCGTCTGCGTATGCCTGGTAGTAGGCGAGCGTGGTCTCGTCCATCGCCTCGACCTCCTGCTCGGCGACATCGCGCCAGCCGAGGGTGCGCAGGAACATGTCGGTCGGGGCCTGTGATTCGCCGAACATCTCGGCGACGCGGCCGGATGTCACGTGCCGACGGAAGTCCATCTCGAAGAAGCGGTCCTGCGCGTGCACGAAGCCCTGGGCATAGAACAGGTCGTGCGAGGAGTCGGCCGTGATCGTCGGTACGCCGAGGTCGTCGCGCTGCACGGTGACCTCTGCGGTCAGCCCATCGAGTTCGATCTCGCCGGCCGTCTGAGGGAAGGACCGCTGGATCGTCCAGACCACGAAGAAGGCCGCAGCGACCGCGATCACGAGCAGCCCGGCGACGACACCGAAGGCGATGCGCCCGATCCTGACTCCCAGACGGCGGGGTGCAGGCGGTTCGACAGGTTCGATCGTCATTGAGCGTTCTTTCAGGGTCGTCGGCGGGATCCGGTCTCACCGTTCCCAGGAGCGCGTTTCGGGACGCGCTCTGGAAGCCTAGCCCGATCGATGCGTTTCAGCACGCTGCGCGGCAGATGCCGCAGTGGGCAGCGCCGGTGGAGGAAGAGTGCGGATGCCGCGGCATCCGCACTCTCGATCGCCATTCCGCGAGCTCACCCGACTGCGCTCACCCGATCAGGCTCGGCTGCAGATCGCGCAGCGTGCGGCGATGCGTCATGCGCGTCACGCCGATCATCGCGAGCAGCAGCGCGCCGACCAGCCACATCGCAAGCACGGCCAGATCCCACCACGCACGCTGGAAGTTCCCGCCGTACATGAGCTGGCGCATCGCATCCACGACGTAGCCGAGCGGCAGCACATGGTGCAGCGCCGCGAGAGGCGCGGGGAGCGTCTGCCACGGGAACGTGCCACCCGCCGTGACCAGTTGCAGCACCATGAGCACGAGCCCCAGGAACTGACCCACCGACCCCAGCCAGACGTTGAGCGCCAGGATGATCGCCGCGAACGTCGCTGACGCGAGCACCATGACCCCGAGCGTGCCGATCGCGTTGTCGAAGCGGAAGCCGAGTGTGATGGCCAGAATGCCCATCAGGCCCACCATCTGCAGCGCCCCGAGGGCCGCGGGCGTGAGCCAGCCGGCGAGTGTGATGCGGATGGGGGAGTGCAGCGCGGTCACCGCACGGCGAGACACCGGCTTCACGATCAGGAACAGCGCGTAGATGCCGATCCAGGCCGCCAGCGCCGCGAAGAACGGCGCGAGCCCCGCGCCGTAGTCCTCGGCAGAGGCGACCTTGTCGCTCGAGATGCGGAGCGGATCGGAGATCGTGTCCGCCTGGGCCTTGCGCAACTCCGGTGTGGATGCCGGGATCTGCTCGACCCCGTTGGCCAGGCCGTCGCGCAGTTCGACGGTGCCATCGGCGAGTGTGGCGAGACCGTCGCGCAATCGGACGGCGCCGTCGTTCGCCGCGGCAGCACCGGTAGCCGCCGTGCCGGCGCCGGTCGCCACGGTGTCGGCGCCGTCGGACAGTGTGCGTGCGCTCGAAGCGAGCGTCGCCGCGCCCGCGGCGAGCTGGTCGATCCTGCCCACGGCATCCTGGACCGTCGCGTTGCCCTGCTGCAGCCGCTCTCCGAGCGGATCGAGCTTGGCGAGGACCGTGTCGATCTCCGCCTGCGTCAACCCCTGGGATGCGAGCGTGTCCGAGATATCGGTACGAATCTGCGGCAGGGTGTCTGCGGCATCCTGCACGATGCCGCCTGCCTGATCGGCGACATCGGCGATCTGCTGGTTGCCGTCGCTCACCTGCTGCGCGCCGTCTGCGAGCTGAGAGGCGCCGCTCGCGAGTCGGGCCGTTCCGCTCGCGAGCTGTGCGGTGCCGTCTGCGAGCTGTGCGGTCCCTTCGGCGAGCGTGGCGCTGCCGGCGGATGCCGTCGCCGCACCGTCCGCGAGTTGAGAGGCGCCGTCGGCTGCGTCGGACAGCGAATCGCGCACGTCGCTGAGCCCGGTGAGAAGACGCTCTGCGGCCTCGCTTCCGACCATCTTCGCGACGGAGCTGCGGATCTTCTCCACGGCCTGCGTGCCCATGGACGAGGCCAGGTAGTTGTTGGCGTCGTTGGTCTCGAGCTCGATCGTGGCCTGGTGGGGGTCCGTGCCCGAGGCTGAAGTCAGCGCCGCGGAGAAGTCGGAGGGGATCGTCACGGTGAAGTCGACGGTGCCGTCGTGCAGCGCGTCAGCCGCGGCATCCGCCTTCATCTCCTGCCAATCGAAGGCATTGCCCTCGATGAGGTTCTCGGCGACTTTCTGGCCGTAGTTCACGGTTTCGTCCGTGCCGTCGGCATCGGTGCTGGTGGCGCCCTCGTCCTGCACGACCAGCGCGACCGGCACCTCGGAGAACTTGGCGTACGGGTCCTGATTGGCCCAGAGGTAGAGGCCGCCGTAGAGGATCGGCACGCACATGAGCGCGATCAGCGCGATGATGCCCATGCGGCTCGCGGTGAGGCGCCGCAGCTCGGCGGCGATCATGGGGATGACCTTCATCGCGCGTCTCCTTCCTCGTTGGTGCTGTCAGGGATCATGGCGGTCTCGGGTCGCTCCAGCATGAGGGGCGGAATCGGCCCCGAGGCGTTGATCGCCTCCAGCTCGTGCATCCGCTCGAGTGCCACGGCCGCTGAGCCGCCGATGATGACGAGCATGGCGTAGCCGCGGTCGGCGAACTCCGATGCGATGCGCCACCACCCGTCAGGGCTGCCGCCGTGGCGGTCAGGCGAGACGAGCACGATCCCCTCGGTGCCCTTGCGCAGCACGGCGAGCTCGCACATGATGCGCACGCGCGCGGCCGGATCGACGTTTCCGATCGGCACCGATGCGAGTTCGGCGTAGCCGAGCTGCCTGAGCCAGCGGCGGGCATGGATCGGCGTCGCCCCTGTGCCCGCGAACATCAGCTCCTCGCCGACGACGCCGGCCACGGTGATGTCTGCGTGAGGGTCGCTCACGTCCGGAGCATCCACCAGGGCGACCGCCCGGCGCAGGCGGCGGTTGTCGATGTCGCCGTCGACTGTCACCCGACCAGTGGCTGGGGTCATCCTGCCGCTGGCGACCAGACCGAGCACGGTGGGGCGCTGCTGCGTCTCGGCGAGAGCGAAGCGCACGGCGCCGGTGTGGAACTCGAGACTCGTGGTCGGCAGCGCCTGACCCTTGCTCACTTCGTGAAGCGTGATCCTCATGCGTCGACCTCTGCCGCGACGATCTCTGGATGGGCGGCGAGCAGTGCGTCGGCTTCGCGCCAGGAGAGCCCGGCGATGCTCAGTACGGCGCGCACGGCGGTGGCCGCAGCATCCGGGCCGATCAGGTCCACGCGCACGACGGCACGGGCGGTCTCCTCGATGAGTCGGGCGAGTACGTCGCCGGGCACATCGGTGCGCATCGTGCCGGTGCGGCGCCCACGCTCCACGAGCTCCGACACGGTTCGGCGCAGCGGCCCCAGCGCGGTGCCCGTCTCAGCAACGTGCGCATCGTCGAGTGCGATGGCGGTGACGGTCTGGATGTGTGCGGCCTCGTGCCAGAGTCGGGAGGCGAGCTGGGCGAGTGCGATGCGGGTGTCGTCGTCGAGCGACTGCGCGGCGATCGCGTTGAAGCGCTGCGCGCCGATGCGGATCAGCTCGGCGATCAGGGCTGAGCGGTCGTCGAAGTGTCCGTACAGCGCGCGACGCGAGAGTCCCGCAGTACGGGCGATCAGGTCGACTGATGCGTTCGGGTCCTGCGCGAGGGCGGTGCGGGCGGCGACCAGGATGCTCTCTCGGTTGGCCTGTGCGTCGCGGCGGGGTGCGCGAGGTTCTGTCATACGACCCAGTTTACAATCTTGCACACTTATGTGCAAGATCGGTGTCTCTGGAGTGCGTGTTCGTCGCTGCCGGGCGCGTGAGACGACGGAGGGGGCGGATGCCGCAGCATCCGCCCCCTCCTGAGAAACGTGTCAGTCGGTGCCGGAGTCGAACGCCGCGCCCTCGGACGCCGTGTCGACGGCATCCGCCAGCTTGTCGTCGCCGTGCTCGACAGAGCCGGTGATCTCGGATGCTTCGCCCGCGGTGACGCGTCCGACGAGTTCGCCCGTCGCGCCGCCGACGAGGCCGAGGCTCGCGTACTGCTCGAGGCGCGAACGCGAGTCGGCGATGTCGAGGTTGCGCATGGTGAGCTGTCCGATGCGGTCGACGGGGCCGAAGGCGGCATCTCCGACTCGCTCCATCGACAGCTTCTCGGGGCCGTATGACAGGTTCGGCGAGACGGTGTCGAGGATCGTCCAGTCGTCACCGCGGCGCAGGCGGATCGTGACCGTGCCGGAGATCGTGAGGCCGACCCAGCGCTGGATCGACTCGCGCAGCATGAGCGACTGCGGCTCGAGCCAGCGTCCCTCGTACATGAGGCGGCCGAGGCGGCGGCCCTGCTCGTGGTAGGTCGCGAGGGTGTCTTCGTTCAGGATGCCGTTGACGAGGCGCTCGTAGGCGATGAAGAGCAGCGCCATGGCCGGGGCCTCGTAGATGCCGCGTGACTTGGCCTCGATGATGCGGTTCTCGATCTGGTCGCTCATGCCGAGGCCGTGGCGTCCGCCGATCGTGTTCGCCTCGTTCACCAGGGCGACCGGATCGGTGTACTCGACGCCATTGAGGGCGACCGGACGGCCGGCCTCGAACGTGACGGTGACGTCTTCGGTCTCGATCGCGACCGACTGGTCCCAGAACTTCACGCACATGATCGGGTCGACGGTCTCGAGCGAGACGTTCAGGTGCTCGAGGGTCTTCGCCTCATGCGTGGCGCCCCAGATGTTGGCGTCGGTCGAGTACGCCTTCTCGGCGGCGTCGCGGTACGGGAAGCCGTGCTCGACGAGCCATTCGCTCATCTCCTGGCGTCCGCCGAGCTCGGTGACGAAGTCGGCGTCGAGCCAGGGTTTGTAGATGCGCAGGCGCGGGTTGGCCAGCAGTCCGTAGCGGTAGAACCGCTCGATGTCGTTGCCCTTGTAGGTGGAGCCGTCGCCCCAGATGTCGACGCCGTCCTCCTTCATGGCGCGCACGAGCATGGTGCCCGTGACGGCGCGGCCGAGGGGAGTGGTGTTGAAGTACGTCTTGCCGCCGGAGCGGATGTGGAAGGCGCCGCACTGCAGCGCGACGAAGCCCTCTTCGACGAGAGCTGTCTTCGCGTCGACGATGCGGGCAATCTCGGCGCCGTACTCGAGGGCGCGGCCGGGGATCGACTCGATGTCGTCCTCGTCGGGCTGGCCGAGGTCGCCGGTGTAGGTGCAGGGGATCGCGCCCTTGTCGCGCATCCATGCGACGGCGACGGAGGTGTCGAGTCCTCCGGAGAAGGCGATGCCGACGCGCTCGCCGACGGGCAGGGACTGGAGGACCTTGGACATGGCGTCCATTCTATCGGCGCGCGGCGTGGCGCCCGTTCGGGCGACTGGATGCTGCGCCGATCGCCCGCTCGCAGGTCAGACGAGCTTCACATCGACTCCGAGTGCCTGATACGTCGGAACGGCGCGTCGGTCGCAGGACAGCAGACGGATTCCGGACTCCCGTGCGGCCAATGCGACGAGCCCGTCGTAGACGGCTCCGCCGGCGATACCGGATTCGGCGAGAATCGAAACGGCCCGGACCGATACGTGGGAATCGAGTGCGACAGAATTCGGGAAGGCTCGCTGGATCATCTCCGCGGCCCTCGGTGCTGTCACACGGGATGCTCCTGGCAGCCTGGTGAGCACTGAATACGTCTCGGCCGACGCATGTCCGGCCAATCCGCGGGTCAGATGGCGCGTCATTTCACGCAAGGTGTCGTGGCGGGGATCATCCCTCAGCATCAGCGCGATCGCTGCACTCGTGTCGAACAGAATCTCAGCGCTGGTTGCCAAGGCGCAGTTCCCGAATGTCATCATCGGTCAGGGTGGGGCCACCGGTGATGACGAGCAGGCCGTCCTTCTCGACGACGTTGTCGTGCGTCTCGACCTCGATGCGGATACCAGTGCCGTCCATGATCAGATCGACTGGCCCGGGAATCATCCCAAGACGCTCGCGCAGAGCTGCGGGGATCACGATCCGTCCTGCCTTATCCATGGTTGCCTTCATGCCATCAGAATACCATTGGAATGGTGCGGGCGACAGTGCCAGGGTGATTCGAGGAGGTGCGCATGATCCAGGCGGTGCTGTGGGGTGCGGTGGCGGCCGCGCCGCTGTTCATCGGCGCAGTGCTCGCGCTGCTGCGCAAGTGGCCGCCGAAATGGCTCGGTATCGTGCTCGGATTCGGCGCCGGAGCGCTGATGGCATCGATCGCCTTCGAGCTGTGGGAGGAGGGGCTGAACCTCGGCGGTCCCATTCCGCTCGTCGTCGGCGTCGCCGCCGGTGCCCTCTGCTACTACGTCGCCGACCGCATCGTCGAGCGCCGCGCCTCCGCTTCACAGGGGTCGGCCGGCGGCCCACTCGCGGTCGGCGCCCTGCTCGACGGCATCCCGGAACAACTCGTGCTCGGCATCGGACTGGCCTCCGGTGAAGGTGTCAGCGTCGCCCTCGTCATCGCGATCGTCGTCTCCAACCTGCCCGAGTCGATCGGCTCGGCCGCCGACCTGCTCGACGGCGGCATGAAGCGATCTCGTGTGCTGTCGCTGTGGGCAGGCGTCGCCGTCGTCTGCGCGATCGCGACGATCGCCGGCTACGCACTCGCGGATGCGGTGAGCCCCGAGTTCCGCGCCGGAGCCAGCGGCTTCGCTGCCGGAGCCCTGCTCGTCATGCTCGTCGACTCGATGGTGCCCGACGCGCAGTCCAAGGCGAAGGAGTCGACGGGCCTCGCCACCGTTCTCGGATTCGCGCTCGCCGCAGGGCTGTCGCTGGGGGCGTGAGACCGAGCATTCGGCTACTGCCTCCCGTACTTGCGGAAGGCATTCTGCTTGGACGTCCGCAACGCGACGCCGATCATGGTCCATGAATCACCGGCTTCACGAGCCGCCGCAACTGCGGAGCGAAGTCGGGCATCTGCCGTCCCGACCGCATCACGCGCTGCCGCGATCTCACGGAGGTGCCTTGCGTCACGCATCGTTCCCGTGCCGATGATGTCGATGAATGCATCGATATCTGTGTCATGGATGCGAGGTGGACTGGTCTTTGACATTGGGGGACTCCTCAGAGGAATCGATAGCGACTTGGTCGAAGTATGTCGGCGTCCGGGATTCGGTGCTTTCGCGCACTCTGCGCGATCCGAACACCGTCATCATATCGTTTACGCGTCATAATCGTCAATGTTTTGATGACGTAACTGTCTGGCCAGATTGCCCATACCCTGATTCAAGTCGTCGGTGCCTACAGCCAAAGGCACTAACGAACGATCGGTGGAGAACCACGTTGGTACTCGACCTGTGGAGTGCGAGTTACGGGTGGCGGCCACCGAAAGGGCCGCGGCTCAGGACCCGGGGTACTCCTGCATCCGTGTCTCGAACTCTTCCCGGTCGGCCTCGCTGAGCAACTGGGGCGCGAGGAAGTAGATCTGCAGCCCCTCCAGAGGCTCGCCCGTGCGGGCGCTCTGCGCCTCGCGCTCGCCGGCGAACTCTCCGGTGGGGTCGTTGGAGAGGTCGTAGAGCACGGCGTAGAAGCGCAGCGGATCCGGATAGTTGTCGGAGTAGTACTCCCACGTGTTCTGCTCACGCGGATCGGCGCTGCCGTAGAACTTCTCCTGGATGGCGTCGTCCATCCCCGACGACGGCTCATTGAACGAGTACAGACCGTACATGCCGTACTCGGTGACGACCTCTTCGATGACGTCCATCACGGCGACCTTGCGGTCGTAGTCCTGGATGGGCTCGTTCGTCATCCACGGCACTGACGTGTACTGCACCAGCATCGACTCCCCGCCGTAGCCGTTGCGCTCCGGACGGAGGTTCTCGGTACCGGCCTCGGTCCACGTGTAGCCGAACTGCGTAGACAGGCGATCGCGGATCTCGGCCAGCATCTCCTCGCTCTGCGCCCGCACCTCCTCGAGCGAAGGCTGCGCGAGGACCGTGCTCGAGGAGGTGTCCTTGATCCCGGGGTACGCCTCCTCGTGCTTCTGCTCCTCGGTCTTCTCACCTTCATAGTTGCCTGACGCCGAGGTCTGCAGCGCGCTCATCGCACCGACGGTCGCGACGTTGAGCATGAGGGTGACGATGAGAGCGGATGCCGCGAGTACCCGCCCGCGGCGTGAGAACAGTGCAGCGATCACGACGGCGAGCACGACGAGCTGCAGCGTCAGCATCGTCACGCCGTACAGCGCGTCCGTGCCGCCGGACAGCAGCGTGCCGAGCAGCACGACCGCGAAGAGGATCGCCGCGACCAGAGCGACCCAGCCGATCACGTTCGCCGGCTGTTTATCCTGCGTCGCCTCGGCCGTGCTGATCACCGGAGCGCCGGAAGGCGGTGCGGTCTGCACGCGCTTGGCGCCGTGATAGCCGCCGGGCGGCGGCACGGGAGGTGCGCCCTCGGTGCCGGCGATGTAACGCGCGCGCTGCTTCTCGGGCTCTACCATGGCTTGTCCGTCCCGCCGCCGGGGCCGTCTTCGTCGCCCTGGTTCTGCTCGCGCTCCTCGGCGCCCTGATCGAGCTTGTCCTGCAGCTCGTCGAGCTTGTCCTGGTCGGGCTGCTGCGGCTGCTCCTGCTCTTCGCCGTCGCCCTCCTGGGGCGGCGACTGCTGCTCCTGGGCCTGCTGCTGCTTCTCCTGCAGCCGATCGCCGAGTTCATCGAGGGTGTCGCTCATGCTGCGGTCGGGATCGGGGGACTGCGAATCGGCCTCTTCGCTGTTGCACTCCTCCGGCGTCTCGGCCGTGATCTGCAGCGCCTCGCCGTACAGCTCCGCCCCACCGGGTCCGTCGCCCCCGTTGACCGCAGCATCGCCTTGGCGTTCGATCACGATCGCCAGGTTCACCCGCACCGCGCACACCTCGAGGCCGTGAGCCAGGGGCAGAGCCTCTTCGAGCTTCACGCGAGCACCGTCGAGATCTTCGGATCCTGCCAGCGCGGTGCCGACGTTGTACGGCGCCTTGTACGGCTCGAACCAGTTCAGGAACTCCTGGCCCTCGGCCGCCGCCGTCGAACCCGCGTAGTCGGCGACGACATAGGTCGTGATCGCCTGGTGTGCGAACGCGTACATGCTCAGCAGCTTGCCGACGAACAGCAGAGCCGCGATCGTGAGGGGCAGGGTCCCGATCAGGGCCCAGCGGCGGATGCGCCGGCGTCGACGGTTCGCCGCGAGCAGAGCGGCCGCGGCATCCGCCTGCGTCGGTGCGCCGGACTGTGCAGGTGCATCCGTCATGCGTCACCTCCGGGCTGCTGGTCACGCGGGGGGACGCTTCGACTCGCTGGCGCTCGCTCAGCGCGTTTCGTCTCGCTTCGCTCGCTCAACGACCCGGGGGCGGCGCGTTTCGTCTTGCTCAACGACCCGGGGGTAGGGTGCTCGGGCCGGGTGGCGAGGCCGCGCATCTGTGCGATGAGGATCGTGGCGCGGGCGATCTCGACACCCAGCAGCAGCACCATCACGAGGGCGAAGATCCAATACAGCTCGATGACATTGCCGACCGACCCCCCGATCCCTGAGCCTGTCGAAGGGTCGGTGTAGTTCGTGGTCGTGGTCGGCGCTTCCGGGAGCTCGATGTCGGCGTCGGCGGAGCGCAGCTGGTACGGCACGCCGAGGTCGTCGGCGATCGTCTGCAGGTTGCTCTCGTCGATCACCGACATCGCCTGCTCGCCCTGATACTCGATGTAGTCGCCGCCCTCTTCGGATGCCGCGAAGCTCCCGGAGGTGACCTTCATCGGGCCGCCCTCGCTCGTGCCGTAGCCGAGCACCGCCCCACCGTCGGTGAACTCGGCACTCGCCGAGAACGACTCGGGTTCGGTGCTGACGGTCTGCTCGCCGTCGCCCAGGTAGAACACCATCCGCGAGCGGTCGGGCGACGCCTCGGCTGCCGCCTCCAGTGTCTCCTCGACCATGGCACTCGCGATGCCGATCGAGCTGCCCCGCGACTGCGCGGTGACCTCGGGACGCAGAACCTCGAGCGAGGAGATCAGTGCCGTGGCATCGGTGGTCAGCGGGAGCCGCAGCTCGGCGGCCGCGTCGAAGCTGATCAGCGCGAAGCGCGCCCCCGGGTACTCGTCGACGATCGACTGCACGTCGGCGCGTACGCCGTCGAGCCTCTGACCGTCGCCGTCCCAGTCCTCCGCCACGATGCTCGCGGTGGTGTCGACGACGATGAGGATGTCGGTGTCTGTTGCGAGGGTCTCGGTCGCGCCTCCTGGAATGCCGGGGCGCAGCAGCATCATGAAGCAGGCCAGCAGCATCAGCAGTCGCAGTCCCCAGATGACCGGTGGGGCGCCGGTGCCGGCATCCGCTGAACCGGCCTGAGGACGCACCGCCTTCACCAGCATCCAGACGACGACGAAGGCGACCGGTGCGAACAGCAGCACCAGCAGGAAGATGTTGAGTACGGGTTGGAAGATCACAGTCTGACCCTCCACAGCAGCACCACGAAGCCGAGTGCCGCGACCAGCAGCACGGCGATCCATGGGTTCGGGTTGTCGGTCCACACGACCTGCGCCTGACCGCGCAGCTCTGTGGCCTCCTGCTCCTGCACGTCCTTGATGATGTCGGAGACGGTCGTGGTGTCGCGCAGGCCGTATGCCTTGCCGCCGGTCGCCTCGGCGGCCGCGACGAGTTCCGCACTGATGTCGGTGTCGACGCCCTGCACCGGGTTGAGCGCGAAGACGCGCACACCGGCGGATGCCGCATAGTTCGACGCCTCCTCGAGAGTCACGATCGAATCGCCGTTCACCTCGTTGTCGGTGGCGAGGATGATCGAGCGGGAGCGCTCGTCATCCTGGTGATCGAAGCGCATGGCGCACGATGCGAGACCGTCGCCGATCAGCGAAGCGCCTGGTCCGTTGAGCGTGCCGATCCAGTGCTCAGGGATCTCCTCCATGTAGTCGAAGCTCTCCCTGATGCTCTGCAGATGCGTGCGGATGAAGTCGTAGTCATCCGTCAGCGGGAAGATCTGCACGGGTGAGCTGTTGAAGATCGTCAGGCCGATGCGCTCGCCCTCGAACCCGTCGAGCAGCTCCTCGAAAACGCTGAGCACCTCGACATCGACCTCACTCATCGACCCCGAGACGTCGAGGCAGAGCATGATGTCGCGGCTGGTGTTGACCGGTTGGATCGTTTCCGAAGACATCGGCCGCGCTGCGACGATCCCACCGACCACGCTGGCGAGAACTCCCAGAGTGAGCACGCCGACCAGAGCGATGGTGCGGCGCCGCACCGCATGCTGGAACGACGGCAGTGCGCGCAGCCGCTCCGCCCGTGCGATTGGGGCGCTCTGCTGTTCGCGGTGGCGGGTATTCCGGCGCAGGCCGATGAGAAGTCCGACGCCGATCGCGATCACGATGACGGCGACCGCGATGGGGATGACCCACCAGTTCGCTAGTGCCATGAGCCGACCACCTTGTGCGCGGCCTCTGCGCCGGCGACCGGATCGACCGCCGGCCCCTTGCGGAAGATGCTCGGGTAGTAGTGCCGCTGCAGCGCATCGATCAGCGCCGGCGGCACACCGAGCCGTATGAGATCGTCGAGGGCGAGCACCGGGGCTTCCAGGCCGCTGTACTCGTTGACGAACGTGCGCACGACGCGGCTGAGTTCGAGATTGGCGTGACGGGCCGTGAGCGACCCGCCTCGGTAGTCCGCCTCGATCTGCGCGATGCGCTCGTGATACTCCTGCCGCAGTTGCGTGAGCACATCGGCGGTCAACGGCACCGATGTCTGCGTGTCGCCGTACAGGACCATGCCGCGTCGAGGCTTCGTGAGGAAGAGCAGTAGCCATGCGCCGAGGATGAGCAGCGCGATGATGCCGAGCGCAAGCAGCATCCATCCCCAGCCGTACTGCGCGGGAGGGTAGAGCTCGTCAGTTCCTGACATCGGCCCTCCGGTTCAGCATGCGCAGCAGCTGAGGCACCGCGTCATCCTGAGTCTCGAGGGCGGTGTGGCTGATCTCGAGGCGATCGAGCAGCTCGTTCAGTCGCGCGGTTTCCGCCTGCGTCTGGGCGATGAGTTCGCCGAGCACCTCGCGGTCGCCGTGCACGAAGTCGGGAACCGCCCAGCGGGTGTTCACGTCGGCGCGCTGCCGTGAGCTCGGGTCCCTGAGCCTCTCGAAGGGCAGCACGGGGTCCGCGTCGCGGAGCGTGACCCACAGCACGTCGTGCTGCACTCGCAGGCGGCGCAGCATCCGCTCGGTGTCATCGGTGATCGGCGCGTCGTCGGTGATGATCACGACGATGCAGCGGCGCGCGATCGTGCGCGCGACATAGGCGAGAAGAGCATCGCGATCGCTGGGCGCGCGGCCCTCGGTGGTCGCCTGGTCGATCGTGCGGAGGGCGTGCTCGAGGGCGCCCTCGCTTCGCCCTGGTGCCCGCCGGCGCACGCGCTCCGCATCGCCGTGGACGATGCTGAAGTCGTCACCATGGCGCAGGGCGAGGATGCCGAGAGCCCCGGTGGCGAGGATCGCGAGGTCCTTCTTGGGCTTCTCATCGTGGGCGAGCGCCGTCATCGAGCGCCCGGTGTCGACGACGAACAGCACGGTGTGCATCCGGTTCGCGCGGTGCCGCTTCACGAGTGGAGTGCCCAGGCGTGCGGTGGCGCGCCAGTCGATGTCGCGCACCTGATCGCCGTACTCGTACTTGCGCAGGTCCTCGAAGTCGAGGCTGCGCCCGTGCAGCAGCGACGCGTAGGCGCCGTCGAGCGCGTGCATCGACTTCTGCGACGAGTGGATGAAGAGCTTGCTCTTCACCTGTGTGATCAGGCTGGCCATCAGCAGCGACTACGGCGTCGGCACGGCGGCGAAGATCTGGTCGATGATCTCCTCGCTGCGGATGCCCTCGGCATCCGCCTCGAACGTGAGCAGCACGCGGTGGCGGAGGATGACGTGGCGGAGGGTGCGGATGTCTTCCGGGAGCACGTGCGAGCGGCCGTTCAGCAGGGCCAGCGCGCGGGATGCCTGCAGGAACGCGATGCTCGCACGGGGGCTCGCGCCGTACTTGATGTAGCGCGCGCGATCCTCGCCGATGTACGGGCCGGGGTTTCGGGTCACGTAGGCGATCGAGACGATGTAGTTGCGGATCGCGGCGTCGACGTAGATGCGACTCGCGACATCCTGCAGCAGCTGCACGTCTTCCAGCGACACGGCACTGGCGACGTGCCGGTCGGGGTCGAGCACGCCGGAGTCGATGCGCCGCAGGATCTCGAACTCGTCGGAGGGGCTCGGGTACTCGACGATCTCCTTGAGCAGGAAGCGGTCCATCTGCGCCTCTGGGAGCTCGTAGGTACCCTCCTGCTCGATCGGGTTCTGCGTCGCGATCACGAGGAACGGCTTGGGCAGGTGGTGCACTTCGCCGCCGATCGTCGTCTGGTGCTCCTGCATCGCCTCGAGCATGGCGGACTGCGTCTTGGCGCTGGAGCGGTTGATCTCGTCGAGCAGTACGAAGTTCGCGTGCACCGGACCCAGCACTGTGCGGAACGACCCGGTCGCCGCGTCGTAGATCTGGTTGCCGGTGATATCGCTGGGGAGCAGGTCGGGTGTGCACTGGATGCGTTTGAAGCTGGCCTTCACGGTGTCGGCGAGGGTGGATGCCGCGGTCGTCTTGGCGAGGCCGGGCACCGACTCGAGCAGGATGTGGCCGCCGGCGATGAGCGAGACCAACAGGCTCGTGCGCAGTCGCTCCTGGCCGACCATCTTCGCGGAGTATGCGTCGGAGACGACCTTCAGCACGTTCGCGGCGCGGGTCATCTCCGCGTCGGTCGGCGTGGAGTCCGGGCCGGCTGCGGGAGTGGCGCGCTGAGCGGACGGCGCCGGCGGTGCGGACGGCTGAGGTGAGGGAGCCGCCGCGGGCGCGGGTGGCCGCGGGGGCGGAGGTGGGGAGGCTGCCCCGGAAGCGGCGTTCGACTCGGTCATCACTGTCTCCTCGCATGCGCGGGGGAACGGTGCTCCGATCTCCCCCGCAGACCAGCGTAATCGCAGCATCCGACTCGGACAGCCCGAGAGCAAGGGCAGAGATCCCCATCTCGGTGAATCCCGAACAAATACTTGTATCGTCCTATATATGTGTGGTCTACTAATGTCATGCAACTGCGTCACGCCATTCTCGGCCTCCTCGACATCGCACCCCAGAGCGGCTACGACCTCGGCCGGGCATTCGCCGGGTCCGTTGCGCACTTCTGGCACGCCGACCAATCGCAGATCTATCGCACCATCGACCGGCTCGAGACCGACGGCGCCGTGGCGACCGAGCTGATCGTCCAGACCGGACGCCCCGATCGCCGCGTGCATGAGCTGACCGATGCCGGACGCGCAGAGCTGCGTGCCTGGTTGCACTCACCGGTCGAGGCGCCCTTGCCCAAGGAGCCGTTCCTGGCCCGGCTCTTCTTCGCCGAGTCGCTCGGCGTCGAGGGCGTACTCGCGCTGCTCGACGAACGGGCAGATGCCGTCCGTGCCGAACGCGAGCAGCTCGCCGAGATCCCGAGAGCGACGCAAGGACTCGGTGCCGTGCTGCGCACAGCGACCCTCGACGCGGGGCTGCGAGCGGCAGAAGCCGAGCTCTCGTGGCTCGCGGATGTGCGGATCTCAGTGAAGAAGGAAATGCCATGACCGAGAGATACGCGATAGAGCACGGCCCGCGCACTGGCGAGTCGATCATCCTGCTGCACGGGGGCAATGTCGGCAACTGGATGTGGGAGCCGCAGGTCGACGGTCTCGCCGGTCGTCATGTGATCACCCCGGATGTCGTGGCCTTCGGCTCGCGGTCAGGGGAGCGTTGGCCGGGGCTCGGCGGCGCAGCCGACGACCTCGCTGCGATCATCCGCGAGCGGGCGATCGGCGGCAGAGCGCACGTCGTCGGCCTGTCGATGGGCGGCGTGATCGGCGTGCATCTTGCCATGCGGCATCCGGATGTCGTCCGCTCCTGCATGGTGACCGGCGCGGCGATGACCGGGGTGGGCGGAGTCGAGCGTCGGCTGGCGGAGCTGCAGTTGCGTTCGTGGCACAAGCGCTGGTTCTGGAGCATGCAGGCGGCGATGTTCCGTATTCCGGCCGACACACGTGAGCTGTTCGTCTCCGACGGGATGGGCGTCGACAAGGATGCCGCGACGCGGATGTACCGCGAGATCTTCGACGGTTCGATGCCCGATGGCCGCTCCGGATACACCGGTCCGATCCTCGCGATCGCCGGCGGGAGGGAATCCGGGAGCGTGGCTGCGGCGTTTCCGGCGCTCGCGGCGGCGATGCCGCAGACGCGCACCTGGACGGCACCGGGGATGCGTCATGTGTGGAGCATCCAGGACCCGGAGCTGTTCACGAAGACGATCATGGATTTCGTCGACCGCGATGTCGTGCCGGTCTGAGCTCAGATCGAGTCGCGCGGGGCCTGGATAGCGGATCCCGCAGTGCCATCGCTGTAGGCGACGCGAATCATCGGATTGTCGAGGCCCGCGCTGAGAAGCGCTCCGCCCAGGGAGATGCTCGCCCGGCCGCCGGAATCGAATGTCACCGAACCGGCGCGGGAGGCGCCGTAGGAGGCGGATGCTGTCGCACCCGGCTGTCCTGACAGTGAGAGCGTGTAGCTGGACAGGATCCTGATGCCGAGCAGTCCGATCACGTGGTTCTCGCTGATGCCCGTGAAAGCGAGAGACTGCGGGGCCGGGGCCGGGGCGGGTCCAGGCGCTGGTGCGGGCGCGGCTGGTGCCGGTGCTGGTACCGGGCCGGGCGCGGCGGGAACGCCGGGAGTGTCTGCGCCCGGTGTCGCGGTGGACGGATTCGACGAGCCGGGAGCGTCGGGCGTCGTGCCGCGCAGTGCAGGCGGACTCCCCGGCGGGCCCTCTACGGAGTCGACGTCCTGGTCGTCGACGGTCTCAACGGCCGGTGCATAGGGTGCCTGCTGAGAGACCTCATCGCGGTCTGACATCGCGCTGCACCGGTCGCTCCGCTCACCGCTCTCACTGAGTGCGAGCGGCACGCACTGCGCGCTCATCGCATCGCGCCCCGAGATCGCCTCAGCGCCGGATGCCGTGAGCGCGGTGTCGTCGCGCAGACCCAGCGAGAGCGCCCCCGCGGTGATCACGCCTACGATCACCAGGGCCGCGATGCTCACGAGCAGCCACGGAGCGATCCGCCGTCTTCCAGCGGATGCCGACGTCGATGCGCGGGCGCCCTGCACCGGCTGCGCGGCAGGCAGAGCGACCTCGGCTGCGTAGATCCGATTATCGCGACGCCGGGCACTCACCACGGGCGTCGGCACAGATCCATCCACACTCACACCCTATCGATCACACGAGAGCTTCTCCCTCGAGGGCTTCTCCCTCGAGGGCTTCTCCCTCGAGGGCTTCTCACTCGAAGGGTTCTCGCACGAGGGCGGCGCGCTCTATACCGCGCGTGACTCGCTGATCGGGTCGCGCACTCCGCGGGAGCGGATGCCGCGGCGGCGTCCCATCCAGATGACGAGGGCCGCCACGCCGATGATCGCGGCGGCGATCCCGATGATGTAGCCGACCACACCGCCGTAACCGCCCTGGATGTTCGGATCCAGGAAAGGGTACGGATACCAGTAGTGGTTGCCATGGGCGGGGCCGATGATGAAGTTCGCCCTGATCAGCGTGTACACCGCCCAGACGATGGGGAAGGCGGCGGCGGTCAGCATGGCTACCCACGGCAGTGCACGGCGCCGCGGCGCGAACAGCACGTCGGCGAGCAGGAACAGCGGGATGATCACGTGCAGCGTCTCGTTGGTCCAGACATCCGAGATACCGGCGATCGCGATGTTGCGCAGCAGCAGGTTGTAGACGATGCCCGTCACGATCATGTAGGTGCTCGCGCACAGCAGCAGCGTCGCCAGCCACGCGGGCTCCGGTGCCATGCTGTGCCTCGTGCGCAGCATCCAGATCGCCGCGATGATCAGCACGACAGCGGCGATGAGGTTCGACAGGATCGTGAAATAGCTGAAGAAGTTCGCCACCACGGTCGGTATGTGACTCGCCCATGGCGTCTCAGCGGCGAGGGCATTCCCGACCGCGAGCGAGAACTGGCGGATGATCGCCGCGAGCCCGAGCACGGCCGCTGCGAGACGGGCGTATGGCCACCACTTGTTCATGATTCCTCCGCGATCACTGTAGCGAGCGCGTCACGTCACGCGAAGAGCGTCGCAGAGATGCGTGCGGAAAACATCGATCACGCTCACCGCGCCGCGCGTCGCCGCATCCGTGTGACGAGAACGCCGAGCAGGCCCCCGGGTTCTAGTTCGAGGTGCAACGTGGTGTGGCTTGGCTTGAGCATAGTTCGTTGAAGATCTCGGCGGGGGTTGCCCAGCCGAGGACTCGGCGGGGTCGGTTGTTGATCTCGGTGACGATCTCG
>Ga0265296_1000097_pt1 | contig 178930 bp, 179 predicted proteins | sample MunlanPumphouse1_FD_189073 | JGI IMG/M metagenome (GOLD analysis project Ga0265296, IMG submission 189073) | Groundwater microbial communities from a municipal landfill in Southern Ontario, Canada - Pumphouse #1 | ecosystem: Environmental > Aquatic > Deep subsurface > Groundwater | place...
GCAGCTGGGCGTCGCTCACCGTCGTTCTCCTAGCTGGTTGGACAGCCAAATGTTGCGTCTCGAGCGCCATCCTAAACACAGCCTAGAGGGTATTGGACCCGTGTCAGGAGATAACGGACTCTGACATTGAAAACACCTGACCCCCAGTGGGGACCATTAGGAATATCATCCTGTGGAGGATGATGCACACACTACGCACACCTGCGGCCCACCTAAACATTTGTTTTAAAACAAAAAATCTCGGGCGCACCCGACACCAAAGTGGTGCCAACACTGTCACACTTCCTTCATATTCCGAATACCTCAGTAAAGTCATGCACTTGGCCGGAGCCAACTTGGCGCCAACTTCGCTGCAGATCACTGCGTTAGAAGCGCGTAAAAAACGACGGCAGGTGGCCCAGCTCTGGCTTTGGCGCGGCCTCTTTCGAGGCCGTTTCCGGCATCGGGGACGTCGGGTCCGCAGGCATACCCTCCCCCTCCTGCTCCGAACGTTCCGGGACGGTTTGATTGGGCGCCTCGGCCGTGTCGGTTTGGACGACCTCCGTCCTCGGCGAAGGGCACGGCAAGTCCCCAGCCGGCTCCAAAGGTTCAGTTGCTTCGACCAAGACCTCCGGCGGCAATGGAGCGGAACCCTGGCCCCGACCCTGGCGCCGCAGGACCTTTGATCGCGCCCCTACGACTGCGACCGACCCAAGCCTCAACAACCCGTTTACGGCGCCCGCAACACTCGCTTCGAATTGGTCGAGCGCGCGGTCGATGCGGACACGAAACTGAGGATCCGTCTTTGACCTTTGTCGCCCCAAATAGGCGAGCGACCCCAGCCAGATCAGAACCGACAGCCAAGCGCCCTGGACGAAGCAGAGGCCGGCCCAGTCGAGGTGAGGCGCAATCCAATAGGCGGATCGCAGCTCCTCCGCAGCGAGCTCGACCACCCCTCCGTAGGGATGGCGAAGCGGAACGGTATGGATCGGCGCGCTGCTCAGGAGCGACTGGAGATCGGCCTCAAATGCACGGAGACTGTAGCCGATCGCCGTCGGCCCAGCGCGCCACGCCACGACGACCCAGACCACCACCAACCCTACGCGCAGCCACCGTGTGGCCTGGCGCTTCGCGGCGACGTAGGACCGCATGGTCAGCGACCGTTCAGGGAATTCAGGTGGTCTTCGCGCTTCAGGTGGTGTGCGACAAATGCATTGTAGAGGCCCCAAAGACGTTCATCGCCATCGGGATAAAACCTTCTGAAAGGTGACGGCGGTTGTAGACCAAACATTTCCGCTGCGCCCTTGGTGATGTCCTCTTTGATTTCTGTGAGCGGGCGCGTCGGGGCCAATTCCGGCTCAAAGATCTTCGCAGCGATCAGCAGCGACAGGCTCGTGTTCACGAAGCCGAAATAGGCGGCGCTCTTGGTGAAGTAGTTCTCCTCCGTAGCGCGATATTCCCGGATAATGAGCTCGGCGAGCTCGCTGATGGTGCAGTGTGACTTCGCGGAATAGCGGCGAAGGAAGTCTGCACTCTCCTCCGACAGACGGAGGTTCAGGCGGTGTTTGTGCAGTTTTCTGGACGGCTTGGGGTGTGACGGCATGGCTCTCTCCTGCGACCTAAGTCACCCCTACTAGCACCATAAACGGAAAACGTAATCCGGCTCCGCTTTTTGTTATTGACCTGAAATCTACCGGCACATACGGTTTCTCCATGAGCGATTATTTCCCCCCGTCCCACCTCGAAGCGGAGCATTTCCAAGCTTCGGAAGCGACCGTAATCACCGATGTTAACCCTCCGGTGCAGCGCTTATGGCGTCGCCGAGGCCTTTTGCCTGAATCCGAGGGGTGGGCAATGTTTAGCCCTCAAGAACTCCTACAAATGTCTTTGAGAAAAGTGATGCGCGAGATGGGCATGCCGCATGTAGACATTCTCATAGATTTGAGCGACGTCGTACTACAGGCAGAGGCTTGGGCGGCTACACATCCTGGAGCCATGAATTATCAGGACGGTCTCGATCCGGAGGTTCATCCTGGAACGCTATTTATTAAACCTCCACGGAGCCGTTACGCATGGTCAAGCACACCTTGGGATGACAGCTTCGACCTTAAGCTTGCCGCTGACTTAGAAAGTCTCGGCGAAATGCTGGCCAGCGAGGATAAGGAGCTATCCAACGGTATCGCGCTAATCGATCTCAAGGCGCTTGGTTTGGGCGTCGCTGAACGGGCTGGTACGGCGCTCTGGAATGTTAAGGCCGGCCCTGGTGACCATGACATCAACTTCGCTCGGATGGCAGCAAGCCAAGGCGACAAAGTAGCTCAGAAGGCCGTCGAAGCCATCGGTTATGAGTGGGACGTCAGCAAGCTATGAGCAGGCGCATTCCAGCGCGACCCACCATTCTGGAACCACGCGGCCTGAACCGCGAGCAAGCCAGCCTGTACGTCGGCATCAGCGTCTCAAAGTTCGACCAACTCGTGCTCGACGGTCGAATGCCAGCGCCCAAGCGCATCGACGCTCGAAAAGTCTGGGACCGACACGCCTTGGACACCGCATTCTGGGCTCTTCCGGACGATGGACCCGACCGCAACGAGAATCCTTGGGACGCGGCAGCGTGAAGAAAAAGCCCACTCACGTCAGCTACTACCACGACAAACACGGCAAACTTCGATGGCGATATCGGCGTGCCGGCTGCCCCGAGTCTCAGACGACTGAGCCGTTCGGATCGGAAGCTTGGTGGGCTTGGTATAATGCCGCGTCTATGGCTCAGCCTAGGCCAGTTGCGGAGAGCCGTAGTGCGCCGGGCTCCATCCATGCTCTCGGCGTCGCCTATTATGCATCGGCCGATTTCAACCGGCTCCGGCCCAGCACCCAGCGCACCTACAAGGGCATCTTCGACCGGTATCGCGACAAGTACGGCGCTAATCCGGTCGCGCTCCTAGAGCCGCGTCACATTCGCGCGCAGATGGACGCGATGGCGGCAACCCCTGCCGCAGCGAACAACATGCTGAAGGTTCTTCGGGCAGTGATGCGCTTTGGCGTGGAGAGGGGATTGGTGCGTACCAACCCAACGACCGTCGTGCGGGTGCTGCGGTACCGGAGCGAGGGCTTCCATACCTGGACCGAGACCGAGGTCGCAGCTTTCGAGGCCAAATGGCCCGTTGGGACCAAAGAGAGGCTAGGGTTCGACCTGCTGCTTTATACGGCCCAACGCTCAGGTGACGTGCGTCAGATGACCGTCCATCAGGTCCGCGACGGACGTGTTTTAGTGCGGCAGGAAAAGACAGGCCAGCTGGTCGATATCCCACTTCACCCAAAACTTCAGGCTTCGCTGGCGGCTCAAAAGATCGAACATCTGGCGCTGCTGACGACCCATTACGGCAAGCCCTTCACAGAGAAGGGCTTCGGAAACTGGGTGAGCAAGGCGGCCGACCGCGCCGGGCTGCCGCACTGCTCGGCCCACGGTCTACGCAAAGCAGCGGCCCGTCGTTTGGCTGAAGCCGGATGCTCTGCTCACGAGATCATGGCAATCACCGGCCACCAAACCCTCAAAGAGGTCGAGCGCTACACGCGCGAGGCCGGTCGACGCAATCTCGCCGATTCCGCCATGAAGCGGATCGGCTGAGCCAACGAAACAGGAACACTTTTGTCTAACATCGCTCCTGCGGTTAGACATATCAGGAGCTATAAGACTGATTATGCTTGGAAAAATTAAGAGCGTGGCGGACAGAGAGGGATTCGAACCCTCGGTAGGCTTTCACCTACACACGCTTTCCAAGCGTGCGCGATCGACCACTCCGCCACCTGTCCGTTTCACGCCACGTCTTGCGCGCCGCCGGAGGTCGATCCGGCGGGAGGCGGGCCTGATAGAACACCCTCGCCCCCTCGGCAAGCGCCTCTCGCATCCCCATATGGACTTCAACGCCATTTTCCGATGAGGGAGCCGCAAATGCTGTTCAAGAAAAGCCCCGAAATGCCCACGACCGAGACCGCCCTGCCCGGCCGCGCCGAGCCCCTGGCCACCGACGCGAACCACTATGTCAGCGGCAATCCGCTGAAGGGGCCCTATCCCGAGGGTTTCCAGACCGCCATCTTCGGAATGGGCTGTTTCTGGGGCGTGGAGCGCATCTTCTGGTCGTTGCCGGGCGTGTGGGTGACCTCGGCCGGCTATGCTGGCGGGATCACGCCGAACCCGACCTATGAGGAGACCTGCACCGGCCGCACCGGCCATACCGAGGTGGTCAAGGTCGTGTTCGATCCGTCCGTCGTCACCTATGGCGAACTGCTCAAGGCCTTCTGGGAAAACCACGATCCGACCCAGGGCATGCGCCAGGGCAACGACATCGGCACCACCTATCGCTCGGCCATCTACACGCTGAACGCCGAGCAGCAGGCCGAGGCCGAAAGCTCGCGCGACGCTTATCAGGCCGCCCTGACCAAAGCCGGGCGCGGAGCCATCACCACCGAGATCGAACCGGCCGGCGAATATTTCTACGCCGAGGGCTACCACCAGGGCTATCTGGCCAAGAACCCGGCTGGATACTGCGGCATCGGCGGGACCGGCGTGGTCTGCCCGATCGGGGTCGGCGTCGACGCCTGACGCTTCCATGCGGCCGCCGGGTTTCAACCGGCGGCCGACCGGCCTATGAGCGACGAAAAAGTGGGAGCGATCATGTCCGCCTTCGTCCATCCTGACGAGATCCGCAGCCGGTTCTCGGCCGCCCTGTCCGCCCTGTACCGGGCCGAGGTGCCGCAATACGGCGACCTGCTGACGCTGGTGGCGGACATCAATGCGCAGACGTTGAAAGCCGATGCCGGCGGTGCGGATCGGCTGGCGGCGTCCGGCGAACTGGCGCGTCTGTCGGAAGAGCGCCACGGCGCCATCCGCGTCGGCACGGCCGATGAATTGGCCACCATCGCCCGCGCCTTTGCGGTCATGGGGATGCAGCCGGTCAGCTATTATAACCTGGCGCCTGCCGGGGTGCCGGTCCATTCGACCGCCTTCCGCCCCGTCGATCCGGCGGCCCTGGCGCGCAATCCGTTCCGGGTCTTCACGTCGCTGCTGCGGCTGGAGCTGATCGAGGACGACGCCTTGCGCCAGGAAGCGGCCGCGAACCTGGCCCGCCGCGACATCTTCACCCCCGGCGCGCGTGAGTTGATCGAAACGGCGGAGGCCGCCGGCGGCCTGGACGAGGCCCAGGCCGACCGATTCGTGTCCGAACTGCTGGAAACCTTCCGCTGGCACGCCCAGGCGACCGTCAGCGCACAGACCTACGAACGCCTCGTCGCCGCCCACCGCCTGATCGCCGATGTGGTCAGCTTCAAGGGCCCGCACATCAACCACCTGACCCCGCGCACGCTGGACATTGATGCGGCCCAGGCGGCCATGCCCGCGCGCGGCATCACGCCCAAGGAAACCATCGAGGGCCCGCCCGCCCGCGCCTGTCCCATCCTGCTTCGCCAGACCAGTTTCAAGGCGCTGGAGGAAGCCATCGCCTTCCCCGGCGCGGAAGGCCCAAACCCTGGAGAAATGACCGCTGGAACCCACACCGCCCGCTTCGGCGAGATCGAACAGCGCGGCTGCGCCCTGACCCCCGCCGGACGCGCGCTGTATGACGCCGCCCTGGCGTCAAAGGATTTCTCGGCCCTGCCCGACGACTGGGACGCGCTGCGACGCGGCGACCTGGCCTGGTTCCGCTATCGCGCGACGCCTGAGGGTCTCGCCGCCCGCGCCGAGACCGCCGATCTGGACGCCCTGATCTCCGCAGGCCACGTCGTCGCCGAACCGATCACCTACGAGGACTTCCTGCCCGTCAGCGCCGCCGGCATCTTCCAGTCCAACCTGGGCGCCGAGGCGCGCGCGGCCGCCTATGCCGTCGATCCGGCCAAGGCCGACTTCGAGCAGGCGCTCGGCCGCCCGGTCCAGGACGAAATGGCCCTCTACCGCGCGGAACAGGATGCCTCGATGGCGGCTACGCTAAAAGCGTTGGGACTGACCGTCCCAATCTAAGTCTCCGTCAACCGTCACTTGACACACGTCACATCGATAACGATGTTGCCTCGTGCAGATCGAGAGCATCAGACACAAGGCGCTGCGGCAGTTCGCGGAGACCGGGAGGGGCAAAGGCCTGCCCGGCGCCCTGATCGGCCGTATCACCAATATCCTGGCCTATATCGACGCGATCGCAACGGAAGACGAACTGCTGGTCCCGCCCAACTTCGGCGCCCACAGACTGACGGGAGATCGCACGGGAACCTGGTCTCTGACGCTCACCCGGAACTGGCGGCTGACGTTCCGTATCAACGCGGCCCTCGGCATTGAGGACATGGACCTGGAGGATTATCACTGATGGCCATCCAACTTCATTCCGCCTTCGCAGTTCATCCCGGCGCTTGGCTGCGTGACGAACTGGTCACGCCCAGGGATCTCAGCGTCACCGCCCTGGCCGAGGCGCTGGGTGTGACGCGTCAGGCCGCCAGCAATCTGCTGAACGGCAAGGCAGGCGTGTCGGCCGAAATGGCCATCCGGTTCGAGAAGCTGTTCGGCGTCAGCGCCGATACCCTGATGCGCATGCAGGCTCGGCACGACCTGTCCAAGGCCCGCGCCCACGAACAGAACATCAGGGTTCGGCCGCTGGCCGCCGCCTGATCACTAGGCCCGCTTCCCACCGCCCGCGTCCATCCGGCGTCTTGCCTGATCCGCGTCCCCGGATCATAGAGCCGCTCGTGAACCCGTCCGCAGCCCCGTCCGTGCGCCGTTACGATCTCGACTGGATCCGGGTCGGCGCCTTCGGTCTGCTGATCCTGTATCATGTGGGCCTGGTCTACGGGGTCTATGACTGGCACATCCACAGCGCCCACACCTTCGAGTGGATGCGCGAAGCCATACTGATCACCAATCCCTGGCGGCTGACCCTGCTGTTCCTGGTGTCGGGGGCGGCGCTGCGGTTCATGACGTTCCGGCGCACCCCGCGCCAGGTTGCCCGCACCCGGTTCGCGCGTCTGGTCCCGCCGCTGATCTTCGGAGCGCTGGTGCTGGTGCCGATCCAGTCGTGGATCGAGTCTATGGACAAGGGCGGCTGGCCCGGCGGCCTCGCGGGCTATGTCGCCTGGCTGGGACATGAGTTCAGCTGGAGCGGCATCGCCGACGGCATCCCCGTCAACCACCTGTGGTTCATCGTCTATATCGCGGTCTACAGCCTGGTCGCCGTCCTGTTGTGGCGCGTGCCGGGCCTGATCGACCGGATGGGCGACGGTCTGGAAAAGGCGCTTCAGGGGCCGTGGCTGCTGGTCCTGCCGATCCTCTATCTGATCGCCATCCGCATCGGCCTGTTCCCCTGGTTCGGCCTGACCAACACCCTGCACAACGACTGGTACAATCACGCCCTGTCGCTGGTCGCCTTCCTGTTCGGCTTCAGCATCGTCAGGCGCGAGAGCCTGTGGCGCACGATGGAGCGCTATCGCTGGATCGCCCTGGCCCTGGCGGCGGTCGCCCTGCCGATCATGATGATCCAGGTCTGGCATCCGGGCGGCCGCGCCTTCTGGGGCGTGCCCAAGGCGGTCGTCTACGGCATCGACCAGTGGACGGTGATCGTCGCCATCCTGGGCTTTGGCTCAAGACATCTGCGCGACCGGGGCGGGCGGGCGCTGAACTATCTGACCCAGGCCACCTTCCCCTTCTATCTGGCGCACCAGACGGTGCTGGTCGCGGCGGTCTGGATCATCCGTCCCGCCAACCTGCCGGCGCCCATCGAGCTGCTGTCCCTGATCGCCATCACCTTCGTCGGCAGTCTGGCGGTCTATGAGGTCGTGCGGCGCATTCCCGTCATTCGTCCGCTGTGGGGGCTGAAGCCGCTGGACGACCGGCCCTGGCCGCTGGACCTCCAGGCCCTGCTCAAGCCCCGACTGCGCTATCACCGCCGGCGTCGCCTGCTGGGCGTGGGCGTCGCCGCGCCGCTTCTGGCCCTGACGGTCGTGGCCGCCGCCATCCTGGCCTACCCCGGCTTCAACAACGCGACCCAGTATCTCAGCGAACTGGGCGGGGCGACCGCGCGCGCGCCGATGATCTTCAATGGCGGGGTCTTCGTCGCCGGGGTCATGGCGGCGCTGGCGGGCGTCGGTTTCGGCCTGGCCGTCTATGCCCTGACCGGGGCGCGGGTCGCCGGGGCGGTCATCGCCGTGGTCTTCGTCCTGGCGGGGGCGGGCATGTCCGCCTCGACCCTGTGGCCCTGGCCCGATCCGCGCCACATGGTCATCAACCTGGCGCTGGGCATTCAGTTGGCCCCGGTTCTTCTGCTGTGGGGTCTGGCCAAACGCCGCGACCTGCCGCGCCTGAAGATCTTCCTGGCCGCTACCTTCGTGATCATGGCCATTCTGACGGTCCTGACCAAGCATCTGGTCCTGCCCGGCACGGTCAACAACGCCAACGTCGGCTGGTGGGAACGCCTCTACGCCATCGTCCTGGTTTGTTGGGTAGGGGTTGCGGCCTGGGTTCTGGACCGTAAACTGCTGTCGGTCGCCACGGAATCGTCGGCTCCTCGCCCGTCTTCCGCCGCGATCGAAGCTTCGCTGTAGATTTTCCCCCTCTTTTTTTGCCCATATCAACATTGCGTGATTGAAAATCGCGCGAATGTGATCGAGTATGGGGTTCGTGCTGCAGTGCAGCACTCCGCGTCTTCCCCAGCCCTCGGGAAGACATCCGGTTCACACGGGGGCGTCCAGAGCGGCATGAACAAGCTGGCGATCCGGCCTGTCGAACAGGCTGAAATCGAGACGACGAACCTGGCTTCCGGGCCCGCCTGGTCGTGGCTGCCCGACGAGGCGCCGCTGGCCATGCCGGTCCAGTCCCTGGCCGCGCCCGACGCCGTCGCCGACGTGACGCCCGCGACCTCGCCGCGCACGGTGGCCATGCGCCGCCTGATGCTGCTGGCCGGCACTATCGTCATGACCGGCCTGTCGGCCATCACCCCCTTCTACCTGTACGCCCGCAAGGGGTGGGACGGGACCGAGATCCTGGCCTTCGGCATCTTCATGGTGCTGATCACCGCCATCTCCTGCTGGTTCGTCAGCGGCCTGATGGGTCTGTTCGTCATGCTGCGCGGCAAGGACCAGGCGGACCTGGCCTTCTCGCCGCACCCGCCGCTGCCCCGCACCCGCACGGCCCTGCTGATGCCGCTGTATAACGAAGACGCCCGCGCCTCCTTCGCCCGCCTGGCGATGATCGACGGCTCGCTGGCCCGCCTGGGCGCATCCTCGGCCTTCGACATCTTCGTGCTGAGCGATTCGACCAAGGAAGACGCCGCCGCCGACGAGCGCTCGGTCTTCCAGTCGTTCCGCCTGGCCGCCAACTCCAAGGCCTTCTATCGCCGCCGCACCGACAATGCCGAGCGCAAGGCCGGCAACCTGGCCGAATGGGTCCGTCGTTTCGGCGGCGCCTATGAGAATATGATCGTCCTGGACGCCGACAGCACCATGGCCGGCGAGACCCTGCTGCGCATGGTCGACGCCATGGAACGCAATCCGGGCGTCGGCCTGATCCAGACCGCCCCGGTCATCATCAAGGCCCGCACTATCTTCGCGCGCGTGTCTCAGTATTCGGTGCGCCTGTACGGCCGCGTCGCCGCAGCGGGTCTCGCTTACTGGACCGGTTCGGAATCCAGCTACTGGGGCCACAACGCCATCCTGCGCACCCGCGCCTTCGCCGCCTGCTGCGGCCTGCCGCATCTGAAAGGCCGCAAGCCCTTCGGCGGTCACGTCATGAGCCATGACGTCGTCGAGGCCGCCCTGATGCGCCGCGCCGGCTGGGCCGTTCACGTCACCGCCTCACTGGACGGATCGTGGGAAGAGACCCCGCCGTCGATCACCGACTTCATCCGCCGCGACCACCGCTGGTTCCAGGGCAATCTGCAGCACCTGGGCCTGATCACGGCCAAGGGCCTGTCGCCCATGAGCCGCCTTCAGCTGGCCATGGGCTGCATGGCCTATCTGTCGTCGCCCCTGTGGCTGGCGTCGCTGATGGTCGGCCTGTTCATCCAGATGTTCTATCCGGTCGACTGGACCAGCTTCTTCTACATCCTGAACCCCCAGTTCACCCCCTTCATGCTGGCCTCCTTCCTGTCGGGCGTGCTGCTGATCGGGCCCAAGTTCATGGGCGCCGCCCTGGTCCTCAGCCGCCCGGCCGAGCTGCGCGCCTTCGGCGGCCGCCGCGCCATCGCCAAGGGTATGGCGGCCGAGATCGCCCTGTCGGCCATCCTGGCCCCCATCCTGATGGTCGCCAACACCAAGGCCTTCATCCAGATCGTCTCGGGCCACGACACCGGCTGGTCGACCCAGCAGCGCGAGGCCGATGGCCTGGCCTGGTCCGACGCCCTGCGCGCCATGCGCTGGCAGATGATCGCCGGCGTCGGCTTTATGATCCCGCTGTGCGTTCGCCCCGACCTGGCCACCTGGTTCGCCCCGATCGTCCTGCCTCTGCTGCTGGCCGCCCCGATCACCGTCTGGACCTCGCGCGTGCGTTCAGGCGACGCCATGGCCGCCAAGGGCTATCTGGTCACCCCGGTTCAGGACGGCGTCAGCGTTTCGCCGGCTGTCCTGCACACGCCGCGCTCGCCGCTGCGTGCGGTCGCCGGCGGCGTCCTGGCCCCCGTCGCCGCGCCTGCGATGGTCCCGGCCCGCGCGCCCGAGCTCTGATCGAACCAAAAGCGATGCGTGGCGGCCACAGCGCCGCCACAACCGTTACAGCCACGCTCGACGTGCGACGGGATCGCGTCCACCTTCGACTTTCAGCTCCTGCTGTGGACCCGATTCCATGACCAACAAGATCAACACCGACGCCAAGCCTGACCTGCGGATCGTGGAAACCGAGTCCGCCGTTTATGACCTGATGCGCGCGCCCGAGACCACCGCCGACCGCGTCAAACGCCTTCAGATGGAGGCCCATTCCTTGGCGCTGGAAGAGATCGAGGCGCTGGAGAAACTGCTGCTCGACGCCGCCGCCAAGGCCAGGGCCATCGCCGACGGCGGCGACGCCTATCCCGTCGGCGCCCGCGAGATCGCCTCGCGCCTCGCCGCCGACCTGCCCACCAAGGCCGAGACCATCAAGACCATCGTCCACCGCGTCGGCTAAGCGGCGTCAGCGGCGTCAGGCCAGCACGTCATCGTAGTCAGGATGCCGCTTGTGCCATGCGACGGCGTAGCTGCAGCGCGGAAACAGCTTCAGGCCCGTCTCGCGCGCATGTTCGGCCATCGCCTGCATGAACCGCCCCGCCGCGCCCGATCCGCGCAGCGACTGTTCCGCCTCGACGTGCAGGATCATCCGCGCGTCGCCCTTCACGGCATAGTCGGCCCAGACCAGGCCCGAACCTTTGTCGTCGTCGAACGCCTGCTCGAACCGGTTGTCGCCTTCGAGGTCTTTGAACTGTCCCATGCGTCTCTCCTTTGACGGATCAACCGCCAAGGCTGCGAGGGCGTTCCGTAAGGCTCAGATAGGCCCGTCCTAGATCGGTTTGTTGTTCAGCAGGTTCAGCAGGCCGATCACGCTCTTGACCGTGAACCACACGCTCAACAGGAACCACGCCAGGAGGAACAGCAGCAGGAAGGGAATGCCGATCAGCACGACCGAGGCCACGGCGCTGATCGCGATCCCTACCCAGGCCGCGATGGTCCACCAGAACACCGACCAGAACAGCGCGATCTGCGCGTCGATATGCTGGCGCGCCATGCCCGTCGCCGTCCCGCGCGAAACATAGGACACCACCAACCCGATAAGGACCAGCACGTTCGCGCTGGGGATCGATAGGATGAACAGGCCCCAGGCGATCAGCGCCCCGACCTTGCCTTCGGACTCGCGTCCGGCGATGAAATTGGGTTCGTTGGTCATCGTCGGTCCTTCAGAACAGCCAGCTGCGGGGGTTGGGAACGCCCTGCCCGCTCTTCAGTTTCAGCACCCCGAACGCGCCGCGCGCCAACACCCATATCGCCAGGGCGAACAGAACCAGCACGCCGATGTTGACCACGATCAGCACCGCCCCCAGCACCGCCGCGATCACCGCGCCCCACAGGGTCCGTTTCTGATAGACGAAATGGCTGGCCTCCAGCGCATCCTGCCCGTCGTCGCGCCGCGTCACCGCCAGCAAGGCCACCAGGCACGACAGGCCCAACGTCGGCACCGCCAGCAGGATCAGCACATAGACCGCATACAGCCGCATCGGCACGACCGGCGCCGCGCGCCTCTCGGTCTCGACCAGCCGCTCACGCACATCATGCGTCACTGGCGCCTCGGGCTGAGGCTCCGGCTTCTGCGCAAACGGCGCCGTCGGCCGCGTCATCTGTCCCGACAGGTCGAAAGGCCTGGGCTCGGGCGGATCGAACAGGTCCGGATCGCGCTCGTCCTGAGCGACCGGCTCCGGCGCCCGCGCCCGCGCCCGCCCGGCCAGCGACGCCGGCGAGACGAAGCCGACCTGGGCATCGTGATCGTGATCGTCGTTGGGGACCGCAGGGTCTTTCGGATCGCCGGGCTCGGCCATGAACATCGCTTCTCACACACCGGACGCCCGGCTGGACTCAAGGTAGCGACAATGGCCGTCCGTCAGTTTCGACGCAACCGCCCTTACCGCCCCAGCACGATCTCGCACCCCGGCGCGATCACGCCCACCAGCGCTCCCGGCTTTTCGATCCGCACGACCGCCCGCAGCACCCGCCGGTCGTCTAGGCACGCCCGCGCCAGCCGCTCGGCAAACGTCTCGACCAAGCCCACATGCCCCTCGGCCGCAATCGCCCGCGCCGCATTGGCCACGGTCTCATAGTTGATGGTGTCGCCCAGCCGCTCGATGGGCCGGGGCTCCAGCTCCAGCGTCACGTCGATCACCAGCCGCTGCAGCCGCCCCTGTTCGTGGTCATAGACCCCGATCCCGGCCTCGACCTCCAGCCCGCGCACGAACACGCTCAGTCGCTCGAAACGCAGCGGTTCTTCCGCCGGAAACGGCGTCACGTGAGAGGATGCAACCACGCGCTACTCCTGGATGTCGGGGGTGCGCCAGGCCAGGTGCTGGCCCCCGTCGACGGCGATCATCTGACCCGTCACCATGCGGGCGTCAATCAGCCACAGCACCGCCTGCGCCACCGCCTCGGGACTGCCGGGCGTTTCCAGCAGGGTGGCGCGCGCCTCGGCGGCGAAATCCTCGGGCGTCTGATGGATGGACGGCAGGGTCGGCCCCGGCCCCACCCCATTGACCCGGATGCCCGGCGCCAGCGCCTGGGCCAGGGTCTGCGTCGCCCACCACAGGCCGTTGCGCGACAGGCTGTAGGAGAAGAAGCGCGGATCCGGCTTCAGCACCTTCTGGTCCAGCAGATTGACGATGGCCCCCTCGACGGCCTGGGCGGCGAACGCCTCGGCCAGCACGAGGGGCGCCCTCAGATTGGTCTCAAGATGCAGGTCCCAACTGTCGCGCGTCAGCCCGCCGACCCGGTCGTCCTCGAACACCGAGGCGTTGTTGACCAGCACGCCGACCGGCCCCAGCGCCTCGGCCGCCGCCGGAACCAGCGCCCGCACCCTGGCCTCGTCCGTCAGGTCCGCCTGCAACAGGCACGCGCGCCGCCCCAGGCCCGCGATCTCGTCGGCCAGGGTCCGGGCGTCCTCGCCCGACGCATGATGATGGATCGCTACGTCGAACCCGGCCTGGGCCAGCTTCAGACAGATCGCCCGCCCGATCCGCCGCGCCCCGCCCGTGACCAGGGCGACGCCGCGAGGTGAGTCAGTCAACCCGACCAAACTCGAACGCATTGAAGGCCGCGATGACGGCGATGAAGCCGAAGATGATGCCGAGAGCCAGCATGGGATGCTCCTGTTGTCGATCTTCGATTAGAGCGGGATGGAGCGGGGTTCAAGCGGGATGGGGTCCGGCTCATGGAAACTGGCTGAGCATCGGGTTGGCAGTCGCTGGGATTGCAACCTACAAGCGTTGACAAATCGCGTTAAATATAGAACGCCGAGATGGCTCGCAGATAGCGAGATTATGTGGCGGGGGCCATGAAGCCTACCATTTCTGAGTTCTCCTATGGGTTCGCACTAACCAACGAGTTGGTCGGCTGGGGTGATCTGGCCGCCGCTCCGGTTTTCCCGAGCCTCATTGAGGAAGGCCAGGCGGGCGGGGGATACGACGTTAAACTTGATCGGCCCGGCCTGCCGCTCTTTCTCCAGTTTAAGCGGTCCGATTTCATGACCCGGCGGTCAGCGCGAGAGTATCGCGCAGTCACTCGCCAGGGAGGGACGCTGGCTGTGCCTTATTATCGGTTCGCGGTGACCGAAGAGGTCGTTTCCCGCCAGCATGAGATGTTGCTGGATGTCGCGCCGAACTTCGTCTTCTATGCAGCGCCTCGCTTTCACCGGATTGAGGAGATCAACGCCGCATGGAGCGCGAACGCAGTGGCCAGCCGGTCGCAGTTTGTGGCGCCTCAGGCGATCGGCCCGCTCAGCCCCGGCCCCCATGCGGTCGCGTTCGACGGCGCCCGGGTCTGGACCTGTTCTGATCCGCGCGAGGTCCAAGGGCTTTCGAGCAGAGAGCTGGTCGAAAAGCTCCGCGGTGCCTTGAAAAATGACGATAGATCCCTCCGGGACAGATTGCCGGAGGTCACGCGCGAGCTCGCAGCGGCGGCTGCGCGGGGACGGTCCAGGATCGAGGACATAGAGCGCTCTGTGGCTGCACAGGCCGCTGCCAACAAGGCCCGTCGTAAAGCGGCCCGGCTACAGGAGATGGTCGTCAGTGGCGATGACCTTCCTCGTTTCGCGCCATCCGTGGCGCGTGAGGCGCGCACCTATGTTGAAGATCGTCTCGCAGATGCGGCGCTAGATGCACCCGATCCGCCCGCTGTTGAAGTGCGCACGCCCAAACCCCTTTCTCCCGCGTATCGGCTGCTGCGTGACGCCGCTGATAGCGCAGCGCGGACTTTCGATGCACAACTCGTCATCGTCCAGCCCACCGATTGAACTTCGGCCTAACCGATTAATCAGCGATACTGGCAGACCGGCGGTCTGATCTCCGATCATTAGGAATGATCCTTCTATGAAGCGTGAACTGCGATCCATCGCCGAGGATTTGAAGGCCGGCCGCACAGTCGAGCCGGTGACCGTGCGAACTTTCCTGTGGTGGTTCGAGGCTCAGCGCCGGGGTCCGGTGATTGTTCGCAATATCCGCAATGAACTCGAAGAGGCCGGGATTGTGACGGTCCCGGATTTCGAGTCGCGGTGGGTGGACGCGCCTATCAATTTCGAACTGGCCCAGACCGCCCAGAGCGATACGGCGCAAGACCCGGAACCTCCTGAGGAAGAGAACTGCGAAGAAGGCGACAGTTGGGTCACCAGAGACGCCACCTATCGTATCAGCAAGCTAGCGGCAGCGAACCAGGAGGTCATCCGCATCTCACCCGACGCGACGCTCGCCGAAGCCGTCACGCTACTACTCGCGCGAGATTTTTCACAGATTCCAGTCATGTCCAACGAGCGCGACGTCAAAGGCACGATTAGCTGGAAGAGTATTGGCTCACGTTTGGCGCTCGGGAGACCCGTCGCACCCGTGCGCGAATTCATGGAGCCAGCCCATGAAGTGCGCGCCGAGATCTCCATCTTCGATGCGATTCCCATGATCTCACGTTACGACTACGTCTTAGTCCGGGGCGAGCAGAACAAAATCACGGGTATCGTAACCGCCAGCGATCTCAGCCGGCAGTTTCAGACTCTTAGCGAGCCGTTCCTCCTTCTAAGCGAGATTGAAAATCTTGTTCGGAACATGATCGGCGAGAAGTTCAGCGTGCCCGAGTTGGCTTCCGCATTGGACCCCGGGGGGGCACAGCGAGAGGTGGCCAGCGTCGATGATTTGACCTTCGGCGAATACATCCGCCTGCTGCAACAGCCGGAACGCTGGGCTCGCTTGGAGTTGGCCATCGACAGAGTCCTGTTTTGTAAGGATCTCGATGCAGTTCGCGAAATTCGAAATGACGTGACACATTTCGATCCCGACGGGATCACGCCGGAAGAGGTCGAGCGCCTTCGAGATTTCAAGTCATTGCTTGAAACATTGGAAAACATCGGGCGCTGATGGGGGTCGGAAAAGCCTGTTTGCCAAGCCGAATGTCAGAAATCTAGCGATCCGTCGATGTCCGCTCATTGCGCAAAGCGGCCTCCACTCCGCACGTATTGCCGCTACCCTTCCCTCCCGGCCTATGGGTATGGTCACCGGATCGTCAGCCACTCCGCCCCAGCATCCGCATGACCTGGCGCATCCACGTCGAACCCTTCACCCGCCCCCTCTTCTTCGCCTGGTCGCGGCTGACGCGGGGCAAGACGCTGGGCGTGCGGGCGGTGGCGGTGGATGCGCAAGGGCGGGTGCTGATGGTGCGGCACACCTATCTGGCGGGCTGGTGGTTGCCGGGCGGCGGGGTGGATCGGGGCGAGACGACCCAGGCCGCCGTGGTGCGCGAACTGCTCGAAGAGGCCGGGCTGATCGCGCGGGCGGCGCCGCGCCTGGTCTCGATCCATTCCAACGACCGTTTCTTTCCCGGCGACCATGTCGTCGTCTTCCGCCTGGATGACTTCGACCGGGGCGAGCGCACCAGTCATGGCGAGATCGCCGAGGTCGGCTGGTTTTCGCCCTCCGACCTGCCCGCGGATGCCAACCGGGGCTGTCGCGCGCGTCTGGCCGAGATCTTCGACGACGCTCCGGTCGATCCGAACTGGTGAGAGACGTCCGCATCTGACGCAGGCGCGTGCCAGCGTTCGCCCATGACCCAAGCCGCCCCCGTCTATCGCGTCCGTTCGCAGCAAGTCTGGGACCTGGCCCGCGACGACTATCTGGCGGGCGAGCCGGCGCGCGTCGTCTGCCGCCGCTACGACCTGGGTATCTCGGCCTTTCGCGTTCGCGCCCGCAAAGCGGGCTGGCGACTACAGGATCAGGACGATCCAGACATGTATGATCCCGCCGTCGAGCTTGAGGACATCGAGGACATCGACCTGTCGGCCATGGCCCAGACGGCGCGGCGTCGCCTGCAACTGTCGCTGATGGACGGCGAGGCGACCGAGGCCCTGCGCTGGCTCAAGATTTTCGAGACCCTGTCCTCCATGACGCCCGAAACGCCCGCCGAAACCCGGAACGTGCACAGATTGCACCCTGAATTTTCGCCCGCACCGTCCAATCTGGACGAAGTGCACAGATTGCACCCTGTTTTCGATGACGCGGGTTCCGAACCCGACGAAGTGCACACATTGCACCCTGATTTCACGCCGCCCGCCCCTCCCCTGAACCGCGCCGAGCGCCGCCGCCTGCGTCACGCCCATCGCCAAAAGCCGACCTCCGCAACCGGCGAAAGCCGTGCTAGCCAAGGGCCATGAACCCGTCCCTGCTCGCCATCCTCGTCGTCATCCTGGCCGGCGGCGCCACCGCGCTCCAGGCGCCGACCAACGCCAAACTGGCCACGGCGGTCGCCTCGCCGGTCAACGCCGCCTTCATCTCCTTCGCCGTCGGCACGACGGTGCTGGGGATCGTCGCCGCCCTGATGCACACCCGGCCGGACTTCGCCGCCACGCGAGCCCTGCCCTGGTACGCCTGGCTGGGCGGGGCCTACGGCGCCTGTTTCGTGGTCGCCGCCGCCTGGGGCGTGCCGCGCCTGGGCGTGGCCATGACCATCACCCTGATGGTCGGCGGCCAGCTGTTGCTCAGTCTGGCGCTGGACCATTTCGGCGCCCTGGGCGTGCCGCGCCAGCCGCTGAACATCGGCCGCATCGCGGGCGTGGGCCTGGTTCTGGCGGGCGTCCTTCTGGTTCGGCGGTCGTAACTCTCACCTCCCCATTCGCGAAGGCGAATGGGGAGGACAGGCGGTCGCGTCAGCGAGCGCCAGGCGGGGGCGACTCGGTGTCTGACGCTGGCAGGGTCATCACCACTGCCCGAGTCGCCCCCTCCTGATCGCTGCGCGATCTGTCCTCCCCCCGCGCCTTCGCGCGCGGAGAGGTGACGCAAACGCCGTTGCCCCCCTATATCCACCCCGATGACCGAGGAGACGCGCGATTCGAACCTGACGGCCGCCGCCCTGATCGCCGACGAGGCGCGCCGGGCGCCGGACAAGCCGGGCGTCTATCGCATGTACGGCGAGGACGGGTCCTGCCTGTACGTCGGCAAGGCCAAGTCGCTGAAAAAGCGCATCGTCCAGTATGCGCAAGGCCGTTTTCACACCCAGCGGATCGGCCTGATGGTGGCCCAGACCCGGTCGATGGAGCTGGTGGTCACGGCGTCCGAGACCGAGGCCCTGCTGCTGGAATCCAACTTCATCAAGAAGCTGAAGCCGCGTTTCAACGTCCTGCTGCGCGACGACAAGTCCTTCGCCGAACTGATGATCCGCAGCGACCACCGCGCGCCCCAGGTGCGTAAGCATCGCGGCGCCCACACCACGCCCGGCCACTACTTCGGCCCCTTCGCCTCGACCTGGGCGGTCAATCGCACGCTGAACACGCTGCAGAAGGCCTTCCTGCTGCGGTCCTGTTCCGACAGCGTCTACGAGACCCGCACCCGCCCCTGCATGCTGCATCAGATCAAGCGCTGCTCGGCGCCCTGCACCGGCCTGATCTCGCTTGAGGACTACGGCGAACTGGTCACCGAGGCCGAACAGTTCCTGCGCGGCAAGTCGCGCGCCGTCATCGGCCGCCTGTCGCAGGAGATGCAGGCGGCGTCCGACGAGATGGACTTCGAACAGGCCGCCCGCGTCCGCGACCGCATACGCGCCCTGTCGGCCATCGCGATGGAGAACTCCGTCAGCGCCGACAGCGTCCCCGAAGGCGACGTGTTCGCCCTGCATTCCGACGGCGGTCAGGCCTGCGTCCAGGTCTTCTTCTACCGCGCCGGCCAGAACTGGGGCGGCCGCGCCTATTTCCCGCGCGTGGACAAGACCGATACGGACCCGGAGATCCTGGCCGCCTTCTTGGGTCAGTTCTACGAGGACAAGCCGATCCCGCGCCTGATCCTGTCCAACGTCCGCCCGCACGAGCTGGAGCTGCTGGAGGAGGCCTTCTCGATGAAGGCGGACCGCAAGATCGAGATCGTCCGGCCCCAGCGCGGCGAGAAACTGGCCCTGGTCGACCACGCCCTGACCAACGCCCGCGAGGCCCTGGGCCGTCGCCTGGCCGAAAGCTCGGCGCAAGGGAAAATCCTGGACGAGGTGTGCGAGGCCTTCGGTCTGGAGACCCGGCCCGAGCGGATCGAGATCTACGACAACGCCCATATCCAAGGCACGAACGCGGTGGGCGGAATGGTCGTCGCCGGCCCGGACGGGTTCCAGAAGTCGCAGTACCGCAAGTTCAACATCCGTGGCGAAGACCTGACGCCCGGCGACGACTACGGCATGATGCGCGAGGTGATGCGCCGCCGCTTCGCCCGCCTGGTCAAGGATGAGGAAGAGGGCGAAGACGCCATCCGCCCCGACCTGCTGCTGATCGACGGCGGCGCGGGGCAGTTGGCCGAGGTGCTGGCGGTGTTGGCCGACCTGGGCCTGGACGACATCGCCGTGGTCGGCGTGGCCAAGGGGCCGGACCGCGACGCGGGAATGGAAAAGTTCTTCATGCCCGGCAAACCGCCCTTCATGCTGCCGCTGAAGTCGCCGGCCCTCTATTACCTGCAACGCCTGCGCGACGAGGCCCACCGCTTCGCCAACGGCGCCCACGCCAAGCGCCGCTCGATGGACATCAAGAAGAACCCTCTCGACGAGATCGAAGGCGTCGGCCCCGGCCGCAAGAAGGCCCTGCTCCACGCCTTCGGCTCCGCCAAGGGCGTCGGCCGCGCCTCGGTGTCGGACCTGGTCAAGGTCGCAGGCATCAACCAACCCCTCGCCGAACGCATCCACGCCTTCTTCAGGAAGGCCTGAACTGTGTCACCACTCCAGCAGCTTCAGACCGGGAATGTCGCGAAAGTCGTCGCCGTTGCAGGTCACCAGAGTCGCTTCATCGACCAAGGCCTGGGCGGCGATCATCCGGTCCAGCACCTTGCGTCGCGAATATCCGGTGCGCGCTATGATCCGTCCGTATGCGGCGGCGTCGCGACTGTCGAAAGCCCTGTAACCGATCGTCTCAAGCAGCGCAGACAGGCGAGCGCGCCTGACTTCCGCCTGCCCGTCCAGAAAACCAGCTTCCATCTCGACCACTGTGATGACGGAGAAAGCCAGGGTGTCGCCGACGTCCTCCATCCGCGCACGTATGGTCGGATCGCCATCCCGCAGGTGGATGGCGACGCTGGTGTCCAGCATCAACAACGATCAAAGCCCTTTGCGGATCGGCGCGATGAAAGGCGGGCGCTTTCCAATGCTGGAAGGCTTTGGCAGCGCATCCAGCTTGGCCAACATTTCCTTCACCGAAGGTCGCTTGGGTGTCAGGGTCACGACGTCACCCTTGCGTTCGATCTCGACCTCGACGCCGGGACCGAACGAGATTTCCTTGGGAAGGCGTACGGCGTCGCTGTTGCCGCTTCGGAATGTTCGACTGGTGACAGCCATGGCGAGCTCCTTCGTATAGACACGTATACACGATTTATTGGCGGTGTTCAAAGCGCTACAGGCGCAGGATGAGCGACATCGAAGACGAACTGACCGCCGGCTATCGCCGCTTCCGGGCCGAGCACTGGCCGACGGCCCATGCGGAATATGAGGCGCTGGCCCAGGGGCAGAAGCCGCACACCCTGATCGTGGCCTGTTCCGACAGCCGGGCCGATCCGGCCCTGATCTTCGACGCCGCGCCGGGCCAGTTGTTCGTCGTCCGCAACGTCGCCAATCTGGTGCCGCCCTATGAGCCGGACGGTCGGCTGCATGGGGTGTCGGCGGCGCTGGAGTTCGGGGTCAAGGTGCTGAACGTCAAGCGAATCGTGGTCATGGGCCACGCCCATTGCGGCGGGGTCAACGCCATGCTGCACGGGGCGCCCGACAGCTGCGCCGACTTCGTGGCGCCCTGGGTCGCGCAAGGCACGCCCGTCGTCCAGCATGTCGCCGAGACCGTCGCACCCGATCAGCTGGAGCGCGCGGCCGAAGAGGCCATTGTTCGCCTGTCGATCCGAAACCTGCGCACCTTCCCCTGGATCGCCGAACGCGAGGCCAAGGGCGAGCTGGAGCTCAGCGGTCTGCATTTCGGCATCGCCGAGGGCGCCCTGACGGTCATGACCAACAAGCCGCGGTTCGAACCGTTGGCTTGAATGTCAAGGTTTGATATGGTGGACGCATGGGAACCAACGTCCATCTTACAGCCGAGTTGGAGAAGTTCGCCCGAGATCGGGTGAACGCGGGCCGCTACAACAATGTCAGCGAAGTCGTCAGGGACGGCCTGCGTCTGCTGCAAGATCAAGAGATCGCGCGACGCAGCGCAGAGGCGGCGCGCATCGAAGAAGAACGGCGCCTTCAGATCGAAAGCGAACGCCGCCTGGCCGCCCTTCGCGCCATGCTCGACCGCTGGGCAGTCCAACCGACCATCGACATCGGCCCCTGGACCCGCGACGAGCTCTACGATTGAGGATCGCCCTCGACACCAACATTCTCGTCTATGCTGAAGGCGTGAACGGGCCCGAACGCCGCGACATGGCCCGTCGCATTGTCGATCATCTTCATGTCGAGCATGAAATCGTGGTCGCCGTTCAATGCCTGGGCGAGCTTCATCGCGTCCTGACCGGCAAGGCTCGGATGCCGTCGCCCTTGGCGGCGGAGATGGCGCATGGATGGCGGCGGCTGGCGAACGTGGCGCCCAGCACGGAAGCCGTTCTTGTCGCCGCCTATGATCTGATCGACGGCCATCCGCATCAGATCTGGGACGCCATCATCCTCGCCGCCGCCGCCGAAGCCGGGTGCGGCCTTCTGCTTTCCGAAGACATGCAGGACGGCTTCGTCTATCGAGGCGTCACCGTCGCCAATCCGTTCGCGCAGACGCTGCATCCCCTGCTCGCGTCCCTGCTGGAGACCCCGTCATGACCGCCCACCGCGCCAATCCCATCCCCAACATCCTGACCGGCGCGCGTCTGGCGGCCGGGGTGGTGATGTTCGCCATGATGGCCGGCGCGGCGCCGGGCGCGCTGGAAGCCTGGCTTTCGCCGGAAACCCAAGGTCGGTTCAGCGTCTGGGCCTTCTGGATCTTCGTCATCGCCGCGTCCACCGACTGGGTCGACGGCTTTTTGGCCAGACGCTGGAACTCCACCACGCGGTGGGGGGCCATCCTCGATCCAATCGCAGACAAGGTGCTGGTGACCGGCGCCATCCTGGGCGTTCTGGCCTCGGGTTCGCTGCCGGGCATCGCCCTGCCCTGCGGCCTGATCCTGTTCCGGGAGTTCGCCGTTTCCGCGCTGCGCGAGACCATGGCCGGGCGGATCGAACTGCCGGTCACTTTGGCCGCAAAATGGAAGACGACGGTGCAGATGGTCGCTCTGGCCGCCCTTCAGTTGACCCTGTTGTGGGACGCCCTGGGCCTGCAGAATCCTGACGGCTCGCCGCTGGCCTGGCAGCCGGCGTTCGAATCCTTCGCCATCTTCCTGATCTGGTTCGCCGCCATCATCACCTTGTGGACGGGCTGGCAGTATTTCAGCGAAGCCCGTCGCCAGATGCGCGACCTCTAGGGTCTCAGCGTCAGACCGACGGGCGTGGCCTCGAAGGCCGACAGTCGGCCCAGATAGCTCATGCCCAGCAGGGAATATTCCAGGCCCTGCTCCACGACCAGGGCCTCGACCCCGTCCACGCGCGCCCCGGCGACCGAGACCGATTTCAGCTGCACCGGGGCGGCGCGCACGACGCCCGAGGCGGTCTGGACGCGGCCAGTGAAGTCCTCGGGTTCGGGATCGACGCCCAGGCGCAAGGCGTCCGCCCGCGTCAGGGCCACGACGCTGGCGCCGGTGTCCACCAGCACCCGCACCGCGCGACCTTCGATCCTGGCCTGGGCCCAATAGTGACCGTCCGCGCCCTTGACCACCTGGGCCGCCGTACCTGATGCCGGGGCGGTCGAAGCCGCGATCACAGGCGTCGCCGCCTGAGCCGCGCCGTCCCCCTCCAAATGCCGGATCGTCAGCGCCGTGCCGAACGAGGCCATGAGGGCGACGCCGAGCACAATGACGGACTGGAAATCGATGCGAACCATGTCCCCTGTCTAAGGGAGCGGCGTTTGGATGCCGTGAAACGACGTGGCTGACGAAAGCTTAAACCCCGAACCGCGCTAGCCCAGCTTGGCCGGATCGACCTGGGACCGCCGCATGGGCAAGTCGTCCATGACCGCCTCGCGTTCGGCGTCGCTGAGCGCGCGCCAGCCGGCGATCTCCTTGAGGGTGCGGAAACAGCCCAGGCACAGACCACTCTCGCCATCGACGGCGCAGACCATGACGCACGGGGTGGCGATAGCCTTGGGCGGTCCCGGCCTGGTCGGAGGCGGGACACTCATTGTGACACAGAAGCGAAAAACACTCCGACTCCTGACGAATAAATTTGCAAATTCATCAAACCGTCTTATATTGACCTCTGACGCGAAACGACTGAGGGTGGAATCCCCATTGGTACGACGCGTCTCTTTTCATCGTTCTGCGAAAGGAGACGCCAAGATGAACGATAAGGAGCGTAACCTCCAACACGCCATGATGTCCTTTGCCCTTTGGGGCGGGATGCTGGTCAACAGTCGGCATATGCCGTCGAACTCAAGCCGGGTGGTCAGCCATCCGTCGAACTTCGTACCCTATACGATCAAGAAACGCTGACGGCCATTTTCGGGCCCAGCCTGAAAAGCCCCGGTCTCGACCGGGGCTTTTGCAATTCCGGACTTGCCTGACGCGGCGTTCGCAGCCGATGACGGGCGCGAACACGGAGACGACGCATGGGCCTGATCGCCGAAGACCGCCAGGGCGCGATCCTGATCTGGACGCTGGACCGCGAGGCGCGGCTGAACGCCCTGCCCGACCTGACCGACGGCAACGAGGTTGCGGCGGCTTGCGAGCGGGTCAACGCCGATCCGTCGATCCGCTGTGTGGTCCTGACCGGCGCCGGGCGGGCCTTCTCCGCCGGGGGCGACCTGACCGCCATGCGCGACCGTCGCGACCTGTTCGAGGGATCGGGCGGCGCCATCCGCGAACGCTATCGCCGGGTCGTCCACCGGATCGTGCGGTCGCTATATGGGCTGGAGGTTCCGCTGATCGCCGCTGTCAACGGGCCGGCCATGGGGCTGGGCTGCGACATCGCCGGCCTGGCGGATATCCGCATCGCCTCGGATCGCGCCAGCTTCGGCGTGCCGTTCCTGAAGCTGGGCATCATTCCCGGCGACGGCGGATCCTGGCTGCTGCCGCGCAACATCGGATACGCCCGCGCCGCAGAGATGCTGTTCACCGCCCGCTCCATCGACGCCGCGACGGCTGCCGAATGGGGCTTGGTCAATCGCGTGGTCGCCAATGACAGCCTGATGGCCGAGGCCCTGACCACCGCCGCCCAGGTCGCGGCCCAGCCGCCCCAGGCCCTGCGCATGGCCAAGACCCTGCTGCGCCAGGGCCGAGACATGAACTTCGACCAGATGCTGGAGATGTCGGCCGCCATGCAGGCCCTCGCCCACCTGACCGATGACCATCAGGAAGGCGTCGCCGCAGTGCTGGAAAAACGGCCGGGCGATTTCACGGGAAACTAGGCGGGCCGCTGATCCGCTATCCTACTGGGCGCGCATCGCCTGGTTTGGGCCGACGCCGGCGGCGACGGCGCGCTTGGCGCCGGCGGTCTCGCCCGGTTTCATGAACTTGACCAGCACGCGCTGACCGATCAGAAGGGGCGCGTCGCCGGCGGAGGCGACCACTTCGACCACCCGCTCGTCGGTGCGTTGCGAGGGATCGTCGGAGGCCAGTTTGCGGGCGCCGAACACGGCCGCCCGACGCATCACCGCGCCGATATAGACCTTGGTGGCGTCGCCCTCGGGGCTGATCTCGACGGCCTGACCGTCGGTCAGGTTGGGCAGGTCGCTCTCGACCACCTCGGCGCGGACGATGCGCGGGGCCTCGGGCTCCAGGTCGAACATGTTCGAGACGTTCAGCGTCGAGGCGCCGGCGCCGGGGTTGGCGTAGCGGCGCACGATCCGGCCGTTGCTGGGCGCACGGATGATGGTCAGTTCCTGGTTGTAGCGGGCCTGATCCAGCTGGGCGCGTGCGGTCTGGACGGCGGCGGTCTGGGAGCCGAGGCGGGCCTGAGCCGTGGCGATGGCGTCCTGGGCCTGGTCCATCCGCTGGGCGGCGACGAAGTTGGTGGCGACCAGCCGTTGCAGACGTTCCTGCTCGCGCTGTGCGGTGCGGATGTCGACGCGGATCAGGGCCAGTTGGCTCTCGGCCTGGGCCACGGCGGCCTGGGCGCTCTGCACCGCCAGGCGAGGCTCTTCGTCCTCCTGGCGGGCCAGGATCTGGCCAGCGACGACGCGGTCGCCTTCCTGCACCAGGACATCGCGAACGATGCCGCCGCGACGGGCCGCGATCTGGATAATGCCGCCCTCGACATCCACCTTGCCGTTGGCGATGGCCGCATAGGGGCTTTCGACCTTGGTGGCCGCAGCCTTCTCCTGCTCGGACTTCTTTGTCTTGGCGGCGGACTGGAACAGCATGAAGCCGACCGCCAGAACGATCACCAGCAGCAGGCCGATCCAGGTACGTTTTTTCTTCAGAAAGCCGGGCATTGGCGTGTCGTCCTAAGAGGAGAATTCGTCGTGTCGGTTAGTGGGACGCCAGGATGGCGTTCGGATCGGGGATGCGGCGCTGGTCGTCCAGGATCTTGCCGTCCTCGATATGGATGACCCGGTCGGCCCAGGCCTCAAGGCGCGGGTCGTGGGTCACGCAGATCACGGCGGCGCCGTGTTCGGTGGCGGCGCGACGCAGCAGCTTGATGACCACCTGGCCGTTCTCGCCGTCCAGGGCCGAGGTCGGTTCGTCGGCGAACAGGATCTTGGGATCCTTGGCCAGGGCGCGGGCGATCGCGACGCGCTGCTTCTCGCCGCCCGACAGGGCCGCCGGCCTCTGGTGCAGGCGATGGCCCAGTCCGACTTCTTCCAGCGCCGTCGTGGCGCGTTTCCGGGCCTGGCCGGAGGTCAGCCCCTGGAACTTCAGCACCGTCTCGACCTGCTGCAGCGCCGTCAGGGCGGGGAACAGGTTGAAGCCCTGGAAGATGAAGCCGCAGTTATCCAGCCGGAACTTGTCGATCCGCCCCGAGGACAGTTTCCACAGGTCGTCGACATCCAGCACATCGACCCGACCCTCTTCGGGTTTCAGCAGGCCGGACAGGGCCGCGATCAGGGTGGACTTGCCCGAACCGGACGGTCCCATGACCATGGTCAGGTCGCCGTGTCTGGCGTCGAAATCGACGCCCTTCAGCACCTCGACCCAGGCCTTGCCGGACTTGAACCGCTTGACCAGGCTCTTGGCTTCGATGGCGAAGTCGCCGTGCTTGCCGTGAACCTTCGTATGCCCAAAAGACGTATCGGTCATCGCAGCAGGTCCGCCGGTTGGCTGTTCTTGAGGATGCCCAGCGACAGCAGGCCGGACACCATGGCGATGGCGATCAGGCCGATGCCGACCACGATCAGCAGCGACAGCGGCAGGGCGATGATCACCGCCCCCATCATCGCCAGCAACGACACCAGCCAGGTCAGGACGATGGCCGCGATGACGCCGACGACGCCGACCCAGAAACTGAGCTCGACCACGATCCGGCGAAGGCTGCCCATGCTGACGCCCAGGGCCCGCAGCGAGGCAAACTCCTTGATATTGGCCATGATGGCCCCGCGCAGGGTCTGCCAGGTGATGGCGACGCCGATGATGATCCCCAACACGACGCAGCCGCCGATGATGATGACCAGAATGCCTTCTTCGAACATGGCGCCGGCGTTGGCGTCGGCCAGTTGCTGCTTGGTCCAGGCCTTCCACTGACCGTTGCCCATGGCGTTCAGCTGAGCCACCACGACGGGCGCGCGGGCCGGATCGCGCAGCTTGACCATCAGCGGCCCGACGCGCGCGCCTGTGTCGGCCTGGCCCAGCATCCGCAGGGTGTCGCGCGACATGACCACGCCCGGCTGCATCATATTGGGATAGCCGCGCGTCACGCCGACGACGGTGACGGTCTGGCCATTATACAGGGCCTTGTCGCCCAGCTTGACGCCTAGGGTCGTCAGCGCCGTCTCATCGACCGCGACGGTGTAGGGTTGGCGCAGCGCATCGACCAGTTCCTGGGAATAGTCGGTCGGGATCGTCACCGAACCCGGACGGGTGTCGATGATGCTGGCCTGGACGAACTTCTGGCGCGGCGCGCCCTTGGAGGCGTTGTCGGCCTGGCTCTTGGTCGGATCGACGCTCTTGATGTTCTGGAAGGTGCCGCCTGCGCCGTCCAGCGGCATGACCTCGACCACCTCGGGGTGGTTGTAGGCCAGCGGGATGAAACGACGCGGCACGCCCGACGGTCCGCCGATCAGGCTCTTGGCGCCCGGCTGCATGATGAAGACATCGGCGTTCGACCGTTCGATGGTCGCGGTGAACCCCTTGCCGATGCCGATGAAGACCCCCGTCATCGCCAGGACCAGCAGCCCCGACAGGGCCAGGGCCATGACCGCCGCCATATAGCGGCGCCACTCGAACAGCAGTGTTGAAAGCGCAAGCGACATCGTCGTCGATAAACCCCCGGTACGTCCGCCTATCTGAGCGCGCGTCGCCTCACGGCCAAGTTAAATCGGGGTAAGGGTTCCGCCTCACGGACATTGCGGGTTTGAAATCCGGGGATTAAGGGCGATGCAGCCTCTTGGCGCCGGCCCTTCGTCGGCGCTAGTTACAACATAACAGATGGGACAGGCCGTCCCACGCTCCGGGAAACACGCCTCCATGTCCTTGCCCTCTCTTCGTCTCACCGCCTCGCTGGCCGCCCTCGGCGCCGCGACCGCCGTCCTGTCGGCCCCCGCCACCTCGGCCAAAGCCGACGAGGGCATGTGGACCTTCGACAACTTCCCCATCGCCACGGTGAACGAGAAGTACGGGACCAACATCGACCAGGCCTGGCTGGACCGGGTGCGCAACGCCGCCGTCCGTCTGCAGGGCTGCTCGGCCTCGCTGGTGTCGAACGAAGGCCTGGTGTTGACCAACCACCACTGCGTTGTCTCCTGCGTTCAGGATCTGTCCACGGCCGAGAACGACTACGTCAAGAACGGCTGGATGCCCGCCACCCGCGAGGAAGAGAAGAAATGCCCTGGGCAGACGGCCGAGATCCTGACCGACATCGTCGATGTGACCGACCGCGTCACCGGCGCCGGCGCCGGGCTTGAAGGCGCCGCCTTCGTCCAGGCCCGCGCCGCCGAGATCGACAAGATTCAGAAGGAGACCTGCGGCGACGACCAGAAGCTGACCTGCCAGGTCATCAGCTTCTATCGCGGCGGTCAGTACAAGCTGTACAAGTTCCGCAAGTATGACGATGTGCGCCTGGTCTTTGCGCCCGAGTTCCAGGCGGCCTTCTTCGGCGGCGATCCGGACAACTTCAACTTCCCGCGCTACGCCCTGGATGCCGGTTTCCTGCGCATCTACGAGGACGGCAAGCCGGTCGTCACGCCCAATCACCTGACCTGGAACGCCAATGCGCCCAAGGACGGCGACGTCACCTTCGTCGCGGGCAACCCCGGCTCGACCTCGCGTCTGCTGACCATGGCCCAGCTGGAGATTCTGCGCGATCAGCAGATGCCGCTGACCCTGATCCAGTCGTCGGAACTGCGCGGCCGCCTGCTCGAATATTCGACCACCGGCGAAGAGGCCAAGCGCGTCACCGTCGATCCGCTGTTTGGTTTGGAGAACAGCTTCAAGGTCTTCTACGGCCAGCAGGGCGCCCTGACCGATCCGGCCTTCATGGCGACGAAGCGTTCGGAAGAGCAGGAACTGCGCCAGCGCGTCGCGGCCGACCCGGCCCTGGCCCAGCGCATCGGCGATCCTTGGGCCGATCTGGAGCGCGTCTCGACCGCGCAGCGCGACCTCTACCTGCCCTATCGCCAGCTGGAGTCGGCGGCCGGCCAGCGATCGCAACTCTACAGCTACGCCAAGTCCATCGTCCGCGCCTCCAAGGAACGCGCCAAGCCGGTGGCTGAGCGCCGCGCCGGTTATTCGGACGCCGACATCGCCTCGCTGGGCCGTCGCCTGGCGACGGAAACGCCGATCTCGACCGATCTGGAGAAGATCTTCGTCGATTTCTGGCTGTCCAAGACCCGCGAATATCTGACCGTCGACAATGCGAACGTGAAGGCGCTGCTGGGCAAGGAAAGCCCCGAACAGGTCGCCGCGCGCCTGATCGACGGCACGCGTCTGGCCGATCCGGCCTTCCGCGCCCAGGCCCTGGCCATGACGCCGGAGCAACTGGCCGCCTCGGGCGATCCGCTGATCGCCTTCGTCCTTGCCAATGACGACGCGGCCCAGGCCGTCCGCACCCAGTGGGAATCGGCCGTGTCCGGCCCGACCAGCCGCGCCGGCGAGAAGATCGCCCAGGCCCGGTTCGCGGTTTACGGCGCCAACCTGTACCCGGATGCGACCTTCAGCCTGCGCCTGTCCTATGGCCAGGTGAAGGGCTGGACCTATCGCGGCGTGACGGTCGAACCCTTCACCCAGATCGGCGGCCTGTACGAGCGCAACACCGGCGCCGAACCCTTCAACGCGGCCGAGGACTGGCTGGCGGCCGAGGACAAGGTCAACAAGTCGACCGTCTATGACTTCGTCTCGACCAACGACATCATCGGCGGCAACTCGGGTTCGCCCGTGATCAACGCCAAGGGTGAAGTCATTGGCGCGGCCTTCGATGGGAACATCCACTCGCTGGGCGGCAGCTTCGGTTACGACCCCGAGCTGAACCGCACGGTGACGGTCTCGACGGCCGCCATCACCGAGGCCCTGCGCAACGTCTACAACCAGCCGCGCCTGCTGCGCGAACTGGGTGTGCGTCGCTAGGACCCAACGTCTCCTCCCCATTCGCCTCTTGCGAATGGGGAGGGGGACCGCGAAGCGGTGGAGGGGCTCTTCACCACCGCACCAGCGCCTGTCATGTATCGTAGAGCCCCTCCGTCACGGCGCTGAAGACGCGCCGCGCCACCTCCCCATTCGCTGCGCGAACAGGGAGGAGACATAGGATTATCCCATGCGCCCTCTTCTCCTCGCCTCCGCCGCCGTCCTCGCTCTCGCCGCCACTTCGGCGCACGCCGAAGAGGGCATGTGGACCTACGACAACTTCCCCATCGCCCGCGCCAACGCGACCCTGGGCACGAACATCGACCAGGCCTTCCTGGATCGGGTTCGGCTGTCGTCGGTGAAGTTCGGCGGCTGTTCGGCGGGGGTGGTGTCGGGCCAGGGTCTGCTGATGACCAACAACCACTGCGTCGCCACCTGCGTCGCCAACCTGTCCACGCCGCAGCAGCAGTATGGCGAGACCGGCTTCACGCCCAAGACGCGCGAGGACGAGCGCAAATGTCCCGGCGCGACGGCCGAAATCCTGACTGACATCTCCGACGTGACCGAGCGGATGCACAAGGCCGGCGAGGGTCTTGAGGGCCAGGCCTTCACCCAGGCGCGCGAGGCCGAGGCCGGCCGGATCGAGACCGAAGCCTGCGGCAATGATCCCAAGATCCGCTGCCAGGTCGTCAGCCTGTATCGCGGCGGCCAGTTCAAGCTCTACAAATATCGGAAATACAGCGACGTCCGTCTGGCCTGGGCGCCGGAAGACCGCGCCGCGACCTTCGGCGGCGATCTGGACAACTTCTCCTTCCCCCGTTTCGCCATCGATGCGGCTTTCATCCGCCTGTATGAAGATGACAAGCCGGTCGAGACCCCGACCCATTTCGTCTGGAACGCCGACAAGCCGACCGAGGGCGAGGCCGTCTTCGTCTCGGGCAATCCCGGCGCGACGCAGCGCCTGCTGACGATGGATCAGCTGGCCACCATTCGCGACGTGGTTCTGCCGCTGGATCAGCTGATTGCGTCGGAGTTGCGCGGGCGGCTGATCCGATACGCCGAAGAGGGCGAGGATCAGGCCTTCATCGCGATGGATCCCATCGTGGGCGTCGAGAACACCTACAAGCGTGGCCTGGGCCGGATGCGCGCCCTGACCGACGCCAACTTCATGACGGCCAAGGCGGCGGCCGAGGTCGACTTCATGCAGCGCTACGCCGCTACGAACGGCGCTGCCCCTGATCCGTGGGGCGCGCTGAAGGCCGTGCAGCCCATCGCCCGCGAACTCTACGCCCCCACCGCCCTGCTGGAAGGCGGCACGGCCATGGGCACGACCTCGGTCGCGGGCGGATCGCAGCTGTTCCAGTGGGCGCGCGCCATCGTGCGCGGCACGCAGGAGCGAGCCAAGCCGTCGGACCAGCGTCTGGCCGAGTTCGCCGACAGCCGCCTGCCCGGCGTCGAATCCGGCCTGTTCGCCGAACGTCCGACCTATCCCGAGCTGGAGCAGATCCGGCTGGAATGGTGGCTGTCCAAGACGCGCGAATGGCTGACGGTCGACAGCCCGCACGTCCGTACCCTGCTGGCCAAGGAAAGCCCCGAGGGTCTGTCGGCCCGCGTCGTCGCCGGCACGAAACTGGCGGACCCGGCCGTGCGCCGCGCCCTGTGGACCGGCGGTCTGGCGGCGGTTCAGGCCTCGGACGATCCGCTGATCCAGTATGTGCTGTCGATCGACGCCGACGCCCGCGCCGTTCGCGCCGAGTGGGAGAACAAGGTCAAGGCGCCGACCGACCGCGCTTCGGAACAGCTCGCCGTCGCCCGTTTCGCCGCCTATGGCGACGCCGTCTATCCCGACGCCACCGGCACCCTGCGCCTGACCTATGGCCAGGTCGAAGGTTCGGACGTGCCGGGCCAGCGGTTTTCCGCCTTCACCACCTTCGCCGGCCTGTGGGACCGGGCCACCGGCGCCGAGCCTTTCGCCGTCGCGCCCAAACTGCTGGCGGCCAGGGACCGGATCGACCCGAACGCGGTGATGGACATGGCGGTCTCGACCGACACCATCGGCGGCTCGTCCGGCTCGCCCGCCATCAACGCCAAGGGCGAGATCATCGGGGCCAACTTCGATTCCACCGTCCTGACCCAGCGCAACGCCTATGGCTACGACCGCGCCGTGAACCGCAGCGTGATCGTAACCACCCAGGCCGTGACCGTCGCCCTGCGCGACGTCTACGGCATGGACCATCTGGTCGAGGAGCTGGGCGTAACCCGGTGAGCGAGGTCGTCTTCCGCGCCGCGACGCCCGACGATGTCGCCGCGCTGCACCCCCTGATCGAGCGCGCCTATCGCGGCGACACGGCCAAGGCGGGATGGACGCACGAGGCGGACCTGTTGTTCGACGACCGGACCAGTGCGGACGAGCTGACGGCCCTGATCGCCGATCCCGACCGGGTCGTCCTGCTGGCGCATCGCGACGATGTCCTGATCGGCTGCGTCCAGGTCGCCCGCGTCGGCGAAGACCGGGCCTATCTGGGCATGCTGACGGTCGAGCCGACCTTGCAGGCGTCCGGCCTGGGCCGCCGCCTGCTCGCCGCCGCCGAGGTCGAGGCCGTCGCCCGGTTCGGCGCGCGTCGCATGGAGATGACGGTCATCCGCCCCCGCACCGAACTGATCGCCTGGTACGAGCGACGCGGCTATGCCCCCACCGGCGAGACCCGCCCCTTCCCCGTCGATCCGCCCCGGCCGGAACTGGCTTTCGTGGTGCTGGAGAAGGCGCTCTGACGTGATCCTTCTCCCGTTGGGAGAAGGTGGCCAGAAGGGTCGGATGAGGGTCGGCTGGTGGGCCAGGTCGTACGGCCGACCCTCACCCTTTCACGCCAGAACGACGGCTGTCGCCGCCGTGCGCTCAAGCCCTCTCCCAATGGGAGAGGGAAGATGCACGTGACCTCTTGAAAAACGGACACCAGTGTCCATTTGAGCGTGCTGCCATGTCAAACCCCGCCCTCAAACCTGTCCGCAAGGACGCCGTCCTGAACCGCGCCGCCGTGCTGGAAGCCGCGCGCGCGGTCTTCGCCGACCAGGGTCTGGACGCGCCGCTGGACCTGATCGCCGAAAAAGCCGGGGTCGGGCGCGGCACCCTCTATCGTCACTTCACCGACCGCACCGAACTGGCCTTGGCGGTGCTGGAGGCCGATGTGGCGGACCTGGGCCGGCGCACCGCCGAACAGGGGGAGGATCCGTCCGCCTTCTTCTGGTTCCTGGATCGGCTGGCCGAGGACATGGTGCGCAATGCGGGGCTGGCGGGGGTCGTGCGGAACGTGCGGTCGCCGGATGCGCTTACCCCCTTGCGGCAGAGCTTGATGGAGGCGGGCGCCGCACCGCTGGCGCGGGCCCAGGCTGCCGGCCTGGTGAGGGAGGATCTGCGGCCGATGGACATCCGTCTGATCGCCACCCTGCTGGGCGCCGGCTTCCAGGGCGCCGACGCGGCCGAGCGTCAGGCCGTGTCGCTGCGAACCCGCGCGATCATCCTCGATGGACTGAAGCCTCGCGGGGGACTGCTCTGATGGCCCGCAACAACTGGCACCTGCCGTGGGAACAGTATGTCGAGACGCTGAAGCCGCACGAGCGGCCGATGATGCCCGGCTCGCCCGCCACCCCCGACCATTCGTGGCCGATGCGGATCCAGTACGCCCTGACCGGCCTGCTGGTCGCCATGGTCGGGTCGCTGGGCAATGCCGCCGTCACCGCCAACATCCAGAACCTGCAGGGCTCGCTGGGGATCACCATCACCGAGGCCGCCTGGCTGCCGGTCGTCTTCGTGATGACCAACGCCTGCATGAACCTGATCCTGGTCAAGTTCCGGATGCAGTATGGCCTGCGCCTGTTCACCCAGATCTTCCTGGGCGCCTTCGTGCTGGTCTGCGCCGCCCACCTGTTCGTCGACAACTATCAATCGACCCTGCTGGTGCGCGCCATCGCCGGCATGGCGGGCGCGGGCCTGAGCAGCCTGGGCTTTCTTTACATCATCCAGGCCTTCCCGGCGGCGCACCGCTTGAAGGGGCTGATCATCGGTATCGGCCTGGCCAGTTTCGCCGTGCCGATCTCTCGCCTGGTCATGCCCGGCCTGTTGCAACTCGGCGACTGGCGCGCCTTCTACATGTTCGAACTGGGCCTGTGTCTTGTCGCCTGGGGCGCGGTGCAGGTGGTCAAGCTGCCGCCGTCCGAGCGGCTGCGCGTGTTCGACCGGCTGGACTTCCTGACCTTCGCCCTGTTCGCGCCGGGGGTGGCCCTGCTGTGCGCCTCCCTGGGCCTGGGGCGGATCGTGTGGTGGACGCAAGCCCCCTGGATCGGCTGGGCCCTGGTCGGGTCAATCGTCCTGCTGACCGCCGCCTTCCTGGTCGAGCACAATCGGAAAAACCCGCTGATCAACACCCGCTGGCTGACGGGGCCGGACCTGCTGCGCCTGTTCGGGGCCATCCTGCTGATCCGCATGGTGCTGACCGAACAGACCTCGGGCGCGGTTGGGTTTCTGACGGTCGTCGGCCTGGGACCGGACCAGTTGCATGGGCTGTTCGTCGTCATCCTGCTGTCGATGATCGCCGGCACCCTGGTCAGCGCCTTCACCCTGAATATGGAGAAACTGAACAAACCGATCGCCATCGCCCTGGCCCTGATCGCGGTCGGCGCCTGGATCGACAGCCACTCGACGGTCCTGACGCGTCCGGCCCAGCTCTATTTCAGCCAGGCCCTGATCGCCTTCGCCTCGGCCATGTTCATCGGCCCGGCCCTGATGATCGGCATCGCCAAGGTGCTGACCCAGGGCAAGCAGAACCTGATCAGCTTCATCGTCATGTTCAGCGTGCTTCAGAACGTGGGCGGTCTGGCCGGCGGCGCCCTGACCGGGACGTTGCAGATCGTCCGCGAGAAATACCATTCCAACCAGTTGGCGGCCGGCATCTCGGCCCTTGACCCGCAGGTCGCGCTGCGCCTGCGCCAGCTGTCGGGCGCCTATGCGTCCACCATCACCGACCCGGCCCTGCTGAACGCCGAGGGCGCGGCCCTGCTGAGCCGACAGGTGACGCAACAGGCCAATGTGCTGGCCTACAACGACGTCTTCCTGGTCATCGCCGTGATCGCGGCCCTGGGCTGCGCCTGGGTGACCGTCACCCACCTCCGCCCGCGCTGGAAGGCGCGCCGCGACGCCAAGACCAACACTGCTGACGCCGCTGCCCAGGCCGCCGCCGTCGCAGCCGCAGATTGAACCGAGACCCGCCATGACCGACGCCGCCCCGCCCGCCACCGCTCAACCGGCTCCTGCCGCCGCCCCCGCTCTGGCGCCTGCGCCGAAGAAAAACGTGCTGTGGACCGTGATCGCCGCCGTCGTCGCCCTGCTCGGGGTGCTGGCGGTGCTCTACGCCTGGCAGCTTCCGCCGTTCAAAGGCGCGATACAGCGCACCGACAACGCCTATGTGCGCGGCCAGGTCACCATCATCAGCCCGCAGGTGAACGGCTATGTGGTCCAGGCGCCGGTTCAGGATTTCCAGACCGTGCAACAGGGTCAGTTGCTGGCCCAGGTCGATGACCGCATCTATCGCCAGCGGCTTGAACAGGCCGAGGCCAGCCTGCATTCGGCGCAGGCCGCCCTGTCCAACTCGACCCAGACCCAGGCCTCCGCGCGCGGTTCGGTGGCCCAGCAGCGCGCCTCCATCGCCGCCGCCGAGGCGACCCTGACCCGCGCCCAAGCCGACGCCAATCGCGCTCGCACCCTGAAGGCCGGCGGCTGGGTGGCTCAGGCCAATGTCGACATCGCCGAGGCCGCCCTGCGCAGCGCCCAGGCCCAGGTCGCCCAGGCCCGCGCCGCTGAGGGCATCGCCGAGACCGGCGTCACCTCCGCCGTCGTCGGCCGCGACAGCCTGGCCGCCGCTGTCGAGAACGCCCAGGCCGCCGTGCGCCTGGCCCAGATCGATCTGGCGAACACCCGCATCACCGCCCCGCGCCCCGGCCGTCTGGGCGAAATCGGCGTGCGCCAGGGCCAGTATGTCACCGCCGGAACCCAGCTGATGGGCCTGGTCCCCGACGTGGTCTGGGTCACGGCCAACATGAAGGAGACCCAGATGAAGAACATCCGCGTTGGCCAGCCGGTCGAGATCACCGTGGACGCCCTGGGCGGCCAGACCCTGCGCGGCCACGTCGAACGCATCGCCCCCGCCGCCGGCAGCGAGTTCAGCGTCATTCGCCCCGACAACGCCACCGGCAACTTCACCAAGGTCGCCCAGCGCATCCCCGTCCGCATCCGCATCGATCCCGGTCAGGAAGCCGCCGGGCGTCTGGCGCCCGGAATGTCGGTGGTGGCCAAGGTGAATACCGCGGGTTAGGTCGAGGCCGCCCAGCGGGGCGACAAGCTGGCGGCCAGTAGATGCACGTCGTGCGTCCGCATCCGCTCGAAGTTACCCAGCCCCAAGGCCAGGGCGCGCATGATCTCGGTCTGGCGCGTGTGTTCGGGATGGGCGGGCAAGGACGATTCCGCCCGCGCCAGCTCTGCATCCAATTCCGCCATCATATGGGCCAGTATCCCGTCGTTCATCTGATCCTCCATCGCGCCGCCGACCGCCGAAAACAGTTAGAGCACGGCGAGAACAAATGCGGAACAAAATGTTCGCAAGAACTGTGGACGAACGAAAAGGGCCGGGCGATGCGTCGCCCGGCCCTTCGTCATTTCCGCTGTCGCGAACCGGTCAGCTGTCGGTCTGCCAGCCGCCGGCCAGCGCCCGGAACAGGGCGATCTGGTAGGTGGTGACCAGGGCGTCGGACTGGGCCAGGGCGGCGTCGGCCGCCGCCTGGGTGCGTTCGGCGTCCAGCACCAGCAGGAAGCTGTCGGCGCCGGCGTTGAAGCGCAGGCGCGACAGGTCGGCGGCGCGGGCCGCCTGGTCACGCGCCTCGGTCAGGGCCGCACGGCGGTCCAGTTCGTTGGCGTAGTTGCTGAGCGCCGTCTCGGTTTCCTGAAGCGCCGTCAGCACCGTCTGGTCGAAGGTCGCGAGCGCCGCGTCCGAACGGGCGCCGGCGGCCTTGATCTGAGCTCGCGCGGCGAAGACATTGGGGAACGACCAGCTGATCAGCGGACCGAAGCTAAAGCGCGTATTGCCAGAATCGCCCAAGCCGTCGGCGTCCAGCGCCGTCGAACCATAGGAACCGCCCAAGGTTATCCGCGGATACAGATTGGCGGTGGCCACGTTCACACGGGCGGCGGCGGCGGCCAGGTTGGCCTCGGCCTGACGCACGTCGGGGCGACGGGCCAGCAGGGCGGCACCATCGCCGACCGGGATCGGTTGGCTGAGTTGCGGCGGGCGAACGCAGGCGGCGGCGGCCTGGCTGGCCTCGGCGGGGGTGACCCCGGTCAAGGTGGCCAGGCGGAACAGCGCCTCGTTGCGGGCCGCGCGCAGGGTCGGCAGGGTCGAGGCCGTCTGAGCCAGGGCCGCGCGGGCGCTGGCCACGTCCAGACCGGTGCCGGCCCCGCCGTCGAGCAGGGTCTGCGTCAAGTTGGCGGTGTTGCGTTGCAACTCCAGTGTCCGTTCGGCCACCGCGATCTGCGCATTGGCCGAGCAGGTGTCGGCATAGGCGCGGGTCGTCTCGGCCGCCACCGTCACCTGGACCGTGGCCAGGGCGGCCTCGGCGGCGCGGGCGTCGGCGCGGGCGGCGCGGATGGTGGATTCCACCCGGCCGAACAGGTCGATCTCGTAGGATGCCTGAAGACCGACGTCATAGGTGTCGATCTCGGGCGCGTCCTGACCGGCGGGCAGGCCCTGGACCGTGGCGGCCGAGGCGCGGCTGCGCTGGGCCTGGGCGCTGGTCGTCGTGGTCGGGAAGCGGCCCACGCGGGCCTCCGACAGCGACGCCCGAACGGCGCGCAGGTTGGCGAAGGCGGCTTCGAGCTGGTTGTTCTCGGCGAAGGCCTGCTGGATCAGGGCGTCCAGCGTCGGGTCTTCATACAGCCGCCACCAGTCGTCTCGCGCCGCAGCGGTCGAGACGGTGGGGCTGGCCGAGCCGACGAAGCCCCCCGTCCCGGCGACGGGCAGGTCGGCGATGGGCGCCTTGGGGCCGACCGCGCAGGCGGCGAGCAGGGCGCTCGACGCTGCGGCGGTCAGGAAGCTGAGGGTCTTGTTGCGGGTCATCAGATGTCCCCTCCCCGGCCGGTCGCGGGCGCCGGAGCGTTCGGATCGGTCAGGTCGCTGGTTTCGTCGTAACGCACGGCCGTATCTGGGGTCGTGGTCGGCTTGGGCTTGGGCTTTCCACCTTGCGGCAGCTTCGATGACAGCCAGCGGCTGACCACATAGAAGACCGGCGTGAAGATCAGGCCGAAGAAGGTCACGCCCAGCATGCCCGAGAAGACGGACGTGCCCAGCGATTGCCTCATCTCCGCGCCCGGACCCGTCGCCAGCATCAGCGGCACGACGCCGAGGATAAAGGCGAACGAGGTCATCAGGATCGGACGCAGACGGGTCTTGGCGGCGGCGACCGCAGCCTCGAACCGGTTCATGCCCTGGTCTTCTTCGGCCTGTTTGGCGAACTCGACGATCAGGATGGCGTTCTTGGCCGCCAAGGCGATCAGAACGACGAGCCCGATCTGGACCAGGATGTTGTTGTCCAGACCCCGCAGGTTCACCCCGATGATGGCCGCAAGCAGACACATCGGCACGATCAGAATGACCGCCAGAGGAAGCGTGAACGCCTCATACTGAGCCGCCAGCACCAGGAAGACGAACACCACCGCCATCATGAAGATCATGGTGGCGCCGGAACCGGCCGCCTTCTGCTGATAGGCCAGACCCGTCCATTCGTAGGAGAAGCCCTGGGGCAGGGTCTGCGCGGCCATGTTTTCCATGATCTGCAGCGCCTCGCCGGAAGACACCCCGGCTGCGGCGTTGCCCTGAAGCTCGGCCGCCGGGAACAGGTTGTAACGCACGATCCGGGCCGGACCCGAGTCGTTCACCAGATTGGCGACCGAACCGATCGGCACCATGGCCCCCGACGTGGACTTGGTCTTCAGGTTGGCGATGTCGGCGATGTCGTCGCGCGACGTCGGCTCCGCCTGCGCCGTCACCCGGAAGGTGCGGCCCAGCATGTTGAAGTCGTTGACGTAGGACGAGCCGAGATAGACCCCCAGCGTGTTGAACACGGCGCCGGGCTGGACGCCCAGCATCAACGCCTTGTCGCGATCGACGTCGGCGGTGATGCGCGGCGAGGCGGTGTTGTAGATCGAGAAGACCTGGCTGACCTGGGTCGGCGCCTGGGCGGCGGCGCCCATCATGGCGAAGGTCGCGCCTTCCAGCGGACGATAGCCGGCGCCTTGGCGATCCTGGATCATCATCGAGAAGCCGTTTCCGGTGCCCAGGCCCTGCACCGCGGGGGGAGCGATGACGAAGATCTGTGCGTCCTCGATCTGACCGGTGGCCTGGGTGATGGCCCCGGCCAGCGCCGTAGCCGCCTCTTCCTTGGTGCGATCCTCGAACGCGTTCAGACGCACGAAGATGGTGGCGGCGTTGGAGCCGAACGAGAAGCTGGAGCCGTCCAGGCCGGCGAAGGCCACGGTGCCGTTCACCCCGGGCGTGCCCTGGATGATCTTGCTGGCGCGTTCCATCACCGCCTGCGTGCGATCCAGCGAAGCGCCGGCCGGCAGTTGGATGACGCCGATCAGGAAGCCCTGATCCTGCTCGGGAATGAAGCCCGAAGGCGTGTCGATCAGGCGCCAGGCCGTCAGGCCCAGCAGACCGGCATAGATGATTAGCACCAGGCCGACCGTCCGCACCAGACGCGCCGTCAGGCGGCCGTAACGGTCCGACAGCCAGTCGAAGCCTTCGTTGAACTTACGCCCGGCCCAGCCGGCGTAATAGACGATCGCGCCCAGGACGCCCGGCTTGCGGGCATGCACATGGTCCTTCTTGTGCGGCTTCAGCAGCAGGGCGGCCATGGCCGGCGAAAGGGTCAGGGAAATGAACAGCGAGATGATCGAGGCCGAGGCGATCACGACCGCGAACTGGCGGTAGAAGATGCCGGGGATGCCGGGCACGAACATGGTCGGGATAAAGACCGAGATCAGCACCAGACCGATGGCGATCAGAGCGCCGGAGACTTCCTGCATCGATCGGTAGGCGGCCTCCTTCGGACTGAGGCCTTCGCTGATGGCCCGTTCCACGTTCTCGACCACGACGATGGCGTCATCGACGACGATGCCGACCGCCAGGACCAGGGCGAACAGGGACAGGGAGTTGATCGAATAGCCCAACGCCAGCTGCACCGCGAAGGCGCCGACCAGGGACACGGGAATGGCGATGATCGGGATGATCGCTGCGCGCCAGCTTTGCAGGAAGACCAGAACGACGATGACGACCAGAACGATGGCCTCCAGCACGGTGTTCTGGACGGATTTCACCGAGGCGGCGACGAATTCGGTCGGATTGTAGGGCACGGAGACGTTCATGCCCGCCGGAAGATCGGCCTTGATGGCGTCAACCTCGGCCAGAACCCGATCTGCGGTGCCCAGCGCGTTCGCGCCCGGCTGCTGAACGATCGCGACGCCGACGCCGCGCTTGCCGTCGAAGAAGCCGCGGATGCCGTAGTCCTGGGCGCCCAGTTCGATCCGCGCCACGTCGCGCAGATAGGTGACTCGACCTTGGGCGTCCGTCTTGAGGACGACCTTGGAGAATTCGTCGGGATCGGTCAGACGGCCCTGAACCTGGATCGGCAGCTGGAACGAGGCGGCGCTGTTGGGGAACGGCGGCTGGCCGATGGAACCGGCGGCGGCCTGAACGTTCTGGGCGCGCAGGGCCGCGACGATCTCGGGGCCCGTCAGACCGCGCTCGGCCGCCTTGGCCGGATCGATCCAGATGCGCATCGAATAGTTGCCGCCGCCGAACACCTGAACCGCGCCCACGCCTTCGACGCGCAGAAGACGGTCCCGCAGCGTCGAGTTGGCGTAGTTGCCGACATAATCGTTATCCAGCGTCCCGTCGGGCGACGTCAGACCCAGGATCATCAGGAAGCCGCTCTCGGCTTTGTTGACCACGACGCCCGTCTGGCGAACCGCCTCGGGAAGGCGGGGTTCGGCCAGGGCGACCCGGTTCTGGACCAGCACCTGTGCAGAATCGAGGTCGGTTCCGGGCTGGAAGGTCACGGTGATCGCCACCGCCCCGTCCGAGGTGGACGAGGAGGTGATGTAGAGCATGTTCTGGACGCCGTTCACCTCCTGCTCGATGGGGGCGGCGACGGTCTCGGCTAAAGTCTCGGCCGAGGCGCCGGGATAGGCGGCGTTGATGGTGATCGTCGGCGGCGCGATCTGCGGATACTGCGACAGGGGCAGCAGCGGATAGGCGGCGATGCCGATGATCGTGATCACCACCGCGATCACGGCCGCGAAGATCGGCCGGTCGATGAAGAAGCGGGAGATGTTCATGGCTTAGCCAGCGGGAATGGAGTTGGCGAACGAGGCGCTGGACGCCGGGGCCGCCTGGGTGACGGGCGCCTGCGAAGCATCGGCCGCGACCGGCTGGATCTGACCGTTCTTGGGCGTGACCTTCGAACCCGGCTGAGCCGCGCGTTGCAGGCCGGCGATGATGACGCGGTCGGTCGGGGCCAGGCCCGAACGCACGACGCGCAGGCCCTGTACGATCGGGCCGAGCTGGACCGCCTTGTTCGTCACGGTGCCGTCGGCGTTGACCACGGCGACGGTGCGGCGGGCCTGATCGGTGCCGATGGCCGAGTCCGGCACCAGCAAGGCGTCATACGAACCGGCGCCGGCGACCTGGGCGCTGCCGAACATGCCGGGGCGCAAGAAGCCGTCGGCGTTGGGCAGAATGGCGCGCAGGCGGATGACGCCCGAGTTCGTGTCCACGGCGTTGTCGGAGAAGTCGAGACGGCCGCTGTGCTTGTAGGTGCTCTCGTCCTGCAGACGGACGTTGACGGTCGCGCCCTGATTTGCGCCGCCTTCACGCAGATACTTCAGCAGGACAGCTTCGGAGCCGTCGAAGACGAAGTGGATCGGGCCGCCCGAGATGATGGTGGTCAGCACGTCCCCGGCCGACGAACCGCCGGCGATGACATTGCCCGGATCGACGCGACGGTCGGACACGCGGCCCGAGGTCGGCGCAGTGACGCGGGTATATTCAAGGTTCAGACGCGCCGTGCGCACGGCCGCGTTGGCGGCGGCCAGATTGGCCTGGGCCGCGTCTACTGCGGCCTTGTTGGAATCATACTCGGCCTTGGACACCGCCTGCGAGGCCAGCAGGGTCTCGCTGCGGGCCAGGTTGGCGCGGCTCAACGTGACCTGAGACTGCATCTGGGTCACCTGGGCCTGGGCCTGGGCCAATGCAGCCTGCGCCGGACGAGGGTCCAGGGTGAACAGCAGCTGGCCGCGCTGGACCATCTGACCGTCGCGGAAATGGACCGCCTGAATAAAACCGCCGACGCGGGCCCTCACCTGCACGTTCTCGATCGCTTCGAAGCGGCCCGTGAATTCGTCCCAGTCGCGCACCTTCTGCTGCAACGGCGTCGCCACCGTCACCGGTGGCGCGCCTTGCGCCGGAGCTTCCGCCTTGGGGGAACAACCATAAAGCGCACCCGTCGCCATGACGGATACAGCCGCAATCTTCAGCCCGCGCATCTGCGCATTCTCCCTGTCGGAGGTAAATCCCAGTCGTGCGGACAGAGGCCGATGGGGAGTCGGCCTTGTCAACGCGTGGTGACTTAATGATCGGGGCCATGCCGCTTGTCAACAGGCGTTGACAAAGCCATATGTGATCTACGGTTATTCACCTGTGGAGTGTCATCACCTTGTTATGTCCCGGCCCACGCCCGAGGAACGCCGCCGCGACCCGCACGGCCATTCTCGATGCTGCGCGTGAGAGATTCGCGGCGGACAGTTACGACGACGTGGGCATGCGCGACATCGCGCGGGACGTCGGCGTCGATGCGGCGCTGATCAGCCGCTACTTCGGATCCAAGGACGACCTGTTCCTGGCCGCGCTGGACAGCTGCGGCGACGGCAGCGCCCTGATGTCAGGCGAGAAGGGTGATTTCGGCCGGCGCGTGGCCCACGAGATCGTCTTCGAACCCAAGAAGGCCGAGAAGCTGAAGGGCATGTCGATCATGCTGCGCTCCATCGGTTCGGCCAAGGCGTCGGAGATGGTCCAGACCACCTGCGCCCAGCGCTTCTTCGGGCCGCTGGAAGAATGGCTCGCCGGACCGGACGCCACGGTTCGCGCACGGGTGCTGGCCGGCTTACTGATGGGCATGTCCGTCAGCCGCGAGCTGGGCGGCGGCAGTTTCGATCTGGAACCCGCCGAGTGCGAGCGGATGCGCGACCGGCTGGCGCCGATCCTTCAGGCCCTGATCGACGGCTGATCACACCCCGGAATGCAAAAGGGCGCGGAGGGAAACCTCCGCGCCCTTTGTCATGTCCAGCGACCGGTCTCAGTGCGAGGCGGTCGAGGTCACCTCGGCCCGCGCCTTGGTGCGGATGCAGGCGATGGCGAAGACGGTCAGGCCGACATAGCCCAGCATCGGCACGATGAAGGCCGGTTGCAGCCGGCCCGCCGCATCGGCGATGTGCGCCGCGACCTGGGGCAGAAGGGCGCCGCCGATGATGCCGAAGACCAGCAGACCCGAGGTCGCCGAGGTCGGGGCGGTGGACCGCTCCAGCGTCAGGGTGAAGATGGTCGGGAACATGATCGAGTTGAACAAGCCGATCGACAGCACGGCGTATGCCGCCGTCGGGCCGCCGATCTGGCTGACGATCAGGCACAGGATCCCCGCCGCCACGGTGCAGCAGACCAGGACGATGCCGGGACGAACCTTGGTCAGGACGGCCGAACCGATGAACCGGCCGACCATGGCGCCGCCCCAGTACAGCGCGACCATCTTGCCCGCGGTCTCGATGGGGGCGTTCAGGATGTCGGGGCTTTCCAGGAAGTTGGTCAGCATGCCGCCGATGGCGACTTCGGAACCGACGTAGAGGAAGATGGCCAGGGCGCCGAAGATGGCCCAGGGCGAGGACAGCGCCTTCAGCGGCGAAACAGCGTTGGTCGTGGCGGGGGCGGCGGCGTTGATCTTCTTGCGCGCCGTGAAGATGAAGACGGCGACCAGGGCGAAGAAGGATCCCATGCCCAGGAAGGCCATGTCGATGCTGCGCAGCGACTGGGTGCGCGTGGCGACGGTGACGACCGCGCCGGCGGCGAAGACGCCCCCCGTCAGCAGGACGTGCGACCCCAGCCACGGGCCGATCGTCGTGCCCAGCGAGTTGAAGGCCTGCGACAGGTTCAGGCGGCTGGACGCGCCCTTGGGGCTGCCCAGTTCGGCGACCAGCGGATTGGCCGCGACCTGCAACAGGGTCACACCCGAGGCGATGACGAACAGGGCGATCAGCACGCCCGGATACCAGTCGGCGGCCGTCGCGGCCGGCACGATCAGACAGCCCGCGACCATGACGATCAGGGCGCCGATGATCGAACGGCTGTAACCCAGCTTGCTCAGCACCGAGGCGGCCGGCAGCGACATCAGCCCATAGGCGATGAACCAGGCGAAGGTCGTCAGGAAGGCCTCGGCGTTGTTCAGGTCAAACACCCGCTTCACCGCCGCGATCAGCGGATCGATCAGCGAGGTGGCGAAGCCCCAGGCGAAGAACAGCGTAGTGACATAGGCGAAGGCCAGGCCCGCGCCCTGGCGTTTTCCGGTGTCCGGAACGGTCATGGATGTGATCCCCCAGTGAAACAGAACGGCCGCGCTGTGCTCGCACGGTTCTCGTCTCGCTTGGTTCCGACATCGCGCGACAGGCGTCCAGCCGAAAAGCGTCGTCTGTAACGAAACTTTCCCAGGGACCGTCGGCGCCGCAGGCAAAGAAAAGGGCCGCCTCGCGGACGCGGCGGCCCAAGTTTGCTCAGAAGAGGGGGAGATCAGAACTTGTAGTTCATCCCGACCGCGAAGGTCCGGCCATAGCTCTGATAATCGATGGTCTGGCGCTCATCGCCGTTCTGGAAGGTCTTGAACGGTTCGTCGGTCAGGTTGTTGACCTGGGCCAGGATGGACAGACCCTCCAGAGGACCGGCCTGGAACTGATATCCGATCTGGGCGTCGACGACGGTTTCCGCCGCCACCGAACGCAGGGTGCGGCCGTTGCCGAAACCGGCGACCTCGCCCAGATAGTCCGAGCGGTGACGGGCCGAGATGCGCGACTGGAAGCCGTAGCGCTCATAATAGAGCGTGCCGTTGATCACGTTCTCCGACAGGCCCGGCAGGGCCGTCGGGGCCTGGGTCGGATCGGGCTGGACCTCGCTGTCCGTCGTCGAGGCGCTGAACTGGGCGCCGAAGCCTTCCAGCGCCGGATGGAAGATGTCGAACGGCGCCGAGATCGAGAACTCCAGCCCCTTGATCCAGCCGCCTTCGCCGTTGTCGGGGGCGCCCACCAGACCTTGACGCAGGGCCGGCTCGGGGTTGGTCGGCGAGATCGTGCCGATCGGATAGCCGGTGAAATCGACGATCTGGTTGCGGTTATAAACGTAGCTTTCCAGGTTCTTGTAGAAGGCCGCCAGCGAGACATAGCCCTTGCGGTTGGCGAAATACTTCTCGAACGACAAATCCACGACGTCGGCGATGAACGGCCGCAGTTCGGGATTGCCGCCCCCGCCGCCCCATGGCGACTGGTTGATGTCGGTCGATTGAGCCAGACCGGCGTTATAGCTGAAGTTACGCGAGGCGCGCATGTCGTCCATGCGCGGACGGGCCAAAGTGCGTGAGGCCGCAAAGCGCGCAAACATGTCGTCGCCGACCTGCAGGATGAAGTTCGAGCTGGGCAGGATTTCCAGATACTCGGCGCCGCCATTGACGGCGATGGTTTCGGACACGCCCGGCCCGACCTGACGCGCCGAGAAGCCTTGGCTCTGCTGATTCGTGTAAACGAACTGCATGCCGACATTGCCGGTCAGCGGCATGCCGAACACGTTGTGGTCGATGTTGGCGCGGATGTAGCTGGTCGAGACCTTCTCCGTCACCTCCCAGTTGCCCGCCGTGACATCGGCGTTCGGGTTGCGAATGCGGTTCAAGGCGCCGCTGTTGACCAGACCGAGCGCGTCATAGCTCAGCACGGCGCTGATGCCGAGATAGCCCAGATCGGTCGGAGCCAGCAGGAAGGCGCCCGGCACCGTCAGGTCGCCCCCGCCGGGGACGCCGAGATAGAACTGATCGTTGACGAAGCTCTTCTGACGTTCGGTGTAGTTGAAGCCGAAGTCGATCGACTTGAACGGGCTCTGGTGCAGTTCGCGCGTGGCGCTGAGGCGAACGGCCTTGATCTCGTCCTCGATGGACGGTGTGTTCATATAGCCGGCCTGGCCGCCGGTGATCACGTCTGAGCCCCAACCCTGCGGGCTGGTGATGCGGATCAGCGCAGGGTCGGCATAGTTCAACTGGCTGGTGAAACGGGTGACGCCGTCGTCGGTCAGTTGGAAGCCAAGCGTGTCCAGCGCGCCGTTGATGTTGCGGCCGGTGCCGGCGTTGGTTTCCAGGATGATGTCGTTGCGTTCGACCTTGGAGTAGCTGAGGTCCAGGGTCGCCGACCAGTCGTCGTTCAGGACGAACTCGGTGTTCCAGCCCAGGGCCGTAATGTTGCTTTCACGCTTGTTCAGGTCGTTGCGGACGACGCCCTTGATGTTGTCCCACGTACCGGCGACGATCAGGCCGTCGTCGACCGTATAGCCGGGACGCAGCGACGGCCCCGGACGGCAGACGGCTGAGGGCACGTTCACGGTGCAGTCACCGGACGAACCGCCCCAGGCCAGCGGGAACTCGATGCCGCGCAGGACCTGGGTGTTCTTGAACTCGGAATAGAAGGCGTCGATCGTGGAGTGAATGCGGTCGTTCGGGCGCCATTCCAGCACGCCCATATAGCCGCTGCGCTCCAACTCCGACGACATCACATAGGGCTTTACGCCGCCGGTCAGCAGATTGCCGTCGGTGTAGTTCGGATAGCCCCAGGCGTTGAACCTTTCCGACTGATAGGGCGAGTTCATGCGGGCGTAGCCCAGGGCCACGCCCAGGGTGCCGTCCAGGAACTGGTCGATGTAGGAGACGGTGTAGCGGTCGCCCTTGTCGGTCGTGCCCGAGTTCAGGGCGCCGATGTCGTTCCACTCGCGGCGATAGTTCAGCGCCAGGGCCTGACGGCCATAGGCCAGCGGGCGCACAGTGCGCAGGTCGACGGTGCCGCCCAGGCCCTGGCCGATCAGCGATGAATCGGGGGTCTTGTAGACGACGACGCTCGACAGCAGTTCGGCGGGGAACTGGTCGAACTCGACGCCGCGGTTGTCGCCGGTGGTGACCAGCTCGCGCCCGTTCAGCAGGGCGGTGGTGAAGTCGGGACCCAGGCCCCGGATCGAGATCGCCTGGCTGCGGCCGTCCAGGCGCTGCATCGTCACGCCGGGCAGGCGCGCCAGGGATTCGGCGATGGAGACGTCCGGCAGCTTGCCGATGTCTTCCGACGAGATGACCTCGACGATCGAGGTGTTGTTGGCCTTGGCGTTGATCGACGCCTCGATGGAGCGACGGATGCCGGTGACGACGATCTCGCCCACCTCGGTCGCCTGATCGTCGGCCTGAGCCGTCGGAGCGGCGGTTTGAGCGTGGGCGGAACCGACCGCCATCAGGGCGGCGGCGCCGAAGGCGACGCTGGACAGCAGGCGCGCGCGCCGGTTGAGACGTTGGAACATGATCATCCTCCCTGGGGCTGATCGCGATTCTGAACGTCGCGATCTGAAGCCGTCGCAAAAATATGCAAATCTTTGGCAAGGTTGCAAGCAGTTAATGTAACCGCCCGATTTCGGCCCTCCCCCGGCGTCGCTCCAAGCCCCTACACACCGGAAAAACAGCAATGAACGGCGACGCTTGCGCTGCGTTGCAGCAAATTAAACCCGCGTTGACAGGCCCGGCCATTGCTGCAAAATCTTGCAAATCGATCTGGAAGGCTTTGCATTTTCCAGACGGCAGGGAGCGAGCGTCATGAGGAAGAGGACCGCCGTCCGAAACGGACTGCACGCCATGGCGGCCGCAGCGAGCCTGCTGATCGCCTCCAACGCCAGCGCCGACAGCCTCGCCGACCTGCGCCAGCGCCTGCCCCAGGACGAGGTGATCTATTTCCTGCTGCCGGACCGGTTCGCCAATGGCGATCCGTCGAATGATCACGGCGGCTATCTAGCCGAGCGGCTGAAGAGCGGTTTCGACCCGGCCGACACGGATTTCTATCACGGCGGCGACCTGGCGGGCGTGACCCAGCGGCTGGACTATATCCAGGGCCTGGGCGCGACGGCGGTCTGGCTGGCGCCCGTCTTCAAGAACAAGCCGGTCCAGTCGGATGGGAACTATACCGGCGCGGCCCACCACGGCTACTGGATCACCGACTTCACCACCGTCGATCCGCACTTCGGCGACGAGGCGTCGATGCGCGCCCTGGTCGAGGCGGCCCATGCGCGCGGGATGAAGGTCTATCTGGACATTGTCGCCAACCACACCGCCGACGTGATCCAATATCGCGAATGCCCGGAAGGCCGCTGCGCCTATCGCAGTCGCGCCGACTATCCCTACACGCGTCGCGGCGGCGGCGGCGGCGCGCCGATCAACGACGGCTTCGACGGTCGCGACTTCTCGCGCCTGACCGGGCCCGACTACGCCTATACGCCATACGTCCCGGCGGGCGAGGAGAACGCCAAGGTTCCGGCCTGGCTGAACGACCCGATCCACTATCATAACCGGGGCGAGAGCACCTTCGCGGGCGAGAGCTCGCTGGACGGGGACTTCGCGGGTCTGGACGACCTGCTGACCGAAGATCCGGTCGTGATCCAGGGCATGATCGACGTCTTCGGCGGCTGGATCGACAAATACGGCATCGACGGCTTCCGCATCGACACCGCCCGCCACGTGAACCCCGCGTTCTGGCAGGCCTTCATCCCCGCCATGATCGCCCGCGCCGAGGCCAAGGGCATTCCCAACTTCCACATCTTCGGCGAGGTCTATGATCCCGACCCGGCCGTGACGGCGCGGTTCACCCGGGTCGACGGCTATCCGGCCGTGCTCGACTTCCCGTTCCAGAAACAGGCGGTGGATGCAGCGTCCGGCAAGGTCGGGACCGACGCCCTGGCCAAGCTGTTCGACGCCGATACGATCTATGACAAGGGCGCCGACACGGCCGCCATCCTGCCGACCTTCCTGGGCAACCACGACATGGGCCGGGTCGGCTTCTTCTTGAAACAAGCCAATCTGAACGCGAGCGACGCCGAGCTGCAGTCGCGCATCGCCCTGGCCCACGCCCTGATGATGTTCAGCCGGGGCGTGCCGACCCTGTATTACGGCGACGAACAGGGCTTCGCCGGCGCGGGCGGATACGGAAACTCGCGCCAGGACATGTGGCCCAGCCAGACCCCGGTCTATGCGAACGAGACGCCCGTCGGCGGCCGACAGCCCGCCTATTCCACCGACGCGCCCCTGTATCGCGCCATCTCCGAAATGGCCCGCATCCGCGCCGCCGAACCGGCGCTGCGACGCGGCCGTCAGGTGGTGCGCGCCTATGGCGACAAGCCGGGCCTGTTCGCCATTTCGCGCATCGGCCAGGACGGGGGCGAGGGCGGGGGTGAAATCCTGATCCTGTTCAACACCTCCACCACGCCCGTCGCCGCCCAGGTCGAGGTGGAGCCCGGCTCGCTTCGGTGGCAGGGTCTGCGTGGTGATTGCGCCGTCCAATCCTCGGCGCCCGCCAGTGTCGCCGTCCGCGTCCCTCCCCTCGATTACCTCGTCTGCAAGAGCGTCCCGTGACCGCCCAGCCTCTCGATCTTTCCACGGCTGACGCCGCCCCTGCCCTCGCTCACGACTGGTGGCGGGGGGCGGTCCTGTACCAGATCTATCCACGCAGTTTCGCCGACTCGAACGACGACGGCGTCGGCGACCTTAAGGGCATCACCGAGCATCTGGATCACGTCGCCTCGCTGGGAGTGGACGGGATCTGGCTGTCGCCCTTCTTCACGTCGCCGATGAAGGACTTCGGCTACGACGTGTCGGACTATTGCGACGTCGATACGATCTTCGGCACGCTGGCCGACTTCGACGCCCTGATCGCGCGCGCTCATGGCCTGGGCCTGAAGGTCGTCATCGATCAGGTGTTCTCCCACACCTCGGACGAACACCCCTGGTTCATCGACAGCCGCGCCAGCCGAAACGGCGAACACGCCGACTGGTACGTCTGGGCCGACGCCAAGCCGGACGGTTCGCCGCCGTCGAACTGGCAGTCGGTGTTCGGCGGCCCGGCCTGGACCTGGGACGCGCGGCGCGGCCAGTATTACATGCACAACTTCCTGGCCTCCCAGCCTCAGCTGAACGTCAGGAACCCGGCGGTGCAGGACGCCCTGATCGCGGCGGCGCGGTTCTGGCTGGACAAGGGGGTGGACGGCTTCCGCCTGGACGCCATCAACTTCGCCATCCACGACCCCAGCCTGCGCGACAACCCGCCCATCGCGGACGGCAAGAAGCGCACGCGGCCGTTCGATTTCCAGGACAAGATCTACAACCAGTCCCACCCCGACATCATCGGCTTCCTGAACCGCGTCCGCGCCCTGACTGACAGCTATGAGGGCCGGTTCACAGTGGCGGAGGTGGGCGGCGACCATGCCGATCGCGAGATGAAGGCGTTCACCGCCGGGAACGACCGGCTGCATTCCGCCTACGGCTTCCTCTACCTCTATGCCGATGCGCTGAAGCCCGAACTGATCGGCATGGGCGACAGCATGTGGCCGGACCAGCAGGGTGAAGGCTGGCCCTCCTGGACCTTCTCGAACCACGACGCGCCGCGCGCCGTCTCGCGCTGGGCCGAGGGCCGCGACGAGAAGGCCTTCGCCCAGATGGCCCTGCTGCTGCTGATGTGCCTGCGCGGCAATGTCTTCGTCTATCAGGGCGAGGAACTGGGCCTGCCCCAGGCCCAGGTGCCGTTCGAGCGACTGGTCGATCCCGAGGCCATCGCCAACTGGCCCCTGACCCTGGGCCGCGACGGCGCCCGCACCCCGATCCCCTGGGTGGCGTCGGCGCCCAACGCCGGCTTCTCGACGATCGAGCCCTGGCTGCCGGTCGATCCGCGCCATCTGACGCTGGCCGTCGATGCTGAGGAGGCCGATCCGACCTCGACCCTGCATGTCGCCCGCCGTGTCATCGCCCTGCGCAAGGCCCATCCGGCGCTGCGCCTGGGCGGTCTTGAACTTGTCGAGGCGCCCCAGGGTCTGGTGGTCTTCCACCGCTTCGAACGCGTTGACGGCGGTGAACGCCTGTTGTGCGTCTTCAACCTGGGCCACGCTCCCATCGACTGGTCGCCGCCTGCGGGTGCGCGTCGCCTTGAGGCCATCAACTGGACCGAGGCGGACGGACAGACCCTGTCGCCCCTCGCCGGCCTGTTGTTTTCGGTCTGAGGATGGGGTCAGCCGCCGCAGGTCTCGCGCACGATCAGCTCGGTGGGCACCCGCTCCGACCGGCCGGCGCCGACGTCGGCGCCGCCGTGGTCCAGCAGTTTGGACACCATCAGCCGGCCGGCCTTCATCGTGTCCTGGGCGATGGTGGACAGGGCCGGGCGCGAGTAGCGGCTGAACGGCACATTGTCGAAACCGATAACCGAAACCTGGCCCGGCACGTCGATACCGGCGTGCAGCAGGGCGCGCACGGCGCCCAGGGCGATCTGGTCGGAGGCGGCCACCACCCCGTCGAAGGCGACGCCGCGTCGGATCAGGGCGTCCACCGTGGACTCGGCCGACTCGACCTCGAAATGGGCCGATACGATCAGGTCCGGCTCGACCGCCAATCCGGCCTGGGCCAGGGCGTCCAGATAGCCGCGGTGCCGCTGCATCGACTCGGGCGGATCCAGATCGCCCAGGAAGACGATGCGCTTTCGACCCAGCCGCGCCAGATGAAGCGTCGCACGCCGTCCGCCCGAGATATTGTCCGAGCCGATCGAGCAATAGTCCTGATCCGGCAGTTCGGCGCCCCAGACGACGAAACGATGGTCGGCGTCCACCAGTCGGTTGAAGGCCGAGTGCAGGCTGGATTGCCCCAGGAAGATCACCCCGTCCGCACGACTGGTGTTCAGCGCGCCCGACAGCTCGTCATAGTTGGCGGGCGAGATATGGCTCATCAGCAAATCACAGCCACGCTCGCGCGCCGCCTCGCCCACCCCGGCCAGCAGTTCCAGGAAGAAGGGATCGCTGAGGCGCCCTTCGCGGCCCTGCGGGCGCGGCACGACAAGGGCGATGGTGCCCTGGGCGCCGATGGGGCCCGCGGGCATGTGGCGGCGGAACGGATAGTCGTGCTCCTTGGCCAGCTTCCAGATCGTCTGTTTGGTGCGGTCGTTGACGGCGGGGCTGTCGTTCAGCGCGCGCGAGGCGGTGGCGATGGACACCCCCGCCAAGCGGGCGATGTCTTCCAGACGGGTTGTCTTGCGGCTCAAGGTCGCGGGTCCTCACGACAGCGTTTCGACGCTGCAAATTTTTCTGCAAATATTTCAGCCACCGTTCGCGGCGGTTGGCAAGAGGCGGCGTAACGGAGTTCCCATGATGCAGCGCAGATCCTTCCTGGCCCTCGGCGGCGTTTCGATCCTGGCCTTCGGCGCCACCGGCGTTCGTGCCCAGACCACGCCGACCCACGCCCGCGCGTCGTCGCCGGGTGGGGTGCTGACGGTCGAGGCCTTCACCGACAACGACGGCCGGCCGATGTATTCGGTCCTGCGCCAGGGCCGGGTCGTGGTGGCGCCGTCCAAGCTGGGCTTCCTGCTGACCGACGCCCCCGCCATCGAGCGCGGTCTGGCCCTGACTGCCGGTCAGCCGGTCACGATCGACGACACCTGGGAGCAGCCCTGGGGCGAGCGCCAGTTCATCCGCAACCACTACAACGAATGGCGCGTCGCCTATGCCGAGACCGGCGGCCTGCAACGCCACGTGGACGTGGTCTTCCGCCTGTATGACGACGGCCTGGGCTTCCGCTACGAGTTCCCGGACCAGCCCGCGCTGAAGACCGTCCGCATCGGGTCGGAGCTGACCGAGTTCAACCTGGCCGAAAACGGCGAGGCCCTGTGGTGCCCAGCCTGGGAATGGAACCGCGAGGAATACCTCTACAGCCGCACGCCCATCGATGCGGTCGGCAGCGCCCAGACCCCGATGACGGTCAAGGGCCAGTCGGGCCTGCATGTCTCGATCCATGAGGCCGCCTGCATCGACTACGCCGGCATGAACCTGCGTCGCTCCGAGGGCACGAACTTCCGCGCCCAGCTGACGCCTGGCCTGACCAACGCCGCCGTGGTGCGCGCGGCGCCGTTCAACACCCCGTGGCGCACGCTGCAGATCAGCGACACCGCCGCTGGCCTGATCGACTCCAGCCTGATCCTGAATCTGAACGAGCCCAACAAGCTGGGCGACGTGTCGTGGTTCAAGCCGATGAAATACGTCGGCGTCTGGTGGGAGATGCACCTTGAGCTGAAGAGATGGAACTCCGGCCCCAAGCACGGCGCCACCACCGAGAATACGATCAAGCACATCGACTTTGCGGCCCAGAACGGCTTCGGCGGCGTCCTGGTCGAGGGCTGGAACAAGGGCTGGGACGGCCAGTGGTTCGCCAACGGTTCGGACTTCAGCTTCACCGAGGCCTACCCCGATTTCGACATCGAGGCGGTCTGCGCCCACGCCCGGTCCAAGGGCGTGCAACTGATCGGCCACCACGAAACCGGCGGCAACGCCTTCCATTATGAGCAGCAGCTCGAACCGGCCATGGCGCTGTATGAACGTCTCGGCGTCCATTCGGTGAAGACCGGCTATGTGGCGGATGCGCAGGGCGCGCGCGTCGCCGGACCGGACGGACAGATGGTCATGGCCTGGCACGAGAGCCAGGCGATGGCCCAGCACCATATGAAGGTCGTCGAGGCCGGCGCCCGCCACAAGGTGGCGATCAACGCCCACGAGCCGTTCAAGGATACGGGCCTGCGCCGCACCTATCCCAACATCATCAGCCGCGAAGGCCAGCGCGGCATGGAATATTCGGCCTGGGGCAACCCTGGCAATCCGCCCGAGCACGAGCCGAACCTGGTCTTCACCCGCCTGCTGGCCGGGCCGATGGACTACACCCCCGGCATCTTCGGCATGGAGACGCGCAGCCCCGGCGGCGTGCAGACGACCTGGGCGAAACAGCTGGCGCTGTATGTCGTCATCTACAGCCCGATCCAGATGGCGGCGGACCTGCTGGTCAACTATGAGGCCAATCCGGGACCGTTCCAGTTCATCAAGGACGTGCCGGTCGACTGGAGCGAAAGCCGCACGCTGGACGCCGCCATGGGCGACTATGTGGTGACGATCAGGAAGCAACGCGGCACGGACGTCTGGGCCCTGGGCGCCGTCACCGACGAGCACCCGCGTGTCCTGACCGCGCCGCTCGACTTTCTGGACGCCGGCCGCCGCTACCGGGCCGAGATCTACCGCGACGGTCCCGACGCCGACTATCGCGGCAAGCGCGAGGACATCGTCATCGAGCAGCGCGAGGTGACTTCTGCGGACGTGCTGACCCTCGCGCTCGCCCCCGGCGGCGGCCAGGCCATCCGCTTCGTGCCGCTAGGCCGGAGCCGTCGTCAATGAGCATCGCCACTAATGTCCTTCTCCCCTCGGGGGAGAAGGTGGCTCGCGGAGCGAGACGGATGAGGGGGCTGGTTCAGCATCCCGATCGTCTGACGCGCAATCCGCACCCGGCAACCTCCTCATCCGAGCGGCTTCGCCGCCCACCTTCTCCCCCGAGGGGAGAAGGGTCGGGTGTGCGCCCATGACCCTCCTCGCCCACCGCCCGCGCCTGTCCGGCCTCGCGATCTGGAACATGTGCGTCGGCTTCTTCGGCATCCAGATCGGCTTCGGTCTGCAGAACGCCAACACCAGCCGCATCTTCCAGACCCTGGGCGCCGAGGTGGATTCGCTGGCCATTCTGTGGATCGCCGCGCCGCTGACGGGTCTGCTGGTCCAACCGATCATCGGCCATTTCAGCGACAAGACCTGGACGCGGTTCGGGCGTCGTCGCCCCTATTTCTTGGTCGGCGCCATACTGACCACCCTGGCCCTGATCGCCATGCCCAACAGCCCCAGCCTGTGGTTCGCCGCGGCCATGCTGTGGATCATGGACGCCTCGATCAACATCACCATGGAGCCGTTCCGCGCCTTCGTCGGCGACAACCTGCCGGAGGAGCAGCGCACCGCCGGCTATGCGATGCAGAGCTTCTTCATCGGCGCCGGCGCGGTCTTCGCCTCGACCCTGCCGTGGCTGCTGTCCAACGTCTTCAACATCGCCTCGACGGCCGAGGCGGGCGTCGTGCCCCTGTCCGTCAAGATCGCCTTCTATGTCGGCGCCGCCAGCCTGTTCGCAGCCGTGCTGTGGACCGTGCTTTCGACCAAAGAATACAGCCCCGACCAGATCGCCGCCTTCGAACGCGCCAAGCAGAAGGCCCTGGGCGCCCCCGCCGACGACGGCCCCGAGGCGCCGGCCCGCAGCGTCCAGGGCTGGATGACTTCGGGCCTGGTCTGCGCCGTCCTGGGCGCGCTGGGCTTCGTGCTGATTTCAGTGCTGGATCTGGAAAAGGAGCTGCTGGTCCTGGCCGGCTTTTTCGCCGGTTTCGGACTGCTTCAGATCGCGATCGGCGTGATGCAGCGCCGCCGCATCACCAACGCCGCGACCGAAATCCTGAACGACATCTTCCGCATGCCCGAGACGATGCGTGGCCTGGCCATCGTCCAGTTCTTCAGCTGGTTCGCCCTGTTCGCCATGTGGATCTACACCACCGCCGCCGTGACCCGCGTCCATTACGGCACGACCGACACGACCTCGGCCGCCTACGCCACGGGCGCCGACTGGGTCGGGGTTCTGTTCGGCGTCTATAACGGCGTCGCGGCCCTGGCGGCCTTCACCCTGCCCATGCTGGCCAAGCGGATCGGGCGAAAGGCGACCCATGCCCTGATGCTGCTGCTGGGCGCGGCGGGCCTGTTCGGCGTCTTCGTCATCCGAGAGCCAGGCCTGCTGTGGCTGCCGATGATCGGCGTCGGCTTCGCCTGGGCCTCGATCGTCTCCATGCCCTACGCCATCCTTTCGGCGGCGGTGCCGGACCGGAAGATGGGCGTCTATATGGGCGTGTTCAACATCTTCATCGTCGTGCCGCAACTGCTTGCCGCCACCGTCCTGGGCCTGATCCTGAAGACCCTGTTCGACGGCCAGGCCATCTGGGCCCTGGTGTTGGGCGCCGTCTCCTTCGTGCTGGCTGCGGTCAGCGCGCTGTTCGTCCGCGAGTCCCGCTCGCTTCCCCCCACGCGCAATCCGTGAGGACCTCCATGCGTATGTCAAAGACCCTCTGCCTCGCCGGCGTCGCCAGCCTGGCCCTCGCCTCCGCCGCCTCGGCCCAAGCACAGTCCCAGTCGGTCGCCCCCGGCGCACCGGGCGCGCCGCCCGTCTGGTCCAGCGCCGCCAAGACCGGCGCGGGCGCGTCGTATGAAGCCTATGTCGATGGCCAATACCGCGACGGCGGCCCGACCGGCGCGGTGTCAAAGGTCTGGTTTTCCATCGCCGACGGCGTCCTGACCGAGACCATGTACGGCCTGATCCATGAGGCGCAGATCAAGGCCCTGCGTTTCGTCGGCGTGACCCACGACGGACTGGTCGTGGAGGGCGACGACACCACCAGCCGCACCGAATACCTGCATGTCGATGCTCAGGGTCGCCCGCTGTCGCCCGCCTATCGCGTCCTGACCCAGGACAAGAACGGTCGGTTCGAGATCGAGAAGCAGATCTTCAGCGATCCTGACCGCAACGCCCTGGTGCTGCGCGTCACCATCAAGGCGCTGAAGGGCGAGGTGACGCCCTATCTGATGCTGGAGCCGCACATCGCCAACACCGGGATCGATGACCGGGGTGCCGTAACGCGGGATGGTTTTCACGCGTGGGAAGGCAACACTCACCTGTTTCTCAAGCCCAGCGAGGCTTTCGAAAAGGCCAGCGTCGGCTTCGTCGGCGCCTCCGATGGTCTGACCGATCTGAAGGACGGCAAGCTGGACTGGACCTACGCCTCAACGGGCGATCAGGCCGGCAACACCATGATGACCGGCGCCCTGCCCCACATGCGTGAAAGCAGCCGGATCACGCGTGACTTCGTCATCGGTTTCGGCGCCAGCGAGGCCGAGGCTAGAGCGGCGGCGGATGGGTCGTTCGCGACCGGCCTCGACGAGGTGCTGGCTCGCTTCAACGGCGAGGGCGAGCGCATCGGCTGGGAGGACTATGTCGCCTCTCTGACCGAACTGCCGCGCATCGCCGAGCAGGCGACCGACGGCGGCAAGCTGGCATATGCCTCGGCCCTGATGCTGAAGGTGCAGGAAGACCGCACCCACGCCGGCGCCCTAATCGCGTCCCTATCCAATCCGTGGGGCGATACGGTGGACGCGTCCAAATCCTCGACCGGCTACAAGGCCGTCTGGCCGCGCGACTTCTATCAGGTGGCCATGGCCCTGGCGGCGCTGGGGGACAAGGAGACGCCGCTGGCGGCCTTCAACTACCTGCCTCAGGTCCAGGTCGGCCCGAACACGCCAGGCAACACCGGCGTCGGCGGCTGGTTCCTGCAGAAGACCCACGTCGATGGCGAACTGGAATGGGTCGCGGTCCAGCTGGACCAGACGGCCATGCCGATCATGCTGGGCTATCGTCTGTGGAAGATGGGTTGGCTGTCCGACGCCCAGATGACCGAGCACTACACCGCCATGCTGAAGCCCGCGGCCGACTTCCTGGTCGATGGCGGCAAGATCGGCCTGTTGTGGAACGATGCCGAGATCAAGCCGCCCTTCACCCAGCAGGAACGCTGGGAGGAGCAGCAGGGCTATTCGCCGTCCAGCACCGCCGCCGTGGTCGCCGGCCTGACGGTCGCGGCCGAAATGGCCCGCGCCTCGGGAGATGCGACGGGCGCGACGCGGTATCAGATCGCCGCCGACAGCTATGCGTCCAAGATCGAAGACCGGATGTTCACCACCAACGGCGACTTCGGCGACGGTCGCTACTTCATCCGCATCACCCAGAACGAGAACCCCAACGACAAGGCCCCGATCGGCGCCGCCAACGGCCAGATCGCGCCGGCTGAGGATCGCGTCGTGGACGGCGGCTTCCTGGAACTGGTCCGCTACGGCGTGCGCAAGGCCGACGATCCCCACATCTTGTCCACCCTGCCCGTCTATGACGACCAGTCGCTGGAGCCGCTGTATCGCGTTCGCTACGACTTCGGCCCCGAGGGCGACAAGACGCCGGGCTGGCGCCGTTACGGCGTCGACGGCTATGGCGAAGATCATCTGACGGGCGCCAACTACGGTGTCGGCGGCGAGATGAGCCCCGGTCAGCGCGGCCGGGTCTGGCCCTTCTTCACCGGCGAACGCGGCCACTATGAACTGGCCCGTGTCAGCGTGAACGGCGCCCCCTCGGCCGCCGATATCGCCGCCATCCGCCAGACCTATGTGCGCGGCATGGAGCGGTTCGCCAACGACGGCCTGATGCTGGCTGAACAGGTCTGGGACGGCGTCGGCGACCCGACCGTCAAGGCTTACGCCCTGGGTCAGAACACGGATTCGGCCACGCCCCTGGCCTGGACCCATGCGGAATATCTGAAACTGTTGCGGTCGCTGGCCGACGGCAAGGTCTGGGACAGCTACGACCCCGTCCACGACCGTTACGCCCGATAGACAAAAGGCCCCGGAGATCGCTCTCCGGGGCCTTTCTCTTTTAAGTCTGTCGCTGCATCAGAACGCGAGCTTGATGGCGCCCACGATCCGGTCTGCGGCGCCCGGCACGCCATCGACGTCGGTGTCGTAGTAGCGGACGTCGATGCCGACCTTGTCGGTCAGAGCATAGCCCACGCCGGCGTTCCAGGTGGTGTAGTCGTCGGTGACGTTCAGCCACTGCTTGCCGACGGCGCCCGAGACCGTCCACTTGTCGGCCGGGCTGAAGGCGGCGTTGACCTCGGCATAGGTCGCTTCGTCGTCGATGCCGAAGAAGTCGGGCGAGTAATAGACGGCGGCGCCGAAGGTGGCGGGCCCGACGGCGCGCGAAGCCGCAGCCTTGAACTCGGCGTAGCTATAGTCCGCGGCGTCCGGCTCTCCGACGTAGAGGTAGCCGATCACGCCGAAGTCCAACGCGAAGCCGCCGGCCTCGGTGCGATAGCCGCCGTACAGATCGACTTCCGCGTCGGTGTCGTCGCCGAAATCGACATTCGAGGCCCAGGCGCCGCCGTAGAAGCTGCCCGAGGTCAGATCGACCCCGCCCTGGATGGCGGGATCTTCGCCCGTCTGGCTGAAGCCGCGGAACACATAGTCGCTGACGACGCCGACGTTCCAGGCCACATCGACGGTGCTTTGAGCCGAGGCAGGCGCGGCGAGGCCGATCAGGCCCGTGGAGAGAGCGGCGGCGGCGGCCGCGCGGATCATGGTCTTCTTCATGGTTTATCCCCTTGTTTTGATTGTTTTATGCAGTCGGAAAGAAAGGGCGCGGATTGGGAGCTGCGCCCGATCCTCCATCAGTTTTCTAGTGCTTCGCCGTGAAGCGAGGTGTCCAGACCGGCGGCTTCCTCGGCCTCGCTCACGCGCAGGCCCGTGGTGAACTTGCAGATGAACAGAATGATCAGGGTGCCGACGGCGCTGTAGACGATGGTCCACAACAGGCCCAGCGCCTGGGCGCCGACGTTGGCGCCTTCCGACAGGCTGTTGATCGCGGTCGTGGCGAACACGCCGGTCAGCAGGGCGCCGATCAGACCGCCTGCACCGTGGATGCCGAAGGCGTCCAGGCTGTCGTCGTAGCGCAGCAGCTTCTTGATCCAAACCGACGAAGCGTAGCAGACCGGACCGGCAATCAGACCGATGATCACAGCGCCCTTGGGATCGACGAAGCCGGCCGCTGGCGTGATGGCGACCAGACCTGCCACGACGCCCGACAGCATGCCGACCAGCGAGACCTTCTTCTTCTCGATGAACTCGACCAGCTTCCACGTCAGGGCGCCGGCGGCGGCGGCCAGGATGGTGTTCAGCAGCGCCACGCCCATCAGGTCGTTGGCGGCGCCTGCCGAACCGGCGTTGAAACCGATCCAGCCGACCAGCAGCAAAGAGGCGCCGATCATGGTGAGAACCGGGTTATGCGCCAGGATCGGCTCGACGCCATAACCCTTACGGCGACCCAGGAAGATGGCGCAGACCAGACCCGCGACGCCCGAGTTGACGTGAACGACTGCGCCGCCCGCGAAGTCCAGCACGCCGGCCGAACCCAGGAAGCCGCCGCCCCACACCCAGTGACAGATGGGCGCATAGACCAGCAGCGACCACAGGGCGGTGAACAGCAAAAGCGCCGAATATTTCATACGCTCGGCGAAGGCGCCCGTCACCAGCGCAGGCGTGATGATGGCGAAGGTCATCTGGAAGGAGATGAACAGGAACTCGGGAATGCCCGGCAGCAGGGCGTTGGCGGTCTGGAGAGAGACGCCGTTCAGGAACAGCATGTCCAGGCTGCCGATATAGGGTTGAAGCCCCGCATTGGGATTGGCGCCGAAGGCCAGGCTGTATCCGGCGATGAACCACACCAGCGATACCACGGCGAAGACGCCGACGGACTGGGTGATGGTGGCGATCACGTTCTTCTTGCGAACCATGCCGCCGTAGAACAGCGCCAGACCGGGGAGGGTCATCAGCAGAACCAGGGCGGTCGAAGTGCCGAGCCATGAGGCCCCGGCGCTGTCCAGTTCAAGCGCGGCCTGATGGCCCAGCAAGGTCGGAGCGGCGTCCTGCGCATTGGCCGCGCCTGCGGCCATGAGACAGAGTGTTGGAAGAAGGAGCCCTGCGGCCCCCATAAGTCGGTTCGTTGTCCGCGACATGAGCTAGTACCCCCTATGCAATCTCGCAGTTGCGAAGGTTTTACTGCAATCGCGAAACACGCAAGGGGATTCACCGCAGTCGGTGCAACTTTCTTGCAACGGTCATGATTAAAAATGACGATGGCGCACGAACCGTGCGGTTCGCGCGCCCATCTGAATAAATCATGTCTTTAAGGCCAAGGTTTGAAGGCAGGATTTTCATCCGTCGCTCAGACCGATTTTAACCTTTTCGACCATCACGCCCAGTGCATCTGCACCCGATGCGCCGCCGCCCAGTGAATGGCGCGGATGGCGTCGATGACGGCCTCGGTCGCCGCCCGCGTGCCCAGCGCCCCGCCCAGATCGGCGGTCACGGCGCCGGCCGCCAGCACGGCGGCGACGGCGGCCTCGATCGAATCGGCCTCATCCTCCAGCTTCAGGCTGTGACGCAGCAACAGGGCCGCCGACAGGATGGTCCCGACCGGGTTGGCCAGATCCTGACCCGCGATGTCCGGCGCCGAACCGTGGATCGGCTCGAACAGCCCCGGCCCGCCCGCGCCCAGCGAGGCGGACGGCAGCAGGCCGATGGAGCCGCCCAGCACAGAGATCTCGTCCGACAGGATGTCGCCGAACATGTTCTCGGTCAGGATGACGTCGTATTCGCGCGGCTTCCTGATCAGGTGCATGGCCATGGAATCGACCAGCGCGTGTTCCAGCTCGATCTCGGGGAATTCCTCGGCATGGATGCGGGTCACCACCTCGCGCCACAGGCGGCTGGTCTCCATGACGTTGGCCTTGTCGACCGAGGTCACCTTGCCGCGACGCTGTTGGGCGGTCTGGAAGGCGGCGCGGGTGACGCGCTCGATTTCGGGCACGGTGTATTCGCACAGATCGGTGGCGCGGTCGGCGGTGCGGGTCTTCTCGCCGAAATAGACGCCGCCGGTCAGTTCGCGGAAGACGATCAGATCGACGCCCTCGACGATCTCCTTCTTCAGCGGCGAGCGATGCGCCAGCACAGGCGAGACTTGCAGCGGGCGCAGGTTGGCGAACAGGCCCATGGCCTTGCGGATCGCCAGCAGGCCTTCCTCGGGCCGACGCTTGCCGCCGTCCCATTTCGGACCGCCGACGGCGCCCAGCAGCACGGCGTCGGAGGCGACGCAGGCCGCACGCGTGGCCTCAGGCAGAGGCTCGCCGGTCTCGTCGATGGCGGCGCCGCCGATCAGGTGTTCGGAGAACTGGAAATCATGGCTGTAGAAGTCGCCGATGACGGCCAGCACCTCGCGCGCGGCGCGCGTCACCTCGGGTCCGACACCGTCGCCGGGCAGCAGGACGATGTTGTAGGTCTTGGGGGCGGCGTTGGTCATCAGACAGTCTCTCTCGATCGCTCGAACGCTTCGATCTCGGGCATGTTTGCTTGCAGCCAGCCCAGGGTGTCCACCCCGTCCAGCAGGCATTGGCGGGCGAAGGATTCGACCCCGAACGGCACGGGTTCGGCATTGCCGCGCTGAATCTGATTGGCCTGGAGGTCGATCGTAACCGGCTGATCCGGTTGCGACGCCAGATCGTCCCAGACGGCCTGGCTGACGACGATGGGCAGCAGGCCGTTTTTCAATGCGTTCGATGTAAAAATGTCAGCGATCTCGGTCGAGATCACGGCCTTGAACCCATAGTCCAGCAAGGCCCAGGGCGCGTGTTCGCGCGACGAACCGCAGGCGAAGTTCTTGCCCGCCAGCAAGATGCGATGCTCAGCTGGGTCGATCCGGTTCAGAATGGCCTCGGGCTTTTCCGAACCGTCATCTTCGTAACGCCAATCATAGAAGGCGGCCTTGCCCAGACCTTCGCGCGTCGTCGTGGTCAGGAAACGTGCGGGAATGATCTGGTCGGTGTCGATGTTGGCCTGGCTGAGCGTGACCGTTTTCGATGTCAGCACCTGGAACGGTTCAGACATTTTGCGCTCCTACTGTCTCGCGCGCGGCGCTCGACTGCTTGAGGGAGGCCGCCTCATTCAAATAGACGCGCGGATCGGTCAGCACACCGGCCACCGCCGTCGCCGCCGCCGTCGCCGGACTGGCCAGGATGGTGCGGGCGTCCTTGCCCTGGCGACCTTCGAAATTGCGGTTCGACGTGGATACGGCAAGCTGCCCCGGCGCGACGAAATCGCCGTTCATGGCGATGCACATCGAACAGCCGGGAATGCGCCATTCGGCCCCGGCGGCGATGAAGACCTGATCCAGCCCCTCGGCCTCGGCGTCGCGACGCACGGCCTCCGATCCCGGCACCACAAGCATGCGCAGACCCGGTTTCACCTTGCGGCCGCGCAGCACATCGGCGGCGGCGCGCAGGTCGGGCAGACGCCCGTTGGTGCAGGAGCCGATGAAGACCACATCGACCGGCTGGCTGGTCGTCGCCTCCCCGGCCGTGAAGCCCATATAGGCGATGGCCTTGCGGTCTGAGTCCGACTGCGGCTGGGGCACCGGCGACCCGATGGGGGCGCCCGCATCCGGCGTCGTGCCCCAAGTCGCCATCGGACGTATGGCGGCGCCATCGATGGTCACTTCCTTGTCGAAGACCGCGCCCGGATCGCTGGACAGTTTCAGCCACTCGGCCGTCGCCGCCTCATAGTTGGCGGGGACGTGCTTGCGACCGCGCAGCCAATCGATGGTCGTCTGGTCCGGCGCGATCATACCGGCCCGCGCGCCGGCTTCGATGGACATGTTGCACAGGGTCATCCGCCCTTCCATGTCCAGCGCGCGCACCACCTCGCCGGCATATTCGATGACATAGCCGGTGCCGCCGCCGAAGCCGATGGCGGCGATGACGGCCAGGGCGACGTCCTTGCCCGACACGCCCGGCTGTAACGCGCCCGTCACCGTCACCCGCATGGCCTTGGCCTTGCGCTGCAACAGGCATTGGGTCGCCAGCACATGGCCGACCTCGGACGTGCCAATGCCGAAGGCCAGGGCCCCGAAGGCGCCGTGGGTCGCCGTATGGCTGTCGCCGCAGACCACGGTCATGCCCGGCTGGGTCAGACCCAGTTCCGGCCCCATGACATGGACCACGCCGCGGTCGTCCGAATCCCAACCAGCCAGCGGCACGCCGTGGGCAGCGCAGTTGCGCTCCAGCGTGTGCACCTGGGCCTCGGCCTGGGCGGTGACATAGGGTTTCAGCCCGTTCAGCCCCGCCGGCAGGGTCGGGGTCGAATGGTCCAGGGTCGCATAGGTCCGGTCGGGGCGGCGCACCTTCAGACCCCGCGCCTCGATATCGCTGAAGGCCTGGGGGCTGGTGACCTCATGGACCAGGTGCAGGTCGATATACACCACCCCCGGCGTATCGGCCGTTTCCGTCCGCACGACATGGGCGTCCCAGACCTTGTCGAACAGGGTTTTGGGATCAGGCATACTGGGCCACGACCTCGGACACGCCATCGACACGGTCGATGATGGCGATCAGCTCCGCATCGTTGATCTCGCCGATCTGGTCCGCACGCGACTTGAAACCGACGACGACGGCGGCCAGACGTTCGCCCTCAATGGGACGGCCGATGGTCTCGGCCCGCTTGGCGATGGCGTGGCGGCCCGAGTGTTTGCCCAGCACGAACCAGCTGCCTTCGAAGCCCACATCCTGGGGCCGCATGATCTCATAGGTGCGACTGTCGGCCAGCATGCCGTGCTGATGGATGCCCGCCTCGTGGGCGAAGGCGTTGATGCCGACCACCGACTTGTTGCGGGCGATGACCGTCTCGGTGATCTCGCACAGAATCTTGGAGGCGCGCACCAGGTGGCGGCTGTCGGCGCCGGTCGTGACGCCATAGCGATCCTCGCGGACCTTCAGGGCCATGATGACTTCTTCGATGGAGGCGTTGCCGGCGCGTTCGCCGATGCCGTTGATCGCGCCCTCAACCTGACGGGCCCCGCCTTCGATAGCGGCCAGGGAGTTGGCGACCGCCATGCCCAAGTCGTCGTGGCAGTGGGCCGAGAAGATCACGTTCGGATGGCGCTTGTGGATGCGTGCAGCCAGGGCCGCGAAACGCTCGCGCACCTCTTGCGGCGTCGCATAGCCGACAGTGTCGGGCACGTTCAGCGTCCGGGCGCCGGCGTCAGCGGCGGCCTCCAGCACATCCGCCAGGAACTCCGGCTCGGTGCGGAAGGCGTCCTCGGCCGAGAACTCGACATCGTCGAACAGGCTGCGGGCGTATTCCACCGAACGCACGGCGGTCGACAGCACCTCGTTGGTGGACATTTTCAGCTTGGCGTTGCGGTGGATCGGGCTGGTGCCGATGAAGACATGGCAGCGGCGATGCGACTTGGGCGCCGGAGCCAGGGCGCGGAAGCTGGCGTCGATGTCCTTCTCGTTCGAGCGCGACAGGGAACAGAAGACCGGCCCCTCGATCTCGCCCGCCACGCGGCGGATGCAGTCCTCGTCGCCCGGCGAGGCGGCGGCGAAGCCGGCCTCGATGACGTCGACGCCCAGGTCGCGCAGGACATGGGCCATCTTCACCTTGGCCTGGGCGGACATGGAGAAGCCGGGCGCCTGCTCCCCGTCCCGCATCGTCGTGTCGAAGACGATGACGCGGTTGGGATCGGCCGCGATCTCCTCGGTGCGGGATATGCCCGATACTCGTACCTCTTCGGGGGTAATCATCACGCGGCCTCGGATTGAATAATGTCGGCGCCGATACGGCGAACGCCGAACAGCCGGTCGATCTGGCGACCCAGGTTGTCCATGCAGCGGCCGGCGTCGCGGCCGCGCACGGTCAGAGCGATCTTGCGGAACGTTCCTTCTTCGGCCATCGCCATGCCGTCGATGTGGAAGCCGCGGCGCTCCACCAGGCCGATGAGACGCTGAAGCGAACCGTCCGCACGGTCGATCTGGATGTGGATCGTGTCGCTCATCTCAGGAGCCCTCCATCATTTCAGCATTGCTCTTGCCCGGCGGAACCAGCGGCCAGACATTGTCTCGGGGATCGATGACCACATGGGCCAGGCAGGGGCCATCGGCGGCCAGCAGGCGCTGGATGCCGTCCGACACCTGATCACGGCGATCGATACGGAAGGCCTCGATGCCGAAGGCTTCGGCGACCTTCACGAAGTCCGGGTTGTCGGACAGGTCGATCTCGGAATAGTTCTCGGCGAAGAACAGCTCCTGCCACTGGCGCACCAGGCCCAGCGAGGAGTTGTCGATCAGCACGATCTTCAGCGGGATGCCGTAACGCTTCAGCGTCGCCAGCTCCTGGATGTTCATCATGAAGCCGCCGTCGCCGGCGATGGTCACGACCGTAGCAGACGGATCGGCCAGCTTGGCGCCGATGCCAGCGGGCAGACCGAAGCCCATGGCCCCCAGGCCGCCCGAGGTGATGTGGGCTTCGGGCCGCGAGAAGCGGCAGTGCATGGCCGCCCACATCTGATGCTGGCCCACGTCGCAGGCGGCGACAAAATCGTCGCCCGCCGCTTCCGAGATTTCCTTCAGCAGGGCCGGGGCATAGACCCCTTCGCCCGGCGCGTCATAGCGGTGCGCGCCGGCCTCGGTCGCCCGAGCGCAGTCGTCGGCCCAGGTCTGGATGTCCAGCGCTGCACCCGCACGCATCCGCGCCGTCAGGGCCTCGACCCCTTCAGGCAGTTCACCGACGACAGCGACATTGGCCGCCCGCAGCTTGCCGACTTCCGAGGCGTCGATGTCGAAATGGACGATGCGGGCGTTCGGAGCGAACTCGGCCAGCTTGCCCGTGGCGCGGTCGTCAAACCGGGCGCCGACGACGATCAGCAGATCGCTGTCCTGCACCGCGTTATTCGCAGCGCGCGTCCCGTGCATGCCCAGCATGCCCAGCATGCCCGGCGCGTCGGTCGGGATAGTGCCCAGGGCGTTCAGGGTCGAGACTTGGGGGATGCCGGTCGCGACGACGAAGGCGCGCAGTGCCTCTGTCGCGCCGCCGATCTTCACGCCCCCGCCGATATAGACCAGCGGCTTTTTGGAGGCACGGATCGCAGCCTCGGCGGCGGCGATGGCGTCGTGATCGACGCGCGGCGTCTCATTGGGGATGTGGAAGCCGTAGTCGTCGCTGGTCGTGGCGAACTGCACGTCCTTGGGCAGATCGACCAGGACCGGGCCAGGGCGACCCGACCGGGCGATATAAAAGGCTTCCTCGATCGCGGCCGGAACCTCGGCGGCCGAACGGACCAGGATCGAGTGTTTCACGATCGGCAGGGTGACGCCCAGGATGTCGATCTCCTGAAACGCGTCGGTGCCCATCAGACCTTGCGCGACATTGCCGGTGATGCAGACGATCGGCACCGAGTCCATCATCGCATTGGCGATGCCCGTGACCAGATTGGTGGCGCCCGGACCCGAGGTGGCGATGCACACGCCGACCCGACCACTCTTGCGCGCATAGGCGTCGGCGGAGAAGGCCGCGCCCTGCTCGTGGCGGACCAGGATGTGCTTCAGCTTCGACCCGGCCAAGGCGTCATAGACAGGCATGATGGCGCCGCCCGGATAACCGAACACCACCTCCACGCCCAGCCGCTCCAGGGTGGAGACCAGCAGGCGCGCCCCCGACTGGGGAGCGGCCTCGGCTGAGGTTTTGAAGGCGGCGGCGGTCATCAGGATCATCCGGTCTTTAATGCTGGGCTCAGGCCGCTTCGGACTTGGGCGTGTTCAGCCAGGCCATGCGCTCGCGCAGGCGGGCGCCGACCTGTTCGATCTGGCTTTCGCGGTCCGCCTTCAGCCAGGCTTCGTACTGCGGCTTGCCGGCCTCGTTCTCGGCGATCCAGTTGCGGGCGAAGGCGCCGCTCTGGATCTCTTCCAGAATGGTCTTCATGCGGGCCTTGGTCTCTTCGTTGACCACGCGCGGGCCGCTGGCGACGGCGCCGTATTTAGCGGTCTCCGAGATGAAGTGGTGCATCTTCGAGATGCCGCCCTCGTAGAACAGGTCCACGATCAGCTTCAGCTCGTGCAGGCATTCGAAATAGGCGATCTCGGGCTGGTAGCCGGCCTCGACCAGGGTGTTGAAGCCCTGAATTACCAGTTCCTTGGCCCCGCCGCACAGGACCGCCTGTTCGCCGAACAGATCGGTCTCGGTCTCTTCGCGGAAGGTGGTTTCCAGCAGGCCGCCGGTCGCACCGCCGTTGCCCTTGGCGTAACCCATCGCCCGGTCACGGGCCTTGCCGGTGACGTCCTTCTCGATGGCGAACAGGCTGGGCACGCCGCGACCGCGCTGGAACTCGCGACGGACCAGATCGCCCGGTCCCTTCGGCGCGACCAGGATCACGTCCATGTCGGCGCGCGGGGTGATCCGCTCGTAGATGATCGAGAAGCCGTGGGCGAACAGCAGGGCCGAGCCCTCCTTGGCGTTCGGCTCGATGATGTCGCGATAGACCTCGCCCTGGACCATGTCCGGGGTCAGGATGGCGATGATGTCGGCGCCCTTGACGGCTTCGGCCGGCTCGGCGGTCGCGACGCCGTCCTCGGTGGCGTGTTTCCAGCCCGTGCCGCCGTGACGAACGCCGGCGACCACGTCATGGCCGCTGTCCTTCAGGTTCTGGGCGTGGGCGCGACCTTGCGAGCCATAGCCGATGATGGCGATGCGCTGGCCGGCGATGGCGCCGGGGCGGATGTCGTCGTTGGTGTAGATGGTGATGGCCATGGGTCAGGCGTCCTGAGCAGCAGTTGTCTTGTGAGACGCCGGAACTTGAGCCGGCGGGGGGTTGGGGATGGTGACGGCGCCCTGGGCCGCAGAGGAGACCGAGGCGCGGTATTTGGCGAAGACACCTCGCGCCGGGCGGACTACGTGGGGCGTAAAGCCCGCCCGGCGCGTCGCCAGATCGACATTGACGTCGATGCGGCGGTTGGTGACGTCGATGGTGATGCGGTCACCATCGCGAATGAGTGCGATCGGGCCGCCGACGGCGGCTTCCGGCGAAACGTGTCCGGCGACGAAGCCGTAGCTGGCGCCCGAGAAACGGCCGTCTGTCAGCAGGGCGACGTTGTCGATCTTGCGGCCCTTCAGGGCGGCGGTGACCTGCAGCATCTCGCGCATGCCCGGACCGCCCTTGGGCCCTTCGTAGCGGATGATGATGACATCGCCCTCGCCGACCGAACCGTCCTGAACGGCGTGGAAGGCGTCTTCCTCGCTGTCGAAGACGCAGGCCGGGCCTTCGAACGTATCGACCTTGTGGCCCGTCAGCTTGATGACCGCGCCTTCCGGGGCCACATCGCCATAGATGACGGCGTAGCTGCCGCGCGCCATGACGGGGGCGTCGAAGCTGGTCACGACCACCTGGCCCGGCGTCTCTTCGGCTTCGGCCGCCTCGGCGAACAGGCTGCGGCCGGTGACGGTCGGGGTGTTCACGATCTTGCCCGCCTCGGCCATCCGTTGCGTGACCAAACGGGTGCCGCCGGCGGCGAACAGGTGCGAGGCCAGGAACCGGCCGCCCGGCTTCAGGTCGCAGATGACCGGCGCCTCGACGCAGGCCTGGTGGCAGTCCTCGACGCCGAAATCGACGCCGGCTTCCGCCGCGATGGCCGTCAGGTGCATGACCGCATTGGTCGATCCGCCCGAGGCCGAAACGGCGACGGCGGCGTTCTTCAGGCTGGCGCGGGTGATGTATTTGCGGGCCGTGTCACCGGAGAAGACGCGCTCGACGATGATCCGGCCACAGCGCTCGCCCTCGGCCGCCTTGTTCGGATCGACGGCGGGCACGTCGTTGGCGCCCATCGGCGAGATGCCCATGACGGACAGGGCCATCGCCATGGTGTTGGCGGTGAACTGACCACCGCAGGCGCCGGCGCCGGGGCAGACGGCCTGTTCGACCGCTTTCAGGCCCGCGTCGTCCAGGGCGCCGGCCGAATGGGCGCCGATGGCCTCGAACACCTCCTGGACCGAGACCTCCTTGGTCCCGATCACGCCGGGCATGATGGTGCCGCCGTAATAGACCAGGCCGGGGATATCCATCCGCGCCAGGGCCATGGCCGCCGCCGGGATGGTCTTGTCGCAGCCGACGATGCAGACCACGCCGTCCAACTGGTGGCCTTCGATGGCCAGTTCGATGCTGTCGGCGACGACCTCGCGGCTGATCAGCGAGGCCTTCATGCCCGCCGTGCCCATCGAGATGCCGTCGGTGACGACGATGGTGTTGAAATCAACCGGATAGCCGCCCGCCGCGACGATGCCGGCGCGCACGTCCTTGGCCAGGCGGTCCAGGTGCATGTTGCACGGCGTGACCGTCGACCAGGTGTTAACGATGCCGATCATCGGCTTGTCGAAGTCGGCGTCCTGCATGCCCGCAGCGCGCAGGTACGAACGGGCCGCGGCCCGGTTCGGGCCAGCCGTCACCGCCGCGCTGCGCGCGTTGGGCTTTCTGGGCTCGGAGGTAGAATCTTGCGTCATCGGTCCGGTTCTTTTGGAACCGCCAAGCACAAAAAACCCCGCTTCCTTTCGGGAGCGGGGTGGTGCGAGGCGATCCTGAGTGCGTTTAGGTCAGGTCGCGTGCATCCACGCCGCTTGCGTAAGCAGGCCGAGAAGTACGAGGGTAATGAGGAATACAGGGCTTTCCAGGCCGGCCGGCGCGCGAACGGCCGCCACCGCCTTCGCGGTTCGCCCCTTCATCATGTCGCGCGTCATCGTGGCCACGGGTGGCTCCCTGTTCTGACGCCAAGAAACCATAGGCGCTGGACAGGCACAACCCCTGTCGCAAAAATTTTGCGCATTATCTCGAAAAGAACCGCCTCAAGGGTGTTTCTTGCCCAAAGCTGACAACGCCGCATCTGGAAGCGTAACCGTCCATCACATCATGTTACGCGCGCGGGGTTGAAACCCATCCGCGACCGCTCCATTGAGACGCCAACCTATATACACCGCTCAACACCTACCGTTCAGAGGAGCCTCCCATGACCGTTCGCGTCGCCATCAATGGTTTCGGCCGCATTGGCCGCCTTGTCCTGCGTTCCATCGTCGAGCACGGCCGCACGGACATCGAAGTCGTGGCGATCAACGATCTGGGCCCCGTCGAGACCAACGCCCACCTGTTCCGCTACGATTCGGTTCACGGCCGCTTCCCCGGCACGGTGACCTCGGGCGAAGACTGGATCGACGTCGGCACGGGCAAGATCAAGGTCACGGCCGAACGCGACCCGGCCAACCTGCCGCACGCCGAACTGAAGGTGGACATCGCCTTCGAATGCACCGGCATCTTCACCTCCAAGGACAAGGCCAGCGCCCACCTGAAGGCCGGCGCCAAGCGCGTCCTGGTCTCGGCCCCCGCCGACGGCGCCGACAAGACCATCGTCTTCAAGGTCAACCATGAGGTCCTGACCGCCGACGACATCGTCGTGTCGAACGGCTCGTGCACCACCAACGCCCTGGCCCCGGTCGCCAAGGTGCTGAACGACCTGTTCGGCATCGAGCGCGGCTATATGACCACCATCCACTCCTACACCGGCGACCAGCCGACGCTGGATACGATGCACAAGGACCTGTATCGCGCCCGCGCCGCCGGCCTGTCGATGATCCCGACCTCGACCGGCGCCGCCAAGGCCCTGGGCCTGGTCCTGCCGGAACTGAAGGGCAAGCTGGACGGCTCGTCGATCCGCGTCCCGACCCCGAACGTCTCGGTCGTGGATCTGAAGGTCGTCTCCAGCCGCGACGTGACGGTCGATGAGATCAACGCCGCGCTTCAGGCCGCCGCCGACGGTCCGATGAAGGGCGTCCTGTTCACGACGACCGATCCGCTGGTCTCGCACGACCTGAACCACATCCCCGCCTCCTCCACCGCCGCCCTGCCCCAGACCCAGGTCGTCGACGGCAAGCTCGCTCGTGTCCTCAGCTGGTACGACAACGAATGGGGCTTTGCGACGCGGATGGCCGACACGGCCCTGGTGATGGCGAAGTTCCTGTAAGCCGAAAACGTCTCCTCCCCACAGCGTGGGGAGGGGGACCACGAAGTGGTGGAGGGGCTCTTTCCACCGCACCGAACTCGGGGCCAGAGCCCCTCCGTCACGGCGCAAGCGCGCCGCGCCACCTCCCCATCGCTTCGCGACAGGGAGGAGACAGGGAAACGATCATGACCTTCCGCACCCTCGACGACGCTCACGACCTCGCCGGCAAGACGGCTTTGGTCCGCGTGGACTTCAACGTCCCGATGGAGGGCGGAAAGGTCACGGACGACACCCGGCTGCGGGTCGCCCTGCCGACGATCCAGCGTCTGCGCGACGCAGGCGCCAAGGTCGCCCTGCTGGCCCACTTCGACCGTCCCAAGGGCCAGCGCGTCCCGTCAATGAGCCTGAAGCCGGTCGTCCAGCCGCTGGAGGAACTGCTCGGCGCGCCCGTCCGCTTCGCCGACGACTGCATCGGCCCGGACGCCGTGGACGCCATCCGCGACCTGGACGCCGGCGGCGTGGTCCTGCTTGAAAACGTGCGCTTCCACGCGGCGGAAGAGGCGAACGACCCCGTGTTCGCGCAAAAGTTGGCCGACCTGGGCGACCTCTACGTCAACGACGCCTTCTCGGCCGCCCACCGCGCCCATGCCTCGACCGAAGGGATCGCCCACCACATCCCCGCCTACGCCGGCGAATCCATGCGACGCGAACTGAACGCACTGGACGCCGCTCTGGGCAATCCGCAGAAGCCGGTCATCGGCATCGTCGGCGGCTCCAAGGTCTCGACCAAGCTGGACCTGCTGAAGAACCTGGTCGGCAAGCTGGACCGGCTGGCCATCGGCGGCGGCATGGCCAACACCTTCCTCTATGCGCAAGGCGTCGATATCGGCGGTTCGCTGGCCGAAAAGGACATGACCGACACGGCGCGCGAGATCTTGGCTGAAGCCCAAGCCAAGGGCTGCGAAATCCTGTTGCCGGTCGATGTCGTCGTGGCGACCGAGGTCAAGCCCGGCGCCGACGCCCGCACCATCAAGACCGGCGAGCCGCTGCCTGCCGACGACAAGATCCTGGACGCCGGTCCCGACACCGTCGCCCGCCTGAACGCCGCCATCGACGCGTCCAAGACCCTGATCTGGAACGGCCCCTTGGGCGTGTTCGAGGTGCCGCCCTTCGACGCCGCCACCGTCGCGGCGGCCAAGCACGTCGCCGAACGCACCAAGACCGGCGCCCTGATCGCGGTGGCGGGCGGCGGCGACACCGTCGCGGCCGTCAGCCATGCCGGCGTCACCGCCGACCTGACCTTCGTCTCCACCGCCGGCGGCGCCTTCCTGGAATGGATGGAGGGCAAACCCTTGCCCGGCGTCGAGGCCCTGCGCGACTGATCGGCGGCGATGCAGGCGGATCACGCCTGCGCCCTATCGTCTGGCTGGAACGAAAAGCGGTTGTAACGCGGCGTGACTTCAACACGCCGCGCGGCTAGTCTCTCGCCCAATCAAAAAAGACTACTCGGCTCAGGAGACTACCCAATGGCGCGCATCACGCTGCGACAGCTGCTCGACCACGCGGCAGAGAACGACTACGGCCTGCCCGCCTACAACATCAACAATATGGAACAGGGTCTGGCGATCATGGAGGCGGCCCACGAGGTCAATGCTCCCGTGATCATTCAAGCCTCGCGCGGCGCCCGAAACTACGCCAACGACATCGTCCTGGCCAAGCTGATCGACGCCCTGGCCGAGCTTTATCCGCATATCCCGGTCTGCATGCATCAGGACCACGGCAACGGCCCGGCGACCTGCGCCACCGCCATCCAGTACGGCTTCACCTCGGTGATGATGGACGGTTCGCTGGAAGAGGACGCCAAGACCCCAGCCTCCTACGAGTACAACGTCGATGTCACCCGCCGCGTCACCGAAATGGCCCACGCCTGCGGCGTTTCGGTCGAGGGTGAACTGGGCGTGCTGGGTTCGTTGGAGACCGGCATGGGTGAAGCCGAAGACGGCCACGGCTTCGAGGGCGTCCTCGACCATTCGCAACTGCTGACCGACCCGGACCAGGCCGTCGATTTCGTCGCCGCCACCAAGGTTGATGCGCTCGCCATCGCCATGGGCACCAGTCACGGCGCCTACAAGTTCTCGCGCCAGCCGGACGGTGAAGTCCTGGCCATGAATGTGATCGAGGAAATCCACCGCCGCTTGCCCAACACCCACCTGGTGATGCACGGCAGTTCTTCCGTGCCGCAGGACCTGCAGGACATCATCAACCAGTACGGCGGCGAAATGCCCCAGACCTGGGGCGTGCCGGTCGAGGAGATCCAGCGCGGCATCAAGCACGGCGTGCGCAAGGTCAACATCGACACCGACAACCGCATGGCCATCACCGGCGCGATCCGTAAAGCGCTGGCGGAAAAGCCGGGCGAGTTCGATCCGCGCTTCTATCTGAAGCCCGCTAAGGAGGCGATGAAGAAGCTCTGCATGGAGCGCTACGTCCAGTTCGGCTGCGAGGGCCAGGCGTCCACGATCCGTCCGCTCTCCACCGCCCAGATGGCCAAACGCTACGCCTCGGGCGACCTGGATCCGTCCTTCCGCGGCGCATCCGTCAAGGCCGGCTGAGACGTCTAGACCGGGTAGCGACCGCTCAGTTCGCGCCGCACCCGGCGAACGTCCCATTCGGCCCGGTCCAGCGCGTCGCGTGCGTCTCGGGCGTTGCGACGCGCATCGCGGATCTCTCCTCCAGCCTCCGGTCAGGCACTGGTCCTTGCTCATGGTCGTGCGACTGCCCCGCGCCGCCACGGCGACCGCCGACCGCAGTTTGGGTATTTGCATGCGAACCACTCGTTGTCTGGCTTTGACGGCACTCAACTTCGTGCAAAAATGACCGCATGCAAAGTTCGCTCTCGCCAGAACATGTCCGAAGCTTGGTCGTTGAGTCAGCGAAATCGCTTCGACCTGCACCACTGACAATAGAGACGCCAGAGATAAGTCAGCGAAACGATGATGCCGGAGCCAGTTGGGTAATTCGCACAGCCATCAAACGTCCAGATGATCGCCAAGCCTGGGCTATCACTCGTCTGCGCTTCACCCAGGCGATTCGTGATCGTCTGCTTGAGCTTGGCGATGAGCGTTACCCAATCCTTGAGGTGCTTTCTCCCGAAGAGTGGCGCGCCGCCCATCATGCTTGACGCCAAGGCTCTGTTGACGGTCGCCAACGGTCTCGTGGGATCAAGGCGCAAGGGCGCACCCAACCAGGCATCGCTCCGTCGCGCGGTCTCGACGGCCTACTACGCCCTTTTTCATGCGCTGGCGGCCAAAGGCGCGGATACGCTTGTGGGGCGGACCAAACGCAAGACATCGCGCTACTCCTTGATTTATCGCGCGTTCGAGCATTCCCGAATGCGGCAAGGATGCGAAGCCATCGACAAGGCGATTCTCGCGCCCAAGATACAGGCCGCGCTCGGAATCGCGGTCGCGTCGCAGGAGTTGCGAGATGTCGCCGTAGCATTCGTCAATCTACAGAAGCGAAGACACTGGGCGGATTACTCAGCGAGCGGCGCAATCACGCGAGCCGATGCGCAAGACCTCGTGGATCAAGCCAAGTTTGCCATTGACCAGCTCAACGCCGCCGACGCCGAGGAACGCGCGAACTGGCTTGCCCTGCTGCTGACGTCGGCACGAGAATCGTGATTGACGAGGACGATGTCTCGTCCGCCGAGGTGCTGGAGGCGCGCATCGACGCGTCCGGCGTCCGCCTGGACAAGGCGCTGGCCGACGCCTTCCCGACCCTGTCGCGCGCCCGGCTCCAGGCCCTGCTGGCCGACGGCGCCGTCACCCGCGACGACGTCGTCCTGACTGGCGGTTCGGCCAAGGCCCAGCCCGGCCTCTACGTCGTCGCCCTTCCGCCCGTGGCCCCCGCCACGCCCCAGCCGCAGGCCATCCCCCTGACCGTCCTCTACGAGGACGCCGACCTTATCGTCATCGACAAGCCCGCAGGCATGGCCGCCCATCCGGCGCCCGGCACGCCCGACGGCACCCTGGTCAACGCCCTTCTGGCCCACTGCGGCGACAGCCTGTCGGGCATCGGCGGCGTCGCCCGCCCCGGCATCGTCCACCGGCTGGACAAGGACACCTCCGGCGTCATGGTCGCCGCCAAGACGGACCGCGCCCACCAGGGCCTGTCCGCCCTGTTCGCGACCCACGACATCGAGCGCACCTACATCGCCCTGACGCGCGGCGCACCGTCGCCGTCCAAGGGCCGGATCGAGACCCGCATCGGCCGCTCCACCGGCGACCGCAAGAAGATGGCTGTGCTCAAGGCCGGCGGCCGCGAGGCCATCACCGACTATGTCGTCCAGACCACCTTCGGCGAACCGGCCAAGGCCGGCGGCGCACCCATGGCCGCCCGAGTCGCCTGCACCCTGCACACCGGCCGCACCCACCAGATCCGCGTCCACCTGTCGTCCAAGGGCTCGCCCATTCTAGGCGACGCGACCTATGGCTCCGGCAGTCCGGCGATCCCCGTGCGCGCCGCCATCGCCGAGGCGGAGCTGTCGCGCCAAGCCCTCCACGCCGCCGTCCTCGGCTTCGTCCATCCCGTCACCGGTGAACAGATGCGCTTCGAAACCGCGCCCCCCACTGATATGTTGCGCCTCGAAGCCCTGCTGTCCGAACTCTGAGACCCGCCATGCTCGATCCCGAAATCCACGACAACGCCGAGCTGAAACGCTACGAACTGCCCGTCGATGGCGAGGTGGCGATCGTCACCTATAACCTGTCGCCGCCCAATCTGATGATCACCGAAACCCTGGTCCCGGAACGGCTTGAGGGTCAGGGGATCGCCAGCCGCCTGGCCAAACATGTGCTGGCCGACGCCAGGGCCCGCGACCTGCTGATCCTGCCGGTCTGCCCCTTCTTCTCCGCCTATCTTCAGAAACACCCCGAACACGCCGAGGCGGTTCACCCGACCTATCGCGGCATCCTGGGAATCTAGGATCCGGCGCCGAACACCCCGGTCATGGCCATGACGAACAGGCCCACGATCGCAATGGCCGACACGCCGGCGGCGACTGCCCCCACGGCCAGGACAACGATCAGAACCCGTTCGCGCACGCTCTTTTTCATGGCTGCCATCTAAGCGGTTCGAACGTCAAACGTCCACGCGCGTCAACCGCACCGCCATCCATTGCCGCCCCGGCAAGGTCAGGGTCGGTCGCGCCGGATCGCGGAAGAAGTATTTGGTGTCGTCGCGCTTTTGCATCGTGAACTCGCCCGGCACGGCCTCGACGGTCATGTTCCAGGTGTCGATCACATCGACCTTGAACCGCTCGCCGCCGACGATCTCGTCGCGGGGCAGATCGACCGCCCATTCCGTCGGCGCCGTATCCCCGAAATAGCGCAGGTAGTACCGGCCCGGCACGCCACCCAGATGCTGCTCCCACCATTTGTCGATCGGCTCGACCCCCGGCTTTGGCCCCGCCTCCATGAGGGCCTTCAGGAAGGCCAGCCGCGGCGCGCTCTCGCCACGCAGCGCCCCGCCCTCGCCCAGCCAGAACTCGCCGCCATCGACCGGGAAACACTCCGAATGGCCGACATAGGCCCCGGCGATCAGACCGTGCCAGAAGGCCCGCACCATCTGCGGCCCGGTCAGGTTCCCCCAACGCTCGTCCAGCGAGCCCTCATAGCAAACTTCATCGAAGATCACGGCCTTCTGCCAGACGCTGCGATAGGTCTCGGCCCGCGCATCATCCATAACGGCCGATCCGTTCTGGATGCTGGAATGCGTCACCCAGGGCTTGCCGTTGTCGTACAGCCTGCGCCAGTTATGGATCGATCGCAGCCGTCCGTACGGATCGTTGGCCTGCACCAGCTGGAACAAGCGATCCCAGTCCGTGTCCGTCTTGGTCTTCAGGATGTCGAACTCGTTGGCCATCGACCACCAGACGTTCCGATAGGCCGCCAGCCGCGCCACGACATAGCGGACGTAGCGGTCGTCCGCCTCGATCGGCATCTCGTCGAACCCGTATTTGCCGTCATAGGGGTGAAACAGGATCACGTCCGCCTGGATTCCAAGGTCCACCAGCGCCGCCACGCAGGACTCCAGCCGTCGGAAATAGGCCGGGTTGAACCGCGTCAGGTCCCAGTCCTTGTCGCCGGATCCGGTCTTCTCGAACGGGAACAGAGCCTCGTTCGTCTTCACCGAGGCGTTGGGGAAGACCAGCATCCGCATCTTGTTGAACGGCGCGACCTTCAGCGTCTCAAGCGTCTGCCGCCGCTTCGCCTCCGGCTGGTGCGTCCAGCCGTAAGCGGTCGTGCCGATCTGGCGGAACGGCGTCCTGTCCGCGTGGGCGAAATGATAGGTCTCCACCACGCCGACCGGCCCGTGATTGCCAGACGACGGCGCCACCGCCTCGAGCTGACCCGACCGACCGTTCAGCGCCGCAACAGCGCTTTCGCTTGTCCAACGCCACGCCCCCGTCTCGGGCGGCGAGAACCGGATGCGCCAGGTGTCATCCCCGTCAAAAAAGCCAGGCGCCCGCACCGTGGTCCGACCGTCGGTGAAGACCCCGACGACCTCGACCGCGTATGGATTACCCGGGACCGTCGCCTCCAGTGCGACCTCGAACAGCCCCCATCGCTCAACCCGTTCGGGCGTCGCCGCCTGCACCGTCCCTGCCAATCCCAAGGCCGCCGCCGTCGCCAGCGCGCCCCTGCGTGTCAGTTCAAGTCCCATTCGCTCCTCCCCAGGAGTCATTTGTTACCGGTGTCATACAGGGCGCAAGGCGACGGCGACAAGCGCGTCAGCCTGCCGCGTCGGCGCATCTTGAATAGCAACTGACAAAGTTCTATATAGGACATTGATCGGCGCGAGTGGCGCCAGGGCCACGGTCACGCTTTCGTGTGACGATCCGCCTCTAAAAATGGCGGCAACCCATCGCTACTTCACCGGTTGAGGGGTGAGACTTCGGCGCACGCACCGTGGCCGATGACGAAGAGCCCGCTCGTTTAGACGGTCGGAGGGACCTGTATATGGCTGCCAATAGTACGCTCGCGGTGATGTCGCCTGAACAAGGCCTGTCGCGTTATCTGACGGAAATCCGCAAGTTTCCGATGCTGACCAAGGACGAGGAGTTCATGCTGGCGAAGCGCTGGTCCGAACACCAGGACGCCGAGAGCGCCCACCGTCTCGTGACCTCGCACCTTCGTCTCGTGGCCAAGATCGCCATGGGGTATCGCGGCTACGGCCTGCCGATCGGCGAAGTGATTTCCGAGGGTAATGTCGGCCTCATGCAGGCCGTCAAGAAGTTCGACCCGGACAAGGGCTTCCGCCTGGCCACCTACGCCATGTGGTGGATCCGCGCCTCGATCCAGGAATACATCCTGCGCAGCTGGTCCCTCGTGAAGATGGGCACCACGGCTGCGCAGAAGAAGCTGTTCTTCAACCTGCGCAAGGCCAAGAGCCAGATCTCGGCCTTCGAGGAAGGCGACCTGCACCCCGAACACCTCGCCGCCATCGCCACCAAACTGGGCGTCAGCGAGGAAGAGGTGACCAACATGAACCGTCGCCTCGGCGGCGACGCCTCGCTGAACGCGCCCCTGCGCGCCGACGGTGAAAGCGAATGGCAGGACTGGCTGGCTGACGACACGGCCGTGTCCCAGGAAACCCAACTCGCCGAAGACGAGGAAAAGGGCATCCGCATGAGCCTCCTTCAGGAGGCAATGGAAGAGCTGACCGATCGCGAGAAGCACATCCTGACGGAACGTCGCCTCAAGGACGACCCCGTCACCCTGGAAGAACTCGCCGGCCAGTACGGCGTGTCGCGCGAACGCGTGCGCCAGATCGAGGTCCGCGCCTTCGAGAAGCTGCAAAAAGCCATGCGCGCCGCCGCCGAAGAGCGGAACCTGGTCGACGCCTGATCGAGAATAACCTGTCGCGCTTTATCGGCGCGACAGGCCTCTATCGCCTCAGGACGCTCGCGCCATCAGCGCCGTTTGCTCTGCGGCCTTGGCCGTTGCGACCACGGCGCCGATCGGCTGGGCCAGACCGACCTTGGTCACCTGACCGCCGGCCAGATAGGCCTGCAACGTCGCCACGACCATCGCCAGCTTGGCGTCAGCCGTCTTGATCGCCAGCCCGTTCAGCGTCTCGGCCTGCTGTCGAATGGCGCGCGTCGCTTGCGACGGATCCTGATCGAACTGCGCCATGGCTGAAACCAGGATGCGGATCGCCTGATCCTTCACTTCGGCCGGCCCACCGCCTGCCGAACCGTCGCTGCGTCGTTTGCGCGCACCGGAAAATTCGCCCGAGTTGAACCGCCGCCGATCCGGCCCGACATAGCCGACCGCTTCGATCCACGGCCGGGGCTTCAACGCGACGTTCTCGACCCGCTTGAACAGGTCGCCGGTCGTGAACGGCTTTCTCAGAAACTCGTGGATGCCGGAATCGCGCGCGCCCTTGATGGCGGCGGCGGTCGCCTCGCCCGTCACCATGATGATCGGCGACATTCGGCACGACATGCTGGACCGGCGTATCCGCCGCGCCAGCGTCTCGCCGTTCAACGTCTCGCCGGACCGCTCGGTGAAGATCATGCCCGGCTCGACGTCGCGCAGCAGCTCAAGCGCCCGCTCCTCGTCGGTCTCGGCATAGACCTCGCGCGCGCCCATCCCCTTCATGATGTCCGTCAGCAGTCGTGCGGACGACAGATTGGGGTCGATGATCACCACCCGCCTGACGGCGGGTTCGATGCGGCTCAAGGTTCTGGCGTTGGCGGCGAACACGTCCGTCTCCCGGTTGGAGCCGTTATCCTTACCGCGCGCTGGTTAAAGCCTGTTGAATCAACGAAACCGTCGCCTCACCCTTGGAAGGGATCCCGCATCAAAATCGTGTCGTCCCGTTCAGGGCTGGTCGATAGTAGGGCCACAGGCGCGCCGATCAGCTCCTCGATCCGTCGCACGTATTTGATGGCGTTGGCGTTGATGTCCTTGAAGCTGCGGACCCCGGCGGTGCTTTCGCTCCAGCCTTCCAATTCCTCGAACACCGGCTCGGCGGCGGCCTGGGCCTTCAGGCTGGACGGCAGATAGTCCAGAACCTCGCCATCGACCTTGTAGCCGACGCAAATCTTCAGCGTCTTCAACCCGTCCAGCACATCCAGCTTGGTCAGGGCGATGCCGTCGATGCCGTTGATCGCCACCGACTGACGCACCAGCACGGCGTCGAACCAGCCGCAGCGACGCGCCCGGCCCGTATTCACCCCGACCTCGCGGCCGACGGTCGCAAGATGTTCTCCGACCTCGTCGTCAAGCTCGCACGCGAACGGGCCTTCGCCGACCCGCGTCGTATAGGCCTTCACGATCCCCAGCACATAGCCGACGCCGCGCGGGCCGATGCCCGACCCCGCCGCCGCCTGCCCCGCCACGGTGTTGGAGCTGGTCACATAGGGATAGGTGCCGTGATCCACGTCCAGGAAGGCGCCCTGCGCGCCCTCGAACAGCACGCGTTTGCCGTCCTTCTGCGCCTGATCCAGCACCCGCCACGCCGGCTTCACATAGGGCAGGATCTTGGGCGCGATCTCCAACAGCGACGCCAGCAGCGCGTCGGGGTCGATCGGCTCAAGCCCCAGCCCCGCGCGCAACGGATCGTGGTGCGAACGCAGCCTGTCGATCTTGACCCTCAGGTCGTCTTCGTTGGCCAGGTCACAGACGCGGATGGCGCGACGCCCGACCTTGTCCTCGTAGGCCGGACCGATGCCACGCCCGGTCGTGCCGATCTTGGCCCCCGGCGCGCTCGCCGCCGCCTCGCGCGCCACGTCCAGCGCAGGGTGGATCGGCAGGATCAGACAGGCATTGTCGGCGATGGTCAGGATTTCGGGGCTGATGGCCACGCCCTGGGCCTGGATCTTCTCGATCTCGCCGACCAGATGCCAGGGATCGACGACCACGCCGTTGCCGATGATCGACGGCTTGCCCTGCACCACGCCCGACGGCAGCAGCGCCAGCTTGTAGACCTTGCCGTCCACGACCAGCGTATGGCCCGCGTTGTGACCGCCTTGGAACCGCACGACCATGTCGGCGCGGTTGGACAGCCAGTCCACGATCTTGCCCTTGCCCTCGTCGCCCCACTGGGCGCCGACCACCGCTACGTTCGCCAAGGTCCGTACTCCGCCTTAGCGTTCTCCTCGGAGAACGCGTCAAAACCAGCAGGCGCCGCATCTTCGCGGCGATCTGAATGCGGGCGCAGCCTATAGCGGGGGAATCATCCGATGTCGTCCCAGAAGTCGGATTTATCCGATCTCCGAGACCGCCGTTTCGAACGCCCATTCCAACCACGGCGTCGCTGCGACCACATCGGCCGTCTCGACCGTGCAGCCGCACCATAGCCTCAGGCCCGGCGGCGCGTTGCGGTGGGGCTCCATGTCGAAGACCGCCGCCTCGTCTTCCAGCAAGGCCTTGAACCGCACGACGAAGGCCTTCTGCGCCTCGGCGTCCAGCGCGGCGATCCGTGCATCGGTGAACTTCAGGCAGACCGAAGTCGTCGATCGGATCTCCGGCCGATCCGGCAGGAAGGCGATCCAGTCCGTCTTCTCGACCCACGCCGCCAATGCCGCATAGTTGGCGTCCGTGCGCCGGATCAACTCGCTCAGACCGCCGATGCCCTTCGCCCAGTCCAGGGCGTCGATCCAGTCCTCGATGGTCAGGATCGAGAAGGTGTTGATCGCCACCCCGTCCGCCAGCGCCCGGTCGAACCCCTTGCCGTCCGTCAGCCGCAGCAACTTCGGTATCGCCCGATCCGGCCGATACGTATCCAGCCGCTCGATCGCGCGCGGCGACAACACCATCACGCCGATGCCCGCTTCGCCGCCCAGCGCCTTCTGAAAGCTGAAGGTCACGACATCCAGCTTGTCGAACGGCAAGGGCATGGCGAAGGCGGCCGAGGTCGCGTCGCAGATGGCCAGCCCCTTGCGGTCGTCGGAAATCCAGTCGGCGTCCGGTACGCGCACGCCCGAGGTCGTGCCGTTCCACGGAAACACCACGTCCCTGGACCAGTCCGCCTGGCTCAGATCCGGCAGCTCGCCCCACGGCGCCGTCAACGCTTCGGGCTCCAGCCCCAGATGATCCTTCACGTCCGCCAGCCAGGTCAGGCCGAAGTTCTCGAACGCCACGACCTGCACCGGCCGTTGCCCCAGCATCCCCCACAACGCCGCCTCGACCGCGCCGGTATCGGACCCCGGCGTATAGAGCATCACATGGCTCTCGGGCACTTCCAGCACCTCGCGCGTCAGCCGCAGGCCATGCGCGAACCGCTCCACGACCTCCGGCGCGCGAATACCCCGACCCAGCAGATTCGACGGCAAGGCGACCAGCGCATACCCCGGCCGCTTGGCCGTCGGCCCCGCCGAAAACCACGGCCGCGCCGGCTTCACATCAGGCTTCACGATCATGCTCTTTCCCCTTGGCGCTACCGCGCCTCGCGCGACTTGAGCGCGCTCAACGTCCCGGCGTATAGGGCCGCTTGGCCCGCCATTCCTCGGCGAACCGGGTCAGGGCCTCGTCCGGCTCGTCCGGCAGCGTCACCACCAGCCGCGCCAGCAGATCCCCGCGTTTGCCCGCCGCATAGGCCCCCCGCGCCTTCAGCCGCAGGATCTTGCCCGAGTTCGACCCCGCCGGGATCGTCATCTGCACCACGCCCTCGGGCGTCGGCACCCGCACCTTGGCGCCCAGCACCGCGTCGGGAACCGACACCGGCAAATCCATCGTCAGGTCCGCGCCGTCGCGCTTGTAGATCGGATGCGTCTCGATCTTCAGCTCGATCAGCGCATCGCCGTTCTCGGCCCCGCGCCCCGGCGATCCTTGCCCGCGTAGACGGATCGTCTGGCCTTCCGACGCGCCCTTGGGAATGGTCACGTCCAGAGTGCGCCCGTCCGAGAACTGGATCCGCCGTGTCGCACCCGCGATGGCGTCTTCGAGGCTGATGTCCAGCGTCGCCTTCACGTCCTGGCCGCGCGAGGTGAAGTCCCGCGCGCCGCGCTGGCGCCCACCCCCGCCGAACATGCCGAACAGGTCGTCCAGATCGACGCCTTCGAAGTTGCCGCGCCCCCCCGGTCCGCCGGCGCCCGCAAAGCCGCCGCCCTGTCCGAAGGGACTGCCGCCCGCACGACCGCCCCCGCCGAAGCCGCGATATTGTTCGTTGCCGTCGTTGTCGATCTGGCCCGCGTCGTATTTGGCGCGCTTGTCCTTGTCGCCCAGGATATCGAAGGCCGCCGTCACCCGCTTGAACTTGTCCTCGGTGATCTTGTCGCCGGGGTTCTTGTCGGGATGCAACTCCTTGGCGAGCTTGCGATACGCCTTCTTGACCTCGTCCGCGCTCGCGCCCTTCGAAACGCCCAGTTCCTTGTAGGGGTCGCCTGCCACGTCCGTTGCCGCTCCAACTGAAAAACCGAGAGGCCGTCAGTTAAGCCATGCCTTAGCCGCCGCAAAGGGCCGGACCCACCCTATTTGCTCAGACCAGCGCAATTTCCGCCCCGACCTCAGCTTCTGGACCCCAGCCGAACCCCTCGCCCCACTGCGTCACTGCAATCCGCGTCGTAGCCGTCACGCCTTCGGGGAAGTCCGCCGCCAGGTCCGCCGCAGCATAGGACGCCGACCGCCCCTCAACCTCCATCGTCCGAACCACGACATCATCATCCAGCACCCGCAGCCGAAACCGCATGGGATCGACCGCCGCCGTCTCGCCATCCCAGCCGTCGCCAAACAGCCGCACGCGCGGCGTCCAGCGGACCTCCAACCCATCCGCTGATGCTTCAACCGCCAGACCGCACGGCGACCACGGCCGGTCATGCCCGCCCCTCGACGTAAAGGCCGCCTCGCTGAACCCCGCCACGCCCGGCGCCGCCCCGGCCGGTCCCGCGCGACAGACCAGCGGCAGGCCCCGCTCCCCTCGTCCGATCTCCGCCCGCGCCAGCCGGTCGTCCAGGAACACCACGACCGATCCCGCCTCGGCGCCCGACCGCATCTCGGCCTCGGTCCCCTGCTGCCCGCGCAACAGACCCGTCAGCCGCCACGTCCCCGGCCCGACCAGCACCGCCGACCGATACTGCACGATCTCCCAGCCCGAAGTCGTCTCGACCGCCAGCGCATTGCCGCCACCCAGCACCGCCGCCTCGACCGCGCTCTCCGGCGCCGCACCCTCGACCCGAACGACCACCGCATTGGCCTCATCCCAGCGATGCTGTACCCCTGGCCCCAGCGCGGCGACCAGCACCCCGACCGTCGCCGTCGTCTCGACATCCGCCCGCGCCGTCAGCGTCTCCGCCGATGCCCCCGCATGCAGCCGCATCGTCCGCCAAGGCTCAGCCGCCACGGCCACGACCGGCCGACCATCCTCCTCACGTCCGATCAAGGGCGGCAGATCCATCACCCTCACGAAGGGCGCCCCGACCACCGCCGGCGTCTCGCCCCCACGCCAGACCCCGTCATCCTCGACGACCCGCCGCGCGATCACCGGCTCCAGCACCGCCGACGGCGTCTCGTCCGCCGTCGTCCGCATCACGCGCCAGTCACCCGGCCGACCTTCCAGCCGCACCCCGTCCCCCGGTTCCAGCCGCAAGGCCTCCAGCGGCCCCAGCGCCAGGGTCTTCGCCTCCACGCCGTCGCCATCCAGCGCCCGCTGCGCCGCCGCCTTCGCCAATCCGCCGCCGCACACCAGCGGAAGATCCAGATCGATCCCGCCCGCCGTCGCCGCTTCATCCTCCGACCGCACGACCACCGCCCCGGTCTGATAGTCCGCCGTCTCGTCGATGAACCGCACCCGCGCCTCGCCCGCGCGCGCCTCCAGCGTCCGCGTCGCCGTCTCCGCCGCGCCGCCGTCGGGCAAGGCCAGCGCCTCGCCCGCAATCTCCGCCACCGTCTCCACACGCCCCAGCACGGCGACCCGTCCGTCACGCTCAGCCGCCACCGCGTCAAACGCCGCCAGCAACGGCTCCAGCGCATCGCGCGTCCGCATCGGCCGGTCGATCACATAGCCGGCCGCCGCCCCCTCGACGCCCTCGACCGACATCTCCTCCGGCGTCAGCCCGCCCCGGCTCAGCACCGCCTCGATCAGGTCGCGTCGGTCCCCCGCCAACCGCCCGTTCAGCCAGTGCCCGGCCCGCCACGCGCCTGCGTCCGCCCAGACATCCCCCCTTGCCGGGAACGCCGGATACGGCCGCGCGTCCCAGCACCAGGCGTCCGCCGCCTCCAGCATCCGCCCGCCATAGACCCTCGATGCGGGATTGTTCTCGGGGTCCACATAATGCCCCAGCACCGCCTCCAGCGCCGCCCGCTGCACCGCGTCGTCTCGCACGCCCGTCGATCCCGGCGGCAGATGGCTCTCGCTGCTCTTGGGGTCCTGAAAAAGGTTCGGCGCATTGCCGCCCCGGTCCACCGCCGCACAGCCGAACTCCGACAGCCGCACCGGCTTCATCCCCGGAACCCAGGCCGTCGGCGTCGCGCTCCGAACCCCGCCCGGCCGGTCATGGTGCCGGTTCGACCACCACCCCTTCAGGTCCTTGGGCCGAAACACCCAGTCCTCGCCATACGCCCCATCGACGATGGGCGTCCGCACCTGCGCCACCCGATCCGCCTCGTTCGCATAATACCAGTCGAACCCATCACCGCTCGCGACGCGCGCCGCCAGATAGGCCGGGTCCGCCGCCCCACCGAACGTCGCCGCATCCACGCCCCCGCCCCCCTCGCGCCAGTCCGTCAGCGGCGGATACCAGTCGATCGACACATGATCGATGGTCTCATCTGCCCACAGCGGATCGAGATGAAACACCACCTCCCCGCCCGCCTGCCGCCCGAAATATTCGCTCCAGTCCGCCGCATAGGACAGGGCCACGCCCGGCCCCACCACCGCCCGGCATTCCGCCGCCAGCGCCCGCAACTGAACCACCGCCGGAAAGCCCCCAGCTGCATCCCGCGTCCAGGTCACGCCCCGCATCTCGGACCCGATCAACACGCCGTCCGCCCCCTCCTCGGCCGCGATCCGGGCATAGTGCAGCGCCATCCGCCGCAGTCCCCAATCCTCGGTCCCGCCGAACAGGGCCGCGATCTCCGCCGTCGCCCCCGCCCCGTCCACGCCCGCCACACGCCCGCGCCACGGATAGCCGGGGCAGTCCATGAAGACGAACGGATACAGCGTCACCTCCAGCCCCCGCGCCTTCAGCTCGCGGATCGCCTGACGCACGCTCTCGTCCGACGGCGTCCCGCCATAGGCCGGCGCCCCCTCCACCCGACTGACCTCATAGGCGTCCTCGCGCGCCACCCCCGCCACGGACCAGGCCATCGACTCCGTCGCCTTGTCGCGCCGCTCCACCCCCGGCCGCACCCGGCATTCCCCGGCCCTCAGATCGCTGCCGAACCACCCGACCACCAGACTGACCCGCTTCAGGTTCGGCAGTTGCGCCTGCAGCTGATCCAACGATGCGATCAGGTCCGCCCGCCCCTCGCCGTTGTGCACATTCTCAGGCCGCGTCCGCGTCAGCCCCTCGCGCCTCACCACCGCCTCGGTCGCCAGGGCGAACTCCCCCGCGCCGGGGATCAGGCATACGCCCTCCAACATGTCCTCCAGCCGCGCCGCCTGCCCCCTCGGCCGCCGAAACACCTCGAAACTCAGCTGCGGAACCCGATCCCCGAACGGCCCCAGCGGCAGATCCTCGAACACCACATAGGCTGTGCCGCGATAGGCCGGCGCCGCCCCCTCGACCGCCTCGATCAACGGATCCGGCGTCTGCCCCTCGCCCCCGCGATGCACGCGCATCACGACGCCAGTCATGTCCATCAGCCGCCCATCGGCCCAGACCCGCCCGACCCCGTCGATCTCGCCCTCGCACAGGGCCACGGCGAAGCTCAGAGAATAGACATAGTCGACCGTCTTCGGCCCGCCCTTGCCCGCCCGTCCCTTGTTCTTGTTTTCCAGGAACCGCGCCGCCCAGATCACCTGACCCGTCACCCGCGCCCGTCCGAACACACAGGCCATCGGCGACCCTTCCGCCGTCCCCTGAACCTTCAGCGTCTCCAGCCGGGGCCCTGCCTGCCGCGCCGGCCCCAGCGAGCCCACTACCCGATTGTCGATCGCCCGCCCGAGGGTCGAGCCGATCACCCGCCCGATCCCGCCGCCGACCTGCTGGCCGACCGCGCTCAGAACAACCTGCGCCATCTACGCCTCCTCAAAATCGTCTCCCTCCCCCGCGGGGGAGGGGGGCCGCGCAGCGGCCGGGTGGGGGCGGCCCGGCAAGGCCGCACGGACCGCGCGTGTATCGCCCTGCCCGCCCCACCCGGTCTCGCCTACGGCTCGCCCTGCCCTCCCCGGTCGGGGAGGGAGATGTTCAATCCGGAAATCGAAACACCGCGACCAGCCGTCGCCGCCACCAAACGCCCATCCAGCTCTCGACCACCGCCCGCCCCCAATAGGCGTGGATCATCCTCGGCTCCGGTCCCACAACCGCGCTTAGAATGGCGCAATGCTTCACCGCCGCCCCCGCAGACATGCGAAACAGCAGAACGTCCCCCGTCCGCATCTCATCGACTGCGACAGGCCTCAGCCATCGCCACGCCGCCTCCAGCAACGTCTCGCGCCCGCCGACCTCGGCCCAGTCCGCCGAATAGGCCGGCAAGATCTCCGGCTCCTCGCCCGCCACCTCGCGCCACACCCCGCGCACCAGCCCCAGGCAATCCGCCCCCACACCCCTCACGCTGGCCTGATGCCGATACGGCGTGCCGAGCCAGGATCGGGCCGATGCAACGACAAGCGCACCAACCTCTCCCTCCCCCCGCGGGGGAGGGGGGGCGAGCCGGAGGTGAGACCGGGTGGGAAGGGCCCGGCACTCCGAGTCCGCTCTCCCTGCCGTCCCCACCCCGTCATCGCTGCGCGCTGACGCCCCTCCCCCGCGGGGGGAGGGAGAGTTCTTCGTCGCTCCACCCCTCACCGCCGGCTCCCGCCGTCGTTACGCGCACTCCCGGCCGGATACGCCGTCAGGAAGTCGTCCCCCGGCACATTCGGGAAGCCGCGAAAGTTCACCCCATTTGCAAACGTCCCGACGCAGGTCGCCCACCGCTTGTCGCAGACCCGCCCCGCCGTCTCCGCGACCCCGCACCGCTGATCCCCCAGCCGCGCATCGCACATCCGCCCATAGGTCCGCCCGACCACCCGCTCCAGCTTCGCCAGAGGCCCCTCAAGCTCGGCGACAAACCCACCCCCTTCGCGTCGGATTTTCGCCAGCATCCCCCCCCACAGCCGCACCTTCAGATCCGGCCGCGCCCAGTCCACCCGCCACAACTCGACCGTCGCTGCATCGAACAACCCCGCCGCTACATCCTCCTCATTGATGGCATCGTCGTCCAGCGCCCCCGCCGCCGAGACCGACCCCGCCGCCAGCCCCACGGCGCTCTCGCCCGCCCCCGCCGTCCAGCCGCTCGCGGCCCGACAGACCACGCCGTCCAACACCAGGTCCCGGTCGTGATCGGTGAACCCCATCACCGCCCCGTCACCCCGCTCCAGCCGCCAGACATGACACAGCGTCGCCGCCCCGCTCTCGATGCGGGCGGCCATTTCTTCCGGTATGTTCCGCATGGTTCAGACCCGAACCTCGAGCAGCGGCACCGCCGCCATCCGCCCGGCCTCGAAACTCTCCAGCGTCGTCTCGATCCGATCAGAGTCGAACCGCACCGGCGTGTCGAACTGGAAGCCCGCCGTCACCTCGACGCCCGCACCCGGCGCGCGCTCCAGCGTCACCGCCCCCGTCGTCTCATCCACCGTGAAATCCGCGACCTCGACGCCCCCGACCGCCACCCGCACCGATCCCTCGACCGGCTTGCTGACAGGCCGCTCCACGTCGCCATATCGCTTCACCAGATCGAACGCGGTCCGCACCCCGTCGCCCACACCCAGCGCCTGATCCCCGGCCGAAACCGTCCCGCCCGGCACGCACGACTTGAAGTCGGCGAAGTCCTTGAACCGAAACCCGTACAGCCGCCCCCGTCGCGCCTCGAAGAAGGCGACCAGCTCGGCCATGTCGTCCAGCGACCTCAGGTTCGCCCCGATCAGATACCGCCTGCGCCCCAGCGCCCAGGGCGTCGAACGCCGCTCGAACCCCGACGCCAGCGTCGTGATCTCCGTCCGTCGCTCCACCCCGCCGGTCGAACCGAACGCCAGCCGCGCAGGCAGGCGCACCTCGTGAAAAGCCATTGCCGTCTCCATTGTGGCCGCCTCCGTCTTCGGCCAAGGTTCGACGACGGCGCACCGGCCGCGCCCCTTGGATCGAGACATGAGAAGCGATGTTCTGAGCTTGGGGCCCGCGACGACGGCGCGAGTCCCCCATGCGCGGTGAGATTCTCCGGCACGATCCCGAAACCGGCGTCGGCCTGGTCAGCGGCGACGACCTCGCCCGCTACGATTTTTCATCCCGGTCGCAGGATCTGGCGGTCGGACGCCGCGTCGATTTCGTCGTCGCGGACGACGGCGCGGCGACCGACCTGATCGTTCTGCAGGACGCCCGCCCCCAACCCGTCGTCATCGCGCCCGAGCCGGACCTGGGCCTGTGGGGCTATTTCCGTCGCTGCGTAACCACGAAATACGTCGATGGAAACGGGCGCGCCCGGCGCAAGGAATACTGGTCCTTCGCCCTGTTCCACACCCTCATCCTGTTCCTGCTCTTCACGCCCGTCCTCGTTCTCGTGATCATCGATGCGGAGACGGGACGAGACATGCAGGCGCTCAGCATGACCGGCATCGCGCTGGCGGGCATCGTCATGGCGGGGCTGATCCTCCCCGGCGTCACCGTTCTGATCCGTCGCTTCCACGATGTCGGCCTCGGCGGCTGGCTCGTGCTGATCGGTCTCATTCCCTACGTCGGCGGGCTGTTCCTCTTTGTCGTCAGCCTTTTGCCCTCGCAACCGGCCGTGAACATCCACGGCGCGCCGCCCACGGGCATGGGCCAAATCGCAATTTGAGAGAAATTCTCAGGAACCGTTCGCCAAGCTTGACCTTTCAGTCCTGTCCGGCGCACGTCGTCCGGCGAAGTTCGCAAACTGCCGCTCGGCGGCGACAATCAAGGAGACCTCCGTGCGCGGTGAAATTCTCAGCTACGACGCCACGACCGGCGCCGGCCTGATCAGCGGCGACGACGGCGCCCGTTACGACTTCACCTCGGCCGCGCTCCAGTCGCCGGCCGTGCCCACGTCCGGCGTCCGCGTCGACTTCGTGCCCGAGGGCGGCGTCGCCACCCAGATCCTGATCCTCGCGGGCGCTGCGACCACCACCGGCGTCGCCGGCGGTTACGCCACTTCGGCCGCCTCCGCCGCTGTCGGCGCACCCGGCTCGGGCTTCGACTTCAAGTCCGCCATGCTGTCGTTCGACGGCCGCCTGCGCCGCTCGCACTTCTGGATCGGCTTCCTGATCATTTTCGGCGCCAATATAGTGCTCAACTTCATTCCCTTTATCGGCGCGCTGATCTCGTTGGCCCTGATCTGGTCGAACCTGGCCATTTCGGTGAAGCGCCTGCACGACATGGGCAAGACCGGCTGGCTGGTCGCCATCCCCTACGCCGCTTCCATCGTGCTGGGCATCGCCGCCGCCGTCATGATGGTCGCCGGCATCGCCGCCAGCGGCATGGACGAGAGCTATTACGAGAACAACCCGATGGCCGCCCTGTCCATGATGGGTCCGGCGTTCGGCATCTTCGGCATCATCATGCTGGTCAACCTGGCCTTCCTGCTGTGGGTCGGCATCACGGACAGCCAGAAGGGCGAAAACCGCTTCGGCCCGAACCCCAAGGGCGAATAGGCCTCAACGCCTGAACGACCTCCGCGCCGCCCCGTCCTCGACGGGGCGGCGTTTCTACATCCGCCGCGCACCCAGACTGACCGCCCGCGCCAGCATCTGCGCGATCTGCGCCTCGGACCGCAGCAGGGCCGGCGCGCCGCCGTCCACCGCCACATTGACGGTCACCCCGCCGCCCGAGCCTGCTAGACTGCCAACCGGCCCGATCTCGCCGCCCGTCGCGGGTCGAAACACCTCCGGCCCGCGCTCCCCGACCAGATAGGCCCCGCCGCCCAGTACCGGCCCGCCGTCCGCCCGCGCCCCGCCGAAACTGGACAGCACCGACTGGATCGCGCCGCTTAGTCCACCGCCTGGGCCGACCTGCGACCCCGCCGCCGCATTGACCGCGTTCAGCACCGCCCGCGCCAGTTCGGCCAGCGACACCTCCCCATCCGCCGCCGCCCTTGCCAGCGACCGCGTCAGGCTGTCGCCCGCGCGCCCGAACGCCTCCTCGATGGCGTCAGCCGCCTCCTGCGCCGGCGCCTTCAGCGCCTCCAGCGCCGCCCCAGCCTCCGCTGCTCTCAACGCGACCTGATCGATCCCGTCCCGCCCGAACTCATCCGCCATCCGGCCAACCCTCCATCAATCGCGCCAGCCCGTCACGCCCGAGCGGCGCCGTCCCGCGCGGCGCCTGCGTCAGCATTCGCCACTCCTTCAGCGACAGCCGCCAGAACGCCTCCGGCGCAACGCCCATCGCCGCCGCCAGCCTCAGCATCTCGTCCCACGGCGTCACGCCCGTCATCCTCCGGCTTGACCGGAGGACGCCGCAAACGCCTGCGCCACCGCGACCGCCGCCTCGCGCGGATCGACGCCGGCCACATTCGGCGCCTCGTCCCCGCCCCCGCGCAACACCGCCGCCAGCACCACCATCAGATCCCTCGCCGACAGCGTCTTCATCCGCTCCGCCACGGCCGCCAGCCCATCGACGCCCAGCTCAGTCTCGATCTCCGCCAGCGCCCCCAGCGTCAGACACACTCGTCGCCGCTCGCCGCCGATTTCAACGAGCATTTCACCCCGCACGCCGTTCATCACATCTCCGATTTCGATTTCGTGAGCGGTGAATCGTGATGCGTGATCAATGCCTCGCCTCACGATTCACGCATCACCATTCACGAGGCCTCATATCGCGCTGAACCCGATGGCCCCCGCGCTGGCCAGGCTCAGCGCAAACGTCGCCTCCCCCTCATGCTCGCCGGCGTATTCCAGCGCCGCCACCAGGAACGGCCCCTCCAGCACGCCGAAGTCCGGCACGATCAGCCGCCACCGCTTCGCCGCCTGATCGAAGAAGGCCTCGCGCACCAGCGCATCCGACGCCGCATCGCGGAAGATGCCCTGTCCCGACACCGCCGCCGACTTCACGCCCGCCCCCGCCAGCAGCTCGCGCCACCGCCCGGCGCTGTCGCCGTCCGTCGCATCGACCGTCTTCGCGTTCAGCGAAATCGTCCGCGCCCTCAACCCCGCCACCGTCGTGAACACGCCCGGCGCGCCCTCGATCTTCAGCAGCATGTCCTTGCCGGCCTGTGCCGTCATTCTGTCCTCGCTTTGCTCGTTGGTGGTGAGTCGTGAATCGTGAGCCGTGACGACCAGCCGTTCGCAGGCCGGCTACAGTCACGGCTCACGACTCACCATTCACCTCTTCCGTCACCGCCCTCAGCCGCACCACCGCATAGGTCCGCCGCCCGTCACCCGCCCGAAACACATCCGCGAACGTCGCCCTCAGCGTCGCCGTCCGCACGCCATCGGCCTCCAGCACCGCCTCGTGCAGACAGGCCCGCACCGCCGCCGCCACCGCCTTGGCCTCCTCCGATCCCGCGAACCGCGACACGCCCGTCAGCGTCAGCCGCTGCTCGACCCCGCCCCCGTCCGCCGCCACCGGCCGGCTCTCGCACCGCCCGATCACCAGATGCGGAAACTCTGCGTCTTCGGGCGCCTGATCCCAAACCCGCCCGCCCAACAGCGCCTCAACCGCCGCGTCGCCCTTCAGCGCCGCCAGCACCGCCTTCTGCAGCGCGCTCTCGTGATCCCTCATCGCACCCGCTCCAGATCCAGCGTCGCCCGACCCGGCCGCGCGTCCTCAATCACGACGATCCGCCAGTCCGCCCCGCCGAAGCGCAACACGCGCCCGATCATCAGCCGAGCATCCGCCCGCGCCTCCGCACCCATCGTCTCGACCGCCCGCCTCTGATCGCCCTCGCCGCGTTCGGTCCGCCGACGCGCCCCGCACTTCAGCCAGGCCGACCCCACCGCCTCGAACGTAACGCTGCGCCCGCCATAGGGCGTCTCGGCCTCGACCGGCTGAAACAGCCCCGCCAACACTCTCACAACCTCACCACGCGATACGGCGCGACCCAGCCCTCGACCGGCTCGACCGTCACCGGCTCCCCCCGCTCATAGGCCCGCAGCACCAGCATCAGGATCGCCAGCCGCAACGGCGCCGGCGAGGTCGATGTCAGGCCCAACCCCACATCCCCCTCGACCTTCGCCTGCGCCGCCGCGATCAAGGTCTGGATGAGCGCATCCTCGGCCTCATGCTCGACCCTCAGAAACAGCTTCGCCTCCGCCACCGTCACCGGCTGCGCCATGGCAATCTCCATTGTCAAAAATCAGACCTCTCCCTCCCCCACGGGGGAGGGTGGTCGAGCCGCAGGCGAGACCGGGTGGGGAGGGCCAGGCAATCCGTATCCGGTCGCCCTGCCACCCCCACCCGGCCGCTACGCGGCCTGCCCTCCCCCGCAGGGGGAGGGAGAAACGAGCGCCGTCACCATCAGCTCGCGCTGAACTTCGTCACCTTGCCCTCCGCGACTACGTCGCGGAGAACTTCATGACTTTCACAGCATCGAAGTTCTGCACCCCGCCGCCGACCCGCTTGGTCGTGTAGAACAGCACATAGGGCTTGGCCGAATAGGGATCGCGCAACACCCGCACCCCCGCACGATCCACGATCAGATACCCCCGCTGAAAGTCCCCGAACGCGATGGACAGGCTGTTGGCCGCCACATCCGGCATCGTCTCGATCTCGGTGACCGGATAGCCCAGCAGCGACGCCGTCTCGCCCAGCCGCGTCGCCGGCTGCCAGATGTAGTTGCCGTCCGCGTCCTTGAACTTGCGCACGGCCGAGACCGTCTTGCGGTTCATCACGAAACGCCCGTTCGGCCGGTACTGGGCCTTGGGCGCATAGACCAGGTCGATCAGCCGGTCCGCCGGACTGGTCGGCGCGAACCCGCCCGCCGCCCCGGACGCCACATAGCCGATCTGACCCCAGGCCTGGCCCGCGTCCGCCACGGTCGGATAGGTCAAAAAGCCCTTGGGCTTGTTCACCCCGTCGCCGTTGACGAAGGCCTGGGTCTCTTGCGCCGCGAAGGCGTCCTCGACCTCGGCCGCCAGCCATTCGTCCAGATCGACCATGGCGTCGTCCAGCAACGCCTGGGTCGCCGCCGGATTGGCGTAGAGATCGGCCGACGGGAACTCCAGCAGGGCCAGGGTCGCCGGATCCGTCTCGGGCCGCGCGGCCGTTTCCGCCACCCAGCCGCAGGCCACGCCCGCTGTAGACACAGGCTTCCTGAACACGCCCGCCGCCACCGTGCGCACCGTGGCGATCTCGCGCATCGGCGAGGCCGCCATCAGACGCCGCTCAATGGCCCGCTCGGTCTCGTACGGCACGACATAGCCGCCCGAGGTCGCCCCGCCCGACAGCCCCGCCTTGACCTCCAGCGCGCCCGACTGGCCGGTCTTCAGATAGCCATCCCAAGCCGCCTTCGCCTCGGGCGCAGCCACCGGCTCGGCAGGTTCGCCACCGATCATGCCGGCGATCTGGGGACGCCTGTTCTGGCTCATCACCCGATCCAGCCGCGCCTGAGCCGCCGCCACCGCCTGGTCGATGCGCGCCACCTTCTCCTCCAGCAGCACATCGGCCGCCGCCTTCTTCTCGATCTCGTCCAGCCGGACGTCGTTCGCCCCTTTGAACGCCTCGAACGCCGCCATCATCTCATGCACGACAGCGCGCGCCTCCGGCGAGCCGGAAGCCTGTTTGGTCTCTTTCATGGTGTCTCCGGTTTTAATGGAAGAGGCGGCGCAGGTTGGAACCTGCAAGCGCCACGTCGAAGCCTCAGAGCTTCGATCTCTTTGACGGCACGGGCGATTTCGCCCACGCCTTTGCAACGCACGGTAATCTTACCGTTCGCGCATCTTGAAAACGCTGATATGTCTGAAAAGCGAAACCCCGCGAGGGCCTTTCGGCTGTCGCGGGGCTCTATCAGTCCGAAACCGTATGCCTAGGCAGTGACGAGTTCCGGCTCACTCGGATGTCTATACGCATAGTGGCGAACGTAGTTCAACAAAGTCTTATAGAGCAGCTTAGGCCCGTCATATCCGACGAACGGATCGGGACATATCTGACGGCGGCTGGTTTTGACACGGACCGAGCGCTGCGCCTCTACATCTGGAACGCCCTCATAGGCGAAGCCTTTCACCTGCCCATTCAATCCGTTGAGGTCGGCCTGCGCAACAGGATCAACGCTCATCTGATCAATCTGTACGGCCCGAGGTGGTGGCAGGAGCAAGTGTTTCTGAAGATGGCCGGGCGTGAACGCGCTTCTGATATCGAGACCGCGTTGCGGCGCATACGCAACAGAGGCGCGTCGCTCGACACCGGCCAGGTGGTCGCCACGCTCTCGTTCGGCTTCTGGGCCAGCCTGCTTCAAAAGAAGTACAATCCTCCGTTATGGGGCGGACGTCTTTCCTCCGCCTTCCCCTATCTGCCTCCTGGGACCAGTCGCGGCGATCTCGCCAATCGCGTGAAACGTGTGGCCGATTTCAGAAACCGGGTCTGGCATCACGAGCCGATCATCAAAAAGGATCTGCTGGCTGAATACTCGGTCGCCATGGAGCTTCTAGGCTGAATATGTCCGGTGAAAGCAGGATGGGTGCGTCCCCATTGTCGTGTTCCAACCCTCATGCGACAGAAGCCGTGAACCTAAGGCGTGTCCTATTCATGCCGTCCTTGGACAAAGCCTGATGTCCCACCTCACGCCGCTCGAAAGCGCCGTCATGGACGCCATGGTCTGGCAGATGGGCGACGGCGTCCCCGATCTGGCGGCGCAGGCGGCGTCCAGTTCGCCGGGTCTGCGTCGCAACACCGGCGCCGGCCTCTATTCCCGGATCGTCGTCGATGCGGACCGCATCGCCGCAAACCCGGACGCCACCGGCCTGTTCGGCACGGTCCATGTCGTGGTCGGCGATCTGCCCGATCCCATCGGCTTCCAGATCGAGCTGCGCCAGGGGCGGCTGATGGCCCTGCACGGCCAGAGCTATGGTCAGGACACCCGCGCCATCGACTTCTCCAGCACACCCTTCGGCGAGGTCTTCACCGTCGACGCCCGTGGCCAGTCCGTCCTCTACCGCCCCGCCCGGCGCGCCCCCGATCCCGTCGCCCCCAGACCAAAACCCGCCGTCCGCCCGACCACACAGGCCCAGACCCCGACCAAACTACCAGTCGCCGCCGCCAAACCAGCGGACCCCGCCCCGACGCCCGACGCCGCGCCCGGCATCGGCGAAATCCTTGCCAGCGCCTCCAACCCGACCGCCTCTCGCGCCGGCAGGCTGGCCCTGGTCTATCTCGGCGCCTATGCGCTCGCGGTGGTGTTCGTCCTGTTCGCCGAACTCGTCCTGCATCTCGGCTGGGTCTTCGCCGCCATCGTCGCCGGCTGGGCGTTGCGCTACATCCACGGCTCGAAAGGCCGCGCCAAAATGGCCGACCTCGCCGACCACCTGGACCGCAACGGCGCCTTCGAGGCCCTCAAGCCAAACTGAACCGCGCGCCCGGCAGCATGGGAAACGTCACCAGCGACACCTCCCACAGCTCGACCGCGCTCAGCACCCTCAACCGCCCCTGACGCCGGGCCCGCGCCGTGCGGTATCCGATCGACAGTCCGTCCATCGCTCCCGCCCGGCTCAGCGCGCCTGCGAACCGCGCCTCGGCCGACCAGTCTTCGATCCGTCCGCGCACGAACAGGCCGCGCGCATCCTCGACGATCTGCTCCCACACCCCGACCGGCGCCCGCGCATCATGCTGGTTCAGCATCCGCACCCCCGCCGCGCCCGTCTTGCCCAGACTGTCCGCGAACGCCCCCGCCTGCACCACATCCCCGTTCAGATCCGCCACGCCCCACAGCGAGGCGTAGCCTTGGATAACTAGCACATCGGACCTCTCCCTCCCCCCGCGGGGGAGGGTGGTCGAGCCGTCAGGCGAGACCGGGTGGGGGCGGCCAGGCGACGCCCCCCCGGCCTCTTTTGTTTCCAGCAGTGCGGCCTTGCCTGGCCGCCCCCACCCGGTCGCTTCGCGACCACCCTCCCCGGAGCGGGGAGGGAGAGACCTGCGCGCATCATCCATCACTTCCCCTCCAACCGCCGCTCGATCCGCTCCACGGTCGCCGCCGTCGCCTCGCCCTGGACCTCCAGCCGCGCCAGTCGTTCGGCGACCAGCCTCTGTTCCCCGACCCGCTGCTCCAGCGTCGCGATCCGCGCCGCCGCGCCCCCGGCCCAGACCAGGCCGCCGATGGTCTGCACCGCCACGGCGATCAGCAACGCCGTCGGCACGCGCCGGATTTGATGTTCGGTCATTCGCCCACCCCCGCCATCCGCCGGCGTTCCTCGTTTGTCAGGAAGCTCGCCGCCTCCAGCCGCGCCCACAGGGCGTCCCGCTCGGGCTGCAGCGCCGACACCGCATCCAGGTCCGCCCGCACCTCGCACCCCGCGAACCGCTCGCCCAGCCAGCCCGTCATCGCCCCCGCCGCCTTCTTCACAAGCGGGATCACCGTCTGTCGCCAGAAGGCCGCATTGGCCTCGCGATAGTTGGCGTAGGTCGCGTCCCCCGGTATCCCCAGCAGCTGCGGCGGAACCCCGAAGGCCAAGGCGATCTCGCGCGCCGCCGCATGTTTGCCGGCCGTGAAATCCATCTCCGCCGGCGTCAGGCTCAGCGGCTTCCAGTCCATCCCGCCCTCCAGCAGGATCGGCCGCCCGGCGTTCGTCGCCCCCGCATAGACGTTCGACAGCTGATCCTTCAGCGCCTCGAACTGCCCGTCCGTCAGCCGCTCGCCGTTACGCGCGCCGTAAACCAGCGCCCCCGACGGCCGCGCCGCATTGTCCAGCAGGGCCTTGTTCCAGGCGCCCGCCGCATTGTGCGCATCCACCCCTTGCGCCGCCGCCTCCAGCGGCGACAGCCCATACCAGTCGTCCAGCGGGTGCCATAGCTTCAGGTGCATCACCGGCGCCCAGCCGTCCGCCGCCCGCCCGATCCGCACCGACCGTCCGTCTACGGAATAATCCCAGGCCTCGGGCCAGCCTGACCGGCCCGGAACCACCTTCACCCGATCCGACCGCAGCGCCCACAGCTCGTCCGGCGCCCCGTCTCCATCCGCATCGCCGGTCGCCTCGACATAGGCGTTGCCCGACACCTGCAGCGCGCCATAGACCGCCTCCATCAGCTCCGCCCCCGACTGCTCGGGATTGGGCCGACGCATCAGTTTCGCCAACGGATGCGCCTCGTCGCGCACCCCGTCCACGAACACCGCGAACGGCGCCGCCGCCGCCGCCTCGGCGATCATGCGGATGCAGCGATAGGCCACCGCATTCTTCTGATACCCCTCGCGCGCCAGGCTGGCGTAGTCGTTGGGCGTCCACCGCGGCCGCCCCACCCCCGACAGGGCGATCACCCCGCCCGCCCGGCTTTCCTTCGCCTCGGGCGCACGCACGCGCCCCGCCTGGCCGAACGGCCACCGGATCGAAACCATCACAATCTCCTCAGATTTCTCGTCCCTTCTCCCAGTGGGAGAAGGTGGCTCGAAGAGCCGGATGAGGGTCGGCTGGTGGGCCAAATCGCACGAGCCCCGCCCTCACCCTTTCGCGCAAGTCCGACCGCTACGCGTTCGGGCGCTCAAGCCCTCTCCCAACGGGAGAGGGGCGCATAACTTTCAACACCGGCCGCTCCACCCACAGATGCACGATGACGCCCGCGGCCAAACTCGCGAGCACCGTCAGCCCCACCACCGCATCCCCCGGCGCCGCGACCACCCCGCTCTCGAATAGCCGTCCCAGCGCCCGGATGACCAGCACATGCGTCAGATAGATCGAATAGGACGCATCCCCCATAAAGGCCGCCGCCCGCGCCAACCGCCCCGGCGCCACGTCCGCCCGCTCCATCCGCACCACGCCGAACACCAGCAGCGCGCTGGGCAGGCCCCAGATCAGCACCCGCCTCAACCCGTTCAACGGATCGTTCAACGCCCTCACATCGTCGATCCCGCCATAGCCGACGACCAGGCTCAGCCCGAACCCGACCATCGCCAGCCCGACCGCCCACCGCCCCAGCCGACGCGGCGCCTCCCGCCACACCGACGCGATCCCGACGCCCAGCAAGAACTCCAGAATGATCGGCGCGCCCCAGAACCTCAGCACCGGCGCCGCCACGACCAACCCGGCCGCCAGCATCACCGCATAGGCCCCGACCAACCCCCAGCCGACCCGCTTCCCACCCGCCATCGCCAGCCCGAACCCGGCGTAGAACAGCATCTCGAAACACAGGGTCCACCCCGGCCCCAGCGCCGGAAACGTCATCTCCAGTCCGCTGAACGGCCAGAACAGAAATGTCGCCACCGCCACCTCAGGGCTCAGCGTCCCGCCCCGCGCCATCACCACCAGGATAGGCAGCGACAGCAGCCAGTAGATCGGCGCCACCCTGCGAAACCGTCGCCACAGAAAGTCGCCGGCCGCGCCCACGCCCGCCTGTCCCCGCGTCGTCGTCGCGATGATGAAGCCGCTGATGACGAAGAACACGTCCACGCCCACCGCGCCGAAATCCTCCAGCGTCTCGCCCGCCAGAACCGTCTCCAGCCCCAGCCGCGTCCCCGCCAGGTCCAGCGCATGGGCGACGACCACCGCCGTCGCCGCCGCGAACCGCAGCCCCTGCACCCCGTAAAACCGCTCCCCCATCCGCCACGGTTAACATCGCGCGCGTAGAACAAACAACCTCAGATAATCACCCGCGCCCGCATCGCCTCGGCGATCCTGGCCTGACCCGCCGCATTGGGATGGACGGCGTCGAACATCAGTCCGCTGGCGAAACCGCCGCCGAACAGGGCCGTCCCGTCGATGGGCGCCGCCAGCCCCCGCGCCGCCGCAACCTCCAATACCGCATCCCGGATCGCGCCCTGGGCGGCATAGCTCGCCTTGCCCTGCGCCGGATCGGACGGACATCCCGTCATCAACAGCACGTCTCCCGTGGTCAGGCACCGATCCACCAACGCCCCTAGCCCGGCCTTGTAGGTCGCGATCGCCGTCCCCGCATTCCAGTCGTTGATCGTCAGGCAGACGACCGAAAGATCCGGCCCGGCCGCCGGGATCGACCCATAGGCGCGGTACGGCTGGTCTGTCGTGATCCAGTCCGCCACCTTGGCCCCGCCCCAGCCGGCGTTGATCACCCGCGCCCGCCGCACGTCCGACCGCCATGCGACCCCGCCCGAAATGAACACCGCCCCGCCCGAGGCCCAGCGCACCGTCACCGGCCCGCTCGTCTCGGGAAAGGCGACGGTCGTCACCTCCATCGACGCGGCCTTGGTCGTGTTCACGCTCGCGCGCACCACCCCGTCCGTCTCGACCGTCATCACCCCCAGCGCCGTATTGGTCACGGCCCACATGTCGAACCGATCCACGGCCGCGTCGGGCTGAAAGCTCCAGGCGCCAGCGGACGCCGCCGCGCCCGAGAACAGCTTGCCCCCCATCCCCGTCAGCGCATTGACGCCCCACCCCGCGCCCATCGTCACGCGCGGATCATAGGCGGAATAGCCCCCGCTCGCCCCGTCCGCCGCCCCTGCCCCGGCCACCGAGGCCGCCGACGCCGGAAGCCCCCGCCCGCTCATCATAACCGCCAGCCGCTCGGGCCAGGCGCCGGCCCGACCGTTCGGCGTCCACCCGCCGGAAACCCCGCCATAGCCTTGCGTCACGCTGTCGCCGATGCACAGCAGCCGCGCCTCGCGCCCGCCCGCCTGCATCGTCCGCACCGCCGCCGACCAGACGGGCAGGTCCGGCACGGAAAACCGAGACCGCCCCAATACCCCGCCCGGCGCCGCCGTCGTCGCCCCGATCTCGACGCCCGACATCAGTCGAAGGCCGCAACGATCTGCGTCGCCGTCGTCCCGGTCGCCAGCACCCGCCGCACCTGCACCGGCAACCACCCCACCGGATGGTTGGCGAAGGTCACGGCGTCCCCGTCCTCGCCCCCGACCGTCAGCACACGGATATTGCCCGCCGCCCCGACATACAGCGCCTTGGCATAGGCCGTCAGATCGACCGTATCGCTGGGCGTCACCGCCACCGCGCGCCGCGCCGGCCCGCTCGCATCGCGCCCATGGTTCAGCAATCCGTCCCGCTCGGGAATGGCCGGCATCTCGTCTCTCCTGTTCAAAAAAAATCTCCCTCCCCCCGCGGGGGAGGGTGGCTGAGCCGCAGGCGAAGCCGGGTGGGGGCGGCAAGGCGCCCCATCACCGATCTTGCGTGATCATCCGTGCGCCCCTGCCGGGCCGCCCCCACCCGGTCGCTCCGCGACCCCCCTCCCCGTTCCGGGGAGGGAAAAGCCCTAGAGCCTTCTTATCGATGGTCCCGCCGACTGCGGCCCCAGCATCAACCGCGTGATCGCCCATACCAGGGCGTCCGCCCGGTCCGGGCTAGGCCCGCCCTCGCACCCCAGGGCCAGCATCTCTTCCTCCAGCGCCGGAAACGCGTCGCAGTGGACCACCCGCCCCTGTTCGTAGAGCAGAGCCACCGGCTCGGCCCGCGCCGCCTTGGACCGCGAGGCGTGCACCATCTCGACCGGCGCGGGACAGTCGTTGGTCCTCAAGACCGCGCGCACCATGTCCCCGCCCTGATTGCCCTCGGCGACCACCTCGTGCGCCCCATAATCCCGCGCGGCCTGACAGACTGCCTTGGCCCAGCCGCCCGGCGACAGCCCCCGCACCGTCCGGTCGGCCAGAACGAAGGCCTGCCGATCCCTGCGACCGACCACCACGATCCCGCAGGCGTCGCCGCCCGCCGTCGCCGGCGGATCGACCGCCACCACCACCCGCTCCAGCTCGACCGGCCGCGCGCCCCTGGCCCGTTTCAGATCCTCGATATGGAACAGGGCGCCCTCGCCCTCTACCACCAGGCCTTCCAACTCCTGCGCCGCCAGCCGCGTCCCGCCATAGACGTCGTGCAGATGCGCCAGAAATCCGGGCGACAGGTTCTGCGCGTTCAACGCCGTCGCCGCCCGTTCCGTCACCGTCCCGGCCTCGGCCATCAGCCGCCTCAGCGCCGGGATCGGCCGGGGCGTCGTCGTCACCGCCAGCAGCGGCTCGTCCCCCAGCCGCAATCCGAATCTCAGGTTCGACAGCACCATCTCCGGCTTGCGCCAGGCGCAGAACTCGTCCGCCCAGGCCGCATGAAACTGCGGCCCCCTCAGACTGTCCGGGTCTTCCGCAGAAAACGCATAGGCCGCCGATTGATTGCCCCACACCAGCCGACGCCGCCCCGCTTCCCAGCGCGGCCGGTCACCCGGTTCCGCCAACGCCTTGATCCCCGACGCCCCCTCCACCATCACCTCGCGCACGTCGTGCAGGGCGGGGCCGACCAGAGCCAGGGTGATGCCGGGCAGCTCGCGCGCCATGATGTCGATCCAGACCGACCCGGCGAAGGTCTTGCCCGACCCCCGTCCGCCCAGCAGCAGCCAGGTCTTCAGATCATCGTCAGTCGGAAGACACTGATGGCTCGCCACCCGACAATGGCTGCGATGCAGCCTTAGCTCGCGCCCTTTCAGCAGCCTCGGCGTTCTTTTCTTCCAGAATCCGATCAAGCCTCTCGTGTTCGACGACCAGCTCCTGTCGGATTCGCTCGTCTTCTGCGGGATCGTAGGTTCGTCCACCCATCTCGTCCTCTTCGTTGTCGCTCAGGCACAGCAGCCGCATCGCCTCGACCGCCTTGGCCGAGCGCGCAATCACGCCGATCTGGCGCGCGACCTTCTCGGCTGCACCGGCTTCCTTGACGTCCGTTTCACAGACGCTCTCGGTCGCCTCTTCGATCTTGGCCTTCATCTTCAGGAACAGGGGCTCCATCCACCCGGCGCAGGACGCAGCCGTTTCGCGAGCGTCGCCGCAGCCGCCCTCTCCGTCATCCCGATTTCCCGTCATGCCCAAACCATAGCGCACCAGCGTCCTCAGGCCGGAAGAACGCCCACATAATTCGCCAACAGATTGTTTTCGCATCATTTCAACCAGCGTCATTGCGCTGGCTAGGGGGTGCTGCCCTATCAGTCCCGGCCCCGCTCGACCGCCCATTCCGGCGCCTCGAAGTCCAGCGCATCCTCCGGCTGGGCCAGCGACAGCTCCGAAATCGTCTGCCCCCGCACCGACACCCCGGCCGTATGCACCGTCTCGCGACTGCCCGAGATCAGATGATGCCACCCCGCCAGCGGCCGCCCCTCGTGCAGCCGGCGATAGGCGCACGACAGGGGCATCCACCCCAGCGCCTCGATGTTTCCGGGCGTCAGCTTGATGCAGTCCGGCACCTGCGCCTTGCGGTTCGCATAGTCCGAGCACGAACAGGCCTGGGAATCGAACAGCTTGCAATGCACCCGCGTCGGAATGACCTCGCCCGTATCCTCGTCCTCGAACCGGATCACGCAGCACAGCCCGCACGCATCGCACAGCCCCTCCCACTCGGACGGCGACATCTCGGCCAGGGTCTTGGTTTCCCAGTAGGGCGCCATCAAATCCTCCCCCGTCTGCGGGGGAGGGGGGCCACGAAGGGGTGGAGGGGGCGGACGCCGCACCACGCGCGACGCATCCCCTTGCCAAAGGCACAGCTTGTGATGGTGATGCACTCCATGAGAGCGCCGGTCCTTACTCAAAAACGCGCCAGAAGTCTCCGCCGGACGATGTCTTTGCCCGAAGTCCTGATCTGGCGGCGTATTCGAGGCTGCGGCTTTCGTCGCCAGCACGCCTTCGACGCCTTAATCCTGGACTTCTACCGCGCCAGAGATCGGCTCTGCATCGAGATCGACGGCCAGCAGCACGACCTCGCCTACGACGACCGCCGCGACGCCTATCTCGCCGAAAGAGGTATCCGCACCGTCCGCATTGCCGCCGTCTCTGTCCTCGCCGACCCAGACGCCGTCGCCGAATTCATCCTGTCCCTCTAGATTCTCCCCCGTTCACGGGGAGGGGACCGCGCGAAGCGTGGTGGAGGGGGCGGAAACGGGCTGGATGTGAAACGTCTGGCGCACCGCGCGCCTTCGCCCCCTCCACCGCTTCGCGGTCCCCCTCCCCCGCTACGCGGGGGAGGATTGTTTCAATGCCCCACCGTCTTGGAGAACAGGTTGATCACCACCACCCCGCCGACGATCATCGCCAGACCCGCCATCGCCGGCAGGTCCAGCCTTTGGCGGAAGACCACCGCCCCGATCACCGAGATCAGCACCACGCCCAGCCCGCTCCAGATCGCATAGGCGATCCCCACCGGCATCTGCCTCAGCGCGATCGACAGCAGGTAGAAGGCCAGCCCGTAACAGGCCGCCATACCCGCCGTGGGCCAGGCCCTGGTGAACTGCTGCGAGGCCTGCAGCAGGGTCGTCCCAGCCACTTCCAGCGCGATGGCGCCCAGCAGCGCCATCCACGTCACCGGGCTCATGCGTCGTTCGCCGTGATGGGATGTCCGGGCGTCAGCAGCGACAGCAGCGCCTTCCTCTGCTCCGGCGACACATTGTGCGTGCCGAAAATGTCCGACATCCACAACCCGTCCGCGATAAGCATCAGCATCAGGGCGTCGTCTGCCCCGACTGGATCGCGCGGATCGTCCACCTTCACCTTTTCCATCCAGCCGTTCCAGCGTTGCGACAGCGCTGGCTCGATGGCGCAGGCGGCCATGACGACGCGCCCGATGCTGACGTCCTGCGGCGTGAACGGCTCGTTGACCGTGGCCCTCAGATAGGCCCGCGCATTGCGACCGTAGGGTTCGGGATCGCGCGCCGCCTCGGCCAGTATGGCCTGCATATGCATCTCGCCGAGATTATCGATCATCCCCTCCAGCAGGGCGATCTTGGTCGAGAAATGGTGCAGCAGGGCGCCCTTGCTGACGCTCGTGCGCGCCGCCACCGCATCCAGCGTAAAGCCTGACGCCCCCAGTTCGGCGGCGACCTCCAGCGCCTTTTCGATGATTTCAGCGCGGGTGTCGTCGGGCGCACGGCGGCGTGTGGTCGTGTCCATACGCGCTACATACCAACCGGACGGTAACTGTCAAGACGTGCTAGATCAGGCTTGGCGCGGCGTCCGCCGACGGCTCCAAGCCACCCAGGCGATGCCCAGGATCGACACGAAGATGCCACCGAAGAACGCCCCCACCGCCGACAGGACGACGGCGAACATCCCTGTCATGAAGCCCTGACCCACCGCGATCACGGTCTGCGGCCCGGCACCGCTGTCGTAATCCGCCGACACCCTGTAGGTCCCGGCCCGGTCGATGCGGAACTTCTGGATCGACTGCCCCTGCCGTCCGCCGAAGGTGTAGGTCGAGCTGCCGCTCGGTGTTCGCGTCGCCACCGGGCTTCCGTCCGCCGCCTGGACCTTGACCGCCAGTCCGCCCACGTCTTGCACGACATAGACCCGCCCATCGACGACGCTGCGGAACTCCAGGAACACCGTGTGGTCGCCGGGTTTCAGCATCAGGTCGCGCGCGCCCGGCACGACGATCTGCTCCAGCCCGTCGTCCAGCGCCGGCAGTTTCGTGGCCATAATGACCACCATGATCACGATCTCACAGATCGCCGGCAGCACAGCCAGCAGATAGAAGATTCGCCCCGGCTTACGTTCTGGCGCTCCTCCGCGCCCGTTCGACGTCATATCCATCCCTGCATCCCCCGACTGCACACTGTGCACGAACTACACCGTGTCGCCCGGAAACCGTCAACGCCGATGGCGGTTCGGCCTCCCCTCCTCTATATGGCCGCCCATGGCAGCCAGACCCCCCCTCGTCGCACTCAAGGACGTCCGCCTTCAGGACGGCCAGCGCCCCCTCTTCGACGGCGTCGACCTCGCGGTCGAACCGCGCAGCCGCGCGGCCCTCGTCGGCCGCAACGGCGCCGGCAAGTCCACCCTGATGAAGGTCGTCATGGGCATGATCGAGCCCGACAGCGGCGACCGTTCGGTCCAGTCCGCCGTCCGCTTCGCCTATGTGCCGCAGGAACCCGTCATCACCGGCGAGACCCTGCTGGACTACGCCTCCTCCGGCGAGGCCGAGAGCTGGACCGCTGAATCCTGGTTGGCCACCTTCGGCCTGAACCCCGAGAAATCCACCCAGGGCCTGTCCGGCGGCGAGACCCGCCGCGCGGCGCTGGCCAAGGCCTTCGCCGAAGAGCCCGACCTGCTGCTGCTTGACGAGCCGACCAACCACCTCGACATCCTGGCCATCGAACTGCTGGAGAATGAGCTGATCCAGGCCCGGTTCGCCCTGCTGGTCGTCAGCCACGACCGCACCTTCCTGAACCGCGTCACCAACACCGTCCACTGGCTGGAAGGCCGCCGCGTCCGCACCCTGAGCAAGGGCTTCGTCGAGTTCGACGAATGGTCCTCCAGGGTCATGGAGGAGGAGGCCGAATCCCTGCGTCGCCTGACCAAGACCATCGAGCGCGAGACCGCCACCTTCTACTCCTCCATCACCGCCCGCCGCAGCCGCAACGAGGGCCGCGCCCGCTCGCTGAACGCGCTCCGCGCCGAACGCGCCGAGAAGATGAAGGACGCCCCGCGCGAGCTGTATCTTGGCGTCGATTCCGGCGGCACCTCGGGCAAGCTGGTCGCCGAGATCAAGGGCGTGTCCAAGGGCTTCAACGGCCGCACCCTGTTCAAGGACCTGACCACCCGCATCATCCGCGGCGACCGTCTGGGCATCGTCGGTCCCAACGGCGCGGGCAAGACCACCCTGGTCAAGACCCTGCTGGGCGAACTGCCGCCGGACGAGGGCACGGTCCGCATGGGCTCCAACCTGGAATCCGTCTATCTGGATCAGTCGCGCGAGGGGCTGAAGTCGGACATGACCCTGTGGGACGCCCTGACGCCCGGCGGCGGCGACTCCATTCTGGTGCGCGGCGTGTCCAAACACGTCGCCGCCTACGCCAAGGACTTCCTCTTTTCCGAGGCCCAGTTGCGCCAGCCGATCTCGACCCTGTCGGGCGGCGAGCGCAACCGCCTGCTTCTGGCAAGGGCGTTGGCCAAGCCCGCCAACCTGCTGATCCTCGACGAACCGACCAACGACCTCGACATGGACACGTTGGACAAGCTGGAAGAGCTGCTGGAAGGCTATGACGGCACCCTGATCCTGGTCTCCCACGACCGCGACTTCATCGACCGTCTGTCCACCTCGACCCTGGCGCTGAACGGGCGCGGCGACATTGTCGAGACCCCCGGCGGCTGGACCGATTTCATCCGCCAGAACCCCGGCTTCCTCCAGCCCGGCTCCAACCCCCGACCCCAGGACAAGGCCGCCGCCGAACGCGCCGCCGACAACCCAGCCCCCGCAGCGGTCAAGAAGGTCGGCAAGCTGACCTTCAAGGACACGCACCGCCTGAAGGAGCTGGAAGCCCTCATCGACACGCTTCCGGCGACCATCGCCAAACACGACGCGACCCTGGCCGACCCCGCCCTCTACGCCCGCGACCCCAAGACCTTCGACGCCACGATGAAGGCCGCCGACAAGGCCCGCGCCGACCTGGAAAGCGCCGAACTGGAATGGCTGGAACTGGAAGAGAAGAAGGCGGCGCTGGCGGGGTAGAGGCTGGTATGGCCCAAAGGACCGTCCTCTCAACCATACCAGCCTGAACCCAACCCCACCCGTCATCCTCGCCCTTCTGGCGAGGATCCGTAGACTCCGTCGGAGAAGCGACGCACCTCGTCAACACCGGGAGTCTGTATCCTGGGCACAAGGCCTAGGATGACGAGATTGGGGAAAGTCCGTCCGCCGCCGTTGTCTGCTTACGGAATTGGCGATCCGACTTGAAACCGGTGCGCGCGTCCCGATCTTGTGTTAGCGTGAAGACACCAAAGGAGGCTCCATGTCGTATATGCAGATCGCTTCTGAAGAGACCCTGCGCGCCGGTCGCAAGATCGTGGAACAGTATGGCAGCTGGTCGGCCGCCATCGCCAAAGGCGAGCGCCGCGACGACGGCGTCGTTGTGCTGCCTGCGCCACCTGCGGTTCAACCCGCCAGCAAGCCGACTCAGATCAAGAAGCCGGCCCGCGCCGCTTGACTGTCACCCTGGGGGTCGCCTGGGCGCTTTTCATCCTTGCGCCGGGCCTGGCGGTGTTCGCCGCCCTCTATACCTCGGGCGGCGGCAAGGTGGTCGCACCCGCCCCGCCGGCTCCCAACTCCTTCACAGCCCTGTCCATCGTCATCTTTGGCGCACTAGCGGCTCATGCGGCGGGCGCGGGCCTGTTCGTTCTCAACGACCTAGCCGCCCATCTACTGCCGTCGATCCATGTGCCCTGGAACCCGAACCCCTACGCCTACTTCCTGGCCGCGCGACCGAAGGACGACCCTTTCCTAGGCTTGGAGGCGTGGTTCCTTCTCAGCGTTTTGCTGGCCCTGTCCTACGGCGCCTATCTGGCGATGCGGGGGGCGATCAACCAGGCTGAACGCACCAGCATCACCCGTCAGCAGCAGGAACTGCCCCAAACGGCGACTCCCCTGTTCCGTTTCCTCTACGGGGGCTGGGCTTCGATCCTGACACAGCTCAGCCCAGAGCCTGACTACAACAAGCACTTGGCCGCCTATGTCGTCACCGACATGGAGATCGAGGACAGTTGGGTCGGCTACGAAGGCGAGGTCGAAAGCCTTTCCCTCGATACGGACAAACAGATCGTCGCCCTGACGCTGAAGAACTGCCAAGCTTTTCGCTTGGTCTCGACCCAGACCGGCCTCAGCCACAAAGTCGTCCGCCGCACCATCCCGATTCCTCTCATGCTGATCGAGCGGTCGCAGATCAAGAACATCGCCCTCCAGGTTGTCTTCCAGCGCAAGTCCCTTCCCAAATGACCCTGCGCACTCACCTCGTCGAGTTCGCCCCGCCCCAGCAGGCGGCGGTGCGGCGGATCAACGCCGTCCTCGCCCGCGCGCCGCGCCTGCGCACCGACGGCTGGCGTATCGATGCGGGTCAGCGGCTGTCGCTGTGGCTGGACGCCGCCGCCGGGCGGGTCACGGTCCCCCGCCTTCGCAAGCGCGGCGTGACGGTCGAGATCATCCAGACCGACGGCGACCATCCCGTCCCCTTGCGCATCCTGCATCCTGTCGGCACGCCCCGCGCCGTCATCCTGGACATCCACGGCGGCGGCTGGGTGCTGGGCAGCGCCGGGCTGAACGACCGGCTGAACGCTCATCTGGCCCACCACGGCTTCTGCGTCGTCTCGGTCGATTACCGCCTGCTGTCGGAACGTCGCCAGATCTATATCGACGCCGCCATCGCCGACTGTCTGGCCGCCGCCTACTGGACCGTGACCAACGTCGATCGGCTGGGCGCCTCGACCCTGTTCCTGACGGGCGAATCCGCCGGCGGGCATCTGGCGGCCCTGACCGCCGTGGCCCTGCGCGACCAGGGGCTGATCGACCTGGTGAAGGGCTGCGTCTTCACCTACGGCGTCTTCGACCTGTCGGGGACCGAGAGCGTGCGCTCGGCCGGACCAGAGACCCTGCTGTTCAACGGCCCGACCATGCGCGCCGACCTGGCCCGGTTGGCCCCTGATCGCGACGAGGCGGGCCTGCGCCGGCCCGACGTGTCGCCTCTCTATGCCGACCTGACCGGCCTGCCGCCCGCCCTGTTCATCGCCGGCGAGGACGACCCCCTGTTCGAGGACAGTCTGCTGATGGCCACCCGCTGGGGCGAGACCTCGGACGCCGACCTCATCCGCGTGCCCCAGACCCCGCACGGCTTCCTGCACTTCGGCGGCCCGGCCGCACGGGGCGCGCGCAGAGCGATCCGCACCTGGCTGGATGCTCGGATTTAGAGCCTTCGGGCCCCAGGTTCTGGACTCATAAGTTCTGAGCCAAAGTCTTGTTGAAGCGAGCAGTACGGCGGCGAGGAAGTTGCGGACGAGTTTGTCGAAGCGGGTGGCGACGCGTCAGAAGTGGTTGAGCTTGCAGAAGTAGCGCTCGACGACGTTTCGGTGTCGGTAGATGGCGGGGTCGATAATGGCCTGGGCTTCATGGCCTCGGTCGGCGACCAGAGCCTTGGCGGGTTTGAGGCTGTCGATCAGGGCCTCAACGGCGGCCTTGTCCGAGGCCCGACCGGCCGAGAGCACGATCCGCAACGGCAGGCCGTCCTGATCGACCAGGGCGTTGATCTTGGTGCTCAGTCCTCCACGAGAACGGCCGATGGCGTGATCCGGACCCCCTTTTTTCACCGGCGGCGTGCTGGTGGGCCCGGATGATCGCAGCCGCCGCCAAGGACGGCAGCACCGCCAAGGGCGCGACGGCCCTGCCGAACGTCTATGGCGACATCGCGCCCTGATGCTCGCCTCGGAAGCGGTCGAGGGGCGGCGCTATGACGAGGGCATCGCCTATCTGGATCGCGCGCTGAAAGTGCAGCCGAAAAACTGGCTGTTGCTCGTTGAAAAGGCCGCCGCCCTGCAAGGGCTGGCGCGTTGGAACGACGCCCTGGTGCTGGCTGACGCGGCCCTGGCGGACGACGACATGCTGATGGTTCTGCATCGCGGCCCGTTCCATCGCCGGCGCGGCTTCAGCCTGATCGAACTGGGCCGACTGGACGAGGCGAAGACTGCCTACGAGGCCGCGCTCGAAATCGATCCGGCGGACGCAAACGCCAAGCGCGAACTGGACTATATCGCACAGCTGAGGGCCGGCGCCCCGCCGACCGCGCCCCAGGTGATCTCTCCCCTGTCGCCAACGCCTGCGCCGCCGACCAGCTAAAGCAACCGGCCGCCGGCCTCGTGCGCCAGCAGCCAGCGCTTGCGCTCCAGCCCGCCGGCATAGCCGGTCAGCGTTCCGTTGGCTCCGATCACGCGGTGGCAGGGCACGATGACGCCGACGGGGTTGGCGCCGTTGGCCAGGCCAACGGCCCGCACGGCCTTTGGCGCGCCGATCGCGGTCGCCATCTGGCCATAGGTGCGCGTCTCGCCGGTCGGGATGTCGCGCAGCGCCTTCCACACCGCGCGTTGAAACTCGGTGCCGCCGGTCTTCACCTCGACAGCGTCGAAGGCGGTCAGGTCGCCGCCGAACCAGGCCTCGACCGCCTGGCGCACCGGCTGCGGCGCACGGCCTTCAGTCAGCACGACCTCGCCATAGTGGCGGCGCAGCAGCAGCCGCAGCCGCGCCTCGTAGTCGTGGAAGTCCAGCGCCCGCACCGCGCCGTCCGCATCGGTGACGACCAGCACCTCGCCCACGGGCGACGCGATCCGGTCCAGGGTCAGATGCATCTCAGGCTGCTTGGTCATGTCGCCGCTCCTCGATCAGGGTCCAGTACAGGGCGCCGTAAGCCCGCCACGGCCGCCACCACTCCGCGCGCGCCAGCAATCCGGCATCCGTGGTGTCCAGCCGGTCGCTGGGCGCATCCTCGCCGGCGTCGATCCAGTCGCCCGCTGGTCGCAATCCCGGCCGGGCCTCGACGGCCGCCCGCAGGACGGGATCGGCCGACGGGTCGCGCGTGATCGCCTCGGGATCGGCGGCGAGGTCGAACACGCGCCGCACTCGCGCCAGCACGCCGGGCAAGGCCTTCAGTTCGCCGACCCGCGCCTCGACCGACGCCTTGCCGGTCGAGGCGGGGCGCACTGTCACCGACCCGTCCGTGCCGTCCACGTCTACTCTCAGCCGTCGGGTCCATGCGCCGTCGGCCACCACCTCGTCCGCGACGCCGCGCATCGCCAAGGTCGTCATCATGGCGGTCCAGTCATAGGGCGGGCGATAGGACTGGCCGATCTTGACCACCCCGCCCGGCTCGCTTTCGATCCTGCGTCGCCGCAGGTCGGACGGCGCCCGGCCATACAGAGCCTGGAAGGTCTCGTTGAACCGCCGCACGCTGCCGAAGCCGGAGGCCATGGCCACCTCGGCCATCGAAAGGTCGCTCTCGTGGATCAACTGTTTGGCCAACAGCACGCGCCGGGTCTGGGCCACGCTGACCGGCGCAGCGCCCAGATGCGGGCGGAACAAGCGGCGCAGTTGCCGTTCGCCCATGCCCAGACGTGTCGCCAAGGCCTCCGCATTGCCCGTGTCCAGCGCCCCCGCCTCGATCAGGGCCAAGGCGCGACTGACCGTGTTCGACGTGCCGCGCCAGGCGCCCATCTCGGGCGCGGTCTCGGGCCGGCAGCGCAGGCAGGCCCGAAGCCCCGCCTCCTCGGCCGCCGCCGCCGTCGGATGAAAGATGACATTCTCCCGCTTCGGCGTTCTCGCCGGACAGACCGGCCGGCAATAGATCCCGGTCGAGGTCACGCCCGTGAAGAAACGCCCATCGAAACGCGCGTCCCGCGCCACCACGGCGCGCCAGCAGGCGTCCTGATCCAGAGGCTGTTCCATGAGGAAAGGATGCCCCCGCCGCCCCGCGATGTCTCGCGGTTTTCGGACATGGATCGGATCAGTCCTTGAGGAAGAACAGCCCCTCCACCGTCGTCTCCAGCGCCCGCGCCAGTTCCAGCGCCAGGACGGTGGAGGGCACGAAGACGCCGTTCTCGACCGTATTGATGGTCTTGCGCGACACGCTCGCCTTGTCGGCCAAGCTTTGCTGGGTCAGGCCTGCGGCGGTGCGCAGTTCCTTGAGCCGTGACCCCAGTCTTGGATCACCCATCGCGACCGGCCTCCCGGTCCAGCCAAGCGAACCGCAGGCCCGCCGACGCGCCGCCCAACGCCAGCACATAGGGTAAGGCCATCACGCCATAGTCCGCGCGCCACATTCCCAGACCCAGTGCGACCGTGACGCCGCTCATCAGCACCACGAAAGCCAGAATGATCGACCGCGCCCTCATCACCTGGGTCAGCTCGTCCTCCAACAGGCGGCGGTTCTTCTGCGCATGCCAGTCCCAGCCCATGACGAGGACGGGGATCAGCCAGCCGTACAGGACCGGAGTCAGTATCTGGATGTAGGCGCCGAAGTTGTGGTCCCCGCCCAGCACCCTCAGCATGGCGCTGTGGGCCTGCACTATGAACATCAGCATCATCACGGGATAGATAATCAGCTGTCGTGCGCGCACGCGCTGCAGCTTGTCGCGGCGCGACCCCTCTCCGCTTGCAGCGACATTGATCGGCTGGCCGGGCCTCCCGCACCAGGCCATAAGCCCCCCCACGATCAAGAGGCCAAGACCGACGCCCGCAGCCACATCTGCCGTCGTCGCTTGATCGCCGTCTGCCCCGACTAGAACGGCGAAGCCAGCGCCATTGACTAGGGCGGCGGCGCCGACGACCACAATCGCGATGCCGCCCCACCAGTATTTGCGCCGTTCCGTTTTCACCCGTAGCACGGCAGCGTTTTCGTCATTGTTCATCACAGCCTCCTGAAGTAACCTTGAGGTGACATATCACCTATAGGTTACACGCCGTCAAGAGGCGACCGTCACATGGGCCAGAACAGCAGGATCGTCGGCGGTCCGATGACCAGCACCAGCAGGCTCAAGGGTGCGCCCAGCTTCGGATAGTCCGAGAATTTATAGCCGCCTGGCCCCATGACCATGGTGTTGCACTGGTGTCCGATGGGGGTCAGGAAGTCGCACGCGGCCCCCACCGCAACCGCCATCAGGAAGGGGTCGGGCCGATGGCCCAGCTGCTGGGCCAGAACACCGGCGATGGGCGCCACGACCAGCACCGTGGCGGCGTTGTTCAGGAAGGGCGTCACCGCCATCGACGCGGCCATCATTCCCGCCACGGCGACCACCGGCGGAATGCCCTCGAAAAGCCCCTTGAGATGACTGGCGATCAGGTCGGCGCCGCCGGTCTGCTGGATGGCGTCGGACACGGGGATCAGCGCCGCGATCAGAACCAGCAGCGGCCCATCCAGCGCCGCATAGGCATCTCGCATCCGCAGGCCACCCAGGGCGACGATCACCACCGCGGCGCCGAAGAAGGCGATGGCCACGGGAAGGATGCCGAACCCCACCATCACCATCGCCGCCGCCAGCACCACCGCCGGCAGGTATTTGCGCCTCTTGCCGCCCAGCCGCACCTCGCGCTCGGCCAGCGGCAGCAGTTGCAGCGCCGTCAGCACCTTGGGCATCGCCGCCTCGGACCCCTGAAGCAGCAACACGTCGCCCGCCTGAAGCTTGGCCGTTCTCAGGTGCTGCGTCAGCTCATAGCCGCTGCGCGACACCCCCAGAAGGTTCAGACCGTGCTGGCCGTAAAGGTCCAACTGGCGCACCGACTGACCCGTCAGCGGGGATTTGGCCCCGACCACCGCCTCGACCAGATTGACCTCGTCCTTGGCCTGTTCCAGCAGCACCGGCCGGTCGCCCCGCACCAGCGTCAGCTTGGTCGCATCGATGAAGGCTTCCAGCGCCTCGTGGTCGCCCTTCAACAGCAGGGTGTCGCCCGGCTGGACCAAAGTATTGCCACGCGGCCTGGCGCGCCGCTTGCCGTCCCGGATCAGGGCCATGATCTCGACCGCGTCGGCCGCCAGCGCCACCAGGGCGGTGATCGTCGTCGGCGCCCGCATCCAGTCGTCCGGCGCACGCGCCTCGGTCAGATAGGCGTTGGCCGAAAGGGCCGCCGACAGGCCCAGCGCGCCGGTTCGATCCTTGGGCAGCAGCCGATAGCCGAACGCCAGAAACGCCAGCGCCGCCGCCGTCAGCGCCAGACCGACGGGCGCATAGTCGAACATCTGGAATGGTTGGCCGACGATGTCCTGACGCACCTCCGCGACCAGGATGTTGGGCGAGGTGCCCACCAGGGTCACCATCCCGCCCGCCATGGCGCCGAAGGCCATCGGCATCAGCAGGCGTGACTGGGGCGTGCCGGTCCTGCGCGACACCTGAAGCGCCACCGGCATCATGATCGCCAAGGCGCCGACGTTCTTGGTCACCATGGACAGCAGGGTCACCGCCGTCGTCAGAACCGGAACCTGGCTGCGTTCGGTCTTCAGGTGCGGCAAGACTCGCTTCAGCGCCATCTCGACGATACCGGACCGGGCGAAGGCCGCCGACACCACCAGGGCGCAGGCGATGATCACCGTCACGTCGTTGGCGAAGCCCGCGAAGGCGTCCTCCGCCGGAATCACGCCGACGGCGAGACCCGCGACCAACGCCGCCAGCGCCACCAGGTCATAGCGGAACCGACCCCAGATGAAGGCCGCCACCGTCAGGCCGACCAGGCCGAACGCCAAACCCTGTTGTAATGTCACGCGATGATCCCGCCCCCGTTGCGGCCTGAACGGCGCCGCTTGGCCCCAACGGTGCAGCCGTCCGAAGGTTCAGCAATCAACCGTCGGAAAGGGGTTACCTATCGCCCCCTCACCGCCCGACGACCAGTCGCGCCGCCGCCCGGACCACCCGTACCGCCTCGGCGGCGAAGGCCCACACCACGACCACCATCAGGATGGTCGCCACGCCGCCCACGTCCTCGCCGGAACGGCCGATCAGCACCCGCACCCGCTCCACGAACTCTGTCACGGTCCCGACCCAGATCAGCGGCGACAGGGCCGACCAGAACCAGACCCACAGCAGGCCCCAGGCCGCCGCGATCCCGAACGCCAGATCGCCCAGCGCCGTCACCCGCACATTGCCGCCCGACGCCGCCCGCATCAGGTCGAACCCGACACGGCACGCCGCGAACAGGGCGACCGGCCAATAGGCGGCGCTCACCATGTCGGCCAGGATCCGTCCATAGTCGACGCCATCGACGACCCCCGCCAGCTCTTCCGGCCGGATCGGCGCGACCTGAAGCAGGCCCGTCCACCACATCAGCACGACGGTCCAGCCGATGGCGCTGGCCACCGCGCGGGCCACCGGCGACATCTCGGCGCTCTTGCGGACGTCGGCGCCAGGCTTGGCTTTCGGCGAAGACCAGTCGCCCCGCGCCAGCCGCTGGCCCCACTGGTCGGCGTCGAAATCGCCGCCCAGTTCGAACAGGCCCAGATCCTTGACCCGCCACTTGGCGATGAAGTCCGGCTTCTTCTCCTGCCGCTCCAGCACGAAGCCGGCGACGGTCAGCAGTCCGATGATGGTCACGGCCCCGCTGAACAGGCTGGCGATGCCCTGCCCGATCGCCTGACCCACATAGACATCGCCGACCAGCACCCGCACCGCCAGCCCAACCAGGGTCACGCAGGCCATGACCGACAGCCCGACCTTCACCCCGAACATCCACCAGGGATAGAGCTCCGGCCCGATCAGCGCCTGAGGCCCCGAGCGATAGCGCGCCGCCACGGTCAGGGGGTGCCCGACCTCGCGCAGCAGGGCCTCGACCTCGTCGTCGCTGGGCGCACGGCTCAGACGCGCCTCCAGCGCCTCCAGCCGATCCATGATCTCGTCGCGCAGTTCGGCGACGATGTCGTCGCGACTGTCCTTTGGCAACTGCGCCGCCAAGGCCTTCAGATAACGTTCGACCAGGTCCATGCCGGTCTCTCCCTCTTTCCCGGTGTTCACAGCATCTTCTCCAGCGAGGCCGACAGGCCGCGCCATTCGGTCGCCAGCCGTTCCAGCATCGCCTCGCCGCGCGGCGACAGGCGGTAGAACCGCTTCTTGCGCCGCTCCTCCTCACGCCATTCGCTGTCGAGCAGGCCCTGGCTCTCAAGCCGGCGCAGCAGCGGATAGAGGGTGCTCTCCTCCATCTCGACCCCGACCTCGCCCAGGGCGACCCGCAGCGAATAGCCGTATTGCTCGCGCCTGAGGCTCGCCAGCACAGCCAGGATCAACGACCCCCGCCGCAGCTCCAGCCGCAAGCTCTCGAACAGCAGCGCCTCGTTGTTCTCGCTCACGCGCCATCCCCGTGCGTCACATAGTGTGTGATACACAGTGTATGGTACATACTGTGTGAGGGAGTCAAGCCTGGCATTGCGCCGTCTTGTCTATTCCGGCGCCCGGACAAAGAAAAAGGGCGGCGGACCGAAGTCCGCCGCCCCTATTCAGTTCGAGACAGTCGTTCTTAGAACGACTTGGAGACGTTGATGAACGCGCTACGTCCAACATAGTCGTAGCCGGAGTACAGAACGGTATCGCCAACCTTGTTGTAGGCGCCCTGCGAGATCGGCGGCAGATCCGCGTCGAACAGGTTGCGAACACCAGCGGTGATCGTGATGTCGTTCATCGAGTACTGGGCGGAGATGTTGTGCGTGAAGTACTCGTCAACATCGAAGACGTAGTCGGCCAGACCCGTGGCGCCGACGAACGCGGTCGAGTCCATCGCGTCGATCCATTCCACGCCATAACGAACCCGGTACGGACCCCAAGCGTAGCTGACATTGCCGGTCGCGGTCCACTCGGGCGAACCCAGGATTCCCTTCTCTTCGCGGATGGGATCATCCGAGAAGAGCTGGCTGTAGATTTCCAGGAACTGAGTGGCGCCCAGGTTCACGGTAACGCGGCCCGGACCGATGTCTGCGTTCCAACGCGCGTTGTAGTCGATGCCGCGAACCTTGTCGGTGGCGACATTGGTATAGCTGTCGCGAACCGTCAGAGCCTGCGTTCCAGCGTTACGCGGATCGATCAGACGGCAGAAGCCGTTGTCGGCGGTGAAGTCGGCCGGGTTGGAGTCGTAGCAGCGCGACAGGATGTTGGCGGCGCCGATACGGCTGACGCCGTTCTCGACGGTGATCTCGTAGTAATCGACGGCGAACGAGAGGTTGCCGAAGCCCGACGGAAGGGTCGGCTGCAGGATTACGCCGGCCGTGAAGTTCTTCGAGGTTTCAGCCGCCAGAGCGCCCGAACCCGCGCCACCCGAACTGATGACGGTGATGCCGTTCGTGGCGCTGAAGCCGGCCGGCAGGCCTTGGCTGGCGCAGTTGGCTGCACGGTTCGCGAAGACGCCAGGAGCGTCGTAGTTGTTGCAGGGATCGCTCGACTGGTTGAGGAAGCCGCTCGTTGCGCCCTGGAACTGTTCGAACAACGCAGGTGCGCGGTACGACGTGCCATAGGTGCTGCGAACCGACAGCCACGACACCGGCGTATAGACGAGGCCGGCCTTGTAGGTCGTGTCGTCGCCGTAAGAATCGTAGTCGGTGTAACGACCCGACAGGTTCAGGCTGAGTTCCTTAGCGAAAGGCAGGTTTGCCAGAAGCGGGATTTCCAGCTCGCCGAAGACTTCCCAGACCTGGTCCGAACCGCGCGTGGGCGCCGAAGTCGTCAGGTTGAACAGGTTGCCGTTGACGCTGTCCACAGGCGGCGAGTCGTTGATCGACGCATCACGCCATTCAGCGCCCAGGAAGGCGGTGACTTGACCGGCAGGCAGGGTGAACAGCGGACCGTCGATACCGGCCGAGATGGTCTTCTCTTCATACACGGTGGTGCCGGTCACAGGGCGGAAGACGTAGTCTTTCCAGTCCTGCGGCAGGGCGCCGCCGATGGTCTGGCTGGTCAGGAACGGCGCAGCGATACAGCCGGCGGTCGGGTTGGTGATGTTGACGGCGCAGGTGACCGAGCCCTGGACACCGGTCGGCAGAATGCCGGTGCGAACCAGGCGGGCGGGCGTGCCGGCCGGAGCAGCCACGACGTTCAGCGAGTCGCGCAGACGGTCGGTCAGGAACGATTCGAACACATAGGTCGAGTTCGAACGCGCATAGCTGGCGTAAACGTCATAGCGCCATTCGGGCAGGAAGAAGTCGCCACGGATGCCGGCGGTCGACTTCGTGAAGTCCACTTCCTGCGTGCTCGTGTCGTTGCCGAAACCGATGAAGGCGCGGACGCCGACGTTGGTCGTGGGCGTCGCCGAAGTCGGCTGAGGGCCCAGGAACGTCGAGAACTGCAGGTTGCCCGGGATCAGCAGGCTGCCCTTGTTGTAGTCCAGCGACAGTTGGCGATAACCGGTCTGGCTCGACTTGCGGCGGTTCACCAGGAATTCGCCATAGACCTCGGCGTTGCCGAGCGCCTTCAGGTCATACGATCCTTCGACGAAGGCCGTGCCGACTTCGACCGGCGAAATCAACGAGCGGTTCAGGAGGCGCGGCTCGAATGTGTCACGGATGTTCAGGTTCAGGCCCGTAGCGCCCACACCTTCAAAGCCGACGAGGCCCGTGCTGACGGCCGAGTTCGGACGGAAGCGGTTGAAGGTGCCGGCATAGGTGGTGGGAACGCCTGCGGCGCCAACGCCAGCGGTGCTGCTGGTGCCGATGGTGTTGATCGTCACGCCGTTCGAGCCGGTGCCGGTGACCGGATAGCATTTACGCTGGCCGGTCAGGGGATCGACGAAGTCGGAGAAGGCGCCGGTCGTGCGGTTCAGGCGGTAGTCGGTGTTGCAACGCGTGAACTCACGGTCGCCGAGGGTGATTTCCTCGCGGTTGTAGTATTCTGCCGAGCCGGACAGGTGGAAGCGATCGCCCTGCAGGCCAGCGACGACCGAGTAACGCGTCTGCTTGCCGGCGCCGTCCGCTTCCATAGGAGCATTCAGTTGGGCTTCGAGGGTGATCCCATCGATGTTGTTGCGCGTGATGACGTTGACGACGCCGGCGACGGCGTCGGAACCGTAGATCGACGAGGCGCCGTCCTTCAGGACTTCGATGCGCTCGATCATGGCGGTCGGCAGGACGTTCAGGTCGGCCGAGCCGACGGCGCCGCGCGAACCGGCGGGCGCAACGCGACGGCCATTCAGCAGGATCAGGGTGCGGGTCGCACCCAGGCCGCGCAGCGACAGGGTGTTGGCGCCAGGGCCACCGTCGGTCACGAAACCGCCGTAGGAGTTGTTGATCTGCGACGAACCGCTGGTGACGGCGGTGCCTTGCAGCACTTCGGTCGTGGAGGCGAAACCGGCCAGGGTCGACTCTTCGCGCGTCACGACCTGAATGGGCGACGGCGAGTTGTAGGTGTCGCGGCGCAGACGCGAGCCGACGACCACAACCTCTTCGACGTTCGTGGCGTCTTCGGCTTCGGTCTGGGCGTTCGTGCGGGTGGTGGTTTGTGCGGATGCGGCCGATGCCGAGCCGATGACCGCTACGGCAGCCAGGCCGGCGACCATCGTCGAGCCTAGAAGCTGGTTTTTCAATTTCAGCATGTGGTTGTACGCCCCTCTTCGTGAATCTGAACGATCCGTCGTTTACCAACGACCGAGTCCATCGGTCCTTACACGAAGGCCGATACGAAGCGACAGCAGGCCGGTCGCCTTTTGGTCACTTTCCGACCACCGGCGTTACATTTCCGCCACATAACGCTGATGTGACAAATGCGTCAAAAATGCGTGAAATGCAGGATTACGCGCACGGCTCGTTCACTACCAGTGCTGATACGTGGACGTTTTTTTTGAGCCACAACGTAAGCAGTGACTTTTTCGGAAGTGAACATTTTCGTGCGATTTGGGCGGCGAAGCTTGGCGTCTTGAGGCCGATGATTTTGCATTCAAGGCCAAAAAAGGGCGGCGGACCGAAGTCCGCCGCCCTTCCCAAACCAAGATCGCCCTTAGAACGATTTCGTCAGATTCACGAAGGCCGTGCGTCCCAGATAGTCGTAGCCCGAATACAGCGGAGCGTTGCCGACCCGGTTGTAGAAGCCGGACGAGATGGTCGGGGGGTCTTCGTTGAACAGGTTGCGCACGCCAGCGGTCGCCGTCCAGCCATTGGCCGAATATTGCACCGACGCGTTGTGCAGCCAGTAGTCGTCGACTTCCAGATCCAGATCGGACGTGACCGGATCTTCTTCATAGTAGGCATAGCTGTCGGTGCCCTGGATCCACTCGACGCCGTAACGCACGCGCCACTTGTCCCAAGCGTAGGAAACGTCCGTCGTGCCGGTGAACTCCGGATTGTTGAGCATACCGGTGAAATCTACCAGCGGATCTTCGGCGAACAGTTTGCTCGATATTTCCGTGTACTGCGTCACAGCCAAGTTGAACAACGCCGTGCCGGGACCGACATCCCTGCGATAACGCACGGTGTAATCCAGACCCTTAACATTGTCGGTGGCCAGGTTGATGTAGCTGTCCTGGACCGTCAGGCTGTTGTCGACCGTGCTGCGCGTGACCAGACGGCAGAAGCCGTTGTTGGCGGCGAAGTCGGCAGGGCTGGAATCGTAGCAGCGCGTCAGGATTTCGGCTGCGCCCGTCCGAGAGACGCCATTGTCGACCTCGATTTCGTAGTAGTCGACGGCGAAGGACAGAGCGCCCCAGTTGGACGGCAGCGGCGGCTGGAGAACCAGGCCGACCGTCATGTTTGTCGATGTTTCGGCCGACAGACCGGCGTCTGCGCCGCCCGAAGTGACGACACGAACGCTGGTGACCGACTGGAAGTCGCCCGGCAGGCCTTGGGCCGTGCAGTTGGCGACACGGTTCGGGTTCACGTTCGGCGCGCCGTAGTTGTTGCAGCGATCCAGCGTGTTGGACTGGAAGCCGGTCGTTGCGCCCACGAACTGTTCGAACAGGGCGGGCGCGCGATACGACGTGCCGTAGGTGCCGCGAACCGTGACCCAGTCGATGGGACGATAGACCAGACCGATCTTGTAGGTCGTGTCGTCGCCGTAAGAGTCATAGTCGGTGTAGCGGAACGAACCGTTCAGCGTAAGTTCCTTGGCGAACGGCATATCCGCCAGGATCGGTGCTTCGATCTCGCCGAACACTTCTTTCACCGAGTCCGAGCCGCGCGTGATGGACGAAGTCGAGAAGTTGTAGGTGTTGCCCAGTTGGCTATCGAGACCCGGCGTGTCGTCGATTTCCGATTCACGCCATTCGGCGCCGAAGAAGCCCATCACGCGACCAGCCGGCAGGCTGAACAGCGGACCATCGATGCCGAAGCTGACGACCTTCTCGGTGAACTCGGTCGTGCCGGTCACCGGGCGGAAGACGTAGTCGACCCAGTTCTGAGGCAGCACGCCGCCGATCGTCTGAGTGTTCAGAACCGGAGCGGCGACGCAGCCGGGATTGGCGCCCAGTTGAGCGCACTGGAACTGGCCCGGCGCGGTCTGGACGACATCCAGGCTCTCGATCAGGCGATCCGTCAGGAACTGCTCGCTGGTGTAGGTCGATTTGGAGCGCGAGTAGCTGAACGATGCGTCGTAGCGCCATTCTGGGATGAAGAAGTTACCCTTGATGCCCGCGACATAGCGGCCGAAATCGACTTCCTGCTCGGATTGGTCGTTGCCGAAACCGATGAAGGCGCGCACGCCGACGTTCTGGCCCTTGTTCAGGCCTTGATCGGCGAAGACGACGCTGTTCTGGAGGTTGGCCGGGATCAGCGGGCTGCCGACGGCATAGTCCAGCGCCAGTTGGCGGTACCCGGTCTGCGAAGACTTGCGACGGTTGAACAGGGCTTCGCCATAGATCTCGGCATCGCCGAGCGCCTGCAGCTGATAGCCTGCCTCGCCGTAAAGGGTCGTGATCTCGACCGGCGAGATCAGCGACTTGTTCAGCATGCGATCTTCGAAGGTGTCGCGCACATTGACGTCGTTGGCGCCGCCGCCGACGCCTTCGAAGCCGATCAGACCCGTGGTGACGGCCGAGTTCGGACGCCAGCGGTTGAAGGTCGTGCCGACCGCGCCTGCCGCACCGATGCCTGCGGTCAGGTTGGTGCCGATGGTGTTGATCGACACGCCGTTCGAGCCGGTCGTGGTGATCGGATAGCATTTCGACTGGCGGGTCAGCGGATCGATGAAGTCCTGACCGTTGCGGAAGCCGTCCGTCTGGCAACGCGTGAACTCACGGTCGCGCAGGGTCAGTTCGTCGCGCTCGTAGCGCTCGACCGAGCCGGCGGCCCGCCAGCGATCGCCGCTGGTTCCGGCCGTCAGCGACAGACGGGTCGAACCGCCGGCGCCATTGGCTTCCAGCGGCTCGTTGCGCTGGGCTTCGATCGTCACGCCGTCGATGTTCTTGCGGGTCTGGATGTTGACCACGCCGGCGACGGCGTCGGAACCGTAAACCGACGAGGCGCCGTCGCGCAGGATTTCGACGCGGTCGATCATCGCGGTCGGCAGCACGTTCAGGTCAGCGGCGCCGACAGAGCCGCGCGAGCCGGCCGGCGAAACGCGACGGCCGTTCAGCAGCACCAGAGTGCGGCTCGGCGACATGCCGCGCAGACCGATGGTGTTGGCGCCAGGGCCACCGTCGGTGACGTAGCCGCCGTAGGAGTTGTTGATCTGCGACGTGCCGCCTGTGACGGCCGTGCTTTGCAGCGCTTCGGTGGTCGAGGCGAAGCCCTGAAGGGTGGCTTCTTCGCGCGTCACGACCTGGGTCGGCGACGGCGCATTGTAGTTGTCGCGACGAATGCGCGACCCGATGACGACGACCTCATCGACGGTCGACGCTTCACCGGCTTGAGCGACGGAAGCATCCTGTGCCGCAGCAACGGATGGAGCGAACATCGCAAGCGATGCTGTAACAATTCCGCCGACTATGGTCGACGCAAGGAGATGGTTCTTACGGTTACGCATACGCCTCATTCACAATCTGTATTGACACGATACTTAACGACACCCGCGTATCTCGGATATGTATCACCGATATACGTAATATATCGATTGTGTGACAGCCCTAGGCGCAACCAAGAACAACCACAACTGAAAAAGTCACACAAAAGTTCGTAACGAGGTCAAATTAAGCGCAAAATGCCGCAGTTGAGGCCGCAACAAAGCACGATGTTTTTACATTGCGACGTTTTCTGGCCTTTTTTACTCCCAACATCCGAGATGAACCGTCTTGGCGCTCTGTGCGCTATGGCGTCATTCCGTAGCGCTCACTAAGTTCTGTTCATGAACCGTTCTTCGACGCCGAAGCCCGCCGCCGCAAAGCCGGCCAAGCCTGTTCACGTGCCCAATCCGGGCGTTCAGGAGGCCTCCGCCCAGTTTGTGCGCGATACCGGCAAGCCGGCCAAGTCCATGCCGGTGTTCGCGCCGGTCACCGGCCCGCGCCTGACCCCGGAGGAGCCCATCGCGGCGCCCGCCGACTGGGTGCCGCACCGCCCCTCGCACGAGGGCAAGAAGAAGGGTGGCCGCTTCCGGCTGGAGACGAAATACACCCCCGCCGGCGATCAGCCCGCCGCCATCGCCGAACTGGTGGCCCAGGCGGGCGCCGGCGACCGCGATCAGGTGCTGCTGGGCGTCACCGGCTCGGGCAAGACCTTCACCATGGCCAAGGTGATCGAGGAAACCCAGCGCCCGGCCCTTATCCTGGCCCCGAACAAGACTCTGGCGGCCCAGTTATACTCCGAGTTCAAGAGCTTCTTCCCGGACAACGCCGTCGAATACTTTGTCAGCTACTACGACTACTATCAGCCAGAAGCCTATGTTCCGAGAACTGACACCTACATTGAGAAGGATTCGTCGATCAACGAGCAAATCGACCGGATGCGGCACTCGGCTACTCGGGCTATACTAGAACGGGAAGATGTCATCGTCGTGGCGTCGGTCAGCTGCATCTACGGCATCGGGTCGGTGGAGACCTATACGGCGATGACGTTCACGCTGAAGGTCGGGGACCAGATCGACGAGGCCAAGCTGAGGGCGGATCTGATCGCGCTGCAATACAAGCGCAACGATCTGAACTTCGACCGGGGGATGTTCAGGAAGCGCGGGGACGTGATCGAGATCTTCCCGGTCCACCTGGAGGATCGCGCCTGGCGCATCAGCCTGTTCGGGGACGAGCTGGAGGCGATCCAGGAGTTCGATCCCCTGACCGGCAAGAAGACCGCCGACCTGACCGAGATCACCGTCTACGCCGCCAGCCATTATGTGACCCCGCGCCCGACGCTGAACCAGGCCACCAGCGGCATCAAGGCCGAGCTGAAGGAGACGCTGGACTGGATGGTCGAGAACGGCAAGCTGCTGGAGGCGCAACGCCTCGAACAACGCACCCGGTTCGATCTGGAGATGATGGAGGCCACCGGCAGCTGCGCCGGGATCGAGAACTATTCCCGCTGGCTGACCGGCCGCGCGCCGGGCGAACCTCCGCCCACCTTCTTCGAATACATCCCCGACAACGCCCTGCTGTTCGTGGACGAGAGCCACGTCACGGTCGGCCAGATCAACGGCATGTTCCGGGGCGACTACCGCCGCAAGTCGACGCTGGCGGAATACGGCTTCCGCCTGCCCTCCTGCATCGACAACCGCCCGCTGAAGTTCGAGGAATGGGAGGCCATGCGCCCCCAGACGGTGCACGTCAGCGCCACCCCCGGTCCGTGGGAGATGGAACAGGCGGGCGGCGTCTTCGTCGAGCAGGTGATCCGCCCCACCGGCCTGATCGACCCGCCGGTGGAAATCCGTCCGGTCAGCGGCGTGACCCGCAACCAGGTCGACGACGTCATCGACGAGGTCAAGGCGACGACGGCCAAGGGCTACCGCAGCCTGGTCACCACCCTGACCAAGAAGATGGCCGAGGACCTGACCGAATATATGCACGAGCAGGGCATCCGCGTCCGCTACATGCACTCCGACGTCGATACGCTGGAGCGGATCGAGATCCTGCGCGACCTGCGGCTGGGGACCTTCGACTGTTTGATCGGCATCAACCTGCTGCGCGAGGGTCTGGACATCCCCGAATGCGGCCTGGTCGCCATCCTGGATGCGGACAAGGAGGGCTTCCTGCGCTCCGAGACCTCATTGATCCAGACCATCGGCCGCGCCGCGCGCAATGTGGACGGCCGCGTCATCCTGTATGCCGACCGCATGACCGGCAGTATGGAGCGCGCCATCGCCGAGACGGACCGCCGCCGCGAACGCCAGGTCGCCTACAACACCGAACACGGCATCACGCCCGAAACGGTAAAACGCGACATCAAGGAGATCATGGACAGCCCCTATGAGTCGCGCGAGATGGATCGCCTGACCAGGCCGGGCGTGGCCGAGGCCTCCAAACCCTTCGTCGGCTCCAACTTCCAGGCCGCCCTGCGCGACCTGGAAGGCCGCATGCGCGAGGCCGCCTCCAACCTGGAGTTCGAGGAAGCCGGCCGCCTGCGCGACGAGATCAAGCGCATGAAGCTGATGGACCTGGAGTTCGCCAACGAAGCCCTGACCGGCGCGGGGGAAGCGGTCGATAAGTCGGCGCCGAAACGGTGGCGGGCGGATGCGGCGGCGGAAGCGCAGGAGCGGTTCAGGAAGGGGCGGCTGTAGACTGCCTCCTTCTCCGTGCAGATACAGACCTACGAATCAGGATAAATTATACAGATGGCAGCTCCACATGCTCACACTCGTCTATCTCCGGCCAATCTGCGCGTCCTAGGCGCAGCAATACATCTAACGCGAGAACATGGCCGGGCCCCGACACTTCAAGAAGTAGCAACAGCAGTGGGTTGAAAGCGAAATCCACCATTTGCGTTCATATGAAAAAACTTGAAGCAGCGGGACGAATACAGCGGAATTATAGACACGAAGTCATCATCACCCTTCTCTAGGTATTTTTCATTACTTTATGAACAACAGCCTGAATTTCGTAAGCCATTTTGCTGAATATAAACTGATCTGAGACACACCCTTCTCCCCCTGCGGGAGAAGGTGGCCGAGCGCAGCGAGGTCGGATGAGGGGTCACACCGGCCCTGACGATCCACGCCGAACCGACCCCTCATCCGGCCCTGCGGGCCACCTTCTCCCGCAGGGGGAGAAGGAAGGGTGATTAGCGCCCTGGTAAAGACCGTCGCCGCCATACTAACCTAAGGTTGGCGGGGGGATTGGGGTCGATCAGGGCAAGTATGGCCGCAACTGGGATGATGAGGAGTTGGACCTCATCGTCGCCGACTATTCACCATGCTCGACGACGCGGTCTCTGGTCGTCCGCTGATCAAGGCCCATCACGCCAAGGCGCTGTCCGATCAGATCGGCCGAACCGTCGGCTCAGTCGGCCAGAAATATGGAAACATCTCCGCAGTCCTGACCGAACTGGGCATGCCCAAGCTGAATGGTTTCGGTAGTCGGCCGAACTACCAAGAGGCCATCTTCTCCGCACTGGAACGCCATCTCGACCAGCACCCAGCAGCTTGGGACATCGGGATGCCATTGCGCGACTCCCTGCGGGCCCAAGCGACCGAACAGCCGACGTATGGAAGCGGGGTGTCGGAGCCCTCGACCGTGTTTGACCCGGTGCCCTTGCTGATGACCTCAGCTCCTCCCCTTGGCGCAGAAAGGCCCAGGCGACCCGCGGGCCTGTCGCGACTGGTTCGGAAGTTCGATCCGGCGGCTCGCGATCAGCGGAACCGGCAGCTTGGCCTGTTAGGCGAGGAGCGCATTTTCCACCACGAACGCGCCCAGTTGATCGCCCATGACCGGGCGGATTTAGCAACGAAGGTCGAATGGACGTCGCAGGAACGCGGAGACGGGGCCGGATACGATATCCGCAGCTTCGACCCCACGGATGGTCGTGAGCGACTGATCGAGGTGAAGGCCACGCGTGGTGGCGCATCGACGGACTTCTTCCTCACGCGAACGGAATGCGAGGTGGCGCAAGAGCGGCCTGACGCATGGCGACTTTACCGCGTGCATAGCTTGCCCGTCCGGCCGGAATTCTTCGTCCTCACGCCGCCGCTGGAAAGCGCGGTGGTGCTGACGCCGGAGGCATGGCGGGCGTCCTTCTGATCCCTTCTCCCCTTGCGAGAGAAGGTGGCCGAGCGGAGCGAGGTCGGATGAGGGGTTGCGCAGGCCTGGACGGTCGATCGCGAACCGACCTCTTATCCGCCCCTTTGGGGCACCTTCTCCCGCAAGGGGAGAAGGGAGGCGGGTGGGAGGTGTGAATTGCAATCTTGAGCGGATTTCGACACAACTTTTCTCATGGATGACTGGCTGCAATCCCGCGCCAAGGCGATGCGTCGCGAGCCCGTTCTCTATGAGCGGCGGCTGTGGGCGATCTTGCGGGATCGGAGGCTGGCGGGGCTGAAGTTCCGGCGGCAGGTGGTGATGGGGCGGTATATCGCCGACTTCGTCTGCCTGAGGCATCGGCTGATCGTCGAGGCGGATGGTCCGCAGCATGAGGATCGGGTCGAGGACGCCGAGCGGGATGCGTGGTTTCGCGAGCAGGGGTTTCGGGTGCTGCGGTTTCCGAACCAGATGATCGAGAACCATCGAGAGAAGGTATTGGCGGCGATTGTGGCGGCGACGCGGGAAGGGTTGATTGGGGATTAAAATCCCTTCTCCCCTTGCGGGAGAAGGTGGCCCGAAGGGACGGATGAGGGGTCGGTTTGACTTAAGCCGCTGAGGCTGGCGCAACCCCTCATCCGACCTCGCTCCGCTCGCCCACCTTCTCCCGCAAGGGGAGAAGGATCAGATGTTAGAGATCATCCAGCGTCTTCTCCCATTCCTCCATCGACACGATTTTGCGCAAGGGGCCGAGGTAAAGGTCGATCCCTTTTGAGATGCGGCGGTCCTGTTCGCGTTCGATGACGGGGTCGAGGCCGGCTTCGCGGAGTTGGTCTTCCAGGGCGGCGATGCGGCGGTCCAGCTGGACGCGGCGGGCCAGTTGGGCCTCGCTCCATTCATCGTTGGCGCGGGTTAGCTTCTGCTTCGCCTGCCAGTATTGGCCGCGCAGTTCCCAGTCGCTCTTGTCGCTGGTGTTCATGGCGAAGCGGCGCTCGGCTTCGGCGTGGTTCGTCAGGATGTCGAAGACCAGTTGCAGGGGGGCGGTCTTGAGCGTCAGGCGGGCGCCGCGCGACGAGGCGCTGCGGTCGGCCAGTTTGCGGTAGGTCTCAGCCAGGGCCGCCAGGGCGCGAGCCTGGGTGAAGTCCTTGGCGTGGAGGGCGCGGCCCGAGGCCTGGGCCGCCGCCTCGGCCAGGGCGGCGGGGTCGTTGGGGTCGGACTCGGGGGCGTCGGGCGCATCCTCGAACGGGCCGAAGTCGTCAGTTAGGGCGGGGGTCGGCGCGGGCGCCGGGGCGTCGGGCCTGGGCGGCGCCGCCTTTGCGGGCCTGGCCGGCGACCGGCGCGGGGCGTGGAGGTATCGGGACCAGCCCTCCTTCGTCGCACGGGCGCGCAGGGCGGGCACGGTGACGTCATAACGGGCGGCGACCTGACGCGCGTCGTCGCCGGCGAGGTAGTCCTTGCGGATCTGGCTCCAGATCTCGGGGGACACGATCTTGTATCTGCGTTTTTCCATGCCGCCAGTATGGGGCGGGCGCTACCTCAGGCCGGAAGACGGCCGATTTTCGATGTCAAACCGCTGAATTCATACAGATCGACATGTAAAGTCAGGCGCGCCAGCCCGCGTAATGACGCTGCTGTCCCCCTCCCCTTTCCCCGCCTGCGACCGATGCTGACGCAGCGATGAGTCACAAGGGGCGAATGAGCCAGGGCATACATCGTAAGATCCGGCCGGACGCCGTCTGGGCCGAGGTGCGCAAGGCGTGGGAGGACGGCGAGACGGCGCGGTCCGTCGCCGCGCGCTATGACGTCGGGGTCCATGCCCTGTGGAAGCGGCGCGAGGCGGAGGGGTGGAAACGGCCCGAGCCGACGCTGGGGCCGATCGAGCCGGCAGAAGGCTGGGACCGTTACATCCAGGCGCGGCGCGATGCGTTCACGGCGCAGTTGGAGGACGCGCGGGCGCTGGCGGAATGTCTGGCGGCGGCGATGACGGACGAGCGGCTGAGCCGGGCGCCGCACTGGCATATTCCGTGGCTGTATCACTGGCGCGCGACGCATCTGGGACCGGAGGCGAGCGCGCGGGATCGGGCGCGGGCGATCGAGACGGGCCAGCCGTGGGCCGAGCGGTTCTGGGACGCGGACGGGGCGCTGAAGCCACTGGCGTGGCTGGATCTGGAGATGGCGCGGCTGCATCCCGAGGACTGGCGCGCGGCGATCGGCCTGCCAGACGGACTGCCCGAGGCGGCGACGCGGTATGCGCCCGGATAGGGCCGGCAGTTGACTTATCCGTGATAAGCGCCCATTTGCGCGGCGTCGCACAATCGCGATCTCCGGCGTCTCCAGCGCGTGTGGGTCTGTTTCGGACCTGTCTGTAGAAGCCGCCGGCCCCTCATATCCATTCGCTGCCCGGACACGCGGGGCGGCGCCCGATCCACCCCGCAGGCCTCCTCCCCGAGGCCCCGTCGGGACTGGCGGTGCGCGGCCCGACGGCGTCATGCCATGGCTGATAGCGCCCTGCCGCTACGCGAAAGATACTGCTGTGAGCATCACATTCGAATCCATGGGCCTGAACAAGGCCCTGCTGCAGGCCCTGGCCTCGACCGGCTACACCAAGCCGACGCCGATCCAGGAAAAGGCCATCCCCGACGTCATGGCCGGCAAGGACCTTTTGGGCATCGCCCAGACCGGCACCGGCAAGACCGCCGCCTTCGCCCTGCCGATCCTGCATCGCCTGGCCGAGAACCGCATCGCCCCCAAGCCGCGCACGACGCGCGTCCTGGTCCTGAGCCCCACGCGTGAGCTGGCGACCCAGATCGGCGACAGCTTCAAGGCCTATGGCGCGCACCTGGGCTTCCGGGTCGCGGTCATCTTCGGCGGCGTGAAATACGGCGGTCAGGAGCGGGCCCTGCAACAGGGTCTGGACATCCTGGTCGCCGCGCCCGGCCGCCTGCTGGACCATATCCAGCAGAAGAACCTGGACCTGTCCTCGACCGAAATCTTCGTGCTGGACGAGGCCGACCAGATGCTGGACCTGGGCTTCATCAAGCCGATCCGCCAGATCGTCTCCAAGATCCCGGCCAAGCGCCAGAACCTGTTCTTCTCGGCGACCATGCCCAGCGAGATCGGCAAGCTGGCGGGCGAACTGCTGAAGGATCCGGTCAAGGTCCAGGTCACGCCGCAGTCGACCACGGTGCAGCGCATCAGCCAGTCGGTCGTCTATATCGAACAGGGTCGCAAGCGCGCCCTGCTGACCGAGATGTTCAGCGATCCGGAATATACGCGCTGCCTGGTCTTCACCAAGACCAAGCACGGCGCCGACAAGGTCGCGGCCTATCTGGAAGCCGGCGGCGTCGAGGCCGGGGCCATCCACGGCAACAAGAGCCAGCCCCAGCGTGAACGCACCCTGGCCGCCTTCAAGGCCGGCAAGCTGCGCGTCCTGGTCGCCACCGACATCGCCGCGCGCGGCATCGACGTGGACGGCGTCTCGCACGTCGTGAACTTCGAACTGCCGCACGTGCCGGAATCCTATGTCCACCGCATCGGCCGCACCGCGCGGGCGGGCAAGGACGGCACCGCCGTCAGCTTCGTCGCCGGCGACGAGATGAAGCTGCTCAAGGACATCGAAAAGGTCACGCGCCAGAAGATCCCGGCCATCGACCGCCGCAACGACAAGGCCCTGGGCCAGCTGGACGCCACCATCATGGCCACCGGCGTCGGCAAGAAGGCGACCATGCCGGAACGCGAAGGCGGCGACCGCAACGAAGGCGGCCGCGGCGAAGGTCGTGGCGGTCGTGGACGCAGCCGCGTTCCGCATCGCGACGGCGTGCGCCCGGAAGGCGGCGGCCAGCCTCACCGTCAGCGTCGCGCCCGTCCCGGCGAGACCCCGGCGGCTCCGCGTCCCGAACGCACCTACAACCCGCTGGGCAATGAGCGCGTGCCGTCGATCAACGACAACGTCAAGCCGGCGGAAGGCGAAATGAAGCGCCGTCCCCGTCGCCGCCCGTCCAATGGCGGCAAGGGCTACACCGGCGCCGCCAAGGGCTGATCTAAATCCTCCCCCGTTCACGGGGGAGGGGGACCGCGAAGCGGTGGAGGGGGCGAACGTCGCACGGCGCGAAACGTCGGAAATCGAGCCCGTTTCCGCCCCCTCCACCCCGCTTCGCGCGGTCCCCCTCCCCCGCTGCGCGGTGGAAGAATAAAAAAAACGGCGGCTCCTTCGCAGGAGCCGCCGTTCTCATGTCAGGCGTGTGCGGACCTTAGAAGGCCCAGGTCGCGCCCATCGAGAAACCGACGCCGTAGCCGGTGGCTTCGCCGCGCAGGTTCGAGACGACCAGGCCGTTGCCATAGACGTCGCGCGTGTCGTTGATCGCGGCGGTGTCGATGTCGATGTAGGTGACCGCGCCGTCCAGGGTCATCGCGCCGACCGTCTTGGACAGACCGGCGGCGTAGAGCCAGCGGTCGCCGTCCGGGATGCGTGCGGTGCGGTTAGCATCCGGGGTCGGGGTCGGGTCGTAGCCCAGGCCCGCGCGGAAAGTCATGGACGGATCGATCTTGTAGTCGAAGCCGATCGCGCCGGTGGTCACGTCGTCATAGTCCTGGACGATGGTCGAACGGCCGGTGGCGCCAAAGCTCACGCGGATGGCGTCGAACTCGCTCCAGCCGATCTGGTTGACCTGGGCGTTCAGGGTCAGGCGGTCGTTGACGGCGTAGCGCGCCGAGACCGTGGCGTACCAGGGGGTGTTGAAGCTGGCGACCCCGTCAGCCGAGACGTTGTTGGCGGCCAGAGCGCCCGTCAGACCCGAGATGTTCACGGCGCCTTCCAGTTCGTGCTCGATCTTGGAGCGGTAGGACACACCCAGGTCCAGCTTGCCGAAGTGCATCTGGGCGCCGGCGTTCCATCCGTAATCCCAGCCGTCGCCTTCCAACTGGTTGCGACCGTCGCTGGACGGCGCGACGACATAACCCGGCGCCAGGACAGCGGCCGACACGTTCGGCAGAGCCGAAGACAGGGTCGCCTTGGCGTACTGGGCGTCGAAGCCGACGCCGACGTCCAGCCAATCCGTGACGGTCATGGCGGCGACCAGGCTGACGTTGGCCGATCGCAGCTCAGACGTCAGGGCGTCGTAGCGGGCGAAGTCGGGCTGCTCGTACTTGGTGGTGAAGTTGTACGGCGCCTGGACGGCCAGGCCGACGTTGAAGCGGTCGCCGATCGGCATGGAGACGGCGAAGTTCGGCACGATGCCGCTTTCGACGACTTCATGGACGTGCGGGTCGCCGTTGACGGGAGCGGTGCGGCTGACGACGCCGCCGGGCGTCGGCACGTTGTAGGTCAGGCTGGAGCCACGGTCATCGACGTCGGAATCCAGGATCAGGCCGTGGGCGCCGACATAGACTTCACGTTGGGTTCCGGCGATGGCGGCGGGGTTCCACCACAGGGACTGAACGCCCTTGTCGGCGCCGACGCCGGCGTTGGCGCGGCCCTGGGCGCGCGTCGATTGTTCCTGAACATAGAAGGAGCCGGCCATGGCCGGGGCGGCGACGCCGGCCAGCAGGGCGGTCGTCAGAGCAAGCCCGCCCACGCGGGCGAAGTTCCTGGAGGTCATTTCAAACACCTAAGTAAACGTCGACCGCATTAGGCGCGGTCGATCCGGGGAGGAGCCCACTCAGCGTTCGCGGCGCGAAAGCGTTGCGGGCAAGGCCCCCATCGGACCGGAAACGGGCGAAACCGTGGCGCCTGAGCCGCACATGATCACGGCTTTGCGAGGTTACGTTGCGGCAACATCGATGCTCAGATTACGGAGTTCGTCGATCAAATCTTGCGCCGCAGCCTCAACCAGGCCCACGTCACGGCCACGGATGACCAACTGTGTTCCGATCTCGCCGACGCTGTCGTGCCCAAAAGGATAGCTGCCGAACGACAGGTCACGGCGCAGATTTGCGGCGGCCCGCAGCACATCGGCCACAGCCCCCTCGCCCACCCCACTGACCTTCAGCGTCCGGGAATGTACGACGGCGCCTGTGCGCAGGCGCGGCGCCACATCCTCAAGCATCGCCTGCATGATCTTCGGCACGCCGGCCATGACGAAGACATTGCCGATCTTGAAGCCGGGCGCGTCGGTGACCGGATTGGCGATCAGCACCCCGCCCTCAGGGATGCGAGCCATGCGACGGCGCGGGGCGTTGAAGTCGTCGCCATAGCGGCGCGCCAGGATGGCCATCGCCTCGGGATTCTCGGGCAAAGCCACGCCGAAGGCCGCCGCGACGGCGTCAGCGGTGATGTCATCATGGGTCGGGCCGATGCCGCCGGTGGTGAAGACATAGTTCCAGCGCGACCGCAGCGCGTCGAGCGCCTCGATGATCCGGTCGTGGTCGTCGCTGACGACCCGCGCCTCCATCAGGTCGATCCCCAGGGCGGCCAGGAAGCGGGCGATGGTGTTGGTGTTCGTGTCCTGGGTCCGGCCCGACAGGATTTCGTCGCCGATGACCAGGACGGCGGCGGTGGGCCCGGCAGCGGCGGGATTGGCGTCGGTCATGCGGGGAATCCAAACTCGGGGTTGAGGTTTCATGCTATAACGACCATCTGCGGCGAACGGATTGCGCCGTATCCTCGCCTTTTGCAGACCGATCGCCCCATGTACGAAACGCCCGAAATCGAAACCGACGTCCTCGTCCGCTCCAGCGCCATTCGCGTCCACGAAGCCGAAGACTTCGAGGGGATGCGCAAGGCCGGGCGTCTGGTCGCCGAGGCGCTGGACATGATCGCCGCCCATGTGAAGCCGGGCGTCCTGACCAGCACGATCGACGATCTGGTGCGCGAGTTCACCCTGGACAACGGCGGCCTGCCCGCCTGCCTGGGCTACAAGGGCTATGAGAAGACCGTCTGCACCTCGATCAACCACGTCGTCTGCCACGGCATTCCCGGCGACCGGGTGCTGAAGGACGGCGACATCGTCAACATCGATCACACCGTCATCGTCGACGGCTGGCACGGCGATAGCAGCCGCATGTATGCGGTCGGCGAGATCAATGCGCGCGCCAAGAAGCTGATCGACGTGACCTATCAGTCGCTGGATCTGGGTTTGGAACAGGTCAAGCCGGGCAATACGTTCGGCGACATCGGTTTCGCCATCCAGAAGTTCGTCGAGGCCCAGCGCATGAGCGTGGTGCGCGATTTCTGCGGCCACGGCATCGGCCGCGTCTTCCACGACAGCCCCAACGTCCTGCACTATGGCCGTCGCGGCGAGGGCGCCGTGCTCAAGCCCGGCATGTTCTTCACCGTCGAGCCGATGGTGAACCTGGGCAAGCCGCACGTGAAGGTGCTGTCCGACGGCTGGACCGCCGTGACGCGCGACAAGTCCCTGTCGGCCCAGTGCGAGCACACCATCGGGGTGACCGAAGACGGACTGGAAATCTTCACGGCGTCTCCGGCTGGGCTGTTCCGGCCGAACTGACTCCAGGCTTTCGTCATCCTCCGGCAAGCCGCTTGCGGCGCAGACCGGGGGACCCAGCGGCGCGCGCGAGCGCGAACCTGCCGCGGACACTTTCATTCGACATCATGCCGATGGACGCATCGCCTTCGGCGCCGCTGGGTCCCCCGGTCTTCGCTGCGCTTCGCCGGAGGATGACGAAAGAAGGTAGTGTTCACACACGTTGAGCTTGCACGCATCGTCGGATCGACCGATCCTGTGAAGGTTGCGCATCTGCGAGCCTGACGGCGTATGACCGACGAGATTTCGACCAAGCCGACCCCGCGCCACAGCGGCCATCGCGACCGGCTGCGTGAGCGGGCGGCGAAGGGGGGCCTGGGCGCCCTGCCCGACTATGAGCTGCTGGAGCTGCTGCTGTTCCGCAGCGTGCCCTACAAGGACGTCAAGCCGCTGGCCAAGGATATGCTGGCGCGGTTCGGGGGGCTGGAGGGGCTCGGGGCGGCCAGCCATGAGGCGATCGAGGATCAGGTCGCGCGGTCGATGGGCTATGTCGCCGGCAAGGCGACGCGGGCGGTCGCGCTGGACCTGCAGTTGATCTTCGACGTGACGCGGCGGATCGCGCGCGAGCCGGCCGCCAAGCGCGCCGTCATATCCTCGTGGACGGCCTTGCTGGCCTACGTCCGCGTCGCCTTGCAGCACGAGCCGCGCGAGCAGTTCCGGGTGCTGTATCTGGACAAGAAGAACCAGCTGATCCTGGACGAGGTGCAGAACCGGGGCACGGTCGATCATGCGCCGGTCTATCCGCGCGAGGTGATCCGGCGCGCGCTGGAACTGTCGGCCAGCGCCCTGATCCTGGTCCACAACCATCCGTCGGGTGATCCAACACCCAGCCGCGCCGATATCGAGATCACGAAACAGGTTGTGCAGGCCGGGCGCGCGCTTAACGTCGAGGTTCACGACCATCTGGTCGTCGGCCGCGACGGGGTGGCCAGCTTCAAGCAACTGGGCCTGATGTGACCGACGCCATTCTGACGACCGAGCGGCTGGTGCTGAGTCCCGTCTCGACTGACGATTTCGACGACCTGCTGACGCTATGGTCCAACGAGGACTTCACGCGTCACATCATGGGACGTGCGCTGGGGCGTGAAGAGGTCTGGTTCCGGCTGTTGCGCGACATCGGCCATTGGGTCGCGATGGGGCACGGCAACTGGACGATCCGGCTGCGCGAGGGCGGCGTGTATCTGGGCAGCGTGGGGGTGTTCGACTATCGCCGCGAGTTGGAACCGCCGTTCGATGCGCCCGAACTGGGCTGGGGCGTGGGGCCGGCGTTTCAGGGCAAGGGCTATGCGGCCGAGGCTCTGACGGCGGCGCTGGGCTGGACCGACCGGACGCTGGAGGGGCGCACCGTCTGCATGATCGCGCCGGAGAACCTGGCCTCGCTGAAGCTGGCGGCGCGGGTCGGTTATCGCCCCTATGCGACCGCGACCTACAAGGATCACACGGTTCAGCTGTTCGAGCGGCCCCGCTGTTCCGCGTAGGTCGGTATTAAGGTTTATCCGTCAAAATCGCGTCGAACGAACCGCGAGTCCTTTCCATGCCCATGTCCGTCGAAACGCTGCGCCAGCATCTGGTCGAGGCCTTTCCCGACGCCGTGATCGAGATCGAAGATCTGGCGGGCGACGGCGATCACTATCGCGCCCGTATCGTGTCCGACGCCTTCGCCGGCCTGGCGCGCGTGCGACAGCACCAACTGGTCTATGCGGCGCTGAAGGGTCAGATGGGCGGCGAACTGCATGCGCTGGCGCTGGAGACCTCGTCGCCGGTCAAGGAGGCCTGACCCCATGCGCTATCGCCCCTTCGGCGTTTCAGGCTCCGCGATCTCGAACCTGACGCTCAGCTTCGGCGCCGAGGCGTTGAAGCGGGGCCGCGAAGCGGGGCTGGACCTGCTGTATTCGGCGCTGGAAAGCGGCATCAACAGCTACCGGCTGGAGAATGCCGATCCTGTGGCGGCCGAGGTGCTGGGCGAGGCGCTGTCGCATGTGGATCGAAAGCTGGTTTACGTCAGCCTGACCTTGGGAGCCGGCGACGGTCGCGAGAGCGAACGGGACTTTTCCGCCCAGGGCATGACTGCGGCCATCGACCGGGCGCTGCACTTCTCGGGGCTGGGCTGGATCGACGTTGCGGTGCTGCACGAGCCGGGCGAGGCCGAACTGGCCCAGTCGTCGCTGAGCGCGCTGAAGGCCATGCGGGCGACCGGCCGTATCAAGCTTCTGGGCATCGCGGGCGGTGGCGAGGTGATGGACGCCTATGTCTCCACCGGCGCGTTCGACGCCCTGCTGACGCCGTTCGACATCAATGCCGGCTGGCAAATCCGCAACCGCATCCGGGCGGCGCGGGACCAGGACATGGCGGTCTTCGCCTACGACTTCCACACCGACCGCCGCAGCCGTGCGCCCGAGGCGCCAGTGTTCAAGAAGGGGCTGTTCGGCCTGGGCGGCGGCAAACGGCCCGTCGATACGTCCAAGAAGGACGCCTTCGGCTTTCTGTATCGCACGCAGAACTGGACCGCCGAGGCGATCTGCCTGTCCTACGTCCTGACCGATCCGTCGGTGTCCAGCGTGATCGTGACCGCGACGGACACCGATCGGCTGGCCACGCTGGCGGCTGCGCCCGAGCGCGACCTGCCGCCCGGCCTGGCGGCGCAGATCGAGATGGGCCGCGTCGTCGCCAGCGCGGCCTAAGCCGACCCGAATGCGCGACGCAGAACGTCGCGCACGCCTTGACCGCGCCCTCTGCTCTCCCTAGCTGACGGGCTTCACGAAAGGCCTATCCCGTGACCGACACCGTTCAAGCCGCCGATCCCGCCCACGCCTTCATCGGCGAAACCGTCGCCCAGAACGACGTCGTGCTGTTCATGAAGGGCACGCCCGACCAGCCGCGCTGTGGCTTCTCGTCCCTGGCGGTGCAGATCCTGGACCATGTGGGCGCCGCCTTCGTGGGCGTGGACGTGTTGCAGGACGAGGCCCTGCGCGAGGGCATCAAGAGCTTCACCGACTGGCCGACCATCCCTCAGCTCTATGTGAAGGGTGAATTCGTCGGCGGATCGGACATCATCCGCGAGATGTTCCAGGCCGGCGAGCTTCAGGCCCTGATGGTCGAGAAGGGCGTGCCGCTCGGCGAGGCCTGATGGCCCGCAAGACGCTGACGCCGCGCGAGGACCGCGAGGTCTTCGTCGTGCCGCTGGACGTGCGGCCCGAGCACATCGACGCCAATGGACACGTCAACAACGTCGTCTATGTCGGCTGGCTTCAGGACGCCGGCACGGCCCACTGGAACGCGCGCTTCGACGAGGCGACGCGGGCGAAATGGTCGTGGGTCGCGACGCGGCACGAGATCGACTATCTGCGCGGCATCGAGCCGGGCGCCCATGGAGTCGTCGCCCGCACCTGGGTCGGCGATCCGCAGGGGCCGCGCTTCACCCGCTATGTCCGCATCGAGGACGCCCAGGGCCGCGTCTGCGCCCAGGGCGTCACCGAATGGGTGCTGGTCGACGCTGCGACCCTGAGGCCCCAGCGCATTCCGCCCACGATGCTGGCGGTGTTCGAGACGCAAAAATCGAGCTGAGCACAAGCAGGACAATCAGCCTGGGTTGCGGTTGACAACGTCTTGAGTTGAAATCCATGGTCGTCCGACATCCTTTGGACGCATACCATTGCCATCGGCGCAAACTCTGAAGCTCAAGGCCGCTCCGGCGGTTCGCCAGATGTACTGGTGCGATTTTTGGTCGGATTCCACCACACCTGAAATGGGCAAGAAACGGCCTGTGGTCATCGTTTCCTACAAGAACAGCCTTCATGGCGTGGCGCTGGTCGTCCCGACTTCAACCGACCCACAGGAGGGCGCGAGCGCCCGATGGGCGCACAAGCTGTCTTTCCAGCCAGACGGCGCAAGGGACTCCTGGGTGGTTTGCAACCATCTCTATACCGTCAGCACAAAGAGGTTGGAGCCGTTGAAGGGCACCGCCATTCCCCGACTTTCCGAAGATGAGTTCCACCAAATCCTGACCTTGATCCAGGCGTGGATGCCACAAATCCCAGCGCAGGGCACAGCCAGGAGTTGACAGTTGAGCCTGAGCCTACCATCTTACTTTCACTCGCGGCCTCGAAAGAAAGAGTGTCCGTTTCCCGAAAGGGAGTGACTGGCGAAGGGCGTCCGCAAGGACGCCCTTTCGTTTTTCTACTTCAGAGGATTGATGATCCGCGCCGGGGTTCCGGGCTCCAGACCCAGGTCGGCGTAGGTCCAGCGCAGTTCGACGCCGTTGGGGACCAGGGCCTTGCACAGGTCTTCCTTGGTGCGACGCAGGGTGATCTCGGCAGGCGTGGTGTCGGAGACCGACAGTTCGAAATCGGACGCCTGGGTGCAGCCGCTGGAATCGACGCGAGCGACCAGGGCGCCGTCGGCGAAGCGGGCCTCGCGAATGGCCTCGGCCGGCGGGGCGTCGTTGCGCGTGACATTGACCGAGACGTTCTCGCCCGCATCGCTGTCATAGATGACGCAGGCCGACAGCAGCGGCGCGACCAGGGCCGCGACCGCCAGACCCTTGACGAGGCCGCGCATCACTGATCCGAGGCCGGGGCGGTGATGACCCGCGTGGTCGGCTTTTCGGTCGAGACGATGATGCAGCCCGACAGCAGCGGGGCGGCGATGGCGATGGCGAGAGCGAGACGAAGCATTTGGGTTCCCCTTTGAAAGCTTGACCCTTTGTGCCGCGAGGACCGGTTCAACACACGTGAATAATCGGCAAGCTGGATGAACATTTGGAAAGGGTCGGGGTTGAATGCGTCCGCAACTGCCATAGCTACAGTCCCTCCCCTCGCTTCGGATCGCCTCTCATGAGCCTGTTGTTCTCGCCCCGCGCCGTGGGGCCGCTGACGCTGAAGAACCGCGTCGTCATCGCGCCCATGTGCCAGTATTCCGCGGTCGACGGCGTGCCCCAGCCCTGGCACGTGCAGCACCTGGGTCGGCTGACCATCTCCGGCGCAGGCCTGGTCATCGTCGAGGCGACGGGGGTCGAGGCGGCGGGCCGCATCAGCCCGGACGACACCGGCCTGTGGAACGAGGCCCAGGAAGCCGCCTTCGCCCGGATCATCGCCGACATTCGCACCTACAGCGACACGCCCATCGGCATCCAGCTGGCCCACGCCGGGCGCAAGGCCTCGACCAGCGCGCCGTGGAAGGGCGGCGGCGCCTTGAAGGCCGAAGGCGGCGCCTGGGAGACGTTCAGCGCCTCGGCCGAGCCGTTCAAGGACGACTGGCACACGCCGACGGCGATGACCCCGGCCGATATGGACCGCGTGGTCGTCGCCTTCGAGGACGCCGCGCACCGGGCGGACCGGGCCGGGTTCGACCTGGTCGAACTGCACGCCGCCCACGGCTATCTGCTGACCCAGTTTCTGTCGCCCCTGTCCAACCACCGCACGGACGATTTCGGCGGCGGGTACGAGAACCGGGCGCGCTTCCCCTTGCGGGTGGCCCAGGCCCTGCGCGACGCCTGGCCCCGGACCAAGGCGCTGGGCGTGCGGTTCAACGGGTCGGACTGGGTCGAGGGCGGCATCGCCCTGGACGAGGTCACGGCCTTCGGGCAGGCCCTGCATGACATGGGCTATGACTATCTGCACCTGACGTCGGGCGGCAATGTCGCGCGCGCCGACATTCCGGGCGCCGAGCCGGGCTATCAGCTTGCGTTCGCGCAGGCCGTGAAGGCGGCGACGCCCGACGCCAACGTCATGGCCGTGGGCATGATCTTCGATCCGCAGCAGGCCGAGGACATCGTGGCCTCGGGTCAGGCCGACCTGATCGCCATCGCCCGTGCGGCGCTGGACGACCCAAACTGGGCGCACCATGCGGCCGTGGTGCTGGGCGACGACGAGGGCCTGCCGCCGCAGTACGTGGCTGCGAGCAAGGCCTACTGGCCGGGCTACGACAAGGCCAACGCTTAAGGCCTGATCAGGCGGCCTTCTCCAGCGCGGGATCGACGGCCCACAGCACCCGCGCCGCCGCCTGGACCTCGCTCTCGGCCGTCTTTTGCGGACGGCCGAGCAGATAGCCCTGGACCTCGTTGCAGCCTTGGTCGCGCAGGAAGGTCAACTGTTCCAGCGTCTCGACGCCCTCGGCCAGGACCGGGATGTGCAGGCTCTCGCCCAGAGCCAGGACGGCGCGGATGATGGCGGCGGATTGCGGTCCGCCGTCCAGCTCGGACATGAAGGAACGGTCCAGCTTGATCTTGTCGAACGGGAAGGCGCGCAGGGTGGACAGCGACGAATAGCCGGTGCCGAAGTCGTCCATGGCGATGGAGACACCCAGCAGCTTGAGCTGGCGCAGCACATGGGTCGTGCGCTCCATATCCGTGATCATGGCCGTCTCGGTGATCTCAAGCTCCAGCCGGGCCGGCGACAGGCCCGTCTCGATCAGGACCTGATGCACCAGGCGCGGCAGATCGACGTGGCCCAGCTGGACCGGCGACAGGTTGACGGCGATCTTGTGCGGCTCGGCCCATCCGGCGGCCTCGGCGCAGGCGGTGCGCAGCACCCACTCCCCGATCGGCAGGATCAGGCCGTTCTCTTCGGCCAGGGGGATGAAGTCGGCCGGCGAAATGAAGGTCCCGTCCGGCTGGATCCAGCGCAGCAGAACCTCGTAGCCCGTGATGTCGCCGGTATCGACGGCGGCCTGAAGCTGCCAGTTCAGGCTGAACTGGCCCTGGTCCAGGGCCTCGCGCATCTGCTGGGCCATGCGACGGCGGTTGCGCACCGCCTCGTCCATCTCTTCCTCGTAGAAGCAGACATCGGTCCCCAGCGAGGCCTTCGCCCGGTACATGGCCAGGTCCGCGTCATTGATCAGGGCGGACGGGTCATGGGCGTCGTCGGGCCAGATCGCGATGCCGGTGCTGAGGCCGCAGGCGACCTCGGCATGGTCAAGAATGACGGGTTCGGTGACCGCGTCACGCAGGCGCGCCACCAGGTCCAGGGCGTCGTCGCGGTGGCGGATCGGCATGACGGCGACGAACTCGTCTCCGCCCAGGCGGGCCACGAACTCGTCATGACGCAGGCAGGCCCGCATCCGTTCGGCGATCTGGACCAGCAACTGGTCGCCGGCGGCGTGGCCGTGGACGTCGTTGACCTCCTTGAACCGGTCCAGGTCCATGGCGAGCAGGGCGACCTTGGTCGGGGCGTTGTGGTCCGAGGTCTGGCGCGTCAGCCATTCCAGGAAGGACGAACGGTTGGGCAGGCCGGTCAGGCCGTCGTTGCGCGCCAGATGGGCGATGCGACGTTCCTGGGCCAGGCGCATGCGCAAGTCGCGCACCGCATAGATCATGACATCGGTCACGACGGCGTGTCGGCCATCGCGCCGCACGGCGATCTCGACCGGGATTTCGGTCTCGCCCGCGCCGACCAACTTGGACTGTGTCAGGCCGCCTACCGTCAGGTCGGCGGTATTGGACAGCCAGCGCGACAGCGGCTCGCCGACCAGGGCGTCATGCGCCACTCCGGCCAGGTCGGCGAAGGCGGCGTTGGCGGCCAGGATGAGGCCGTCCTGAGCCACCACCATACCGTCCACGCTGCCTTCGATCAGATGGTCCAGGCGCGCCTTGGCCTGGAGCCGGGACTGCATGTCCAGAGCGTGGCTGGCGACGCCGGTGCCCAGCATCATCAGGCCGACGGCGGATGCCGCGAAGGCCAGGACGATGTTGGCGCTGTTGCTGGCGATGTGACCCGCCGACGGCGCGAGCGGAATGACGGTCATGGCCGCCATGCCGGTGAAGTGCAGCGCGACGATGCCCAGCACCATCAGGGCGACGGGCGCAACCTGTCCCGAACGCCGCGCGCGGTTGAACGCCAGCCCACCGAACAGGACGGCCCCGACGATGGAGGCGACGACATAGGCGGTCGACCAGTGGATGACGGCGTCGGTCGCAAAGGCCGCCATGCCGGTGTAGTGCATGGCCACCACGGTCAGACCGAACAGCACGCCGCCGATCTCGGCCGAGAACCGCAGGGTCCGCGAGGCGACCCAGAGCGCCAGGGCGCTGCCCCCGATGGCCACGCCCAGGGAGACGCCGGTCAGAACCGGTTCGTAGCTGACGCTCGTGCCGGGCTCATAGGCGATCATCGCCACGAAATGGGTGCACCAGATCGTCGCCCCGGTCGCCACGGCGCCCATGAAGGCCCAGGCCAGGCGCGTGCCCTTTTCGGCGGCGCGCAGGCGGCGATAGAGGCGGAAGGTGATGATGGAGCCGATCAGGCAAAGACCGGCGGCGAGCCCCACCAGCCAGAGATTATGATCGTCGGTCAGGCACGTGAAAAAACGCATGAAAGCTACAGACCGTGGAGAAGACAGCCTGGCTTCATAGCAGCAGAGAATTTAATCAGACGCGCCCGAACAGGCTTAACCAATCCCTACACGGACGGATCAGGAGCGCGGCAGCTGATAGGGGTTGTTGACGCTGATGGGCGAGCCGGGCGGCAGGCCCAGTTCCTCGAACGACCATTTCAGCTCGACGCCCTCGACCAGGTCCTGACGGCACTTGTCCTCGTCGATGCGACGCAGGGTGATGACGGCGGCGCCGCCCTGCAGGCTGACGATCGGGATCAGGTCTTCCTTCGCGGTGCAGCCGTTCGAGCTGACCCAGAAGACGGCCTCGTTCTTGGTGAAGGCGGCGGCGTGGATCGGCTCCAGCGCGCCGGGCATGCCCTGTGTCGAAACGGTCGGCTCGCTGGCGGTGGCGCAGGCGGCAAGACTCGCCGATGCGGCGGCGATCAAAGCCAAGCGTCCGATGATGGAGTCGCGCACAGACGACCTCCCCTGTCTCTCAAAGCCTGAACGGGCCGAGAATGCGCCTGTTCGCCCGTGGAGGGAACAGGGTAAAAACGAAAGGCCCCGGACGAATCCGAGGCCTTTCAAACTGAAATCCAGAAAGCGGCTCAAGCAGGCCGAAGGCCGATAGCCGCTCTGAAGAAAGCTCCGCTTACGAAGCGTAGTATTCGACGACCAGGTTCGGTTCCATCTTCACGGCGTACGGCACGTCCGACAGTTCCGGCACGCGGACATAGCGGACGGTGAACGAACGGTCCGACAGTTCCAGGTAATCCGGCACGTCACGTTCCGACGACTGCTGGGCTTCGATGACCAGAGCCATGTTGCGCGACTTTTCCTTCACCGAGACGACGTCTTCCGGCTTCACGCGGTAGGAGGCGATGTCGACCTTCTTGCCGTTGACCAGGACGTGGCCGTGGCTGACGAACTGACGGGCGGCCCAGACGGTCGGGACGAATTTGGCGCGATAGACGATGGCGTCCAGACGCGATTCCAGCAGGCCGATCAGGTTTTCCGAGGTGTTGCCCTTGCGACGCGCAGCTTCGTCGTAGGTCTTGGCGAACTGCTTCTCGGTGATGTTGCCGTAGTAGCCCTTCAGCTTCTGCTTGGCCTTCAGTTGCAGACCGAAGTCCGAAACCTTGGACTTGCGACGCTGACCGTGCTGGCCGGGACCGTAAGAACGCTTGTTGACCGGCGACTTGGCGCGGCCCCACAGGTTCTCACCCATGGCGCGGTCGATCTTGTATTTGGCGCTGTGGCGCTTGGACATTCTATTCTCTTTTCAACGATACGGCCCGGCATCCCCTCGATTGGGAATGCGATCTCAACGGCGGTCCACGCATCTTCCGTCATCAATCCGCGGCTCCGTCGAAACGGATCCGTGGAAGGCGGCGCTTATGGCCAGAGGGGCCGACGGAGTCAAGCCGGACGGGCCGTTAAACACGATGGAATGGAACGATCGACCGGTTCCACCCTTCATTCGATGCAACCGAACACTGCACGAGGACAAGGAGGAGTGGAATGCAGACTGAATCCAAAAGCTTTCAGACCGGCCTGTCCGATCAGGCGGTGGAAACCCTGAAAAAACAACTGGTCGATCTGGTCGAACCCCTGACCGATCATCAACTGCTGGACCTCGCCGACGGCATCCACGAGATGCTGCGCCAGCGCCGCGCGGTCAGGCAGCACCATGCCGAACGCATGAACGAGCGCGTTCGGCAGGGCGTGGACCTGAGGGTCTGATCTCTATTTAGCCGCCCTACTTGGCCGACTGAGCCTCCGAGATGAACATCGCCCGGCCCTCGCGGGTGGCGATCTTGCCCAGGCCCGGGAACGGGAAGTGATAGGCGTAGATGTGGGCGCCCGAGTTGCGCAGCGCCGTCACCTGGTCCAGCCGCGCCTTCTCGCCCGCCGCCTGATCGTCGTCATAGCCGACGTTCCAGTCAGGATGTTCCACCGACAGGATCCAGTGGTGCATCAGGTCGCCGGTGTAGAGCAGTTGGTTCTGGCCGTCGGCGATCAGATAGGCGACGTGGCCGGGCGTATGGCCGGCCGTGTCCTGGGATTGGACGCCCGGCGCGACCTCGCCGCCGGGTTCGAAGGCCTGGACCTTGGGCGTGATGATGCGCACCAGATCGCCAAGCTCAGGATTGGCGCGGATGGACGCCCATTCCGCCTGCGACATCCGGATCGCTGCACTGGGGAAGGCCAGGCCGCCGTTGCGGATCAGGCCGCCGACATGGTCCGGGTGGCCGTGCGAGATCAGCACGTCGGTGATCGAGGACGGATCGACGCCCGCCTTTTGCAGGCTGTCCATCAGTTGACCCTTGCCCTCGCCCAGGCCGGTGTCGAACAGCATCGTCCGGTCGCCGTTCCTGACCAGCAGCGGATGGATTTCCAGCATGATCGGATCGGCCGGCTGGCCGGCGGCGGTCAGGGGTGCGGCGACCGCCTGCCGGGTCAGGCCGACGCCGAACACCTTGTTGTCATTCGGTACGGGGTTTTCGCCGTCGAACAGGGCGATGGCGTCCAGCGCGCCGATCTTGAAGCGATAGACCGGCTTTTCCGCCGGTGCGGCGACCGTCTGCTGGGGCGTGGGCGGAGCGTGGTCGCCGGGCTTCTGCTCGCTCGCCGGCTGCTGGCACGCCGCCAAGGTCAGGCAGGCCAAGGCCGCCCCCGTCATCATGATCCGCATCGCTTCAATCTCCGTGTGCCAGAGCAGAATCGAAAACGCCCGCCGGAGGTTCCGGCGGGCGTCGTCATGTCTCGATCTTTGGCGCCTTATTTGGCGGCGGCGTACAGTTCGTTGACCTTGTTCCAGTTCACGACCGACCAGAACGACTTCAGATAGTCGGCGCGGCGGTTCTGGTATTTCAGGTAATAGGCGTGCTCCCAGACGTCGGCGCCCAGGATGACTTCGCCGCGCTCGTCCACGACATCCATCAGCGGATTGTCCTGGTTGGGGGTCGAGGTGATCTTCAGCTTGCCGTTCTGCACGATCAGCCAGGCCCAGCCCGAACCGAATTGCGCTGCGCCGGCGGCGTTGAAGTCTTCCTTGAACTTGTCCATCCCGCCGAGATCGCTTTCGATGGCGGCGGCGAGTTCGGCCGAGGGTTCGCCGGCTTGGTCCGCCGGGGCCAGCAGTTCCCAGAACAGGCTGTGGTTCCAGTGACCGCCGCCGTTGTTGCGGATGGCCTTGGGGGCGGTGGAGATGCTGGTGAAGATTTCTTCCAGCGACTTGCCCTGCAGACCGGCGTCGGCGTCGACGGCCTTGTTCAGGTTGTCGACATAGGTCTGGTGGTGCTTGTCGTGGTGGAAGGTCATCGTCTCCTTGTCGATGGCCGGCTCCAGCGCGTCATAGGCGTAGGGCAGCGGGGGCAGGGTGAAGGCCATGGGAGAGCTCCTTTTCCGACAGATCTTGATAGGCAGCACATAGGCGCCCGTTCGTGAAACCCAAGCGACAAGACCCGGATTCGTTCCGACTTATCGGCCCGGAACGGTCAAGCTGGCAAGTTCGCCTTCAGGCATTCGCGCACCGCGCGCTTCACGTCGCCCGGCGCATTGGGCTCGTCCACGCCCTCGGCCGCGAAGACGGCGCGCACGGCGGCGTCCAGACCTTTGGGCAGGGCCTCGATCACCTTCTTCTGGCCCTTGGCGTGCAGGCAATAGCCCACCTCGCGGCACAGGGCGGAAAACATCGGTTCGTAGAGATCGGGAGCGCTCATGGCGCCCCTCTATCACCGCCGGGCGATCAGCGACAGTCGGTCAAGCCTTCAACCGCCCGGCATGGAAGGCGACGTGGTCGGCGATGAAGCTGGCCATGAAGAAGTAGGAGTGGTCGTAGCCGGGCTGCATGCGCAGGGTGATCTTCTGGCCGGCGGCGTCTGCGGCGGCTTGCAGCAGTTCGGGCTTCAGCTGGTCGTTCAGGAAGCTGTCGGCGTCGCCCTGGTCGATCAGGATGTCGTCATAGACCCCGCGTGCGGCGCCGGCCGCGATCAACTTGGCGGCGTCGTGGCGGTCCCAGGCGGCGCGGTCATCACCGAGATAGGCGGTGAAGGCCTTTTCGCCCCAGGCGCACTGGGCCGGCGAGCAGATGGGGGCGAAGGCGGACACGGATCGGAACAGATCGGGATGGTTCAGCGCCAGGGTCAAGGCGCCGTGACCGCCCATCGAATGGCCGCTGATGGCGCGGATGCCCGTGGTCGGGAATTCGGCGTCGATCAGGGCGATCACTTCCTCGGTGACATAGGTCTCCATGCGGAAATGCGGCGCCCACGGCGCTTGCGTTGCATCGACATAGAAGCCAGCGCCCTGGCCCAGGTCATAGGCAGGATCGTCGGCGACGCCGTCTCCGCGCGGGCTGGTGTCGGGGGCGACGATGATGACGCCGTGTTCGGCGGCGGCCTGGTAGGCGCCGGCCTTTGTGGTGAAATTGTTCTCGGTGCAGGTCAGGCCCGACAGCCAGATCAGGACCGGGAAAGGCCCCTCGCCCGCCGGCGTGAAGACCGACAGGGTCATGGGCGTGCCAGTCGTTGTGCTGTCGTGCTTCAGATAGCGGAGGGTTCCGCCGTGGACGATGTGGGTCTTGGTGGTCTCGAAGGTCATGCGACGGTTTCCGACGAACTCAACAGGCGAACATCCATTCCCTCGACCTTGCCCAACTTCCGGGCCAGCTTGAGGTCGGCTGTAACGAGCGGGATACCCCGCCGCCGCGCCATCACGGCATACAGGCAGTCGGTCATCGAATGGTTCAGGTCGCAAGCCAGGGTGAAGGCTTCGGAGATCAGCCCCCGGTGATCCACCAGATCGACCACCTGCGGGATGATGGACAGGTTCTCTGTCGCCGACGACGACTGCAACTCGTCACGCACGACATAGCGGCGAAAGACATTCGCCACCTCGATCAGCATCAGGTCAGGCGCGACCGCCGGACCATGGGTCCGACGCGCCTCCATCGCCGCATCCGCCAACGGATCATCGACGAACCATTTGACGACGACGCTGGCGTCGAAGACCGCGCTCACCGATCACGGTCTTCGCGGATCAGAGCGGTGGAGTCGAGCGACGAGCCGCGAGTCTGCTCGCGGGATCGTCGGGAGGCGTTTTCAAAGCGAGCCTCGACGTCCATGGCCTCGCGAGCGGCCATATCCCTGAACTTCTGCTCCAGGGACATGTTCTCAGCCTTCGCCATCACCTTGAGGCGAGCGACGATGCCGTCATCCAGATCGCGAACGAGAACCTGAGCCATGAAGCGATGATAGCGCAATGCTATCATCGCGCCAAGTGCCTCACCCCACCCGGTGCATCGCGACGATCTTGTTGCCCGACGGATCGCGCAGATAGGCCAGGATCATCGGGCCGAACGGGCCTTGGCGCTCGCCGGGCGGATCCTCGATGGCGCGACCGCCGGCGGCGGCGCCGGCGTCGTGGAAGGCCTGGACCATTTCGGGCGTCTTGGCGGCGAAGCCGATGGTGCCGCCATTGGCGTGGCAGGCCGGATCGCCGTCGATCGGCGCGCCGACCGCGAAGGCGCCGCGCAGGGTCCGCCACCAGTAACGGCCCTTGGGATCCGGCCCCTGTCCCGGCTCGACGCCCAGGGCGCCGAGCGCCGCATCATAGAATTTGCGCGACGCCTCGATGTCGTTGGCGCCGACGGTGACGTGTGTGAACATGGTCAAACCTCCCGATCTTTGGATTCTGTTTCTATTACCGCAACATAATGCCACGACGAGTTCGTGGTCATCAGAGCAAAGCGATCAGCCATGTCATGCTGGTTTCTAGTGATTTCCAAGTGATGAGATCTGTCCCGAGCATTCTTCCGCAAAGAGGAATCGACAACTTCATCATCCGTCAGATGCCGCGCCTGAAGACGACGCAGAACCTCGACCATTTCGCTGTCCGACAACGATCCAACCGGCAACCGTCGCTCGTAAGTTACCTTTAGCCCATCGTATCCGATAATGCGCCAAAAGCGGGCCATGGTCAGAAGACAACCACGCTGCGGATGCTCTTGCCCTCGTGCATCAGGTCGAAGGCCTTGTTGATGTCTTCCAGGCCGAAGGTGTGGGTGATCATCGGGTCGATCTCGATCTTGCCGTCCATGTACCAGTCGACGATCCTGGGCGTGTCGGTGCGGCCGCGCGCGCCGCCGAAGGCCGAACCGCGCCAGACGCGGCCGGTTACCAGCTGGAACGGGCGGGTGGCGATCTCCTTGCCGGATTCGGCGACGCCGATGACGACGCTCTCGCCCCAGCCGCGGTGGCAGGCCTCAAGCGCCTGGCGCATGACGACCGTATTGCCGGTGCAGTCGAAGGTGTAGTCCGCGCCGCCGTCGGTCAGTTGAACCAGATGCGCCACGACGTCCGGCACGTCCTTCGGATTGACGAAGTGGGTCATGCCGAAGCGACGGCCCCATTCTTCCTTGTCAGGGTTGATGTCCACGCCGACGATCATGTCGGCGCCGACCATCTTCAGCCCCTGGATGACATTCAGGCCGATGCCGCCCAGTCCGAAGACCACGGCGTTGGCGCCCGGCTCGACCTTGGCCGTGTTGACCACCGCGCCGACGCCCGTCGTCACGCCGCAGCCGACATAGCAGGCCTTGTCGAAGGGCGCGTCCTTGCGGATCTTGGCAACCGCGATCTCGGGCAGGACGGTGAAGTTCGAGAAGGTCGAGCAGCCCATATAGTGGGCGATGGCCTGGCCCTTGTAGCTGAAGCGCGACGTGCCGTCGGGCATGACGCCCTTGCCCTGGGTCGAGCGGATCGAGGTGCACAGGTTGGTCTTGCGCGACAGGCACGACTTACACTGGCGGCATTCCGGCGTGTACAGCGGGATGACGTGATCGCCGACCGCGACCGAGGTCACGCCCGGCCCGACTTCCACCACGACGCCGGCGCCCTCGTGGCCCAGGATGCTCGGGAAGATGCCCTCTGAGTCCAGACCGTCCAGCGTATAGGCGTCGGTGTGGCAGATGCCGGTGGCCTTGATTTCGATCAACACCTCGCCGGCGCGCGGCCCTTCCAGATCGACCTCGACGATCTCCAACGGACGTTTGGCCTCGAAGGCGACGGCGGCGCGGGTTTTCATGGGGAGAGCTCCTTGGTTTGCGCCTGTTTCTCACGAGCGACGCCGAGAAGGCCAGCCCGTCCGCCGATGAAGGCTGCTGAAATTTTTTGAGTGCACTATCGTGCAGATTTTTGAGATTGGTTCGCAGACACCCTTCGATGTCACCAGCCTTAGGCTGCACCTACGTCACAGGCGGACGTAGGCTGACCAAGCAGTCGAGACGCGCTAATCAGGGTCATGACCCATCGCAACCTCGTCGTCCTGACCGGCGCCGGCATATCGGCCGAGAGCGGCGTGCCGACGTTTCGGGCGGATGACGGGCTGTGGTGCGGGCATCGGGTTCAGGATGTGGCGACGCCGGAGGGGTATGCGGCCGATCCGGCCCTGGTGCAGGACTTCTACAATCAGCGGCGGCTGCAGTTGGCGGATGTTCAGCCCAATGCGGCGCATCGGGCGCTGGCGGAACTGGCTGCGCGGTGGGAGGGGGATTTCCTGCTGGTGACGCAGAATGTCGACGATCTGCATGATCGGGCGCACGCGCAGACGCCGCCGGCTGACGGGTTCGAACTGATCCATATGCATGGCGAGTTGTTGAAGGCGCGCTGCACCCGGTCGGGCGTGGTGATGGACTGGACGGCGGACATGGCGGCGGATCAGGCCTCGCCGCATCATCCGCAGGGCCTCATGCGGCCGCACATCGTCTGGTTCGGGGAGATGCCGCTGGAGATGGAGCGGATCGAGCGGGCGCTGGAGGCCTGCGACCTGTTCGTCTCCATCGGCACGTCCGGGGCGGTCTATCCGGCGGCGGGGTTCGTCCAGGCGGCGCGGTATGCCGGGGCGCGGACGGTGGAGATCAATCTGGAACCGACGCAAGGGGCGCGCCTGTTCGACGAGGGCGTCTATGGGCCGGCGACGCAAGCCGTGCCGGGCTTCTTCGACGGGCTGTAGATACGAAAACGGCGACCGCTGCGAAGCGGCCGCCGTTCGGGTCTTTCGAAGTCGAGGCGGGTTAGGCCAGGACGACGATGGTCACGCGGCGGTTCTGCGAACGGCCTTCCGGCGTGTCATTCGAGGCCACCGGCTGTTCCTGACCATAGGAGATGGTCGCCATGCGGTTCAGGGCGACGCCCTGACGGTTCAGGAAGCGACGCACGGCCTCGGCGCGCTGCTCGCCCAGCTCGTCATTGTGCTGGGGCGTGCCGGTCGCGTCGGTATAGCCCTGGATTTCCAGATAGACGTTCTTGTTCTCGCCAGCCAGGCGCTGGGCGAACTGGGCCAGGCGTTGCTCGGCTTCCGGCGACAGGGCCGCCGCGTCGGTGGGGAATTTCACGGAATCGTCCGACAGCACGACCTGATAGAGGAACTTGCCCTCGGCCAACTTGTGCGCGTCGTTGGCGCGCTGGAGCGCCTGACCCGCCGTGCCTTCGACGCCGGTCACGCGGGTATCGACGACTTCCACCTGATCACGCACGAAACGATGACTGGCGCAGCCGCTGGCCGCAAAGCCGAGGGCGATGAGGGCGCCGCCGACGACCGCCGTCCTGAGTTTCGATCTGCTCAAGTTCTGTCTCCTTCTTGCCGGGAGCGCCACACCCGTTTTTGCGCAAGATGAAAATGGCGTAGGGCACAAGGCGGAGTAATGACGTGCTTTGGGCAGGATCATGTCAGCTTGACCATAAAAAGATGGGGTATTTCGCGTTATTCTTGCGCGGACATGGAACCGGGCGGCCAGATCAACCGTTGCGCCGCCGACGGTCGTGGCCGGAGGGCGGGCAGGCTGATCTATCGCTGATCTGAAACGCCGTCCGGTTGTATTCGGCTCAGCGCCACTTTCCTGACGCGACCGAATGTTTTCAACAGGGCCTGATGTTTTTTACAGGCGTTCTGTTCTGATGACCATGCGGCGCGGTGTTCAACTGTCATCACGGATAGGCGATTGAGCGCCGGACGGGCACCGCGCCGGGCACGACGCTGGACGCTGGCGGCGATGCCGATTCTGGTCGCTCATGCCGGGTTGGCCCTGCTGATGACCGCGCGCGCGGAGCCGGAGCCGGTCGTGTCCGAGCCGCCGCTGATGATGGTCGAACTGGTCGAACCGCCGCCCCCTCCTCCCCCGCCACCGGCTCGGGTCATCGCCCCCGATCCCTCGCCCAAACCGGATGCGCCAGCCGCTGCGGCCCAGGCGGCCGCGCCGCCCAAGCCCGCGCCCCAGCGTCGCCCGCCCGCCGTTGCGGCGGCGCGCCCGCGCCTGGTCGTGACCAAACGCCCGCCCGACGTCGAACCCCTGCCCGCCGTGCCTGCGCCGCCGGGACCGCCCCTGCCCCTGCTGGGCGCGGCCCAGATCGCCGGCGCCATGACGGCGGGCGCGGGACCGGGCGGCGGAGGGGGAACGGGCGTGGGCGGCGGCGGCGGATCGGGCGGGACCGGGTCCGGCCCAGGATCGGGCGGCGGCTCGTGCGACATGGTGCGCTGGGTCCAGGACGCGGTGCGCGACGACCAGGCGGTGCGCCGCGCCGTCATCGACGCCTCGCAGGACATGAGCGCCAACGGACGCGCCATCCTTGTCTGGAACGGCGACTGGCTGCAGAGCCGCAATCAGTCGGGCAAGGGCCTGGCCGGCGTGCGTCAGGCCATCGCCCTGGAAGTCGCCTTCGCCCCCGCCGAGTGCAAGAACCAGCGGATGACCGGCCTGGCCTTGCTGAAGCTGGAAGACCGCCCCGGCGGCGCGCAACTGGCGCTGGGCAAGGGCAGCTGGCGCTGGTCGGACCTGCTGGGGGCGGGTTAAGCGGCCCTCGGGCCGAACAGAATGATCCCCGCGCCGACCAGGCAGACCAGGCCGCCCAGCACGTCCCAGCGATCCGGCGTCGTCTTCTCGACCACGGCCATCCAAACGAGCGACGCGCAGATATAGACGCCGCCATAGGCCGCGAAGGCCCGGCCCGCCGCATCGCTGGGGACCAGGGTCAGGAGCCAGGCGAAGGCGATCAGGCAGACGACGCCCGGCGCCAGCCAAAGCGGCGAGCGATCCAGCTTCAGCCAGGCCCAGAAGGCGAAACAGCCCCCGATCTCCGCCAGCGCCGCCAACGGATAGATCAGCAGAAGCTTCATTGCTGTTCTCCTATCACTCGCCGCGCGGCGGCTCGTTGCTTGAGGAGGCCTTTGCCGCCCGTTCGGCCGCCAGTTTGGCCAGCACCCGACCGCGACCGCGCGACAGGGCGTGGATGGCGCCGCGCATGGTGGCGACCTCCTGCTCCGAGAAGGCGGCGCGGCCCAGCATGACGCGCAGGTTCTGGCTCATCGAACGTTTCTTCTCGGGTGGATAGAAGAAGCCGCCGTTTTCCAGCTCTTCCTCCAGATGTTCGTACATGCCGACCAGCAGGTCGTTCGACGCCGGCGGCTCGCTGTCGCGGAAGCGCGGCGGCGGGGCGTCCAGGATCAGGGTGCGCCACTCATAGGCGTTGATCGCCACGGCCTGGGCCAGGTTCAGCGAATGGTGCCGGGGATCGATGGGGATGGTGACGATGCCGGCGCACAGGGCGATGTCGGTCGTCTCCAGCCCCGCGCGCTCGCCGCCGAACAGCAGGCCGGTCTTCAGGCCGGACGCCGTGTCGTCATACAGGATGCGGCCGGCATCGCGCGGGGTGCGGACCGGCTGGCGCGTCTCGCGCGGGCGGGCGGTGGTGGCGAAGACGGTGCTCAGGTCGGCGACGGCGTCCGCCACGCTGTCGAACACCCGCACACCCTCCAGCACCCAGTCGGCGCCCGAGGCCATGGCCCAAGCCCGCTCCTGGGGCCAGCCGTCGCGGGGCGTGACCAGGCGCAGGTCCGTCAGGCCGAAATTGGCCATCACCCGCGCCACGGCGCCGATGTTCTCGGCCATCTGCGACTTGTCGAGGATGACGGCGGGGGGGGTGAGGCTCTCAGTCACAGCTTGGATGGCCCCTTGCCGGTGACTGCTGCGACCGCATCGAGCCAATCACCCATCATCGCGGGATCGGCCGAGATGCCATCTGGCGTCAAAGGCAATCCCCCGAGCAATCCGGCCAGATCATCTGAACTCCGTCCGCTTCGCTCCCAATACGTCTCAAGGAAATGCGCCATGCAAAGATAGCTGTCTCGTATCGAGAGTTCCGGCGCGCCCAATGTGTCGATCGCCATCAGTCCTCGCCCACCATGGCGATCCAGGGATCGGTGGTTCCGGCCTCGACCTCGGCGACCTTGACGGCGGGCCAGCCGATGGAGGCGCTGCTCGAAGCGGTCCAGGCGGTGACGATGAAGTCGCGCAGTTCGCCGGCGCCCGCCGCCAGACGTTCGTTGACGAAGGCCGCGCCGCGCGGATCGGCGTCGCGGAAGCCGCCCGCCTTTTCCAGTCGATAGAAGGGGATCACCGTGCCGAGCGTCGTGGTCAGATAGGAGACGGTGCGCGCCTTGACGTCGAAGCCGTCCAGATCAGCGGCCGGCATGGCGGCCTCGACCGCGTCCAGACGGGCGACGCGGTTGGTGAACTCACCCTCGAACAGGGCGTGGGTCTGGCGCGAATTGGTGAAGCCTTCCGGGTTCGGGAAGTCGCCCCAGCCGTTGTAGTGAATGCTGGTGTGATGCGGCTGTGAGCCGTCGCCGACATAGTGGCCCATCACGCCGATGTCGCGCAGGATCAGGGCCTCGCGGCGGATGCGGTCGGCGCGGTACCAGGCCTGGCGCTCCATGTTGGTCTCGCGCTTTTCGGCGGCGTTCAGCACGCGCCAATAGGCGAAGTCGCGGCCCAGCTGCTGCCAACCGTCGATCATGGCGTAGGGCAGATAGCCGGCGTCGTTGACGTCCAGACCGGCCTTGGTCAGGGCGGCGTCATATTCGGATTTCAGGCGCGGCAGGTCGGCGAGGCTCATGCCGCGCTGGTCGAACACCCGGCCCTGGTCGTCCATGTCGATGAAGTGGGCGGTGTCGCGCTCGCGGTCGTGCGGCTGGCCGGCGCCCTTCCAGCGGTCGGGCTCGCGCGCCAGTTCACCGACGTCGGCGATGGCCGCCGGAGTGCGCAGGAAGGCGGGCAGATCATCGGGCAGAGCCCGCATCGCCGCCACGCCGATCAGTCGGTGGCCGGTATTGCCCCAGGCCGTGACGGTGACGGCCGGCGCGGCGACCGCGATCAGGGCCAAGGCGGCGATGGCGAGACGTTTCATGAGGCGACCTCGGAAAGACGGGAAGGCCTCGCTCTAGCGCATCGCTACGCCCGCCTCCACCCGCCTCAGACGTCGGCGGGTTCGCGCCGGATGTCCGGGGCCGCCGGGCCCGCCTCGTCTTCGTTCAGCAGACGGCCTTCGCGCTTGGGCTTGATGTAGGGGGCTGGCTGCGGCGTCGGCATATTGCCGCGCATCAGCTGGCGGCCGGCCTTGGCGTCCCCGGTCAGTTGCAGGTCCAGACGCGCCTCGTCGCGACGGCGCACGTCGCCGATGGTCTCGGCCGCCTGCGTCTCGTCCAGGCCCAGTTCGACCAGGGCGCGCTCTCCGAACTTCAGGGCGGATTCGAAAGTCTCGCGGATCTGGTAATCGACCCCGGCCTGGATCAGGCGCATCGAATGGCCCCGGTCGAAGGCGCGGACCATGATCTTGGTGGTCGGGAACTCGGACTTGACCAGTTCGACGATGCGGTCGGCGGCCTCGGGCTTGTCCACGCAGACCAGAACAATCTCGGCCTGTTCTGCGCCGGACGCCCGCAACGTGGCGAGCTGGGCGCCGTCGCCGTAATAGACCTTGAACCCGAACTGAGCGGCGGCCTGGATCATCTCGACGTCGTTCTCGATGATGGACACGTCCACGTCACGCGCCAGCAGCGGCTGGGACACGACCTGGGCGAAGCGGCCGAAGCCGATGATCAGCACCTGGCCGCGCAGGTCCTTGGCGAAGTCCACGCCGTCCGCGTCCTCGGCCGACACCACCGGCTTGGGCAGAAGCCGCTCGGTCAGCAGGCTGGTCAACGGCGTCAGAGCCATCGACAGGATGACGATGGCCGACAGCATGGCCCCGACCTGGGCGTCGAACAGGCCCGCCGTGACGGCCGCCCCATAAAGGACGAAGGCGAACTCGCCCCCTTGCGCGAACAGGGCCGCGCGCTCGACCGCCTCGTGGTGGGAGGCCTTGAACAGGCGGGCGACGCCATAGATGCCCAGCGCCTTGACCACCATGAAGACGACCACGCCGCCGACCACGATGCGCCAGTCGGTGATAACGACCGACAGGTCCAGCGACATGCCGACGCTGAGGAAGAACAGGCCCAGAAGGATGGCGCGGAACGGCTCCACGTCCGATTCCAGCTGGTGACGGAAGGTCGATTCCGACAGCAGGACGCCGGCCAGGAAGGCGCCCATCGCCATCGACAGACCGCCCAGCGACATGGCCCAGGCGGCGCCGACCACGACCAGCAGGGCGGCGGCAGTCATCACCTCGCGCCCACCATAACGAGCCAGCAGGCGGAAGATGGGATCGACCAGATATTTGCCGGCCAGCAGAACGCCGCCGACCGCCGCGACTGCGAAACCGATGGTCTGCCACAGGGGCGGCGCCTGTTCGTTCGCCACGCCCAGCACGGTGGCCAGGACGGCGACGATGGCCAGAAGCGGGACGATGGCCAGGTCTTCCAGCAGCAGGATGGAGACCGCCCGCTGGCCCGGCCCGCCGGCGATCTCGCCGCGTTCTTCCAGCATCTGCATGATGACGGCGGTGGACGACAGGACGAAGCCCATGGCGCCGACGAAGGCGACCGGCGCCGAAAAGCCCGCCAGCATCGCCGTCAGCGTCAGGATCAAACCGCAGAACAGCACCTGGGCTGCGCCCAGGCCGAAGATTTCCTTGCGCAAGCCCCACAGGCGCTTGGGCCGCATCTCCAGTCCGATGATGAACAGGAAGATGACCACACCGAACTCGGCGACGTGCAGGATGGTTTCGGGCTCGCGAAACAGCTTCAGGCCGAAGGGACCGATGGCGAGGCCCGCCGCCAGATAGCCCAGCACCGACCCAAGGCCGATCCGCTTGAACACCGGCACGGCGAACACGCCCGCCGCCAGCAAGGCGGCCGCCGCACCCAGATCCAGTCCTGTCGCCGCCTCGGCCATCACATTCCCCTCAAGCTTGGCCCCTATTGTGGGGGGCGTCGCGCGCGATTGCGAGATGGAGCCGAAGACACGGTCGAAGATCGCCGTGCGATGAGCGCCGTGGACGCCACAGTTTCGCCCCAGGACGACCCGCGACTGGCGTCAAGAAAACAACCGGAGGAAGCCATGTCTCGTCTCGCCCGGATCGCCGCCTTGTCGGTGTTGAGCCTGTCGATCGCCGCGCCGCCGGCAGCCCTGCCGTCCATCGCCATGGCCAAGCCTTTGGATGGCGAGGCGACACAGGCGGCCTGTGGGCCGCTGGGCTTCGACCTGGGCCAGCCTGCGCCGGTCGCTGCGCCTCCGGTGCGGCGGGTCAGCCCGCCGACGCCGCCCGTGAACATCACGCCGACCCGGAAGGAAGACCGCATCCAATACGGCGCGCCGCCTCCGCCACCTCCCCCTCCTCCCCCTCCGTCGGCCCCGCCAGCGCCGATGCGGCCGGCCATCATCCAGGGTTCGTCCGCTGCGTCAGGCTCGGTGAATGAACTCGTCGTCACCGGCTCGCGGATCATGCCGGGCGGGGTCGCCCCTGCGCCCGCCGACACCGAACGCTATCCCGATGCGACGCCCAATCCGGTGAAGCGGACCAGCGATCAGCCGGTCTCGACCTTCTCCATCGACGTGGACACCGCCGCCTATTCGAACGTTCGGCGCTTTATCGACGAGGGGCGCGCCCCTCCGAGGGACGCCGTGCGGGTGGAGGAACTGATCAACGCCTTCGACTATGACTACGCCCGGCCGACCGCGCAGAGCCGGCCATTCGCCATCACCACGGCGGTCGCCGCCTCGCCTTGGGCGACCGGGCGTCAGATCGTTCACATCGGACTACAAGGTTACGAACTGCCGACCGGGGAACAACGGCCGCTGAACCTCACCTTCCTGGTCGATGTGTCGGGGTCGATGCGGTCGACGGACAAGCTGGACCTGGCCAAGAAGGCGATGAACCTGGCCATCGACCGGCTGAGGCCGCAGGACACCCTGTCCGTGACCTATTACGCCGAGGGCGCCGGCACGACGTTGCAGCCGACGCGCGGCGACGAGAAGCTGAAGATGCGCTGTGCGGTGGCCAGTCTGCGCGCCTCGGGCGGCACCGCCGGGGCGACCGGCATGACCAACGCCTATGACCAGGCCCAAGCCAGCTTCGCCCGCGACAAGGTCAACCGGATCCTGATGTTCACCGACGGCGACTTCAACGTCGGGGTGACCGACGACAAGCGGCTGGAGGACTATGTCGCCGACAAGCGCGGGACCGGCATCTATCTGTCGGTCTATGGCTTCGGGCGCGGCAACTATCAGGACGCTCGGATGCAGACCATCGCCCAGGCGGGCAATGGAGTCGCGGCCTATGTCGGAGATCTGCGCGATGCGCGCCGGCTGTTCGGCCCGGCCTTCGACAAGGGCGCCTTCCCCATCGCCGACGACGTCAAGATCCAGGTCGAGTTCAACCCCGCGCGCGTCGCCGAATGGCGGCTGATCGGATACGAGACCCGGCTGTTGAATGAAGAGGATTTCGCCAACGACCGCATCGATGCGGGCGAGGTCGGATCGGGCGCCAGCGTCACGGCCCTGTATGAGATCACCCCCGTCGGCGGCCCGACCCAGGTTCCCGAGCGCCGCTACCCCGACAATCGCATCGGCGTGGGCGGCGGCGATCCGAACGGCGAGATCGGCTTCGTCCAGGTGCGCTACAAACAGCCGGGCCAGAGCCGGTCGGAGTTGATCCAGCAGCCGCTGACGAATGCTGCGTCCGGCCGGGTCGGCGCCCAGCCGCCGGAAGCGACCCGCTGGGCCATCGCCGTCGCCGGCTTCGGGCAGAAGCTGCGGGGCGATCCGTGGATGGCGGCCGACTATGGCTGGAACCGGATCGTCGATCAGGCGCAGGGGGCCAGGGGCGAGGATCCCTATGGCGACCGGGCCGAGTTCGTTCAGCTGGTCCGGGCAGCCGAGGGCCTGCCGGCCCAACGGACGCCCTGATCGGAACCGCCACGCTCGCGGCGGGTTTCCAGCGCAACGCTTCAGCTCAAGGAAACCCGCCATGAAGATCCGCGACGTGATGACCAAGGACGTGCATCTGGCCCGTCCCGCCGACACCATCCAGGACGTGTCCAACCGCATGGCCAAGGGCGGGTTCGGCTTCGTGCCCGTAGCGGACGGCGACCAGTTGATCGGCACGATCACCGACCGCGACATCGTGGTGCGCGCCATCGCGACCGGCGCCGCCTCCAGCGCGGCGGTGGTGGAGTTCATCACCCGCGATCCGCAGACGGTGCTGGACACGGACGACCTGAAGGTCGTGCTGGATCTGATGGGCGCCAAACAGATCCGCCGCGCGCCGGTGGTGGACAAACACGGTCGCGTCGTCGGCGTGGTCTCGCTGGGCGATCTGTCGACGCGGGTGAAGGAAAAATACGCCGGAGAGACGCTGGAAAGCATCTCGCGTTAAGACCTGCGTAACCGCGCCCCGACACCGGGCGTCAAGGATCGTCGTTCATGCTGTTCTTCGAATCTCGGAGGATGGCATGGCGCGCGCGCAGTTCCAGAAGGGTCAGAAGGTCTGGGTCGAATGTGTCGGCGCCTGGGCCTTCGTCGAACAGGTCCAGCCCGTATGGGCCAAGGGTTTCGAGGAACCCGTACGTGTCACCTATGACGTCGGCCTGGGGCGCGAGTTCACCGCCAACGAACTGATGCTGGCGACGGACGATCCGTCGGCGGACGAGGGCGTCGGCGAGTGGCGGCTGCTGCGCGCGCGCAACAAGTGGCAACTGCCCGAGGACTGCCTGCACCACCCCCACCCCGGCACCTACCCCGTGGTGGTGACCGACCGCGCGGACTGGGGCGGCTGGCGCGTGCCGGGCGCCGAATACGACCGTGACCCGCAGCAGATCGAGCTTCAGGCCCGGTTGATCGCCGCCGCGCCCCAGTTGATGCAGATCGCACAGGCCCTGGTGGACATGGTGTCGGAGGCGCCCGACGACGCCCCGCCCGCTGTCCTGACCCTGGCCCGTCAGGCGCGCGATACGCTGCAAGGCGTGACACGGGTTCTGGAACCGGCGCCGGATCGCCTGCTGTCGCCGGTCGCGGCGGCTTAAAATACCGTTAAAAGCGCGCGCCGAGCCTCGACAGGAATCCGCGACGCAGCCTAGATTCCCCCCACAGCAGATTTGCCGGAGGGACGGGGCTTGCGCGACGAGGAGCGGCGGGAAAATCGGTCGGGGCGTCGCGCCTCTGACCGCGCCCCCGGCGCGCCTGCCTGGTTGCGCGTTTCCGTGCTTGCCCTGGCCCTGGTCGCGACCGGCTATGTGTTTCTGGCGTCACGCGAAATCACGCGACCGACGCGCGATGTCAGCCGGCTGGAAGCCGAGAACCTGACGCTGAACACGCAACTGGTCGCCAGCCAGACCGCCGTCCTGATCCAGTCCGCCGACGCCGGCCTCGCCGCCGGTCAGACCGAAATCCGCGCGGGTCGTGCGCCGATCGACGTGGTCGAAGCCGCGCGTCGCGTCGCGCCCCAGGTCGGGTTCTCGCTGATCGGCCCCGGCGAGACCGTTCAGGCGGCCGAGGGCGAAGGCGCTGTCGCGGCGGCCAGCGCCAACATCGACGGCCTGCGGCTGGAGGCGCGGATGGACCCGCCGCTGCCGGCGTCGGGCGAGGCGCGGATCGTGTCGGCGGGCGGGGTCGTGCTAGCCTCCAGACGCGCCGCCGAAATCGGACAGCCGATCCGGGCGTTGATCGGCGTGGACGCCGCCGCCCTGGCCGCCCAGACGACGCCGCGCAATGTGACCATCGACGGCGAAGGCCGGATCGCGACCGCCGCGCGCACGACGCCGGACGGGCCATATGTGGTGACCCTGTCCAAGGGGGCGACCTCGTCGTTCCTGGACGACCTGTGGCTGGTGACCGTGCCGCTGATGCTGGGGCTGGGCGTCGTCGGCCTGTTCGTCTTCTACGGTTTTCGCCGGACCCGTCAGCACCGCGAGCGGGTCGCCACCGAGAAGCGGTTCCGCATCGCGGTCGAGGCCGCGCGTTGCGGCGTGTGGGAATGGGATCTGAAGAAGGACGAGGTCTCCCTGTCCGACTTCATGGCCGTGCTGCTGGGTTTCGAGCGCGGCGGCGTCAGTTCGGCCGAGGCCGTGATCGCCCGCGTCCATCCGCGATTCCAGGAAGATTTCCGCCACGCCCTGCGCCAGGCCGCGGCCTATGGCGCGTTCGAGATCACCTTTCCCGTTCCGGGCGCCGACGGGCGTGCGCGCTGGATCGACGCGCGGGGCCAGGCGCGTGGACCGCGTGGCGATGCGGGCTTTTCGGCCATCCTGGGCGTCGCGCTGGACATCACCGAGGCCCGCCGCGCCAAGGCCGCCGCCCAGGCCGCCGAGAGCCGGCTGCGTGACGGGGTCGAGAGCATTTCCGACGCCTTCGTCCTGTTCGACCGCCAGGGGCGGCTGATCCTGTGGAACCAGGCGTTCGAGGACGCCTTCGGCTTCGAGCACGGGGTGGTGCGGCGCGGCGCCCTGAAGGACGAGTTGAACCGGATCGCGGCCCTGGCGATCAAGGCCGAGCACCGTCCCGCCGGCGGGCGCGCGGGCCTGCGCGAGGTCGAACTGCACGACGGGCGCTGGCTGCAGTTGTCCGAACGGTTCACCTCGGAAGGGGGCTCGGTCGTCACCGCCGCCGACATCACCGCCATCAAACGCCAGGAGGCCGAGCGCCGCCGCGCCGCCGACGACCTGCGGGCCACCGTCGACCAGCTGGAAGCCAGCCGTGAGACGCTGGCGCTGCTGGCCCGCAAATACGAAGTCGCCATGACCCGCGCCGAGGCCGCCAACCAGGCCAAGTCCGAGTTCCTGGCGAACATGAGCCACGAGCTGCGCACGCCGCTGAACGCCATCAACGGCTTCTCCGAGATCATGGCCAGCGAGCTGTTCGGGCCGCTGAACGAGAAGTACAAGGGCTATGCCGGCGACATCCTGAAGTCGGGCCAGCACCTGCTCAGCCTGATCAACGACGTGCTGGACATGGCCAAGATCGAGGCCGGCAAGATGACCCTGCACTATGAGCCGGTGTCGCTGCGCGAGGTGTGCGAGGACGCCGTGCGCCTGATGCGCGGCAAGGTTCAGGACGCGGGGCTGAAGATCGCCGTCGAGGGCGGCGACCTGCCCGACATCGAGGCCGACTATCGCGGGGTCAAACAGGTGCTGCTGAACCTGATCTCCAACGCCGTGAAGTTCACGCCCGAGGGCGGGTCCATCGTCGTGTCGCTGAAAGGCTTCACCGGCCCGGCGGGCGAGGACCGCATCCGCGTCGCCTGCGCCGACACCGGCATCGGCATCGCCCCCGAAGACCTGGTGCGCCTGGCCCGCCCGTTCGAACAGGTCGAGGGCCAGCATTCCAAGACCACCCAGGGCACCGGCTTGGGCCTGGCCCTGACCAAGTCCCTGATCGAGATGCACGGCGGTAAGCTGACGATGGAAAGCGAGCCGGGCCTCGGCACGGTGGTCAGCTTCGACCTGCCGGTGAAACGGCCGGACCAGACAGTGCAGCCGATCCGGGCGGCGTTCGCGGCTTAGGGTTTGGTGGTCAGGGCAGGCCGCGCGGACGATCGCTTGTCACGGGCGACGCAACCGGCGTTCGGACAGGTGAACTTTGGCGTCACAACCCCGATTTGCGAAATGGCCGTTGGTTGGATTCCCGCAAAGGTCCAGCTAGTGCTTGCAGATCCTCACCAGAAACCGACTTGGCAACACGCATGGACCGGCTCGAACTCCTAAAAAACCTGTCGTTCGGATCCCAGGTTGCGGAAGACGAGATCGCGAGCCTCGGTTCGTACTTCGTCAAGACGGATCAGTGGAACCGGATTCTCAAGGGCGATATTGACATCGTTCGGGGCGAAAAAGGTGCCGGCAAAAGCGCGCTGTATCTGCTCCTCAACCAGAACCACGCAGAACTGCGAACGCGCGGAGTCTTGACCCTTAATGGCGAGAACCCCCGGGGAGCCACTGTTTTCAAGGATTTGGTGGCTGATCCTCCTGCAGCGGAGAACGAGTTTGTCGTTCTTTGGAAGCTCTACATCCTGACCTTGATTTGCCATCGCTTGAGGTCGGAGCAGATCGCGCCGGCTAAACTGGCAAAGATATTCGGGCAGCTCGAAGAGGCTGGTTTGATGGAGAGCGAGTTGAATCTCGCAAGCCTACTTCGCTCTGCCCAGAAATTTGCTCGCCGCCTGCTCACTATCGAGAGCTACGAGAGCGGCATTCAAGTCGATCCGGCGACGCTTCTCCCGACCGGGCTCACGGGCAAAATCACCCTTTCAGAACCGACGGCAAGCGCGAGGGAGTTGGGTGCCCAGTCAGTCGACGGAATGTTTCAAGCAGTTGAAAATGTGCTCGTTAGCGAAGGGCTCTCAATCTGGGTTCTGCTGGATCGCTTGGACGTGGCGTTCGCTGAGAGCCATGAGTTGGAGGCAAACGCGCTCCGAGCGCTCATCAAGGTCTACGGCGACCTCCGGGCGCTGGATCATATCGATCTCAAGGTCTTTATCCGAGAAGACATCTGGAAACGGATCACCGATAGCGGCCTGCGAGAGGCCAGCCATATTACAAAGTTCACGGTGCTGGACTGGAATTCTGCCTCGTTGCTCAACCTAGTTTTGCGTCGCCTTTTGAATAATGATTCGCTAGTCAACGCTTTCAACATTAACGCAGATGAGATATTAGCCGATACGTCGAAACAGGAAGCATTATTCGCGCGCTTCTACCCTGAAAAAGTTGAGCAAGGCCCTAAGACTCCGACGACTTTCAACTGGATGGTTGGGCGGCGCGCTGATTCGACTGGCAAAACTGCCCCTCGTGAACTTATCCAGCTTCTGAACAGCGTGAAAGATGAGGAAATTCGTCGGCTTGAGAAAGGCGGCCACCCTCCCGCGCCAGATCAGTTGTTTGATCGCTCAGTCTTTAAGCTCGCGCTACCGATTGTGTCGGACACGCGCCTTCGGACTTACCTCTATGCCGAGTACCCCAAACACAAACCGTTCCTTGAGCAGCTAGAGGGACAGAGAACGGAGCAGACCCCGGAAAGCCTCGCGGAAATCTGGAGTGTGACGCGTCCCGAAGCAATTCAAGAAGCCATCAAGCTGGTTGAGCTTGGCTTCTTCGAGGCACGTGGCACCAAGCACGAGCCTACCTTCTGGGTGCCATTCCTATACCGCGACGCTCTGCGACTAGTTCAGGGCAAGGCTGAATAGGCCAGCTGCGCTTTATTTGCGGCGTGCGGTTAAGCGATCTTGCAGTGCCGAAGCGTGGATTTAGCAGGCCGCGCCGCTCCTAAACCAACTCCACGCCCATCGCCGTCGCCTCACCGCCGCCGATGCACAACGCGGCCATGCCCCTGGTCTTGCCGTGAGCTTTCAGGGCGGACAGCAGGGTGGTCAGGACGCGTGCGCCGGAGGCTCCGAGCGGGTGGCCTAGGGCGCAGGCGCCGCCGTTGACGTTGATCTTGTCGTGTGGGATGCCGAGTTCCTGCATGGCGATCATCGGCACGATGGCGAAGGCCTCGTTGACCTCCCACAGATCGACGTCGTCGGCGCTCCAGCCCGCCTTCTTCAGCGCCTTTTGCAGGGCGAAGACCGGGGCGGTGGTGAACAGGCTGGGCTCGTGGGCGTGGGCGGCCTGGCTGACGACGCGGGCGACGGGCGTCAGGCCGAGCGCATCAGCCGTCGACTGGCGCATCATGACCAGGGCGGCGGCGCCGTCCGAGATCGAGGCGGCCGAGGCGGCGGTGATGGTGCCGTCCTTGCCGAAGGCGGGTTTCAGATTGGGAATCTTGGAGGGGTCGGATTTGGTCGGCTGTTCGTCGCGGTCGACGGTGACGGGACCCTTGCGGGTCTTGACCTCGACCGAGGCGATCTCGGCGTCGAAGGCGCCCGAGTCCTGGGCGCGCTTGGCCCGGCCGGCGCTCTCGATGGCGTAGGCGTCCTGCTGCTCGCGCGTGAACTGATAGACCTTGGCCGTGTCCTCGGCGAACTGACCCATCAGCTTGCCGGGGGTGTAGGCGTCCTCCAGTCCGTCCAGATACATGCTGTCGGAAATGACGTCGTGGCCGATGCGCGCGCCGCCCCGATGCTTCTGCATCAGATACGGGGCGTTGGTCATGGACTCCATGCCGCCCGCGACGATGACGTCGGCCGAGCCGGCGGCCAGGGCGTCGTGCGCCATCATGGCCGCCTGCATGCCCGAGCCGCACATCTTGTTGATGGTGGTCGCCTCGGTCGAGACGGGCAGGCCCGCGCCCATCCCCGCCTGACGCGCCGGCGCCTGGCCGAGGCCGGCGGGCAGGACGCAGCCCATGATGATCTGCTCGACCTTGTTCGGGTCCAGCCCGGCGCGCTCCAGCGCCGCCTTGACCGCCACGGCGCCCAGATCGGTGGACCTGGCGTCGGACAGCGCGCCCTGGAAACCGCCCATCGGGGTTCTGGCGTAGGAGACGATGACGACGGGATCGGCGGACATGGTGCGGCTTCCTCTATTTTCGCGAGAGATAGCGATCCGCCCGACCGATGGGAAGGATCAGGAGAAGTGCAGCCGCCGATACTTGCCCCGGAAATAGAGCAGCGGATCGCGTCGCGGCTCGAACCGCGCGCGCGTCACCCGGCCGATGATGACCAGGTGATCGCCGGCCTCGACGATCTGCTCGGCGTCGCATTCGAAACTGGCCAGGGCGCCCGACAGGATGGGCGCGCCGGTGTCCCAGGTCTCCCACGCCACGTCCTGGAACCGGTCGGCATGGGACCGGGCGAAGACGCCGGAAGTCGGCTGCTGGCCGATGTGCAGGACGTTGATGGCGAAATGCTGAGCTTGGCGGAAACGCTCGACGTTGGTGGACGAACGGGCCAGGCAGAACAGGATCAGCGGCGGGTCCAGCGACACCGAGGAGAAGGAGTTGGCGGTCAGGCCGACGGGCTGACCGGCCTCGTCCAGCGTCGTCACCACCGTCACCCCGGTCGCGAAACAGCCCAAGGCGTCGCGCAGGGTGCGGGGGTCGGACCCGGCCTGATACAGCATGGCCTCGCGCGGGGCTTGGCGTTCGAGAAAGCCCAGCAGGGCGGCGTTGTCGGCCTCGACCGGATCGGGACCGCTGTCCTTCGTGATGACCTGCACCGGCAAGTCGGGCAGCAGTTTTTCGACCTCGGGCGACACGGTCCCCTGCCCTTCGGCGACGATCACCAGGCAACTCGCCAAGGCCGGGCCCGTGACAGCGAGCGCGGGGGCCACGGCGTGTAGCACCACGTCCGAACAGACGATGGCGGGGCGCGAGGGGATTTCGGTCAGCAGGCGGCGCAAGGCGGTGGAGCCATCCTCCGCATCGTCGAACCCGGCCGCCAGCACGACGTGTCGCCCCGCCTCGACCAGAGCGCGCACCGACCGGCGCCAGTCGCCCGACAGACGCTCGGGCGCGCCGATCAGCAGGACGATGGGGTCCTCCGGGTCGCCCCAGCTTTCGACGTCGAGGCCTCCGATCCGGGGCGGCGATGCGGTCATGAGGCGAGGCGGTCCGGTCTGTGGTGGGGCGAGAGAGCCGTCCCTAATAAGGGAAGTCCGGCCGCTGACGCCAGCCGGACGATCAGACGTTCAGCCGATAACCGACGCTGGGTTCGGTGACCACCAGGGTCGGCTCGGCCGGATCGGCCTCCAGCTTGTGTCGCAGTTGGCCGACGACGACCCGCAGATATTGAACGTCGTCGGCATGGCCGGCGCCCCAGACGGTCTTGAGCAGATCGACGTGGCCCAGCACCTTGCCGGCGTTGCGCGCCAGATAGGCCAGGACGTCGTATTCCTTGGGCCGCAGCTTCACCCGCTCGCCGGCGCGGGTGACGATGCGGCGGTCCAGGTCGATCACGACATCCCCCGCCGTGACCACGCCGCCCGCGACCGGCGTCAGCGCACCCTGACGCAGGCCCGCCCGGATACGCGCCAGCAGTTCGCCGACGCCGAACGGCTTTTCCACATAGTCGTTGGCGCCCAGATCAAGCGCGACAATCTTCTCGGCCTCGCGGTCGCGGGCGGACAGAACGATGATCGGCCCCTGATAAAACTCGCGCGCCCGCGTCAGCACATCCTTGCCGTCCATGTCGGGCAAACCCAGGTCCAGCACGACGGCGTCGGGGCTCCACAGGGCGATGGCGCGCAGGCCTTCCTGACCGCTGTCGGCGCGGCGGGGTTCATAGCCGGCGGCGTCCAGAGCAGGCGCCAGGAAGCGGTGGATCTGCGGCTCGTCGTCGATGACCAGAACCTGGGGGCGAACGGCGGACATCACAGCAGATCCGGGTGGGTGGCGATGGACTTGGGCAGGCTGATCAGGATGCGGGCGCCGCGCTTGCCGTCGGCGTCGTCCTGGATCGGGCTGGCGGCGGCGATGCGGCCGCGCATGGCTTCGACGAAGCCTTTGGCGATGGCCAGACCGAGACCGGCGCCCTTGGCCCGATCCGTGGACTCTTCCATGCGGCGAAACTTGTCGAACACCCGTTCCAGTTCGGCGGTGGGAATGCCGCGCCCCTCGTCCTCGATGGAGATGACGACGGCGCCGCGATCCTCATAGGCCGCCAGTTCGATGGTCGTGCCGTCGGGGCTGTAGGCGATGGCGTTTTCCAGGATGTTGACCACGGCCTGTTCCAACAGGCCCGGATCCGCCTCCACCATGCTGAGCTGGGCCGGAAAGTCGCGCGTGACCTTGCGCCGGCCCAGGCGACGCGACACCCGGTCGGCGGCGGTGTTCAGGATGTCGCGCACATCGCTCCAGTCGGTGCGGACGTTCAGCCCGCCGCCCTCCAGCCGGGTCATGTCCAAGAGGTCGCCGACATAGCGCGATAGGCGTTCGGCCTCCTCGCGGATGCTGAGCAGCAGGTCGTCCCGGACCTCGGGCTTCAAAGTCGCGCCATAGTCGATCAGGGTCGTCGCCGAGCCAAGGACGGTGGACAGGGGCGTGCGAAGATCGTGGCTGACCGAGTTCATCAGGGCGGCGCGGAAACGGTCGGCGCGACGCAGGGTCTCGGTCTCCAGCGCCTGACCGGCCAGATCGGCCCGCTCCAGCGCCACCGCGCCCTGGTCCAGCAGGGCCATGGCCAGGCGTTCCTCGTCCGAGCCCGCCGCCACGGCCGAGGCGTCGATGCCCGCCACGCCGGCCCGGCCGCGCACGCCCTGCAAGGGCTGAAACCGCCAGTGGGTCTGCGGCAGGGTGCCGGTGCCGTGGCCCGTGACCTCGCCATGGGTCCAGGCCCAGCGGGCAGCCGCCATCGCATCGGGGGCCAGGGTCACGCCCTCGGGGCTGGCGCCGATCAGGACGATATCGTCCTCGTCCGGCAGCAGGACGACCGCCCCGGCGCCGGCGGCGGCCGAGGCCTGCTCCGCCAGGCTGCGGGCCGTGGTCGCGCGATCCTGACCGGCCGACAGGGTCTGGCTGGCGGCCAGCAGGGCCGAGACGGCGGCGGCGCGACGCTGGGCCGCTCTGGCCTGTTCGCGCACCCGTCCGGCTAAAGCGCCCGTGCCCAGGGCCACGCCCCAGAACAGCAGCAGCGTCAGAAAGTCGGTCGGCGAGCCGATCAGGAAGCTGTAGCGGGGCTGAAGGAACAGGAAGTTGTAGGTCAGGAAGGCCAGGGTCGCCGCCGCCAGCGCAGGCCGCAACCCGTTCAGCACCCCCGCCGCCACCACCGCCGCCAGATAGATGACGCCTAGGTCGACCCGCTCGAACCGGGTGTCGAGCAACAGGGCCGCCCCCGTCGCCGCCAGGACAAAGGCCGCGCCGGCCGGATAACCACGCCAGTCCAGCGCCGCCTTGACACCCGACTTCAACGCCGGTTCGGGCGCGGTCAGGTCGCCCTCGGTGACGACGTGGACCGCGACGCCCTGGGCCTTGCGCAGCAGTTCGGTCGCCAGCGCCCGACCGGTCCATTCGCTGAACCGTCCGCCGCGTGTCTTGCCGATGACGATCTGGGTGACGTTGTTCCTGTGGGCGTGATCCAGCACGGCGCGCACCACGTCGTCGCCGCTGATCGTCACGGGCCGGCCGCCAAGTTGTTCGGCCAGCTTGAAGGCCTCGGACAGCCGCCCCGCCGAGCGGGCGTCGGCGCGCGATCCGCTGGGCCGTTCGACGTGGGCCACCGACCAGGGGGCGTCCATCATCATGTCCGACATCCGCCGTCCGGTGCGAACCAGCGAGGCGGTCATGGCGTCGCCGCCGATCAGGACCAGGATCCGCTCGTTCGCCGCCCACGGCCCCGACACGCCCCGCTCGCGCAGGTGCGACAACAGCTGGTCGTCCACCGTCTGGGCCGCGCGGCGCAGGGCCAGTTCGCGCAGGGCCGTCAGGTTCTCGATCTTGAAGAAGTTCTCGGACGCCACCCGCGCCGTCTCGGGCAAATAGACCTTGCCCTCGGCCAGACGCGCCCGCAGATCCTCGGGCGTGATGTCCACGACCTCGATGTCGTCGGCGCCGGTCAAGGCGCTGTCGGGCACCGCCTCGCGCTGGCGCACGCCGGTGATGCGCAGGACGACGTCGGAGAGGCTCTCCAGATGCTGGATGTTCAGCGTGGTCCAGACATCGATCCCGGCGTCGCGCAGTTCCTCCACGTCCTGCCACCGTTTCGGGTGGCGCGAACCCGGCGCATTGGAGTGGGCGTATTCGTCGACCAGCAGCAGTTCGGGACGCCGCGCCAGGGCGCCGTCCAGATCGAACTCCATCAGCGCACGGTCGCGGTGTTCGATCGGCGCGCGCGGCATGACGTCCAGCCCGCGCAGCAGGCTCATCGTCTCCTTGCGGCCGTGGGTCTCGACCACGCCGACGACGACATCCAGCCCCTCGGCCTTTCGTCGGCGCGCGGCGCGCAGCATCTCGTAGGTCTTGCCCACGCCAGGCGACATGCCCAGAAACACCTTCAGCCGCCCGCGCTTGCGGCGCGGAGCGGCTGAAGGGCCGGGCGTGGTTTCGCTCGAAGTCTCGGGCAATCAGCCCTCCGCGCCGAAGCGGGCGTCCAGCGCGCGGTTGGTCAGCAGGACATTGACGTGCGGCTGGCCGATGAAGCCGAGGAAGGCCCCCTCGATGTGCGCGTCGATGATGCTCTGGACCTGCTGCACGCGAACGCCTCTGGCGCGGGCGATCCGCGCGGCCTGAAGCCGAGCGTAGGCCGGAGACACGTCGGGGTCGAGACCGGAACCCGAGGTCGTCACCGCATCGGCGGGGATGATCCCCGGGCCATCCTCGGCGCGGATCGTCTGAGCGCTTTCGGCGACGCGCGCGGCCAGGTCCTCATTCAGCGGCCCCATGTTGGAGCCGGACGAGGCGGCGGAGTCATAGCCGGCGCCCGCCGCAGAGGGGCGGGGATGAAGATAGGTCGCGCCCGCGAAGGGCTGGCCGATCAGGGACGAGCCGACGACCTTGCCGCCTGCGTCACGCACCAGGCTGCCGTCAGCCTGATCGGGGAAGAGGGTTTGGGCGATGCCGGTGACGGCCAGCGGATAGGCCAGCCCCAGCAGCAGGGTGAACAGAGCCGTCATGACGAGGGCCGGGCGAAGTTGGTTGACCATGATCGTCGCCTCAGAAGCTGGCCTTCAGCGTGGCTGCGGCGCGCGCGCCATAGCCGTCGCCGAAGTCGTGTTGATCGGTGTCGTGACAGCGAACGTCCACCGCCAGATTGCTGGTCCGCTGATAGCCGCCGGGGTAGAAGCCGTTCTTGGTCAGGTCGACGCCGTCCGGGATGGCGGGGTTATCCTGGGCCTTGGCCTCGCTGCACAGGCCCAGGCCGGCGATGCCGAGGATGCAGGCGGCGGCGAACCAGGCGTCGTTACGGCCCGAGGCCCTGGAGTGGGATTTACGCATGGAGATGTCCTTGGAAGCGCGCATCAGGCCAGGCCGAGCGCGGAAATGAGAAGGTCGATCAGCTTGATGCCGACGAACGGGGCGATCAGGCCGCCCAGGCCGTAGATCAGAAGGTTGCGACCCAGCAGGGCGCCGGCGCCGATGGCCCGGTATTTGACGCCCTTCAGCGCCAGCGGGATCAGGGCGACGATGACCAGGGCGTTGAAGATCACCGCCGACAGGATGGCGCTCTCGGGGCTGTGCAGATGCATGACGTTCAGCGCGCCGAGCGACGGGAGGGCGACCACGAACATCGCCGGAATGATGGCGAAATACTTGGCCACGTCGTTGGCGACCGAGAAGGTGGTCAGGGCGCCGCGCGTGATCAGCAGTTGCTTGCCGACCTCGACGATCTCGATGACCTTTGTCGGATCCGAGTCAAGATCGACCATATTGCCGGCTTCGCGCGCAGCCTGGGCGCCGGTCTGCATGGCCACGCCGACATCGGCCTGAGCGAGCGCAGGCGCGTCGTTGGCGCCGTCGCCGCACATGGCGACCAGACGGCCCTTGGCCTGTTCGGCCTTGATGAGGCGCATCTTGTCCTCGGGCGTGGCCTCGGCGAGGTAGTCGTCGACCCCGGCTTCCGAAGCGATGGCGGCCGCCGTCACCGGGTTGTCGCCGGTGATCATGACGGTGCGCAGGCCCATGCGGCGCAGGTCGGCGAAGCGCGCCTTCACGCCCGGCTTGACCACGTCCTTCAGGTGGATGACGCCGACCAGGGCGCCGTTCTGGGTGACGGCAAGGGGCGTGCCGCCCGAACGGGCGATCCGGTCCACGGCCTGGCGGAACTCGGCCGGGGCTGAACCGTCGGTCAGGTTCAGATCCTTGAGCACCGCATCGACCGCGCCCTTGCGCCAGCTGTCCTTGCCGACATCCAGGCCCGACTGCCGGGTGACGGCGGTGAAGGGAATGGCGACGCCGCCGGCCGGTTGATCGACCGAGACGCCGGCGTTGCGGCCCAGTTCGACAATGGAACGGCCTTCCGGCGTCTCGTCGGCCAGGGACGCCATGACGGCGGCGGCCAGGGCGGCTTCGGGACGGACGCCCGGAACCGGGATGACCTCGGTCGCCATGCGGTTGCCGAAGGTGATGGTGCCGGTCTTGTCGAGCAGCAGGGTATCGACGTCGCCTGCCGCCTCCACCGCACGGCCCGAGGTGGCCAGGACGTTCACCTTCAGCAACCGGTCCATGCCGGCGATGCCGACGGCGGACAGCAGGCCCCCGATCGTGGTCGGGATCAGGGTGATGAACAGGGCGCCCAGCACCATCGGATCCAAATCGACGCCCGAATAGGCGCCCAGGCCGACCAGGGTCACGACCGCGATCAGGAAGATCAAGGTCAGGCCGGCCAGCAGCACGGCCAGGGCCAGTTCGTTCGGCGTCTTCCTGCGGTCCGCGCCCTCGACCATGGCGATCATGCGGTCGAGGAAGGTGGAGCCCGGCTTGGCGGTGATGCGGACCTTGATCCAGTCGGAGACGACGGTGGTGCCGCCGGTCACCGCGGAACGGTCGCCGCCGCTTTCGCGGATCACCGGGGCGCTCTCGCCGGTGATGGCGGCCTCGTTGACCGAGGCCACGCCCTCGATGATCTCGCCGTCCGAGGCGATCACGTCGCCGGCCTCGGCCAGGATGATCGACCCGACCTCAAGCTCGGAGGCGTTGGTGGGAACCACCGTGCCGGTCTTGGGATCGACGATCAGCTTGGCCTTGGTCGTGACGCGGGTGGCGCGAAGGCTGTCGGCCGCCGCCTTGCCGCGTCCTTCGGCGATGCTTTCGGCGACGTTGGCGAACAGGACCGTGGCCCACAGCCACAGGGCCAGTTGCACGGCGAAGGCCGCAGACTGACCGCCGGCGATGGCAGCCGCCGCCGAGATCGTGGACAGGAGCGCCACGATCCAGGTGGTGAAGATGACCGGGTTCTTGATCAGTTTGACGGGGTTCAGCTTGACGAAGGCGTCGCCGACGGCGCGTCCGATCATCGCCCCGGAGAGCCCGCCCGCGAGGGGCGACGCACGGCCGCCCTCGCGTGGCCCCCCCCCGCTCGTGTCCAATGTGATTTGTGTCATGTCAGGATATCCGGGGGATCAGGCGCCGGCGACCGCGGCGAGCACCTGGAAGTGCTCGACGATCGGTCCCAGGGCGAGGGCGGGCAGGAACTGCAAACCGCCGAGGATGAGGATCACGCCGATCAGCAGGCCGATGAACAGGCCGTTGTCGGTGGGCAGGGCGCCAAGGCTGGGCGCCAGCTTGGGCTTGACGACCAGGCTGCCGGCGATGGCCAGGACGGCGACGGCCGGAATGAACCGCCCGAACAGCATCCCCAGACCCAGTGTCGTGTTCCACCAGGGCGCGTTGGCGGTCAGGCCCGCAAAGGCCGAACCGTTGTTCGCCGCCGCCGAGGTGTAGGCGTAGAGGATCTCGGACAGGCCATGCGGCCCCTTGTTCAACAGGCCCGCCAGCGCCGTCGGGAAGACGGCCGCCACGGCGGTGAAGCCCAGAATGGCGAGCGGCAGGATCAGCACCGCGATCATGGCGAACTGGATCTCGCGCGCCTCGATCTTCTTGCCCAGATATTCCGGGGTGCGCCCGACCATCAGGCCGGCGACGAAGACCGACAGCAGGGCCATGACCACCATGATGGCGATGCCCGAACCGACGCCGCCGGGCAGGATCTCGCCCAGTTGCATCAGGAACATCTGCAAGCCGCCGCCCAGGGGCATGAAGCTGGCGTGCATGGCGTTGACCGAACCGTTGGAGGCGCCCGTCGTGACGACGGACCAGACGGTCGACGCCGGTGCGCCGAAGCGTACCTCCTTGCCCTCCATGTTCACCGAGGCGTCCACATGGGCGGCGACCAGGGACGGCGGTGCTTGCGTCTCGATGACGTACATGGCGGCCGAGGATACGGTCAGCAGGATCAGCGCCGCCGCCGCCAGGGCCTTGATGTCGCGTCCCGCCAGGGCCGTGCGGCCGAAGGCGAAGAAGGCGGCCCAGCCCATGACGTTGATCGCCACGGCGGTCAGCAGATTGGTGATCGCATTCGGGTTCTCGAACGGATGGGCGCCGTTGACGTTGAAGACGCCGCCGCCGTTGATGCCCAACTGTTTGATCGCGACCTGGCTGGCCGCCGGGAACAGCGGCAGGGTCTGGGACCCGCCCTCGACGCCGGTCGCATGGACGTTGGCCGCCAGGCTCTGGACGATGCCGAGACCGGACAGGGCCACGGCCAGGATCAGGGCGGCGGGCAAGAGGACATAGAGTGTGGTGCGCGTCAGGTCGGCCCAGAAGTTGCCGACGCCCTCGCCGCGATTGGCGACGAAGGCCCGCGCCAGGGCGGCGGCGATGGTCGCGCCGGTGGCCGCCGAAACGAAGTTCTGCACCGTCAGCCCGACCATCTGGGTGAAGGTCGACATCGTCGTCTCGCCGCCATAGCTTTGCCAGTTGGTGTTGGTGACGAAGCTGACGGCGGTGTTGAAGGCCAGGTGCGGCGATACGCCCGCAAAGCCTTGCGGGTTCAGCGGCAACACGCCCTGCAGACGCAGGATCGCATACAGCAGCACAAAGCCCGCCAGATTGAAGGCCAGCAGGGCGCCGGCGTATCCAAACCAGCCCTGGCTGCGCTTCGGATCGACGCCGGCCGCGCCGTAGAAGACGGCCTCCACCGGCTTGAGCACCGGGTCCAGCCAGGTCCGTTCGCTGTTCCAGACGCGCGACATATAAACGCCGATGGGCCAGCCGAGCATTACGGCCAGCCCAAGGGTCAGGGCGATCTCGCCCCATCCTTGAATGTTCATGTTGTCCGTCCCGGTCCCTTAGAACCGCTCGGGCCGCAGCAGCGCCGCGACCATGTAAACGGCGACGGCGACCGCCCCCGCCCCCCAGAGTATGGCGATCATCGTCACACCCGTTTCAATGCTGTGGCCAGCAGGGCGAAGGCGGCGAACGCCCCTGCCCCCACCGCCAGAAAGATCACGTCGGCCAATCCGGCCTCCTCAAGCTCAAGTGAAGCAGGAGGAGATCACGCGGGGCCGTAACGGCGCGATGTGAATCCCGGCTCAGGGCATAAAGGAACCATAATGCGGGGCGGCGGGTGCAAAATTCAGAAAGCCTCCGACCCGCAAGGATCGGAGGCTTTCAAAATCGCCACAAACGCTTGGGTCGGATTAACCGCCGTAGCTGCGGCCGCCGCCGCCAAAGCCGCCGCGCGAGACGACGGTGGTTCGGCTCTGCACCCGCGTCGGGGCCTGACGCGCCACGTCGCCGTGTTCGCGCGCATTGGTCAGGGTCTTGCCGGTGCGGTAGTCGCGGTAGGTGTAGCCGCCACCGTAGCCGTTCGATAGCCGGCCTTCCCGGTCGCGATACAGAGGCCCGCCGCCGCGATAGCCGCCGTTCAGCATCTGGCCGACGATGAAGCCGGTCAGCAGCGGGGTGAAGAAGGAGCCGTTGCCGCCCTGGTTGTTGGGCTGGCATTGCGACGGTCCCCACTGGCCTTCGCATTCCTCGCGCGAGGCATAGCGGGGGGCGGTCTTGGCGGCCTCTTCCTGGGCCTTGGCCTGGGCGGTGTCGCATTCGGCAGGGGTGATGTCGTTGGCGGCCTTGCACTCGTCCAGCGACTGATAGGCCAGGGTCGGTTCGGGCTCGGGCGCCGGGACGCGCTGGGGCGAGCCGCAGGCGGCCAGGGAGAAGCTGGCGGTGGCCATCAGGCTGCTGACGTGAAGCACGCGCGAGCGCTTCAGCCGGCGCATGGTGTCTGTCTTGGGGAGGTCCTTGGAATCGGTCATGGCGCTCACGACGTCATGCAGGCGGCGTTGAGCAGGCCGACGCAGATGGAGATGGAGGCCAGATAGACGGCGGCGGCGATCTCGCCCGCCTCGATGCGGACGACCAGGTTACGGAAGGCCATGCGGCTGATGGTGACGAAGACCACGATCTGGATGATCCCGGCCAGCAGGGCCCAGGCCGCGAACTCCATCAGGCTGACGGTGTACGACAGGGCCGAGGCCAGAGGCAGGACATAGCCGATAAGGGCGCCGCCCAGCGCGATGGCGGCGGCGGTGTTGCCCTGACGGATCAGCGTATGTTCGTGATACGGCGTGACCCACTGATAGACCAGTTTGAAGGCCAGGGTGAAGGCGCCCGCCATGGCGAAGGCGATCAGGAAGGCGATCGCCCCTTGCTGAAATACGAACCAGTCGAACATCTGTCTTGCCCCTTAGGTAATCGCGCGCTCAGGCGCGGAACTCGGCCATTTCCAGCGGAATGCCGATCATGATTTCGTGCGTCGTCTCGCCGCCCTCGGGCTGCTGCTCCAGGGCGATCATCAGTTCGCGCCCGCCGCCAAGCTCGCGTGCATACAGCATGCAGGTCTGGAAGATCTTCGCATAGGGCGTGGTCGCGGCGCGGTCGTCCCAGACGCTTTCCCACAGGGTGACCGGCGGCTGGATCGCATCGCTCTCGGCGAACCAGAAACGGGGATAGTCGGGCAGCTCTTCGGCCGCGCCGTGGAAGACCGGCGCCGACAGGCGGTCGCGCCAGATGCGCCGTTCCCGCTCGCCCGGTGGATAGGCCGAAATCCAGGGCACGAACAGGCTGAAGTCATAGGATTCCAGCCCCGCCTCGTCGTCGCTCATGGCCTGAAGCATGACGTGGTCGTCGGTGTAGAAGCGATGGACGAACTGACCGCTGTCCAGACTGACCAACCCCTGCGCCGAGATATCCAGCACGTCGCGATCCAGGGTGAAATGGGTCTCGTCGCCCAGACGGCGCCAGGCCAGAGGGTCCAGCGACACGGTGCGGCCCACGGTGATGTTGCGCACTGTCGCCAGTCGATTGGCGGGCGCTGTCTTCTCCGACGATCCGAAAAGCTTCTTGAACATGGGCGACTATCTAGGCCCGATCCACGCCGACGGCGAGCGAACAGCGACGATGCGACCGAATGAGGCGGTTCATGCCCACAACTTCCGTCCGATCTTGCTTTGAGTCAAGCGTTCATGTTACGCGTTTCATGTAACGACATGCCGAATGACGCCTCATCCTCCTCCGCCGCAAACGACCGCATCCGTGCGTGGCGACAGGCGCGTCGCGAGGCGGGCCTGGTCAAGCTGGAGCTTTGGGCGCCCGCATCCGCACGGGAAGACATCAAGGCGGCCGTGCGCGCCATCGTCACAGATTCCACGCGCGGCCCGCACCTTGCCGGCCAAACCCTTGCCAGGCAGGCGCGCCGCCCCACTTCTGATCCCATCACCCCTGGAGACGACCACCATATGGACGCCGTGATCGAAACCCCCTGGACCGTGCCCGCCATCAAGTCGGCGCTGGACGGTTCCGCCCTGCTGCGCGACGGGGAAATGACCCTGCGCGTGGTCGAGGGCGCCGAGCCAGTGCTGCTGGCGACCATGCACGAATATGGCGACCTGCCGGTCTATCTGAGCGTCGGCGGCGCCCAGATCGTCTGTTCGGTCCTGCTGTGGCCCGTCGCCGAACAGGCCGACCGCCATGCCTTCAACGAGTTCCTGCTGAAGGCCCAGCGCGTGGTGCCCCTGTCCAACTTCGCCATCACCAACGTCGGTGGCGAAGACGTGTATGAGCTGATGGGCGAACTCTCTTGCAAGACGACGCTGCAGACCATCCTGATCGAACTGCGCACCCTGGCCGAGAATGCGATCGACGCCACCGAACTGCGTGAAACCTTCGGCGCCGACGCCGCCTGATCCCGGAAGACCGACCATGTCCATGCTCAGAAAACTGTCCGCCCTGTTTCGGGGTTCGGCCCATG